>Ga0208953_1000882_pt1 | contig 21285 bp, 17 predicted proteins | sample RifOxyB2_FD_184033 | JGI IMG/M metagenome (GOLD analysis project Ga0208953, IMG submission 184033) | Groundwater microbial communities from Rifle, Colorado - Rifle Oxygen_injection B2 (SPAdes) | ecosystem: Environmental > Aquatic > Deep subsurface > Groundwater | place: USA: Rifle, Colorado... | reverse complement strand
CGCCCCGCAAATATTGAGATAACGGGATTCTGGCAATGGGCATAGAAATAATTGTTTATGTCCAGGTGTTTTTTATACACGGAGCTTACGAACGGCAATTCATCGAGAGATTCCATGTATGGGCGGTCCGGGTTACGGACTATTTTTTCGCCTGAGCGGTAGCTGATGCCCGTGATGGCCTCGCGCTCGCACCGCCCGTCGGCAAGCTCGCAAAGCGTAAGGTCATATTCCCCGCGCGCGACAACGTCAACGGCGCGGCTCAATGCAAACGTTTCCTCGGCAAGCGCCGATACATGCGTGCCAACAAGAACGCCAGATACGCCCGCGGCAAACCACGATTTTATTTCCGCAAGACATTGAACGTCCGACTCTATGCTGGGCGTTGAAGTATCGCAAACCACGATGGCGGGGCGGAACTCCATTATGCGCTCTTTTTCGTCTGAAAGCGCGCGCCCGGCCGCCGGAAAATCAAGCAGCATCACCTCGTGCCCGCGCTTTTCAAGAAGCCCCGCCGCATGAGCAAGCCAAAGCGGATAATAAATAGTCCCGCTCTTGGTAACCGCGGGACTGCGCGAACTACGCGAAAACTTAGGTAAAAACGGGGGGTTAACCAGGAGTATTTTCATTTGGCAACCTTGTTATATAAACGTGTCATGGCTTCCCGTAGTATCCCCCTGTTCATATTCTTATATGCGTAACCCACCAGCTTTTTTACAAATCTATTATTAAACCTGCTTCCGACAATCCGCGGCAATATCGTATTGGCAAATGCATAATCAACCATTTTGATCTTTGGCTTGCGAGGATCGCGGCTTAATCTTTCAAAATTTTTTTCAATAATAAGTTCATTGTCATTGCAATAATCATAAATATGACTGCCCGGCATAGGCGAATAAAACGAACAACTGGCAATAGTGGGCCGGATTTTCTCCGCGAGCAGCGCTGTCGCATCCATCTCATCCTTCTGTTCGGTGGGCAATCCTATCATAAAATTACCGACTATTTTTATCCCGCTTTTATGAAGTATTTCTCCGGCAAGCATATTTTGCTCAACGGTCGTACCCTTGCCTATAAAATCAAGTATTCGCTGGCTGCCGCTTTCAAAGCCGACGATGACAGCCTTTAACCCATAATCCTTCAATTTCCTGATTTCATCACCCCATTGGCAAATATTATCGGCGCGCCCCTGTAACATTATTTCGATTTTTTTAAATGCCGCCAATTTTTCCAGCAACTCATGCAGTATTTTCTTCTGGCCCAGTATACAATCGTCATAAAACATGATGGAGTTAAATTCATGGTTTTCAGCAATCCTTTTGATCTCTTCCATTATACGCGCGACACTCTTCTGCCTGTAGCGCGATCCGTAAAGGATTCGCTCTGCGGGTTGACAGAATTTACAATTGTACACACACCCCCTGCTGGTAATGACAGGAATCATCGGCGCCTTCACTATGCCGCCATACAATGTAAACGATGTTGATTTATCATAATCATATATATCAATATCCTCGAAAGGAATATCGTCAATAACCGGTATTTCTCCTTTAACGATTTTTGAAAATTTACCGGGATCGGCAAGCAATTGAGGCATTGTTATATCCGCCTCGCCCAGAAACACATGGTCAATCCTGTTATCGGCGGCATATATACCCGGAACAAGGTTGACATGAATACCGCCTACAACAATCTTCGCATCCGGTTTCTGCCTTCTTATAATAGCTATTATATTTTCCACAACCGGAACGTCAACCGTGCGGCATGTTATTGCATACCATTTCTCACGGCGTTTTTTAATCTCCTTTTCAAACTCATCGTAAGATGGATAACATCTCAAATCCATGAGATGAACGCCGACGCCATGCGCCTTGCAGACTCCGGCAATCTGGGCTACGCCATGATTTATCGCACTTGACCAATAGGATCTTCCCCATTTACCTATGCCATATTCTCCCAAAAACCCGGGATCAACCATCACAAGTGTTTCTGTCATAACTCCACCCGGTTGTGATTGCATAATGAATCTAAACGTTCAAAGCACATGGTTATCATAGATTTCCTTACCGGTTAATTTATAATACAGGCCGACCAACTGTTGCGCACTTATTTTCCAGCTATAGTTCTCTATATTCCGGTATCCCTTTGCTATCAACTCTCTCTTGAGTTCACCATCTCCTGCCATACGGGCAAAACAGGATGCCAGCTCGTCAGGGCTGTCGCGCCTGAAAACAAGGCTGGCGTTGCCGGCAATTTCAAGCAGCGCATCCGCGTCTGAAGTAATCACCGGAATGCCAAAACTCATTGCCTCCAGCACCGGTATACCAAACCCCTCAAATTTGGAGGGCAAAACGAATGCCATTGCACTGGAGTACAACTCAATTATATCCCGGTCCGAAGGATTCGAAACGAAAACAACTTTTTGCCCGATACCGCTATTCTTTGCAAGTTCTTTTTCCTGCGCGTAAGCGTCATTACCCGCGATGTATAACGATATGTCCGCAGCCGCGTGTTTCTTTGTAAAAAGCGCAAATCCCCTCAATAATATTTCCAGGTTTTTGTAACTCCTGCCGTTGCCTACATACAGAAAATATTTCCTGCCCGAAGGATTTATGCAGACTCCGGACAGGTTTTCCTTATCCAGGCCCGCGGCATCGTATATCACGCATAATTTGTCTTTGCACTTACTGAAAATACCGTTTATCTGGGCTTTGGAAAATTGCGAACCTGTTACTATGGCGTGAGCCTTACTTACGGTAGAAAAAATGGAATACTTTAACCATAGCCGTGGAAGAAAAGAATAAAATCCGTACCTCTTGAAGTAAAACGGGTCAACAATAAAGAAAAGATCGTGAATATTTACCACCGTTTTTACTTTTGGCGGAACCAGCACCGGCAGCCAGGAACGCGTGGAATGTAAAATGTGCAATTTATCTTTTAATGCCTTAACATAAATTTCAACTTCATTTAATGGATTTTTCTTTGAATACCGGCAATTCGAAACAATAAAATTTTTGCCGAGCGCAAGCGATGAGATATCATAATTGGTATAGATAACATATTCATTCTGAGTATCAATTTGCGATAAAGCCTGTATGAGACACAGGGATACCCTTGTAACTCCACAGATTTTATTATTGGCGGAACGTATGTCAATTCCGATACGCCGGCATTTTTCCGGATTCATGGCTGGCACTAGATCAACCTCCGCAACTTCAGGCCGATACGCCTTATAACAGGATTACTATGATATAAATGGTTAATCATATCGTTTGCGTAAAGGAAGGATACGACGTATCGGAACAATTTAGGGCCGTTGGTTTTATTGAAAACGTAACGCCTTTTCACTGTTTTCTCCACTTCCTGGGCGTAGGCGAACGCTTTCTTACGTTTTTCCAGGTTAAACTCGGGAGTGGAGAATAAAGGCTCGTTAATGTGGTGCGACGCTTCGCTCAGGTATTTTTCCGGGAGCGAGACGAACAGGTTGTTAGATTTCACCCATTCGAACAACTGGCTGTATGGAAATGGTATCAAATTGTAAAAGCGCGTGGAATACACCGGATACCTTAATGCCAATGACACCGATTCCAGGAAATCGTCATATGTTTCCGTTGGCGAACCGATAATGAAGAATAAAACCACCTTGTAATCAAGTGCGCAGGCATCCTTGATTCTTTGCTCTATCGTCTCGATTTTCTCGCTTTTACGAATCGCGCTTAAAACCTTATTGCTGGCTGATTCCACGCCAAAAGCTATCTCGTTAAAACCCGCATCCCGCATTTCCTTCAGCAACCCGTAATCGGTTTTATCCGCCCGGATGCCGTTGGCGCACGATAGAACCAACCCCTCGAGTTTAAGGGATTTTAATAAATCGCATAATTCCCGCACCCGTTTGGGAATCAATGTAAAATTGTCGTCCAATACCAGTATCCTTCGATACCCGATACCGTACCAGTACCGTATCTCTTCCGCGATATTGCGCGGAGACCTGCAACGGAATATTTCGCCGATCGTCCTCGGCACGGGACAATATATACACTGATATGGGCAGCCGCGCGAAGTAATGATGGAGATATTCGAAGAATACTTTTTTAATTCGAATTTCCGGTAACGCGGATAATGTATAGCGTCCAACTCGCGCAATACACTGACCGCGTTTGACATTATCTCGCCGTTATCGCGGTATATCAAACCCGGTATGCCGCGACATTCAATCGAAGCGTCGCAAATACGCACTATCGCTTCTTCTCCCTCCATTACAACGCCGTAATCTATGGCGGGACACTCTTTAAGCACGTCTTCCCTGAACGTAGACACGTGCGGCCCGCCCGCAATTATTTTCAGCGAAGGGAATTTCTTCTTAATCGCGGCGATGATCGCATAAGAAGCTTTGTAATGATAAGTGAACAGGCTGAAACCCACAAGGTCGTACTTTTTATTTCTAATCGCCGAGGACAGGTGGTTTTCGTTATACCCCAGCATCATGTCTAAAACATCATGCTCTATGCCGTTAACGGTAAGCGCCTCGGATAAATACCCAAGCCCAACCGGCGGAAAATCCGGGACGGTATACCTGCCTCTTGAAACGGGAACATTAACCAGAAGAATATTGTTAAATCTTTTTTTCATTGGCATAATCAAAAAATCCCTTGAGCCTGCCTTTTAAAATTCCCGAATATACTTTGACACCGTATACGTCAAATGCAAGCGTACTCGACAGCAGCTTAATAAAAGGCTTCGCTATTTCAACGCCATATATGGCAAGAAGAACCAAAAGCTTCTTTTCCATGAAATGCTTCGCATAGACAGCGCCTTCTCCCATCCCGTAATTGAATACTTTTTCAATGTAATTACTGTTCTTATGCCTGTTTTCCCTTGCATGATAGCCTATCGCGTCCGGCGCGTAAATGACCCTGTGCTTTTTCCGGTGAAGCAACCTTAAGATTATATCAATGTCCTCCGCGCCGCCGTATTTTGCGCCGACGCCGAATGAACGATCATAGCCGCCCACATCCAAGAATGCTTCCTTTCTGAAAACCATATTGCCGCCCAGGCACCTCTTCAACCTCGCCGGCGAATATGTTATGGCGATCAATTTATCGTCATGAACTCTGGCATATGGCGAATGATCGTCCGTATTGAGCAATCTGCCGCAAAGCGCGGATATGTCCCGGCTGAAATGTTTTCTTATACTGGCAGCATAATTCTTGTCCAGCATCACATCATCGTCAATGAATGCAATTATGCCGTTGCCCGCCAAACGCGCACCCTCGTTACGCGCATTGGATAAACCGTACTCACTGACATGAAATAACCTGGCTACGGGAGCAAATCTAACCGGATTGTCTTCGCCCTGGTGGACGATAATAATCTCGTCTTCGCCGGAAAGCTGGCCGGCTATGGAATCAACGCACCGGGATACGTTCTTCGATGCACCGACCGTCGGTATTACAAATGTAATCACGCTCATGCCCCGCCTTTTGCGGCTAAATACTTTTTCATTTTCAGATATGGCGGAATAAGCAGATAAGACAGGGGCAATGATTTTATTATATCCTTCAACAATTCCCGGACAGAAACCAACAATGAGCTTTTTGAAAAGACGAGGAACTTAAACAGCCTCTGGCCTGCTGAAATTTTCCATTTAGGAAAACCGGGCAGTTTCAAAATGCTTTTCCCGAAATAGCTTCCCGAATTTGCGTGCTCCTCAACCAGGTTTCCGGAATAACACGATTCGCCAAGTTCCGTGCCCCTGAACGGGTAATAGATGGAAATTTGAACATTATCCGGCTTGATCCTTTGGTTTAGCCTTACCGTTTCATAAAAACTGCTCCATGTTTCGCCCGGCAAGCCGACCATGTTGAACGTTGAAAGCTTCAACCCCTCCCTGTGAATGATCTCCGCCGATTTTTCTATAAAAGAATTCTTCATGTTCCTTTTTAACACTTGCCGGCGAATATTCTCGTCTCCGCTTTCTATGCCTATTGACACGGTCATGCATCCGGACTCTTTTAATAACCGGGCCACCTCGGGTGTAATCGTCTCCGGGCGCGCGTTGCAGTTAAACGGGATGTTCACGTCTTTCCTGTATTCAGCCAGGAATTCCCGCAGCCATTTAGGGTTCTTGGTAAAAGTATCGTCATCAACCTCAAAATGATCGGGGCCGATTGTATCCTTATACCGCCTGGCCAGCGCGACAGCCCGCGGGGGACTCATAAACCGTATGGGTTTCCCCTGCCCGCCGTAAATCGCCCTGTAAGCGCTATTGCAGCAATAACTGCAATTATAGGGGCAACCTCGTGAGAAAAATATACCCGGATAATTATGAACTATTTTTCTGTCATATATCTCATAATCGGGAAACGGCAACACATCAATGTCCTCGGTACGCTGCGCAGCCCCGCGCGCCGCGACATTGCGCGAACGTATTCCCTGCGTATTCAACCAGCCGTTTCCGCTGCGTATGCCCCGGACGATATCACCTATTGCCGTTTCACCCTCGCCTATGACAAATGCATCTATCGCATCCGTCTCGCAAATGGCGCCGGGAAAAAGAGTGGCGTGCGGGCCGCCGCATATTACAGGAGCAGCGGTTATTTCCCTTATCCCGGACGCTATTTGTTTAATAAACTCCCACTGGTTGGAATATGCGGTTACGGCGACAAGGTCGTAATTTCCGGCGGCGATGAATTTCAGGTACGATTTATTGTTAAATGACACGGTGTCAATTATGTTTAAATCCGCATCACAACCGTTTTGCAACAGTATGGAAGCAAGAACAGCCAGGCCGTGGTTAATCTGTATCCCCGTGTCCTTCATCATCACATTCGGTTGAATCAATACCGCTTTCATTTCTTTATACCCCGGCATATAAATGATTTTGCAAGATGATAGAAGCTCCTGGGCGACGGTAAGTAAAAAAATGCCTTCCCGTATTGCCTGCGTGCCTCTGGTATCATGCCGCGTAACCTGAAATTTCTCCCCATTGCAAGGTGTATATTGCTTTCCAGTAACCTGTTAAGCCAGGAACCTGCGATAAGTTTAGCAAGGGCTTCGTATTCCGTAGCGCCAAGTAAAGCACTTGTGTTCTTGTTCCGGCGATAAAATTCCCGCACGACAATACCGGTCTGCTCCTGCTTACGACAGTTAACCAGCGAGACGGACGCCGGGTTGATGCGGTAATAATAGAGAGGCATATCAATATTGTCAACGGGATATTTGTTCGCGATACGCAGAAATAATTCGTAATCCTCGCCGTATATGAATACGTCATTATAGGCGCCTATCTCATCGAGGCACGATTTTCTTATCATAACCGAACCGTGAATAAACCGGTTATTTTTGAGTATTTTTTTATGGAGGCGGGATGTTCCCGTCATAATTTTCTGGCGCTGTATCACAACGCCATTTTCATTGATTATATATCCGGCTGTTCCAAGAAGCATGATCCACGGGTTATTGCGCAGATACCGCATTTGTTCCATGAAACGGTCAGGGTGCGAGTAGTCATCGGCATCCTGGCGCGCTATAATCCCACCCCGGGCCGAGGCAATCATTTCATTTAAAGAAACCGTCAATCCTTTGTTCTGCCTGTGTGTCAGGCGAATGCGTCCGTCCCTGCTTGCATACTCGTCAAGAATGGCCGGAGATTCGTCATTTGAGCCGTCATCAATTATAATGAACTCAAAATCGCCGAGACTCTGGGCAAGCACGCTTTCCACGGCCTGGCGCAGGTAACGCGCACCGTTGTAGACTGACATTATTACGCTTATCTGTGGCATGGTTATTTTTTCCTGCCCACCGCAAGAATCATATGTGAAAACAGGCAGGCGGGCATAATACTTCCGGCAATATAAAAAGGCAAAAGAAAGGCCTTGCGCAAAATATTGGAATGCAGTTTCTTTCTTATCAGCTCACCGGCCTTTTCAACATCAATCCGGCAGCATGTATTCAGGAATCTTAAAAAACCGTGGTATTTATGAATAGGCACTATTTTTTCAACTTCGAAATTTCCCTGTTTCAATGCATCGGCTAATTCATGTTTTTTGAACCTGTACTGGTAAAATACTTTTTCGCAACCGGGCGAAGGCGTTAGTTCATCCACACCGGTCAGCCATTGCCTCAGCAAAAGCCGGACGTTATGAAAAGGAACGCTGACTAACAACAACCCGCCGGGTTTTAACAGGCGATGCGCCTCCTTTATACATTCGGCCGGCCCGTTCTCGAAGTGCTCAATAACACCCCATGATATGTAGGCATCAAAATGATTGTCCGGGAACGAAGTTTTTCTAATATCCTCGCAACGAAAATTTATGGAAGGAAATTGCGTTTGCAGGTTTTCAATGATATTTTTTCCTATGTCCAGACCAGATACCGAATGCCCTTTATTATTAAGATAAAATACCCATTGCCCAAGGCCGCAGCCGGCATCAAGTATGGTTGAACCGGGACGCAAATTAGCTATATACGATCTTATTGCCCGCAACTCATCTGATTTAACAACATGCGCGTAACAATCTATATTTTGGCGCTGCTTCCATAATTCATCCCATTGGCTTCCGGCAGGAGTATGCACGGGCGCGGGCAACATATATTCTTTAATCATATTTTCTCCCTCAAAGGCTCCGCCCTGCGCATAAGATAAACCCATCCTCCGGCAAGAGTAAAAAGAATCCACGTTGTAGGCTCCAACGAAAATATGCTTGAATTATGAAACATTGCCTGGATAAAATCCGAAATAAGCGCAAGCGAAGTTAATGCCGCAAACGGCAAGTACGGGTTAGTTTCACCCTGCGCCAGCGATGGTTTAAAAATATTTTTAATGAAATACCAAAGGGTTCCCGCAACAAGAATAACACCGGCCCACCCCAGGCTAAGCATCACCGCCAGGTACCCGTTATGTACGTATTTTACCTCGCCTCCAAATTCCGAGTAGTCGGCTCCTCTTGCAAGCGATTCATCCTCCCAATCCAATTCTCCGAAAAAATTCCCTACCGGTTTTTCCGCTATTATCCGCATCGCAACCTGCTGCCATCCCAGCCGGTGGCGCGTATCTTCCTGCGTCTCAAATTTGGAATAAATGGTGTCGGCAAACTGGTATCTGTCCAGGTAATACTTTCCGGCGAAAAATATCACGGCAAATACAGCACCTATAAGAAATATATATTTTATTGATCTCTTTTTATTCAGAAACCAATACAGGATTAAAACAAAAGCAACGGCGGGTATCACCGACCTCTGGGATGCTATAAGTATTGCTATACACATGGCGCCTGAACTTATCGCCCAAAAAATCTTCCACCTGCCCTGTTCCGTCAGAAAAAGAAAAACAGTCAGAATAATGCCGCCCGCCAGTTGATATCCCATGCTGAAATGGCTGAAGGTTAATCCTGTTTTATTTGCCATCTGAATGTAGGCGAGATCAAATCGCTCCATGTGGCCTGAATACACGAATTGGCGTATACTTTGAAAAGGCTCTTCGATAAAAGAACTGGCTATCATCCAAAGAGCAGAGACAACAAGCAACAACGCAGTGTAACGTGTAATGAACCTGGCCTGATTATAACCTGAAATCATTACACCGAATACGATTACATACATCATCAGCCCCTCGCCTGCCGCCACCACGCCGTTGGGCGACGACCGGGCCAGCGAAGAAACTGCCGCTACAATAAAGTAACACATTACGATTAACGGGAAATTTTTAAATCCCGCGGCCAGGCGATCCCTGTTTTGCACTAAAATCAACGAAAACAACGCCATGATAAGAAAATATTTAGGGGACGCTGGCGACCCGGGCAACTTTGGTATCGTGGCTATAAAAATAAATATAAGCAAACACGTAAATACCGTGGTTAATCTGCGAAAAAGAACTTCTACCGGCCTTTCCATGCGCAAAATCCTATTTTATATTTTTTCCGGCAAACTCAGCCCAGATCTCACCGAATTTTATTTCCACGTGCTTTAATTCCATCCCCGTAACTGCGACTTCGGACAGCAAACCTTCCATCGTATATTCTATGAAGTGGTCCTTATCCAGGCGGCTGTCAATGCCCAATTCGTTTTTCATGGCAACATGCCAGTGCCGGTGCTCCAAAGGAACCCTTATAAGCAGCGCTTGGGGAGTTGTTTTGTCAACAAGGTTGCGCAGGAAAACCGTCCTGTGTTCGATATGCTCCAATACATTTGAAAGGACAATAATATCATAATGCCCGGGCGCAAGTTCTGCGGCATCGCCAAGGATAAAATTCACCCCGGAGTTGCACCCTGCTTTTTTTGCGCATTCTATGTTGTTTTTGTCCCTGTCAATTGCCGACACCGTAGCGCCCGTGGCCTGTGCAATATGGCAGGCCACCACACCGTTGCCACAACCTATGTCCAGCACCGAATCGGTTGCCTGTATTCGTTTAATAAAAAAATCATGATAGCCTGTAAGCCTGTGTTTCGGGTGCGCGCAATTTTTTTCGCCCAGCTGCGCGATATAATCAATGGAATCCTCTACCAAGCCGTGTACGGCAAAAAGCAATCGTAAAACAAAAGGAACGCCGAATACATTTGCGCACAGGGCAAACGGCAGTTCCTTGAGAATTCTTTTTCTTCCCAGACCTTTAATTATAATCATTGAGTATCTTTTCGAACAGTTGTTCGTGCCTCTTCTTCCACAACCGTTCATCGAAGTGTGTTATGCAACGCGACCGCGCATCGGCGCTCATGGCAGGATAACGGCTTATCACGTTCAGCAGCGCATCTTTCACTTTTTCAGGCGGCGGGTACTTAAAATTTTCCCAGCTCTTTTCAACAGCCACGCCTATGCCGGCGCTACCTGTCAGTTCCGGTGTGCCGCCACAGTCAAGATGTACAACCGGCAATCCGCAGGCCATCGCCTCAAGCACCGCGCTCGGGCATGAATCATTAAATTGCGTATTAATATATATGTCACCCATGTTATATACCCGCGGGGCGTCGGAATAATGGAACATGGGAAGAATGGCTACGCGCTCTCCGGCAGCGGCATCCCTTATAATCTTTTGAACTGTCTTTTCCAGTGGCGCATAAATAAATCCGGCGATGATAAGCTTCGCCCGGGGATATTCCCGACTTAATGCCACGAACGATTCCAAAAGCAGGCGAAGCCGCTCTATCTTAGTTTCCGAATAAAAATTACCGGTCGACAATAATACCGGTTCATTGCTATTCCACGGCCTGTTACGCGCAGGAAAAAAAACACCGGTATCAACGGGATTATACAGTATTTCACTTCCGCACAAAGGTTTTCCCAGATACTGCTTCGCGCTTTCCCTGCAAAAATCGCTCTGGAACAGTATATAATCCGCAAGCCTGTATTGCCCGGACAAATGCTTTTCGTTTGCTTCCCGGTAGCGCGGGCCGTACCATCCCGGGTAATAAACACCGTTTTGATTAAGTATAATCTTCGCTCCCTTTTTCTTTTGGCGTTGGCAGTACCACAAGGGCACCGTGCCGCTGCATACATACAGAATATTTGCGCCGCGGTAAGCATTGCCGAATAATTTTTTTAATTTCCGTATTTTCAGCGAAGCGGCCGTAACCTTGCGTCCCGTAAATCCAAAAAATACGCGTGGCCTGGCTCCGCGCAAGGCCGCACTTTTATAACCTGCGGATAAACCAAAATATAATACTGTTTCAAATATTGAACGCAACTTTCCTGCAATTCGCAGCGCCAACATGCTCATTATTATAGCACCATACCGTCGAAAAATTGTCCCCATAATGGAACAAGCCGGCTATAACTGTTTTCCTGGGCCGTAGCGCGGGCATTTTTCAGTACCCCGCCCAGCGAGGAATAATTTTCAATCACGTAGGAGGCCCAGCCGGCAAGCCCGTCAATATCTTCCACGTCCACCATCCAGCCGTTTTCCTTATGCTTAACCAGTTCCATCGCCTGGCCTACCCGCGTAGTAATAAGCGGCACGTCGCTGGCCATGCATTCAAGCACCGCTTTAGGCCCGCCTTCCTGCCGTGATGTTACCATGTAAAGATCTATTGCATGATACAATTGTCCGATGTGCGAATAATCGGCGACAAAAACATGCTTAAACGGAATTCCCGCTTCCGCCAGGCCGCGTTTGACGTAACCCCGCGAGGGGCCGGAAAGCAACACGAATAGATTGTCATGTTTACTTTTAAGTTTCTTAACGGCTTCAAGAAAAATATCCGGGCCTTTAATCAGTTTGGGAGTAAGCCCTTCGCCCCACCCGTTACCATCCTTCTGAAAATACCCGATAACCGTGGAAGAATCCGGGATGGAATATTTTGCCCTGGCCTTCCGCCGGCTTTCGGAAGTCGCCGGCGTAAAATATGAGAGGTTAATGCCTATAGGTATAAGATGAACTTTGCTTTCGTCAATACCGGTGGAGAGGACAATATCTTTCATCTCTTTATGCGTTACCTGAACTTTCGAAATCATGCCGTGGTATTTAGAGAGAGCGCCCAGGTTAATTTCGAATTCGGGTTCGTCCTTCGTCGGTTTACCATGAAAATAGGAGATACCTATGCGGTTGCCCGCAGCTGCAAACCCGGCAATGCGGGGCAGATCAAAATGAGAAGTAAAAAATATGTTTTGACGAAAAATACCGCGGAAGGTATGGCGCAAACGCGCATTTATCCCGAGGTCTGCCGCAATCTTTTGCAGTTCCATAGCCTCGCAACGCAACACCCAGTTTGCATTATCGTCAATAATAAAAAGGCGGGAATACCCCGCGTTGAAAAAGCTATCAAACGTATTTTTAACAATGGAACCTATTTGATCAATCATAAACTATATTTACGGCATCCGATTACGAATGGCACGCTTAACACCGGCAACTACATCCGCGAGTTTCATGCCTGCGCCGGTTTTTAAAATAACCGTTTGCGCGTATGCCATTTTTAAAAAACATTGGCTGCGCGTATGGTTTGATTTTTTGCGCACCACTGCAAGGCCGCCGGGAACATTATCGTCCATTTCCCAGGAATACCCGAACATATCGCACATGTTCCGGCATTGAACCCACGCTTTAGAGGCGCGTTCAAGAACATCATGGAATAGAATGTACCCCTGCGGCGACAGTAACTGCCTTTTTATTATGGTAAGGAATTCTCTGGGGTAAAGCGGTTTATAATGGTCAACCAGGATAAGATCGAACTGTCCCGCGTCAAGTTTTTTCAAAAAAACATGCGCATCGCCCTTGTTAAATTTGTATTTCCCCGAAGCAATATTGTTTTTCCGGAGAAACCCTTCTATGACGTTTCCGTCAACGGAATTTGCATATTCTCCGCTGTCTATGCCAGTATAGCCGAACGTACCGTCGCCGTGCAGCGCATAAATGACGGGTACGGCAAACCCGCCGGCCTGGTAACCTATCTCAAGGACTCTTTTGCTCTGCAACGGCGCAAGCAGCCGCACGGCACACTCTTCCAGATGCGGATGTTCGCCGCCTATATGCCACCGGCCGGCTTCATATCCGAGAGAAACATAATAATCGCTCAATGCTTTCATTTCTTTTTCGTACATACCAATCCCTGTATTACACGTAAATATTCCCAGCACATCATATCTCCCGACGGCATCAAATCAAGCGCTTTACGGCGGAGTTCTTCATAGTTTTCCATTGCGGCATTTACCGCAGCTGGCAGATCTCCGTCAAATGAGATCCCGTAACGCCGGGCAGCCTCAACAATGCCGCCGCCGTCCCTGTGATAAATTACCGGCAGGCCGCATTGCGCCCCCTCGACATGATGCATACCGGCCGGCTCCCATTTTGAAGCAGTTATGTATGCATGGCACTGCCGCAACAGGTGCGCAAGTCGGCGGCCGTATGTCGGAGGCGAGGTAACCGCTTTTTTCCATTTCAGCTCAGCCGGCCAGCGGCCGATAACAAAAAACTCAACACCCGGCAGGCTTCCACCGGCGATAACTTCGTCCAGTTGCCGGTAGTCCTCAAAGCCTTTCATCCGGTTGTCAGACCAGTGATGCGTAACTATGCGAAACATCTCGCCCCGGCGATATACGCGCCCGCCGAGGGGATTGAATATTTTTGTGTCTGCGCCGTTATAAATAACCGCATGTGGTTTTTTGGCATCAAACCATTTTTCCGCATGATAATGCAGCAGCCAATCTGAAATGAATACCGTAAAATCAGCAATGCCATTGGCGCTTTTCAATATCGCATCAACGTGGCTGGTTCCCTTTCGCAAATCACATTCATTTACGCGGTGAATGCACGGAGTTTCGGGATAGCGGGATTTATAGTTCTCTATGTCTTCAACACCGAAGGAAACCAACCCTTCCGGCCGCGGATCTGCCATGATAATGCAATCGAGAGGAGCATTGAGGTTATAACAAACTTCGTAACCACGGGACCCGAGAAAAGAAGCGATCTGGGACGCCCACTGATTGCCGCCGCCCCACGGGCGGTTTGCGGGACGCATATTTAACGCTATTCGCGCATTTTTAGAAAAACCGAATAAACCCATAAATTTTACTCCCTGCATACGGTACACGGAAATCCGAGACTGGCAAAATCATTTTCCATAAGCGAATCCACCATTTTTTCCCTGGATGGAGATTGCCATGCATCCCGGATGATTTGAGTGCTTAAATCGCCATACACCAGGTCCGCATTGGCATCCATGCAACAAATATATGTTTTACCCGAAGGCGCTACGTATATGTTTTTGCCTATGCGCGGCAACATGCCACACGGCGTTTTTTTTGCCGTCATGCGGCGCGCATCCATCGCCCATTGCGCTATCGGGGTAAAAGAAACCGTATCATGCGGCGACAGGTAACCCTTCCAAGCTGCCGCCGCCTCTTTTGAATCGTCTTTAAATTTCGCGGCCTGCGGCAGGCCCATGGTTTTAAGGTAACGGTTAGCGGAAATAATCTGAACATGTACTTTAGTCGTAAAACCTCCGCTGTTGCGCCTTTGTAAAAAATGCCTGATGTTTTCCGTAACGCGCGCAAAATCAAGGCCCTTAACATACGTATATGTTTCCGCGGTTGCGCCGTCATAATTAAAATGAATTTCATTTACTCCGTTGTTTAATATAACCTCGGCCGTTTCAGGTGATAAGCGCTCCATATTGCTAAAAAGTATTATCCTGTTTTTGGGAAATAAAGAACGGGTAAATACTATCATCTTATTAAAATCCGGATTTAGAAGCGGTTCCCCGTTTTCGCCAAATATGAAAGTACCCTCGAACGAATCGTTTTTTGCATTTTCGATTATTTTGCGAAACAACTCGTATGCCATGAATTTAGGCGTTATCCTTTTCCCGCGTTCGGGCGGGCAGAATATGCATTTTGCCTGGCAGGCTGCGGAAACTGAAAGACAGATGTTTACAGGATAGTCCCTGTGCGCACGAGGCAGGCCGCCTACCAGGGACGATACGGCATCAACCGCTTTTTGCCAACTGTAGCGGCCGGCTGATTCCCTGGCGTTATCCGCCATCTTTTTTCTTTCATCGTCATGCGCAAGAAGAAACGCGATATTTTGCGAAAGGCCGTTAATATCGCCGGCATCGCTTAATAAACCGTTATAACCATGCTGCACGGGGCTTGTAATCTGCCGGGACGTTATCACCGGAACTCCCATGGAAAGCGCTTCCAGTATGGCGCTGGGATTAAAATCTTTCCTTGAAGGCAATATAAATATTTTTGCGCGGCTCAACAACCTGAATTTATCAAAGAAATGGAGCGCGCCGCGATATTCAATTTCCGGAAATCCTTTTATGGCAGCCGCCAATTTTTCCTGCAATTCAGGCGCGCCGGCGCCTATGATAACCAGCTTTGCTTTTACGGGCAACCGTTTCCACGCATCTACAAGCTCAAACACGCATTTATTGTATGTAATAGCGCCGCAATATACCGCGTCAATATCTTTTTGTTGCGACGCACACTCGTCTTCGATAAATTTGTAAGAAAGAATGCCCTTGGGCATCAGCAGGGTTTCATGCCCGGCAACCCGGCAGGCGTTTTCCCCGGCCTCATCGCCCGGCTGGACCAGAAGGCCGATGGCGCGGTATTGCTCGTACGGATCACGAACCATCGAGTAGAGCATTATTATTTTTTCGCATAAATATTTCATTGCCCGTTCAAAGACCGATGGTTGCCGGTATAATAACCCTGTGTTTTCAGATTGAGCGTATACCGCGTTTTTCACGGAAGGCAGCTGGCAGGTTAACGCGATGCATTTCTTTTTGATGCCCGGGATCAACAACCCGGGGTCGGGCCGTATCTGCTTGAATATCACAAGCGACGGACGGGCGCGCAGGTATTCCATAATCCATGCAATCGTCAGCCGGACTGACATGTAATCTCCGGAGCGCCTGTTAAGAACAAACGGAGCGTACTTGAGTTTAACGCCCCCGGCCAGCGCGACCGCGTCAATATTGGCGCGCACATCCTTCTCAAATTTTCCTATTGACGGGCTTAAAAGCGTTACCTCCGCGCCGGCACGGGCAAGTGCGATGGAAAGTTCATAGCCGTCTCTCCATTCCCCGCTATACTGGGGGCCATCCCCGTCGCCGGAAGGCACCATCATGTTAACGATTAAAATTTTTATGGGCGGCATAGATTGTCCGTATTGTTTTATATTGTCCCGGATAGACCCTTGTAACGCCTTAGCCAGAAACGCCGGTCTTCCACGGTAAGAATAATAACCGTTATCGCAGTAAGCGTCGCAATTATGGTTATAAATCCAAACATAATTAACGTCTGCCAACTGGCGGCCTGAACGCGCGGAGCAAGAAATATCATTGCCATTCCGGCTAAGGCCAGGGCGGCGCAAACCCGATTCTTTTTAAAAGGCGCTTCGGGCATCCTCTTTTTAAGCACCCATGAAAGATAAAACAGGAAAACCGCCTCGCCAGCCGTCATTGCGCTCACAGCGCCAGCGATTCCGAACAAATACGTTCCTGCCCACATAAGAAAAAATACGGCAAGATTTTTTATGCTTGCGGAAACGTTTTCCTGCTTTATAAGCAGCAATGAACCCATGAAGCCGCGATTTACGGAAACCAGCAACTTAAGTGAAAAAAACGCCACGAGAAGCGCAGTAACTGCATTGCCCGCGAATTTATCAGCACCCACCCACCTGCTTACAAAAGAGGCATTCCAAAAATATACCAGAACGGAAATGGAAATAGCCGCGACAATGGCTGTTTTGATAATATGAGCGCGCAGTTGCGATAACAGTTCGTTATCTTTTCGGCCCGCGACATCGGCGAGCCCCGGGTTGACCGAAGAAAAAATTTGCCCGGTTATCTCAAAAAACATCCTGGCCAACGTTCTTGTCAATGAGTACAGCGCCGTAGCCGGTGCGCCAAGTATGCCGCCTATAATCAGAGTTTCGGAATTCTGTCCCAGCGTCATCGTTATGGAGTCGGAAGTGAAATAAGCGCTCCTTTTCAATAATAAGCGCGCTTCCGCGGCGCTCGGCCTTTCAATGCCGAACCACGGAATTCTTTTCATCGCGATATATAACCTTATGCCGCTGGAAACAAGGCCGGCGACAAAAGCATTTAGCGCAAGGCCGACAATGCCCCAGCCTGCGAGCACCACAACAATATTTAACAATCCAAAAAAAATTGTTACGAAGGTGTTTACACCCATGGCGGCATAATCAAGGTTCATCGCCCGTAGCACCGAAGCCGGTATCGAAGTAATATTCCTCAACGCCGCGTCTATCGTCATTATGGCTATAGCGCCGGTTACCATGCCTTGCAGCGTTGGGCTGACTTTAAATATTTGGGGAAAAAATCTTGCGGCTAGAAACCCGCTTATCGCAAACAGCGGAAGCGCGCCTATGGCTATGATTAACGCTGCGCCTACCTGTCGGCGCTTCATTCCATCGTCGGGCGAATGCTGCTCGGTGGCAAGCGTCAATTTCAGCACCCGCGTGGGGCAAACGTCTACTAATGAAATATATCCGAAAAGCTGGCCAAGCATTACCCAGATGCCATATTGCTCAAGCCCAAGCGCCACGACTATGACCGGCGTTACCACCAGGCCTACGAATAAATTCCCGCCGTAGTTAAAAAACGAGGCGGCGCCCGTTAATAATGCCTTTCCCGTGCGGTTCAATGGGCGCCTTTTATCAGTCGGCATGGAATTCCTGCAATTTCTTACGCAGTAAATTCTGTCTCTGCGCAACAGCGCCCTGCGCACTGATAATATTTTTTTCAAGCAGGTAATTGCTTACGAGTAATCCGGCGAGGCGGTTGCCGTTAATATTCCAGTGCCCGTCGTATGCCCAATATAAATCCTTGTCCGGGTCAAGAGCCTGCCGCGCATTCTGGTTTGCATACTTTCGAAATTCCGGCGCAAGGTCATAATATTCAATATTCTCTTTTTTGAGAAAACTTTTAAGTTTCTTATCGGAATATTCCCACTCATCGTTACGCCTCGGCGTCTGGAAACCGTATACCTGCTCCCGCGGCGGGATAAGAACAACGAGCAGGCGGCAATTATACCGTTTGCTTAACGCTTTTATTTTTTTAATGTTATCAAGATGCTCGCCCCACGCAGCGGCAAGCCAACCGCTCTCCCTGCCTGGCGCCGGGGCTATGGAAGAAGTCGGGATAATCCCCGTTTTACGGCCGATTTTTTTCACCGCGCGCGCGCCCAGATTATAGATTATGGAATTCTCCGCAATCCCGTCATTTAACTTCGCAAATATTCCACCCGAATGCGAGGCCCTGCCATAATAATCCTTGATGGCTTTATCGGCATATTCCCTTAACTGCTGCTCGCTGCGAACCACTTTTTCCCCTGTATTCGCATCTTTTAGAATAACCTTCGGCACAAGGTAGCCATTGGTTACCGCGTAACGCGGGAATATGTAATCATCATGTAAATCGTAAAAATATCCCAGTATTATTACGGCCGGCTTATTTTTTACCCTGCTGACGACTTTATCTATTTTCAAAAGCTCCTGTTTTGTGCCATAGCCGGCCACACCGCACTTCAAAACCCGCCTGCCGGATTCGCGCTCAATAACGGAGCCCCATTTATCTTCGAAAGGAGAAAACCCCCAACAGAAACTGTCTCCCGCAAGAAGTATATAGTTTTTCTCTCCAAGGTATGGGTTGTCGAAACATCCTAATTCATTTGCCCATATTTTGTAACGGAACACCCTGCTTTCAGTTGCATAAATGGAATGATAAGAAGGAGAACTGTTTTCGACAATATCGTATCCCGCCGCCGGGTCATTTTGAAAATAATAAGGCACTGCGCTCACAAAAAACCTTTCGCGTTCGCCATTGCTCGAAGACACACTGAGCAGTTGTTTGTATTTCGTAGCCCGCAGAAACGCCTCAAGAAAAAACAGCGTAACCGCTACGCTGACAAAAACCAAAACACCATTAAAAATAAACTTCCGAATATTTCCCATCCAACCTCTAGGGGACGTTGTCAAGATGTCAAGTTAACACTATTCCGACTCGCATACTTTTCGCCGTTTGCCAGTAATAGAGATACCGCCTGTCTTGTTATTCCAAGCGCCTTAGCAACTTCGGTACCTTTCATGCCAAGTTCGCGTTTTGCCCAAAATACTATTAAACCTTTCGCCTGTGACACGTTGTTGTCCCTGCCTTTTTTCTTCAATTCATCGGATTCGATTCCAGTTAGAGCACATGCGCGATCTATTAATTTATCAATATTCCATCCGGCCCGTTTTAATCTTTCCCGCCTAATCATATCTTCTTCCGAGAGCTTTAACACCGTCTCAACAAAATTCCCGTTGCCAAGTATTCGCTCATCGCCGAGCCAGCGCTCATTATTGCGCCTTAACTCCTTTAAGCCATCCCAACCGCCGGCACTTCTGCGTAATCCACCGCCGCTAAATTCTTCCCGCTTCCCGCCACTTTCGCCATCCTTAATGAAAGACCAGTAGTTTTTCACAGCATCCTTCCGCCTTTTACCAAAATGAACAAGGATCTCATCTATTGTCTGCCATTCATTAACACATGTTCCCATTATCGCCGAATGGCCGCTCCACCTATATTCATTTAATTGCTGGACATCTTTCACTAACTTGCCACGCACGGGATTAAGATGAATGTAACGCACAAGCTCCAGCAAATAAGCATCTTTGTCGCAAAGTATTGATTTATACCGATTTTGATATAAGTAACCGCTGCGTTTGTGTCGATGATTAAAGTATATAGCATAGCCTGTCAACAATTTCCTCATTATGTCACTGAGCGGTTTTTTACCTGTTTGTATAAGCATATGGAAATGGTTGGGCATTAAAGCCCATGCGTAACAATGATAATTTATGCTTTTCTGCGTTTCCTTAAACCTGCGCAATAATTCCGTACGGTCAAGATCGTCTTTGAATATTTCACGACGTTCAATACCGCGAACTATTACATGATATATAGCACCTGGAATTTCTAATCTTTTATGGCGTGGCATCAGTTAACTCTACCATTTCTCCTGGGATTAAATCAATTAACTTGACATCTTGACAACGTCCCCTAAATTCTAAATTCAATCTAGGGTATACTCTTCCTTCCAGCGGTGATCTTCTTGCGGGGGGGGTTGCTTGTGTTTTTCGAATATGTAGTTTTCTATAACAAGGCAGTCCATTTCGGTGCGCATGAAACATTTGTAGGAATCTTCGGGCGCGCATACTATCGGCTCGCCGCGGACGTTAAAACTTGTGTTTACTATAACGCCGAAACCGGTGCGTTTTTTGAATGCTTCTATCAGGCGGTGGTATTTGGGATTCGTATCCGGATGCACCGTCTGCACGCGGGCGGAAAAATCCAGATGCGTAATCGCAGGTATATCCGAGCGCAGGTGGTACAATTTTTCTTTTAGCGGCATGCCGTGGTAGCCTTCGGGAAGCGCGCGGCGCCTGCTGTTTTTGACGTAATCAATAATAAGCATGTATGGCGAGTGGTAGCCGTTTTGGAAATATTGCTTAACATCCTCGCATAACACCGATGGCGCAAACGGTCTGAAACTTTCGCGGTATTTTATTTTAAGGTTCAATTTCTTCTGCATATCTGGATTTCGCGCATCGCCTAAAATACTGCGGTTTCCCAGTGAACGCGGGCCCCACTCCATCCTTCCCTGGTGCCACCCCACAACCATGCCGTTTTCAAGCAACCCGGCGACCTTATCGTAAAGTTCTCCCCATTCACACTTTTCGTAAACCGCTCCGGCGCTTTTTGCCATCAACTCGATATCCAGGCCACCGTACTCATTGCCGAGATAGGAACCCTGCATACTATCGGTCGCACCGTCGGGATTGCGGGGAT
>Ga0208953_1000867_pt1 | contig 21646 bp, 15 predicted proteins | sample RifOxyB2_FD_184033 | JGI IMG/M metagenome (GOLD analysis project Ga0208953, IMG submission 184033) | Groundwater microbial communities from Rifle, Colorado - Rifle Oxygen_injection B2 (SPAdes) | ecosystem: Environmental > Aquatic > Deep subsurface > Groundwater | place: USA: Rifle, Colorado... | reverse complement strand
GTATTGCAAAGATGGGAGTTATGAGGGAGCAGGTGCGTGCCTGGACTGTTAAGCGGAATCGTAGTAAGACGAAGATCTCCTGGTGTTTCACAAAGGACAAGGCCCGGGAGAAGCTCAGCAGGCATTACGAGACTATTAAGAATTAACTTTACAGTGTACTAGTGGGTAACGTTACCCAAAACGAATAAGACTTTCTGCCCATGTATTACTGTCTATTGGAAATTACACTATTAGTGGAAAGCCCGGAGATGTTTATCAAAAACCGGAAATTGAGGAGGAACTTCATCAATGAAAATATTCGTGGCAGCATTGCTCGCACTGACAGGCACAACTTATGCAGCTGAAAACGCCATCGAGTCACTAAAGTTATCGGTCCCACCCTCAGCCATGGCAGTGGCGGAAACGCCGCTCCCCACGGCGGTTAAGTCACCGGAGCAAACACCTAACGGCGTGTCGCTTAGGACATTGGAGATGAATCTGCTTGTCAGCCCGCAGTTCGGATTTATCATGGACAGCGGCTGGGGCGACGAATCGATTATGGCGGTAAATACGGATGAAGGATATACCGTACTCGCCTCCATCACCGATGACGGAACAGGCGAAGCCCGGAAAATGTCCATGAAAATTACGCACATTCCGGTCGAGGGCGTATCCTATATGCGCTACAATTACCGGCTTGAAGGCAAGGGGATCAGCCTTGAACTGAGAAAAGCCGCCAAACAGGATGCCGGCTCGGTTTTAAAACTTGCCGTGGTCGGAAAAGTCGGGAATGAAAACATAAAGCTTTATGTGAACTATCTGCCTTATGGAACCGAGGGTGGAACGCTGAAGATAGATGGCCCCGAAGTGGAGCTTAAAAACACCGGCGCGATCCTCAACACAGCGACCAAGTTTGACGGGCGCGTGGCGATATCCGCCGAGTCAACCGCCGCTGTGCTTTCCATAGTCATGGGGATGCATGCCGACAACACTTCTTTCGGCGATATTTAGGGGAAAGAAAAGAAGGGCGGAGATCGCCGCCAATAAGATCGGGCATTAAAGCCCCACTTATGCGGTAAAATCAAAAATAGATTTTGCCGCACGTGAAAAAGGCTGATTCGGACAAGAGTTGCCGAATCCGCCTTTTTTCATTAGCAATATTATAGATATCAGAGATCGGACTGCGGACCGCATGCCACGCCCTGACAATATAAGCCAAAAACCGGGAAATTCATTTTCCCTCTTGTTTTTGGGCCGCGCTTTTGAGTTGGAGAAGATACACCAGATCAGCGAAGAGCACGGCAAAGAAAAGAGCGCAAAACACCCCCAAGGCTTTTTTCGCAAGGCCATGATTAGCCAGGATCGCCCAGCCTCCGAGCATTGTAAACCCTGCGCAAAACAATAACAGCAGAAAAAGACCAGGCGCACTGGAGCGCGCCGCAACGGCGGTGTGATGCTCTTTGAAGGCAAGTTTCTCCCCGCTTACTGGGCAGCCGGAAAGTATATGGCGACAAGATAAAAAATAAGTCAGCTCCATTACCAGCACGGCAAGAAGCGGCAAATGGAGGTGATCATCCGAAAATATTATTATGGCCATTATAATAACAGACCACAGGAGATTGTGAATTTTAAGAAACTTACCGAGTTTGGCTTCGGTTTCCGGGTTTTCTATCGTATACCCCCTGCCCAAGTAACTCCAGGGGAAGAAAACCGTTTTCCCATCTGGATCCTTTTTAAAGTTGCACTCTATTTGTTTGAAGAAATTCATACTCTCCTTGCTGTATAACTTTGGATACACATCCCCGGACATTATAAAACACGGTGCGCCAAAAATTATGGGAATAACCCGGTTTATGTAATCCACTTATAGCCCAATCCGTCGGGAAAGGCGCCGCTAATGTTCTGTTTAATCAGGCTTGTTCCTACGGACCTTTGGAATTAAGGGCTTTAGGAAGTATACTACGTTTGGGGAGGACCAGGCAGCCGCGCAGAATTTTTAATTCTTTTCTGAAAGCCGGACTTTTCATATACAAAGGATAAAGGATTTCAGCCAACCGCTTGCCGGCCTCAATATCCGAGGGATGATGCACTCCGCCGATTACGCGGTAAAGCGCAACTTCGTCCGCGCGAGCCATGAAACCCGCGCGGCGCCCGGGCACAAGGTCGGAAAAAATGAGTGCGTACATCCGCGATATTGTCGCATGCCCGCTGGGGTAGGCGTCCCCCCCTATTTTTCCCAGACATGGGTTAAAACTGGTGTCGCGCAGGAAAGGGCGGGGACGCTTGTACCTGTCTTTTATATCCGCCGCTATGCCATCGGTTTCCATCTTAATACGTTTTAAGACCGCGGCCGCCTCGTCCGGCATAGGCTTAGGAAAAGGACTTACAGCCCCGAATAAACTATCAACGTCGGCTTTGGCCTCGGCATTAGCATTGGCGCATTGTTCATTCGTGCGTTTCTTCTCCCACTCTCGCACGGCATCCAGGTCCGCCATATCATCTTTACCCCCCGCCACAGGCGGAGCCGGGAATAATATCCGCTGCTGTTCGGCGGTAAGGTAATAATTGGTGCGCGGGATCTTCCACTGTTCGGCCGCGTATGATTGGGGAGCGAAACAAAAAAATAATACCAAAGCCGTAAGGAACAGTGTCTTTTTTCGCAACATAATCTGATTTTTAGAGGTTAGAATCAAAATCGGGGCACCAGGAATTGAACCTGGAACTCATGCTCCCAAAGCACGCGTGAGAACCGTTTCACTATGCCCCGATTGTCGTACCCCGCTCTCAACACCTCGCGGGACATGAATATTCTACTAAAATTCATCCCACCTATTGGGGAAGCATTTCAAACCCAAAAGCTCACGTAATTTTCAGTAGACCGATTTGGGCACGTGAAAGACCCTGAAAATTCAAAAATCTTCCGTTTTACGACCATCTCACGGCCAGCCGGGTGGCATGCCGGTAGATTCCTTCATCCTTCACGGGTTTTTCGCCCCTCAGGGATGGTCAATTTTACATTTTCTCCTTTCTTGGCCTCCCTCGGGGCAAACCTCTCCCGTAACTTTCAAAGTTATCCACGCCATTAACAAGTGCCCCGCAGTTACGCCGCTGCCGGATTTCCCGCAAGCCACAACAACCTGTATCTCGCGTCTTCAAACACTTTCCGGAATGGATAATTCTCCGGGATCTTAAGCCATAAATATCGCGCCCGCCGGCTCACTATCCCGGCCAGCCTAATCATCCGAAATCGCAACGTCTTGATTGTGAAGTGTCTCCACCCCTCGGGCAGCACCAGATGCCGGAACGCCGCATTCACCGTGCACGATAACAGCGCCATCTGGAAATACGCCGCATTCGCCATAAACTCCCGGCACGGCAGCTTGGATAAGCCAAACCCACCAGACAGCTCCTTGTTCACATTCTCAGAACCATCCTGCCGCGTCCTGTGGAATTGCAACACTAATCCCGCCGTCCAGTCATCCATGCTCGTAAGGACTGCATGGTATTCATACGGACTTTTATCAAACAACCCCGGCTCTTCCTTCGGCCACCGTATCACAATCATCCGGTAAGCCGGCAGGTCTTTTGCTTCAACGAAAACATGCAGATCTTCTGCTATTTCACACTTGCGGTTTTTCCACGCTCCCGTCTCGTAGTCCGCCCACCGCGCTTCAGGTATCCCGTGAATCGAGTCCATCACATTCTCGTCCTTCCGCATTGTAATCGTGAAATCCGCTCCCCTATCCCCCAGTACCCGCACAATCTTCGCCTGGAAACCCGCGCTGTCAGACCTTACACGCAACCTTATCCCAGGTAGCGCTGCCATCGTCCGCTTTAGCAATGCCGCTATGTTCGCCATCGGCGATGCTGTCCCTTTGCGAAATATCCCCGCCATCGGCATCTTTAGCTCCGCGCATGTCACCGCCACGGGGTTATAGCCCCAGAGTCCTTCGTAATTCATTTCCACATCCGATTTCTGCGACTCCAGAAAGAACGAGTCCACGTCCAGCGTTATGCGCGGCAAATTACAGGCGCGCACCACCTTCGCTGCGGTCGCCAATTGAATCCAACCCAATTGGTGCACTGTCTTGCGCCCATACCGCCTTAACCATTCCCCAAGCGTGTTTGCCGCCGGGATACTGCCCCATAATTCACAAAGCCCCTCGTCGCCCTTCAACAAGGAAACATCGTCCAACGCTTCCCCGCCGGATTGGATCAACCCCATTAGCGCAAATGCGCTTTCTGCCGGCTTATAGCCTCGCGCACGCTCCTTCAGCGGCAGCGCGTTAATCTGCTCTTCCAGCCCGAGATTCTTTGCCATCCCCAGCAGCAACGGCAATCCGGCAAAAGATGTGATGGCTTGCTTTGTCGTCGTGAGTTTGAAATCGCACAGGTTCTTTGTTATCATTTATTTGTACCTCGTAGATTGAATTTGCGTTTGACCTACGAGGTACATTTTATTTGTTTATGAAGACTCTGCGTTAAAAATCCCACAGCTTTACAGATTTCTCAACAATCAGGCTTTTGGTGCCTGCTTTTTCACCATTTTGGTGAATCACTTTACGGTCCCTTACGACGAGCAGTCAAAATTACCGGATTTTCTGGGATGCGAGTTGTGTATATTGAGCGTGGAAATTGTCCCGGAACCTTTTAACACTTTAACTCTAAACCCGCAGCCAGCCGACTGCTGCCGTACACCGAAGCACACAACTATTTACCGCAGTTTCGGCTACTTATATACTTTCGACGTAATTTGTATTTTTTAATACAACTATTCGAAAAATTATAATCACTAACTGTAATGATATCTATATAGTATAAATATAATTGTCCTTAAGCGTAGTGTATCTGAATATTGAAATATATCCTTTATAAAATCACACCATTCACCATTGTTAACATTTCCATTGCGCGGCTTTTCCACCGGTCAATTCTTTTTCACCGGCTTATAATCCTTACCCGGATCCACGGGAGCGACATAGGGACCGGCCCACGAACGCTCAAAAATGTCTTCCAATGGGGCGACCCCGGCCTCCCCCTCCACAATCAGCGCCGCGCCGCGGATATTCAAAAAGTAGTCTGGAGCCCAGTTGGAGGTGCTCAGCAGCCCCTTATTTCCGTCAAATACCAGGTACTTGCTATGATCCACCCGCGAGAACGGAATAAAACCCTTGCTGTTCTGAGGGAATGAGGAGATCTTCACGCTCACATTCTTGGCCTGGGAGAGGGCCTTTATATCCTTCTCGTCTTTTCCGCCCATAGCCCAGTCGGCGAAGATCAGTTCCACTTTCACACCTCTTTTACCCGCGGCCCGCAGGGCTTTATCCAGCTCATCCCAGCGGATTTTTTTTCCGTATGGGAACAGGGAATAGGTCATAACTTGTGCGTGAATACTCTTCTTCGCATTTTTAATCATACGGAGCATAACGCTCAGCTCCCCATCAAACCCGGACGGAATAAAGCCGGAAGGGCTGAATGCCAAATGGTAACTCGCAGAGGCGCCGCGCACCAGAACGGCTTCCGGATTCGCGGCATTAAGCGGTTTGGCCGTTACGGGGGCCGGAGCCCCCTGGGACGAAGCTGCCGTAAGCTTGTCCGCTTTTTCGAACGCCGTCTTCATATCGGCGCCGCCGGCCAGCGCCCAATCCGCTTCGAAGATCCGGCCGAAATCCAATGCCGCGCGCTCACTTTTTACGCGCGCTCCGACCTCATGTATCTGGCTAAGAGAACGCCAGTCTAAATTCTGACTGCCCACATAAACTTCGCGTCCATCCGCCACAAAAAATTTAGAATGCTGTATCCCGCCCGCAATTTTTTTAAACTCGATCACGCGCGCTTCTATATTGTTTTCCGCGGTAAGGCCGGGCAGGACTTTCGAAGTTTCCCCCATCATCGCCTTTTCCACTATAAATCGCACCTTCACTCCGCGGGCGGCCGCGGCCCTGACCGCCGTCAGGACCGGTTCCAAGACCTCGCCGGATTTGTCGGCTATGTAAAACTCCTCAAATTCAAGAGTTTTAACCGCCCCATTTATCATCTCAATCCACATCTGGGCCGGGCGCGCGGCGAGAGTCGAACCATAAACGGTTTCTTCCGGAACGCTTTCGGCGAATTCTATTTCCGCGGCCTTCAAAACCGGCGCCGCGCACAGCAGCAGAATAATCAATAGATTTTTATTCATTTTTCCTCCATAGCGCTATTTACCCGGATACCACTTTCTCCACCACCTATCCCCGGCTATACACGAACTCGGCCGAAATAATCCCCAGCCCCGATCGGGTCTTGCGCACATCTTCTATATTCAGAAGCATATCTACGCAGCCCGCATGTTTACTGCCTAAAAATTCAGGTATAGATGAGTAGTTAGAAATAGTCAGGCGCAAGTTCATATCGCCCTTGTAAAACACTTCATCTTTAGACCTGCTCTGAACACACCATAGAACATACTTGCCGATATATTCATCTTTGCCGGACAGGACTTTATTATAATCCAAGTCCAACTCTTCGGCTTCCTTCAGCATCGGCTCCACCTGTTTCATCAGTTCTCTGTTCGCCTTGAAGGCCGGATACAGATTATAAAGCCAGACGCCGGCCAGCGCCAGAGCCACAAGAACCCCGATAAATATATTTCCCCTGTCTTCCATCATGCCCTACTTGGAGGTATGCCAAAAGCCCCTGAAAAGGGGTTTTCAGCGGACTGCTATATCTGATTATACCTTTTCCCCGCTGTCCGGCTCCCCATTAAAGCCTCCGCGGTTCTTTACCGGGCTTGCATGTCCCGACGCGAAACGTGAACACAACGGCGAAGAAATGTTAAAATGAGATAATACTACAATGTTCTTAAGGAGGCATTATGAAAATAACTATTTTGGGAGCGGGTTTAGTCGGATCGGCGATAGCAAAGGACCTGGCAAGCGAAAAAAAATTTGAGGTCACGGTTTCGGACGCCTCCGCCGAAGCGCTAAAGCGCCTCGGAAGCGCCGCGCGCCTGCGGACGGTCCCGATGGACCTTTCAAAAGCCGCCAATATAACGAAACTTATCGGGGACGCCGACCTGGTCGTAGGGGCGCTTCCCGGCTTCATGGGTTTCGAAACGATGAAAACGGTGATAAGTTCGAAGAAGAACATCGTGGATATCTCTTTCTTCCCCGAAGACCCTTTCCTGCTGGACAAGCTGGCGCTGAAAAACGGCGTGACCGCCATTATGGACTGCGGCGTAGCGCCGGGCTGCAGCAATATGCTGACGGCGTATGCCGCGGCGAAGCTCGACAAGGCGGATACGGCCCTCTGTTACGTTGGCGGCCTGCCCAAGGTCAGGACCTGGCCTTATGAATACAAGATAGTTTTTTCCGCGGTCGATGTGATAGAAGAATACACCCGTCCCGCCCGCTACATAGAGAACGGCGTGCTGATTACGCGGCCCGCGCTTTCCGACCCGGAATTCCTGAACTTCCCGGAAGTCGGCACGCTGGAGGCGTTCAACACGGACGGCCTGCGCACCCTCGCCGACACCATGAAAATGCCCAACATGAAAGAAAAGACCATGCGCTTCCCCGGACATATAGATAAAATGCGGGTGCTTCGGGAGACCGGGCTCTTCAGCAAGACGCCCATTAAGGTCGGCGACGTTTCCGTCAGGCCGCTGGACGTCACCGCTAAACTGATGTTCCCCATGTGGAAGCTGAAAGAAGGCGAAGAGGATTTCACCATAATGCGCGTTATAGTAGAGGGAATAAAAAACAAAAAGCGCGTACGCTACACTTATGATCTCTACGACCGCTACGATAAAACCACCAAAACCACTTCAATGGCCCGGACAACCGGTTATGCCTGCACGGCCGGGGTCCGCATGCTGGCCCAGGGGGAGTTCAAGCGCAAGGGCATCTGCCCTCCCGAATATATCGGCCAGGATAAAAAAGCCTGCGAATTCATGCTTCGAGCGATGGAAGAAAAAAACATCATCTACAAGGAAAGCGTGGAAAACCTGAATGACTAGCCTATGGCTGTGCCGCACAAGGGCCTCTGGCCTTCATACGGCCTCACCCGTAGCACCCATACAAGTGCTGGTTTGATTATCATATGAGAAGCATCTGCGTTTTTGCGGGGTCGGGAACCGGTCGGCTGCCCGAATACGCTTCGGCGGCCGCCGGGCTCGGCCGCGAGTTGGCTGAAAAGGGGGTCACACTGGTATACGGCGGCGGCAGTACCGGGCTTATGGGCGCTGTAGCCGACGGAGCGCTGAAAGCCGGCGGCAAAGTGATAGGCGTGATCCCCACCGACCTGACAGGGATAGAATTGGAACACAAAGGCCTCACAGAGATGATCGTTACCGGGGACATGCACAGCCGCAAAGCCAAGATGCACCGGCTCTCGGACGCCTTCATCGCCCTACCCGGAGGTATTGGAACATTTGACGAACTTTTCGAGTCGCTTTGCTGGGCCCAGCTGGGCTTTCATAACAAACCCTGCGGACTGCTGAACATCAAAGGCTACTACGACCCTCTGCTGAAGCTTGTAAAGAACGCCGTGGACGAGGGCTTTGTAAAGGCAACGGACTCAGCGCGGCTGCTGGTAGGCGCGGAGCCGCGCGAACTGCTGGCCGCCATACTTGCCTATAAGTAGCTTTTAAAATAACGAGGTGGAGAATCAAAATGAAAGAAAGGATCCTGAAGAAGATAGAAGGCTACGAAGCTTACGCCATAGAACTGCAGAAAGGCCTCACCGCCATCCCGGCCATCTCCCCCTTAAGCGGAGGCGAAGGCGAATACGACAAAGCGATCTATCTGGAAAAAGAACTGAAAAAATTGAAATTTGATTCTATTGAATGGATAAACGCCCCCCAAAAAGAAGCAAAGAACGGCATCCGCCCTAACCTCATCGCCCGCTACAAGGGCAAGAAGTCGGACAAGACCCTGTGGCTGATGTCCCACCTGGACATAGTCCCGCCCGGCGAACTCAAGCTGTGGAAATCCGACCCTTACAAACTGAAAATAGAAGGCAGAAACCTCATAGGCCGCGGCGTCGAAGACAACCAGCAGGCGACAGTTTCAAGCCTCCTCGTTGTAAAAGCCATGATGGAACTGAATTTCAGGCCGGAGTTCGATATCGCGCTTTTGTTCTGCGCGGATGAAGAAACCGGCTCCGGGTTCGGAGCGGATTATATGGTGGAAAAACACCCCGGCATCTTCGGCAAGAAAGACATGTTCTTCGTACCCGACTCGGGAACGGAGGACGGCTCAGCCATAGAAGTGGCGGAAAAGTCCATCCTGTGGCTGAAAATCATCACGCACGGCAAACAGTGCCATGCTTCCCGGCCGGCGCTAGGCGTCAACGCCTTCAGGGCCGCCAGCGCGCTGGTGGTTAAATTCAATTCTCTTTATAAAAAATTTCCTCACAAGGACGACTTGTACGAACCCCCGACAAGCACGTTCGAACCGACAAAGAAAGAGGCGAATGTGCCGAATGTGAACACTTTGCCCGGTGAAGACGTATTCTACATGGACTGCCGCGTCATGCCGGAGTACCAGCTCTCAGCGGTAAAGGCTGAGATGCGCCGCCTGGCCGACGAGGTCCAGAAAGAGCACAATGTGAGGATAATGTTCGAACCGCAGCAGGAAGCCCAGGCCGCGCCCCCCACCGATCCCAACGCGCCCATAGTAAAGGCGCTGGAAAAAGCAATAAAGGAAATCTATAAAGTGCAGCCCAAGGTCCAGGGCATAGGCGGCGGCACGGTGGCGGCCTGTTTTAGACGCCTCAATCTCCCGGCCGTGGTTTACTCGCGTCTGAACGAAAGCGCGCACCAACCCAACGAATACTGCATACTGGACAATCTCATCGGCGACGCTAAGATCTTCGCGATCTCCGCCCTGCTCCTCGGCGAGCAGAAGTGATCCGCGCGGCGGGAACCGCCGGCGGATAAAACCGGACAGCGCCGGAAATATCCATCCGCAGGGGAATGTAAATTATTGGTTTTACACCCCGCCCCTCCCGGATCGCGGCCCCTTACCTAGCAGACTGCTAATACTTGTAATATATTTTTCCTGCCCAGGCAATAAATTCGTCCCCCGAAACCCCCGCGAGCGTAAAAAGCCGTATTATTTAATATAATAGTGAACCGACCCATATGGAGGAAATAATGAAAATATCCGCTTTGCTGCCTATACTACTGCTCTGCTGCGCCCCTCTTTACTCGCAGGAACAGAAAGGAACCGTGCTGCCGCCCGGCGCCGCGGTTGAAAAAGATCCCAAATTCCCGCCAGTGGTGTCCTACACCTTAAAAAACGGACTGCGCCTGCTTATTCTTGAAAAGAAATTCGTCCCCACCGTCTCCTTCACCATGATCTTCAAAGTCGGGAACGTGGATGGACAACCCGGCAAGACCGGCCTGGCGCATCTTTTCGAACACATGGCTTTTAAAGGCACCAAGACCATCAATTCCACAGGTTACGAAAAAGAGAAATTCAGCCTTGAAAAAGTGGAAATCGCCGCGAAAGAGATGATAGCGGAAGAATCAAAAACGACTCCGGACCTGCCTAAGCTGGAAGCTCTGCGCAAGAAATTGGCCGAAGCTGAAAAAGAAGCCGACACAATGATAGTCAAAGATGAATATTGGAAACTCTACAACGAACTGGGAGAATCCGGCATGAACGCGATGACTTCCACCGATTATACCGGCTATGTGGTCTCGCTGCCCGCCAACCGCTTGGAAGCATGGATGATAATAGAGTCGGACAGGTTCAAAAACGCCGTGCTCCGGGAATTCTACCGCGAGCGGAGCGTGGTAATGGAAGAGCGCCGTATGGGCGAGTCGGACCCGAACCGCCTGATGTGGGAAACGCTTTTCACCAACGCTTTCATGGCGCACCCCTACCATAACCCGACCATCGGCTGGATGGACGACCTGAAACGTCTGACCCGCACGGACGCCGACCAGTTCTTCAAAACCTTCTACGCCCCCAATAACGCCACGCTGGCCGTGGTCGGAGATGTGAAGCCGGAAGAAGTTATAAAAATGGCCGAGAAACACTTCGCTTCCTGGGAAAACCGCCCGTTGCCGGAACGGAACTATACCAAGGAACCACCCCAGAAGTCGGAAAAGCGGATAAACGTGTTCTTCAAAGCCAAACCTTCGCTCCGCATGGGCTTCCATAACCCCGGTTACGAAAATCCGGATATCTACGGCCTGCTCATGCTCAGCGAGATCCTGTCAAACGGTAAAACCTCGCGCTTCTACCGGAACCTGGTGGAAGGGAAACAGCTGGCTCTTTACGCCAATTCCGGACACTCCACTCCCGGAGACCGCTACCCGTCCCTGTTCGTCATACTGGCGGCTCCGAAAGCCCCGCATACCGTTGAAGAGCTGGAAGACGCCATCATGGAAGAGATAGATAAACTCAAAACGCCCCCCCAGAAGGAAGAAGACCTATCCAAACTCAAATGGGAAATGGAAAAAGTTATAAACAATTACGAGGCAGCACTCGTAAGACAGCTGGAATCCAACGCCGGACTGGGAATGAGCCTGGCGAACAACCAGCAGATACTCGGCGACTGGAAATTCGACTGGAAAGTGAGCGAGGAACTCCGCAAGCTTAAGCCGGAAGATATTTCCCGGGTCGCGGCCCAATATTTCACCAGGGACAATAAGACCATAGTGTTCCTGCGTGAACCGGATGCCGCGGCAGAGATCAAGACGCAAGGGGCGGCCCCCCAGGTAAACGGAGGCGTAAAATGAAGAATACAATCTCAAAAACGGCGCTTTTTTTAGGAGCTATCATGTCCTTAGGCATATCATCATCGTGGGCCCTTCCGCCCGTCCTGCCCAAAATAGGCGGGATTGACTTCAAACCTCCGAAGGGCTCGCGTTACGAACTGGAGAACGGCATGGTCGTATATCTGCTAAAGGACAACACCCTGCCGGTGATCCACATCACAGCCATTGCCAGGACTGGGAAGATCTACGACCAGAAAGAGAAAACAGGACTGGGCGAGCTCACAGCGGGCCTTCTCAAAGACGGCGGCACGCGTAAATACAAATCGGACGACATAGATACGACCCTGGAATTCCTGGGCGCCAGCATCGAATCCTCAATGGCCGGCGAAGAAGCGCGTGTGGACATGTTCACTTTGAAAAAAGATCTGGACAAAGTTCTGGATATCTACGCCTCGGTCCTAATGGAACCGGCGTTTGAAAACGACAAGACCGATCTTAAAAAAGCCGAAGCGCTGGAGATCATCAGGCGCAGGAACGACGACCCAGCCCGCGAAGTCCAACGCGAGGCCGTACGGGCTTTCTATGGCGCGGACCATCCTTACGGCTGGCGTTCCGAGATCGCCACTGTCTCCCCCCTCACCGTTGAAGACCTTAAAGCGTATCATGATAATTACTACAAGCCGAACAATATCATTATAGCGGCCGCGGGGGATTTCGACAGCGAAGAAGCTTTTCTGGGGAAGCTTAAAGAAAAATTCGGCGGCTGGGCCAGGGAAGAAGTAAAATTCCCGGTAATCCCGCCTGTAAAAATAAGCGAAACCCGCCAGGTCTATTTTACGGAAAAAGATATTTCTCAGACCTTCATCGTGATGCTTCAGAAAGGCGTAAAGCGGCACGACCCAATTGAATACCCACTGACCATCACCACTGAAATGCTGGGCGGCGGCCTGTCCTCGCGCCTAGCGGCCGAAATACGGTCCCGCAAAGGTTTGGCCTACAGCGTCTACAGTTATTTCGCCAAAAAACCGGACTACGGTTTCATCAACGCCTCCTGCGGCACGAAACCGGAAACATATTCACAGGCGCTTTCGGAAATGATCCGCCAGTTCGAACTGATAAAAACCGAAACCGCGCCCGCCGAAGAGGTGAAACGGGCGAAAGACTCGATAATAAATTCCTTCGTGTTCCGTTTCGCGACCCCGTTCGACCTGATAAGCGAGCGGGCACTGTACGAATACTACAAATACGCGCCGGATTATCTGGACACCTACGTGGATAACATGGCCAAGGTTGACCCCAAGGCCGTCCTGGAAACCTCCCGGAAATTGTTCAAGCCGGAGGATGCCCAGATCTTCGTAATCGGCAACTCAAAGAAATTCGACAAGCCGCTCTCTACATTCGGCAATGTTGTGGAATTAAAGGAAGATTGACCCGGGGAATCCGGAATGATTTCCAGGACATATCTGCGCCGTAGCGCCGCGAAATTCATCCCGCGGTAGCGGCGCAGATCTTTTTATGGCCTGCGGACATTGGAGAACTCTTAAACACTGCTCTTTATTTAAAGGGCAGGGGGGGGTATATTCCAGCTCCTGACGCTTCACCACTAAAATAATCCCTCCTTCCAAAGGACTCGCAATGGAATAATCGGGCCATTTGGAAGCCCTTATTCCCCTATGATCTTAACCAACACACGTTTGTCCCTGCGGCCGTCGAACTCTCCGTAGAAGATCTGCTCCCAGGGCCCGAAATCCAATTTCCCTTTCGTCACGGCAATAACAACCTCGCGGCCCATAACGGTCCTTTTCAGATGGGCGTCCCCGTTGTCTTCGCCGCTTAGGTTATGGTTATAGCCGTCCTTTGAATAAGGCGCCAGTCTTTCAAGCCATTCCAAAAAATCTTTATGGAGACCTTTTTCATTATCGTTGATGAACACGCTAGCGGTAATGTGCATAGCGTTCACCAGGCAGATGCCTTCCTGAACGCCGCTTTTTGCAACTTCGGCCTCAACCTTGGCGGTGATATTTACTATATCGTATCTGCGCGGGGTATTCATCCAAAGATAAGCGGTATGGGATTTCATTTCATTCCTCTTGAGGCAGGATAAGCACTTCATAGCCGCTGCAAAGGTTCTTAAGCCGGGCGGACTCGTCTTTAGAACCGACAACCGAGCCGTAGTGCATCGGCACTACGGCTTGCGGCTTGATGGCCAGCGCGGCCCGGCAAGCTTCACCCGCATCCATCGTATAGGTTCCGCCGATGGGTAAAAGCGCCACATCGGCTTTAATATTCTCCATCTCTGGAATAAAGTCGGTGTCCCCCGCGTGATAGACACGCAAGTCTCCGGTGTCCACCACATAACCCAGGTTACCGGAAACCCGCGGATGGAAGGATTTCCCGATATTATAAGCGGGCACAGCATTTATGACGATCCCCCGGGACTCCGCCTTGTCTCCCGGCTTAAGACCGGTAAAGCCACCGAGGATCTTACCGCTAAGCGATTCCGGACCGAAAATTCTGGTCTCTTCTTTGATTATTTTAGCGATATCAGCCGGGGAAAAATGGTCGAAATGCCCGTGAGTGATAAGAATGACATCCGCTTTTTTAGATCCCCCTTTCAGCAGATACGGGTCCAGATAGACCATTACTCCGGAAGGCAGCTCCAACCGGAAAGCCGCGTGTCCAAGCCAATGCACTATTTTTCTTATGTCACTCATTAATTACCCCATTCCCTAGAGCGGGCCCATTAAGGAACCCTGCCCCATTTTTCATATTTTACAATACTTGCGTAGGTGCCGTAACAAAGAACGGTGTGCCTCAGACGGCCAATACTTGCGTAAGTGCCGTTTCAAGCGCTATGCGTATCAGACGCCCGCTGTGAGGTTCCACCTCTGGCAAAATCCACAGGGGGTGCCGCCAACTTGTTCCAATGCCGTTTCAGGCGCCAGGCGCAAGCTGACACGCACTATATATATCCCACTCACTGTGCCGGTGTTAACTATCGCTAAATCCGCCGGGAATGGGACTAAAGCTTCCCTCCCGCTACTTAGTCCTAAGGGGAAATTTGCGAACAAAGAACTATTTGCTATAATATGGCCTATGGCATACAAATGTAAAATTTGCGGGAAAAGTCCGGTAACAGGCAACTCCTATAGCCACTCACATAAGGCTACCAAGAGGATTTTCAAGCCTAATCTGCAGAAACAGAAAATAATTCTGAATGGCGCGGTCCAGTCCGCTTTAATCTGCACCAACTGCATAAAAAGCGGTAAAGCGCACAGACCCTTAAAAGCCGTCTGATTCGGCTAGTGAGCCGGCGCCTGCGCAGCTAACGACCGTCCGCCCAAGGCGGACGGTCGTTTTTTTGGTTTTCAGCAGGACGCTATTACGTATCCAGCAAAACCGGATTTTAACCGCAACCCCGCCCCCCGAGCCATGCGTAGCGGACCTTCAAGCGGATTCACAATAATTTAATATTTTCTAAACACACCTTTTGTATAATTTCCTTGGCATCAGGTATTCTTTTGGCGGCAGAAGATACTTGTTTTTGCTTCTAAAGCTTTTGCCGGAGGCCTTAAATGGATTTCGACCATCAACTGGACCCGTCCACTATCACCGACGTGGAAACCGCGAAACTCGCCCTGCGCTGGGCCGTGGAGAAAATACACGCCTTATCCGACGACAACGCCCACCTTAAAGAAGACAACCGCAATAAGACCAGTGTCGCCCGCTCCCTTACCAGGCAAACCGAAGAAAAAGATGAGATCCTGAAAAAATGGCAGTCAACAATCAAAACCTGGGAAGAAAACTGGAAAACCCAGACCGCCATGGAAGCGGACCTCAAAGGCAAATTGCGCGAACAAATCCTGAATGAAGAAACCTCCAACTGGCGCCAAGCCAGGGTCCAACTGGAGAATGAGATCCGGGCCCTAAAAGAAGAACTGGGAGCCAAGGAAGCCGAAATAGGCAAACTTAAGATTCTCACCATAGAGGAGATCCGCAAGGCCGCGGAACTCAAGGAAGCCGAAGTTCAGGCCCTTACACGAGGCAGACAGGACGCGTTGGCGGAACAGGAAAACGCCATGCGCACAAAATTCGAACTATTGGAAAGGGAACTGATAGAAAGCCACTGCGTCCGGACCGAACAGGAAGAATTGGGGCTAAAAGAACGTTACGAACTGAAGATGCGCGAGTTTTCCAAGCTCTACCAGGCGAAAGAAGCGCAGCTGGAGGATTTCAGGAAGAAACTGGAAGACGACTACCTGCAAAAAACCGAAGACCTCAGCGCTATACGCGCCGCAAAACTGGAGGAGGATCGCCTGGACCTGGCCGCCAGGCAGGAAACCGCGCTGGACGACGCGGAACGGGCCGCCGAGAGGCGCGCCGCGGCGCTTCAGGAAGAATTTGACCGTCAACGAACCGCCATCGGCGCCGCATTTGAGGAAAAGGAAAAAGAACTCGCCGCCGCACACGAACGCGAAATCGTTTTTCTGAAAGAAACCCATCAGAAGGAGGTCTCGGAAATCCGCGACCGCCTGCGCCAGCACACGCAGCAGCGCGAGCAGGACTACGTGAATCTGCGCCTGCAAATGGAAAGCCAGATGCTGGAACTGGTAAAAAAACACGACGAAACGGGCGCGGCCGCCTACAACGCGGCCGCTTTGGAGATACGTGAAAAGTGGAACCGCATGTCCGTGGACAACCAGAAAAAACTGGACGCCATCGTATCCGCCACTAACTCCCGCTGGGAAAAGGACTGGGCCGGCCGCGAAACGGAACTTGCCGCACGAAGCGAAGCCAGGATCCGTGAAGAAAGAGAAGCCCTGACCGCCGATTTCAGGGCTAAAGAAGACGCTTTCAGGAAGTCCCTCCTACGCGAACAGAGCGAGCGGGCCGCCACGGAAGCCGCCGAACTGGAAAACGCGAAAATAGACCTGGAAAATGCCCACGAAGAACGCCTGGCTCTGGTGAAACAATCGCTGGAAAGCGCCTACCTCCTGAAAGAAAAAAACCTGGAAGAACGCCTTGCCGCGCGCGAGAAAATGCTTGCCGGCGCCTGGCTCGCCAAGGAAGAGGAGTGGACCCTGGAAAAAGAAAACGCGTTCCTGCAACAACGGGAGAGCCTTAAAGAGGAGTTTTCAAAATACCGGACCATCCTTAAAGAAAAATTCCTGCAACTAGAGGACGGACTTAAGCTAAAGTACGCCCATAAAGAACTGGAACTGGCCGACAAATTAAAAGAGGAAAGCGTAAGTCTGGAAAAAACGTTTGAAAAACGCCTGGCCTCGGAAAAACAACGCCTGGCCTCCGATCTGGAGGAAAAGAAAAAAACGCTGGCCCGCAAAGAAATGGAACTTGAGAAAGCCCTGGAGGAAACCAGACGGCGCATTGAAGCGGAAAAATCAGAATTTGAAAACCGTCTGGCCGAACGCGGCAGGGAACTGCTGGCCGAAAAAGAAAAAATCCTGGCTGAGAATTTCGCCCGCAAGGAAGCAGCGCTGGCCGAAGAGTCTGCGGCCGGAGCCGCGCGCCTAAACACCGAAAAAATCGGGCTGGAAAAGGCCCTCTCCGACAAGTGCGCCGCCTTTGAAGGCAAGGCCGACGAATTACGCCGGGCCTTCGATGAGCGCCTTAAAGAGGAAAAGATAAAAATAGAAGAAGCGAACCACACCCGCGAACTCCACCTAAAAGCGCAGGAAGGCGAAACGGAGAAACTCAAGAATACGCTTCAACAACAGCATAGCGAACTCAAAGTGAAGCTTTATCAGGAACTTCAGGCCAAGGAAAGCGAACAGTTCTCCCTGCTGGCAAAGGCCAAGGAAGAAATGTACAAGGCCCTCAACGAACGCCGCGCCGTCATGGACCGGGAATATGAAGAGCGCTTCTCCGATCTACGCAAGAAAGAGACGGAGCTGGAAGCGCGTTTTGCGGAAAAAACCAAAGAGCGCCTTGAGACGCTTACAAAACAGAAAGAAGATGAATTAGACAAACTGACTCTGGAATTCGAGAATAAAAAAACCGAGATGGAACGACAGTATCAGAACAAGGAAAAGAGCCTGCATGCCGCCGCCTCCGAGAAAACAGCCCGCATAGAGGCCGAAGCCGGCCGCCGCGAAAAGGACCGCGCCGCGTTGGAAGAAAAGAACCTGGCTAAACGGCGCGAGGAGCTTGAACGCCTCATGCGGCAGAAAGAGACCGAGCTGGAAAAACGCTATCTACAACTCTCCGCTGATCTTTCCGCGGGATTGGAAAAGGAGCGCGCCTACTGGGAAACCCATAAGCTTGAGGTGCTGAATCAGGAACGCCAAACCATGCGTTCGGAATTTGAAAAAAAGGAGGCGCTGCTTACCCAGAAACTGGATGACGAACTCTCCAAAAACAAGCAGCAACGCCTGCGCTTGGAAGAAGAAGCCGCATCCAAGAGGAATGAACTTGAGAATTCATATTATGGAGAAGTGGAGAAATCCCGAACCACGCTGGCCAAGCTTCGCCTTGAATTGGAAAACAAGATCAAGTCCAAGTTCGGGGAGCTGGAAGAGGAAAAAACCCGCCTCACCATGCTCATAGCCCAAAAGGAAGAGGAATATGTGGCTCAGTACCAGAAGAAGGAAGAAGAACTCCTTAACTACTGGGGGAAAAAGCAGGACGAGCTGCAGCTCAAATATGACCGTGCACTGAAGACGGAGAAAGACAAGAAACAGTAGCACACCAGCGTTATAGCGCGCACGTCGCCATCTCTAAACGCAATACGCAAGCGCGTTCCATCATAGTACGGGGGCATGCAATAACGTCCGCGCAGGTTTATATGGAAATAAACGACTTTGACGAAATATTAAAAGAAACCGAGCTGGACTCGGCCAAGATGATCTTACGCCTTACCTCCGAACTGAAAGAGAAGGATATGGAAGTGGCGGCATTGCGTTCAAAGAGCTTTGAAGAGATCCAGCGGAACAATAGGGCCAAGGAGACCGAGTTCGAAGCTCTGATACAGGGTCAGGAGGGGCGCATCAAAAAGCGTGAGACTGAGATAGCCAGACTGATAGTGGAAAAAGAATCCAGTCTGTGGAAGAAATACCAGGTCATGCTGGAAGAAGCTATCACAAAACACCGCACCGAACTGGAAGACGAACGCGCCCGGCTAAACGAAGAAGTGGCCCGCAAAGAGACTGAGATCCTGGAACAAAAAAAACACCTGCGCCTGGAAATGGAAATCCTTTTCAAGAAATGGGAAACCGAACGCGAGGAAGATTTTAAAAACGAACGAAAAACCTTTATAGAAGAGCTCAAACTCGGCCGCGAAACCGCCAGACAGGAAGCGGAGGGGCGGGCAAAACAAATGGAGGAGCTCTGGAAAGAAAAACTGGAGCAGAATATTGCGCAAATGACCGCCACACACCAGTTGGAGCTGGAAGAGGCCAGGAGCCGGCTGCGCCAGGAACACCTGGCGGAGATAAACAAGTTGAGCGACCGCCTTAATACCGAATTTTCTCAGAAAGAGAGTCAGCTATATGAGGATTACGCCAAATGGCTTGCCGATAACAAGAAGCTGCTGGAAAACAGTTTTTCCCAACGCCTTTCCCAGACCGAGGCCGATTATTCGGCGCGTGTGATCTCCCTGGAGGAATCATTGCGGGAGATGGAGAGCGGGATCTCCGGTCGCCAGACGCAATGGGAAGAAAAACACTCCGAAATGAAAAAGTCTTATTCCGAAAAAGAGGCGGCGCTGGAAATTCATAAAAAGGAAGCTGAAAACGCACTGCTGACCTCCGAACAAGCGCTTAGCGACAAATATGACAAACTTGAAAAAGAGTTGAGGCGCAAATCTGAAAAATTAAAAACAGAACTGGCCCGAAAGGAAAAGCTGCTGGAAACGGAATTCACCGAAAGCTCTACGACCCTGCAGGAGCAGTTTACCGCGCGTGAAAGGCTTCTGAACGAGCGCGAAGCCAAAATCTCCATTGAAAGGGAAGAGTTGAACCGTTTCCGGAACCAGGTAACGGACACTATCCATCAGCGCGAAACGGAACAGACCAAGGCGTTTGAAGAGCGCTACACCCTGCTCAAGGAATCCATTGAAGAATCAGCGCGCGTCAGAGAGCTGGGATTGACCCGCAAACATGAAGAAGCCCGAAAACAAGCCTCCATCCTTGCCGAACAGAAGGACTCGGCGCTGACCCGCGTCACCGCCGTCTCCCGCGATAACGAGGAACTCAAACGCCTGATCGGCGAAAAGGAGACTTATCTGAGGCAGATGGAGGAGCAGGAACAAGCCCGCACCGCCCAACTTCACAAAAAATTTGAAGATGAATTTACGCTTAAAATCCAGGCCCTGCGCTTCCAGCTGGCCGCCGGAGAAGAAGCCACCCGGAAAATTTTCGACGAACGCCTGCGGGCGGAAACCGCCAGATTAACCGAGCAGTTCCGCATAAAGGAAACGGGGCTTGCGGGACAGCGCGACCTGATGAACGCTCAAGCCGCGGAACTTGAAGGCAAGTTTATGGAAGCGCTGAAGGCCAAAGAGAACGAAAACTCGGCAAACATCAAGAAAGCGATGGCGGCTTCCAACACACAGTTGGAAAGCGCCAGAGCCTTTCACGCCCGGGAATTGGCTGAAATCCGGAGCCGGTCGGAGGAAGCTGTTTCCGCCCTTAGAGCCGACTTCGAGTCCCGTCTCAAAGAAAAGGACCTTCAGCATGAACAACAAGCCCAGGCAAGGGAAAAACAGACCTTTGCGGCCGCCAAACATGAACTGGAGTTAGAGAACAGAAAGACGGAAGAAGTCCACCACCTGAAGATCCGCGACATGGAAACCCGCCATCACCTGCTTGAGCAGAACCTCAAGTTCGCCTTACAAACCAGGGACGCCGGACAGGCGTTGGCATCCAAGCTGAAAGGGGATATTGAACTTATTAATAGAAAACTGGATGAAACAGAACACGACAGACAAAGACTTATACAGGAAAATCTCTCCAAAGCCAAGGACCTCCGACAAGAAATGGAAAAAGAGTTTATGGACAAACTGTCCGCCATAGAAAAAAATTATCTAAGCCAGATGGCGGACGCCATCCGCAGCGGCGAAGATAAGGAAAAAACCAGTCAAACCGAATATTTTAAAAAACTGGAATTCATGAAAGAAGAGTACAATGCCAAGCTCACCAGGCAGGTAAAGGACCTGGAGGATGGTTCCAGGGAAAGAGAAGCCCGTATGCGCGCGGCGCTGGAAGAAAGCTATAAGCTTAAGGCAAAAGCTTTGGCCACCCGCTACGAGCAGATGGAGCGCAATTACGCGTCCGCCCTATCCGATAAAACCATGCAGTTGGACAACGACCGCTCAATGGCCGAAAGCATTACCCGCCTAAAGTCGGAACTGGAAGCCCGCAATCGCGAGCTCAATTCTAAGATCCTGGAGCACGACACCCGCCTGGAAGAAGCTCAGAAGGCGCTGAGAAATTCTTACGCCGCCACCGTCAAGGAGCTTGAAGACGATCACCGCATGAAAACCGCGCAGTTGGAAAACGAACGCGCCAAGTTAAAAGGCCTCTTGGAACAGGAACAGCGCCTGGTCACGGATCTGCAGAAACGAGAAGCGGCCCTCCAGGAAAACCATGCCGAAAAGGAAGCCGCTCTCATAAAAGAGTTCAGCATTGCGAGGGAGAAACTGGAAAGCAGCTACCAGGCCAAACTAAAAGCCCTCGGCGAGAAGAAGCCCGGGCAGTAAGAGCCGGCTGTTCTTTGACGGCTCCCTTGCAGTACTTGTCCGCAGTCGGTACCGACGACACCGCCGTTAAGTTTTGCAATGGCCGCAATCCCGCCGCCCCAGTGCTTCTCCTTTATGCCGGCTTTCAGCAAGAAAAAACGATTCAGCGGACAGTGTGCCACCCGCTCAAATACTATCCCCCCCCCGCAAAATTTTTTAAAAAATATTTCAATTGCAAAATCCGGGTTAATATTTATTATAAT
>Ga0208953_1000862_pt1 | contig 21745 bp, 23 predicted proteins | sample RifOxyB2_FD_184033 | JGI IMG/M metagenome (GOLD analysis project Ga0208953, IMG submission 184033) | Groundwater microbial communities from Rifle, Colorado - Rifle Oxygen_injection B2 (SPAdes) | ecosystem: Environmental > Aquatic > Deep subsurface > Groundwater | place: USA: Rifle, Colorado... | reverse complement strand
GAAAAAATGGGTAATTGGATTAATTGGTATAACACTAAACGTTTCCATTGGGGGCTAAATTTAGAGACTCCTGTGGATTATTTAATCAATAATGGCTATGTTGTCCAATATGTGGTGAACTAATACAGAAAATTGAATGCTTTTGGTATTTATGTTAAAATTTGAGTAGTATAAATTTAAATAAAAAAAAGGGGGGGCAAATGGTGAGTTTAATGGATTTAGTTGCTCCCGCTGAACGGGAGAAGGTCTTTAAAAATATTCTTATCAATTTGAATATTCGTGAAAAAGAAAAAGATTGGTGGCCAATTACTTCTCATAAGGGAATATTAATAAATGACAAGTGGACAATGATTATTTGGGAAATGAAAAAGGGGCAAGTAGCCGTTATTTATGATGCAAAAATTTTAACTATATCACAGACAGGTATTGATCTTCGGAGTGCCGAAGGAAAAGGAATGGAAATTATTACAGAATGGGAAAAACAAAAAAGATAAAACAGAATATAAAAATATTCTGTTTTTAATTTTTATTTAATGATATTTGTGTTAAAATATATAGAATAAGTGTATTTATTTAGAATTTAAAATTATTAATTTATATGACCCTTATTGTTTTGTTTGTAATTTTGTTTATCATATTCGTATTTCATTTTTTGGTGTATTATTTTTTGATACACGCCTTTTCTATTGAAAACAGAAAAATAAGACTAACATTATGTTTTGTCTTATTTTTATTATCCGTAAGTTTTATTGCTTCTGCGGTAATTGCCCATAAATGGGAGAATTTTTTAACCCAAGGTTTTTACAATATATCTGCCCTTTGGTATGGACTATTAATAAATTTATTATTAGTTATTTTGTTTTATTGGTTTTTTATACTTATTTTTCTCCATTTAACGGCCTCTGTGCGGGTTGGGGTTTATAAAAAAATTATTGGTAAAGCCTTGATTATTTTAGCTTTGTTGTATACCGTATATGGTATTTATAATGCTTTTTTTCCAAATATAAAAGAAATTAATGTAAATATTAAAAATTTGCCAATAGAATGGCAGGGAAAGAGAATTGTTCATTTATCCGATATTCATCTAGGAAGAACGCTTGGAAAAAATTTTTTAGAAAGAATAGCAGAAAAAGTAAATAATATAAATCCGGAAATAGTGCTTATTACGGGAGATTTGTTTGATGGTATGGATGGCCGTCTTTCAAGTTTTGTTGATTTGCTAAATCAAATTAAATCAAAAAAAGGAACATATTATGTAACCGGAAATCATGAAACTTATTTGGGGCTTGAAGAGGTTTTTGCCATCTTGGCGAAAACCAATATTAATGTTTTAAATGATAGGGTGGTGAATGTTGATGGTTTGCAGATTATCGGTATTAGCTACCCCGGTAATGGCGGAAAAGACGCGCAGAATATAATTAAAAATGATGAAAATTTTAGCTTAGAGAAGCCAAGTATCTTACTTTATCATTCACCCACTAATCTTTTTTCTTTTGAAACCAGTAGTGGTGATTGGCACCGGAATATTTATTGGACCCCAGATGTCAGTTTTTCTGTTGCCCGTAATTTAGGCGCTGATCTGCAATTGTCCGGACATACGCACCGGGGACAGATTTTTCCCTTTAATTTTATTACTCATTATATATACGGCGGATACGATTACGGTTTGCACCAAATAGAAGATTTTGCTATTTATATTACCAGCGGCACCGGAGTATGGGGTCCGCCGGTGCGCACCGGAGGTGATTCAGAAATAGTGGTAATAACACTAGAGTAAATTGTTACTTTTTTATCATTTTATCGTTGTAATTAGTGAAAGCATAAAAAACAACTTGATTATGGATAAAGAGCTTATATCTATAATAGAAAATTGCCAAAAAGGACGCGCCGAGAAATTCGCGTATATTTATGATGCTTTCATAGAAAAAATTTACAAATTTATTTATTATAAAACAGGGCACAGGGAAACAGCAGAAGATTTGACTAGCCAGACATTTTTTAAGGCATTAGAAAAAATAGATACTTTTAAAATTCACGATAACTTTTCCGCATGGCTTTATCGCATTGCCCGTAACTTGGTGATTGACTACTATCGCACCAAAAAGAACAATAATGATATTGATGATGTGTGGGATTTGTCCAGTAAAGAAGACTTAGAATTGGATATTGATAATAAAAATAAAATATTAGAAATAAAAAAATATTTACAAAATTTAAAAGTAGAACAGAGAGAGATAGTGATTATGAGGGTATGGGAAGGGCTTACTTATAAAGAGATTGCAGATATTTTAGGCAAAAATGTGGGGGGTGTAAAGATGATATTTTCCAGAACTATCAGTAAATTAAGAAAAGAAATGCCATTAGCACTATTTATTGCTTTTTTAATTAATTAATTTTTATTAGCACGGGGGAGAGACGATTATTTTTTTGTAGCTAGATTTTATACAATATTAATTTTATGAATAATAATATAAAACACCCCCCGTCATCCTGGATGAAGCGAAGCGTAGATTCGGAATCCATTCCGTTGATTACGGGAATAGTAATAAAACTATATGAAAAATAACATAAAACAAATTCTAAAAGATATTTATATGGTTGATCCTAGTTTAAAATATCGGGAAAAAGAATTGGTGCGGGTAATTGAAAAACTATTGGCCAATAAGCCCGAAATAGAAATTAACGATCAATTTATACATAATTTAAAGAATCAGCTTTCCCTCCATATTGTTGTTCCTGAAGAAGCGAAGAGAAAATTAGAAATTCATGCCGTTGAAGAAGGAAGTAAAAAAAATTCAGATACTAGTTCCATCGATTCTGAACATGAGAAATTTAATAATTTAAATATTAATATTATGTCAAAATTATATTATGCCCTGGGAGGCGCTGTTGTTATGATTGCCGTCATGTTTGTTTCTTTCAATCTGGGTTTGCCGAAAAAACATGAACAAGCAAACAAAACAGCGTTTATTCCGGGTCAGATTAGCCAGTTGAAAGACAATGCCTTCGGCAGTTTGGCCGGCATTGATGGCGTGAATAAAGATCTTGGCGCAGGCAGCGCTTCTTTGGGAATGGGCGGCGGCATCGCCCCTAAATCGGCAAGTTCTGTTGCCAGACAGGAATCCGGAGGCGGCGGAGAGATGAATAAAATGATTGCTTATCCCGAACCCGTAGTTTATAAATATATTTATGAAGGGGAGCTGAATTTAACAGATGCGCAAAAAAAGGTTTATAAAAAGGCGGCAAATAATAATTTTATTGCTAATACTTCCGGTTTGATCGGCGGTTTTAATTTAGGATTGGTAGATTTATCAAGATTTGAAGGATCTGTTTTGAAAAATCTTATGATCGGGCAAGATGTTGATTTAGGTTATAATGTTTTTGTGGATTTAGAAAACAGCAGCTTATCTATCAATGAAAACGGAAAAGGATGGTATGAAAATATACCCATGGAAACTATTTGCGATGATTTGATAGGGTGTCGTACCACAGGAGGATTAACATTGTCGGATATACCGGATGATAAGGTTTTGATTGCTATGGCCAATCAGTTTATCAAGGATAAAAAAATTAATATATTGAATTATGGCGCTCCAAAAGTTGATAATCGCTGGAGAGAGCAATATAACAATACAGAAAATAAGGATTATTTTTATGTTCCGGAAATAGCAGGGGTTGTTTACCCGTTAATAATTGAAGGCCAAAAAATACATGGTTTTGACGGCGATGATTACGGAATGCGCGTAAACATAAATATCAGAAAGAAAAAAGTTTCCGGACTTTATGGGTTATTCGTGAATAATTATGAAAGCTCCATGTATGATACTGAAACTGACGCGCAAAAAATATTAAAAATCGCGGAAAAAGGCGGATATCAAGGTTATTTTTATATGCCTGAAAATGCCCGCGTGGCAGAAATCAAGCTTGGAGATCCTTCGGTCAAATATATTTCTTACATGCATTATAAAGATAATTCATATCAGGAGCTTTTTGTGCCGAGTTTGGTATTCCCGATCATCAATAAGCCGAAAGAATTTTATTTTTACAGAGAAAGCATAGTTGTTCCATTGGTAAAGGATTTGCTGCAGGAAGAAATAGACAGGCCTATAGAGCCGATGCCTTTGCTTCGCGGCGGAGCAGCAGAAGGCGAGGAAGCAGGAGATGCAGGAATAGAAGAGGGTTATGTAGAAGCGGATGATTTATTGCCAGAGGAAACAGAAAAACCACTAGATCCGATGCCTTTGCTTCGCGGCGGAGCAGCAGAAGATGTAGATACGAAAATTTTAAAAAACCAAGCAATTCCTAAGCCTGTAATAAATGAAAATAATTAGAAATTAATAATTTTAATAATTTAAACAATAAAAAATATCGTTAAAAATAGCGATATTTTTTTGATTTTTCTTGACAAAATAATTAAAATATGATAAAATAATTAGTATTTTGTTATTTAAAAAATTAGATTAAAAAAGATTGGGGAAGGTGTTTTAAAAACTAAACCATTTTATTAAACATGGGAGGTAACAGTGGATTTATTACTTTCTTATTTTATCAGTATTTTTACAGAGCGCAAGACTGAGACAGCGCCATGGATCAATACCATGAACCAGGGAGTTTGGAACATTGTAAATAAAGGTATTGATTTTGGCCGGTGGGTTAAGCATGTTCTTACGGCTTCCAGAAAAGGAGACCAAAAGGTTCAGCTTAAATATTTGACCAATATGGCATTAATGGCTATTTTTTCCGGATTAGGATTTTTGATTTGGAAGTTAATGTCTAATAAGTTTTTTCCGGAATTTCAAATCAATTATTGGAACTTGGTAGAAGGTGGTATCTGGAACCATTTTTTGCAAATTAGCATGCCGGCAATTATTTTTGCTTTTCTTTTGGGGCAGCTTGATTGGTTTGGCTCCGGTGATCAGTTTGAAGCAGGGACCATTGTTGCCGAAAGTCTGCCATTCAAATGGATTATTTCAGCCGGTGCTGGAACTTTTGAGGAATTGACTCATCGAGGGGTTTACATCTATTTCGGTTTAATCATGATAGCCATTGCCAATTTCATGTTTCCATGGATTGCTATTTTGATCGGTTTGGCAACAATAATAACATTATGTGTTAAATTTAATTTATCCGGAATGATAACAACCGTATTAGCCGTTATTACCGGAGCAGTATTATTCTTCATGAAAGGTATATGGATGAATAATTTTGTGCTTTGGATTAATAAATTTATCTTTGATTTCTATCATTGGATGACTAGCGGTCATATTAAAACTTTTTTGATTATCGGTGGTTTAATGGGTGGATTATTATTGCTCACTATTGCATTAACACATGAAAAAAAATCAGGTTATAGCATTGGTGGTGTTGAGTTTGTAGTTAGGGTAATATTGTTCGGTGCTTGGGCTAGTTATGTTCTTCCCTTGGGGCTTGATGCTATTGCCAATATGCCGATCATGCCTGCGGATGCCAATAATTATACTTCACTTCTTTTTTTAGCGGCTGTGATGTGGTCCAATGCTAAATTTCGTAATGCGCACAAGTATCAGGGTCCGGCCGGCATGCTGAACAGCTATGTAATTGGATTTTATATGTTCTATATCGCCTTCAACTACGGCTTAATCTATGCTATGATCGTTCATTTCCTGTTTGACGCCGTTCTTTTTACCTCGGAGCATATTTGCCAGATGATCAAAAATAGAAATTTTGTACAATAAAATCAGGAGGGAAAAAACTCAAATTTTTTTATCGGCAGTTTGGATTATTATGCTTGCATAAATTTTCGCTGTTTGCGGAGGATGGAAAAAAATATAAAAAAAAGAATAATTTTACAAAAAAAACGAAACCCGAAAACAGGTTTCGTTTTTTCTTCCATTAATTTTCTCCCCGAAAAGGAGAATTTTTTATATTTGTTTATTTTGTGATATAATATATTTATAATTATAAAAAGATGATAGATAAAAATTCTTTAGAAAAAATCAAAAAAGTGATAAAAGATGGTAGGGCCAAGGAGGAAATATATGTGGCTTTAATAAATCATGGATGGAAAGTAAATGATATTAATGAATATTTTGTAGAGATTGATCATGAGAAGCAGGAAGAACACAGAAAAGAAAATTTACAGAAAAGAACAGTTAGTATTATAGCAATCATAGGGGCTATTTTGATTGGTGCCGGTATTTTTTCATTTGTAGCATCTAATTGGCAGCACATGCCCAAGCTTTTAAAGATTTTGATATTGTTAATAACAATGTTATTTGCTTATACCGGCGGGTGGTTTTTAAAAGAAAAATATAATTTTAAAAAATTAGGCGAGGCTTTATTGCTTTTGGGTTTAATTACTTATGGCGCCAGCATATTTTTAACAGCTCAAATGTTCAACGTCAGAGCCAACTGGCCTGATGGTTTTATTTTATGGATGTTTGGTTCGATTGCGCTAACACTTGCTACTGATATTTTCTTGTTTAATTATTTAACAGTTATTTTGGGAGTGATAGCCTTTATCGGACATCCGATTGTGATTTTTGATCGTTTTTCTTCGCATGATCCGTTTTTATTGACTTCTTCATTTTTATTGCTTGTTTCAACAATTACCTTATTTTTAATCGCTTTTTTTATTAGAAAAAAGGTTAAAATAAGCGAAGAAGAATATTACTAATTTCTATTTTTATGGCATTTTCTATTTTGATAAATTTGTTTTGGTTTTTGATAATCGGGGGAATAATATTGTTTTTGATAAAAAGAAGATCAAAGCGCTTCCGCGGCAAATCATTTCTGGATATTGCCAGCTCTCAGGAGGATATGGTAAGCCAGGTTTTTTTCTTATTAGCGCTTTTTTCTCTCGGAGTGACACTCTCCGCCCTTAATAGGGATATGGGAGATTTAGTGGAGTGGCAAACCATTATTTTGTTTACTACAATAGTGGGATTTTTTATTGCTTATTATTTTAAAATTTTATATTGTTTGCCAGTAAGTATTATTAGTTTTATAATTTGGTGGGGCGTTAAAGCTGCTGATTGGGTGGATGGCAAAGACATTAGATCATCGGTAGTGTTTGCTGGAGCTGTATTAATTTCCCTGTCTTTGTATGTAGTTGGAAATATTCATAAAATAAATTGGAAATTTAAAAGATTTTCTTTGGTTTATGTTGTTTTTGGAATAATATCCGTGACTGCTTTTTTATTTTTTCTCTCCAATAGGTGGGGCATGCAGTCTTTGCAGGAGATGACCGAAGGAAAGATGATTTTTGGCTCTTGGCAGATTACGGTTTCCTTTTTGGTGATAGTTTTATCTTTGGTTTTAAGTTTGGGTTATACTTTCTTTAAAAAATATATTTCCAAGTATGAGGCGGCGACGGTTGCCTGTGTTGCCGGTTTTTTTGTTTGTCTGCCGTTTTTTCCGCAGCTGCAACTATTTGAAACAAGCAGCGCTTATCGCGATTATTATTTTAGTGCGAAAGAATTTTCCTCTTTTGGTATTATTTGGGCTTTTACTTTTAATGTTTTTATATTTTTAGAGATATTAGGAATTATCCTTTTAGGTTATATTCAGAGGCAGGAATGGCTTATTAATCTCGGAGCATTATTTTTATTTATATTAATAGGTGTGAAATATTTTGATTGGTTTTTTACATTCTTTGATAAAAGTATTTTCTTTATCAGCGCTGGTATTATATTGTTTATTGTTGGTTGGTTTATGGAGAAGGGAAGAAAATATATGCTATCTATCACAAAAGAGGAGCATGATAATAAGGTTGAAAGTATTAATTAATTAAACATTATTTTTTAAGCGATAGCGAAGAATCCCATTGAATTACAATTGGTTGTTATTTACGAGATTCTTCCCTCCAAGGCGGGCACAGCACTGCACTTTATTACATTTAGAATAACAAAGTAATTATGAACCTAGGTAAAAAAACAAAATTTATTTTAGCTGTTTCAATTCAGATATTGGTAATTTTAATTATTATTATTTTTAAATATTCTGTCCTTACCGGAGGTTCTGCTGTTTTTTTGGAAATTATGCCGGTTGACCCAAGAGATCCTTTGCGGGGGGATTATGTTACTTTTCAATATAAAATATCAAGCATTAATAGATATAGTTTTAACTACGAACCTTATAATGGAGACATAATCTATATTCCCCTAAGACAACAAGGACAATATTGGAATGTTATTGGTGGAATTTCTAAAAATAAAAACGATATGAATAATAAACTTTTTATAAAAGCCAGGGTGGTATCGGGAGGAAAATTAAGCGGTGCAAAATCTTTCTCATCTTTTTCTGATGATAATTGGGATACAAGCATTAGGGTGCAATATGGGATAGAGGAATATTTTATACCCGAAGGCGCAGGCAGGAATTTTAATTTCTGGAACAAAAAAGCTAAAGCAAAAGTGATGATAGATGATTATGGAAATGCTGTGTTCAAGCAGTTGTATATAGATGATGAACCGTGGCCATAATTTATTTTTGTTTTATTTTTCATGATAGAATTAGCGGTAAACTATCGATATTGCGTCGATAGTTTTTTAAGAATTATGAATAAGAAGATTACAATTAATAATCAGGAGATTAATTACCGACTTAGGAGGCATAAAAGAGCGAAGCGTTTACGCCTCGCTGTTTATTGTGATGCGCGCGTAGTCGTGACCAAGCCATGGTGGGTTACTATTAAGCAGGCAGAAAATTTTATTGTCGAAAAAGCCGATTGGATAATTAGGCGGATTAATCATTTTAAAGCTAGTGATAACGGAATAAAAAGAACGAAGAATGATTATCTTTTAAATAAAAATAAAGCCTTGAGACTTGCTATAGAGAAAATTGAGTATTTTAATCGTATTTATAAATTTTCTTTCAATAAAATATTTATTAAAAATCAAATAACCAGATGGGGGAGTTGTTCTAGCCGGGGGAACTTGAATTTTAATTACCGCATTGTGCACCTTGAAGATGGTTTGCTTGATTATATTATTGTTCATGAGCTTTGTCATCTGCGAGAAATGAATCATTCCAAAGATTTTTGGAATTTGGTTGAATATACCATACCCGATTATACCGAAAGAAGAAAAAAATTAAGAACATTATTATAAATTTTTACTTTATCGCTAAAAATAGTAATTTTTGTTATAATAATAATATAAAAAATAATTTGTTTTAATTTTATGAACGAAGAACAACCAAAAAGTTTAGGTAAAAAAATATTAACCGTTGTTATTACGGTTATAGTTACCATTTTTTTATTATGTATTATTATTTTAGTCTGGGTATTAGTAAAAAACCCGCTTAATGTACGCGGTGTTATTCTCTTTAAGTTGGGTTGGATAGATAAACCTGTGCAGATTATGCCATCTATAAAAAATAATGAAAATACCACAGAAGAAATAATAAATGTTACCACTAATCCGGAGTCTGAAAAAATAACGCCAATTACCCAAACAGCGCCAACTACCCAAACAATACCAATGACCGAAGAACAAAGGAGGGCGGTAGAAAATTTTGGCATCGACCCTGATTCTATTGTGATTACCCCGGCAATGGAAGATTGTTTTGTGGAAAAACTAGGAGAACAAAGAGTAAGTGAAATAAAAAACGGGTCTGCACCGGGAGTTTTGGAAATGGTGAAGGCCAGTTCTTGTTTATAAATTAATTATATTGGGTTTTCAATAAAAATATGCGTAAAAAATTCTCTTTAAAAAACAACTTAATATTTGTCGGTATAATTATTTTTTCAGCCGGCGTAGTCATTGGAATTTTTTTGTTTAAGTGCTTTATTGATTCCGGGGAAAAAGAGGTAATGAATAGTATTTATAAACGAGTTGAACAGGTTAATTTAAAAAATTGTGAAAGTTATTTTGATGGTTGTAATAATTGTTTTGTGAGTGGAGGAGAAATTGGCGGATGTACTCGAAAATATTGTCCGCCGGAGATGATGCAAAAACCAAAATGTCTAAAATATACAGAAAATAAAGAAGTAAATAATTTTGCAGATTGCGCAGAAGCGGGTAATCCGGTAATGGAAAGTTATCCGCGGCAATGTCGGTATGGAGAAAAAATATTTACAGAAAATATCGGCAACATAAATGAGAAAATTAATTTAATAAGATTGGATTCTCCTGTGCCCAACGAAGAAATATCCAGCCCCCTGGTTATTACGGGCGAGGCTCGAGGGACTTGGTTCTTTGAGGCTAGTTTCCCCGTTGTGCTTACCGGGCAAAATGGTCTCATAATTGCTGAAGGATTTGCCACGGCGGAAAGTGAGTGGATGACGGAAGATTTTGTGAGATTTAGGGCAGAACTAGAATTTGTTAAGCCAGAAAATGAAAATAATGGAAGTTTAATTTTAAAAAAAGACAACCCTTCAGGCATGCCGGAGCTTGATGATGCTTTGGAAATTCCGATTTGGTTTAAATAATAAATATTATGAATTTTATTAAAATTTTATTAGCGATTTTTATTTGTCAGATGGCCGGGATTGTCGGTTCTATTTTTACAGCTAAATCTGTTGCTAATTGGTACACCACTCTGGAGAAGCCATTTTTTAATCCGCCAAGCTGGGTTTTTGGTCCGGTATGGATTTTACTTTATGCATTAATGGGTATTGCGCTCTATTTGGTGTATCAAAAAATAGGTACCGGCAATTTAGTAAAATGGGCACTGATTATATTTTTTATTCATTTGATTTTAAATGCCTTGTGGTCTATTTTGTTTTTTGGCATGCAAAATCCAGGTTTGGGGTTTTTAGAGATTATTGTTTTGTGGGTGTTTATTATAATAGTGATTATTTTATTTTATAAAATTGACGCGAGAACCATTTGGCTGCTTTTGCCATATTTATTATGGGTAAGCTTTGCGATGGTTTTAAATTTTTCAATATGGCGACTAAATTCTTGAATTAAGTGTGATTATGTGTTAAGATAAACTGATTATTAAAAATTTAAATAAACAAGGGGAATGAAATGAAAAAGAAAAAGAAAAAGAAAGAAATTTTAAAAGTTAAATTGGGCCATAAGAGGAAGATGAGCAAAGAAGAATTGGAGCAATATTTGAGAGAAAAAAAACGAGGATGCGGAATTCATGGAGTAAAATCCAATAAGACAAAAAGGAGACAAGATAAACAAAAATTAAAAAAAGAGTCATGTGTTTAATACATGACTTTTATTTTTTATCCGTAGTCCTCAAATATTTTTCCTGTTTCAGGATTATTACCCTCTGTCGGGTATTTTTTTTCTTTGCCCTTGTCTAACCTTCGAATTGGAGGTAGTTTGTCGGGTGATTTTTGCTGTTCTTTGTTATCGGGATTTATTTTTTGCTTAGGCATTACTGGCTTGATTTCATCGGCGTTTTCTAAATTCATATTTATTTTTTTAAAATTATCTTAAGATCCATAGTTAATGATAATATACCTTTTTCTCCTAATGTTTCTAATGCTTGTGTGGCCGTTTCAACGTTTATATTTAATTTTGAAGACTCTTCTTCCTTTATTTTTTCCGATATTTTAGAGTGATTTCCTACAAAGCTCATTAAAAAATAATGGCGATTGCATTCTCCTCCAAAACTTTTTAACTTTTTGATTACCGCGATTTCAATGGGATTTAATTTTGTTTCGTTATTCATGTTTTCCCCCGATTATTATAGATTTTAAAATATTTCCAACTATATTTTTATAAAAGAATGTAGATTTTAGTTATTAATATTATTAAATTACAATATATATTTTATTTTGTCAATTGTCAATTTTTTGTTTACAGGGACTAAATATGTTAAAATTATATATAATTGTTTTAAATAAAAATATATGAAAAATGAAGAGAAAAAGTATCCCAAAGTGGGTATTGGCGTCATGATCCAGAATAACAAAGGTCAAGTCCTGATGGGGCTCAGAAAGGGTTCTCACGGTGCCGGAGAGTGGGCTTTTCCGGGCGGCCACTTAGAATTTGGAGAAACTATCTTTGAGACAGCTATTAGGGAAACCAGAGAAGAAGTTGGTTTAGAGATAAATGAAATTGAATTAATATCCGTGGCTGATGAAATGCGCTATATAGAAACCGACGGCAAGCATTATTTAAATATCGGAGTAATAGCAAAATATGAAGGAGATGAACCACGGCTTGTGGAGAAAGAGAAATGTGAGGCATGGAAATGGTTTGATTTGGATAATCTGCCTGATATTATTTTTGAAGGAACTCAATTAACAATTAATAATTATCTAAAGAAAAGAATATATAAATGCCGCGTAGCGACCTCAGACTTTCAATTTCCGATTTTATAAACTTTTAACTAATTTTCATGTTTTTATTTTTTGATACAGAAACAACCGGATTGCCGCGCAGGTGGCAGGCCCCGATAAGCGACACGAATAACTGGCCAAGAATGGTGCAGCTGGCCTGGATTGTTTTTGATAATGACGGCAAGGAGATTATGGGTAAAAACAGGATTATTAAACCGGAAGGATATATTATTCCTGCCGATGTTTCCCGTATTCATGGGATTACTACCGAGATTGCAGAGAAAGAAGGTATACTCTTAAAAAAAGCACTGCAAGAATTTATTAAGGGGCTGCAAAGATCAGAGATAGTAGTAGCGCATAATATTAATTTTGATGAAAAGATTTTGGGTGCGGAATTATTCCGCAAACAGATAAATACAGATTTTTTTGAAAGGCCCCAGATATGCACTATGCGGGAGTCAACTCAATTCTGTAGAATTAGAAGCGGACGGGGCGGGTACAAGTGGCCGAAATTAACGGAGCTCCATCAAATATTATTTGGTGAAGATTTTGATGATGCGCATGACGCTTTTGCCGACGTCAAAGCTACGGCGCGTTGTTTTTTTGAGTTGAGAAAAAGGGGAGTAGTATAGCCGAAAGCCAAAAGTCCATAAAGTTTATAAAGTCAAAAGTAAGAAGTTTTAATAATTAATATTCGCATGTCCCGCATCCGCCAGCTGGCGGAGTAGCGCGGGTTCGTAATTCGTATGAGCTACATTTGTAGCGTGGCTGAGCGAAGCGAGAAATATGGCGAATCAAATAACGATGAAAAGAAATTTTTATATTCTCATGACTATTGTTCTGATGTTAGAGTTAAGCTTTTTGGCGCATAGTTTAATTGAAAGATATTATATTGATTTAGTGTTGGAAAAAGGAGAAACACTTAATAACACTTTCTTTTTCGGTTTTTTGTATTGCGTGTTGCCTTGGTGGGTGCAATATTCATTGTTGATATTGGCTGTTACCGGCGGATATTTTTTGGGAAAGTTTTGGTGGCGGATAGTTTATATTGAAAAAAGACACTCATTCCTTCTGTCATCCCGGACGAAGAGAAGCGAAGATCCGGGATCCACATCGTAAAACATATTAAATACACTATTACTCATTTCCAGTTTAACTAATTAATACGCAAAAAAGTATTACTAATAATAACTATCCCCGATATTTACGTCATGGATTCTGAATCAAGTTCAGAATGACACAGAGATATATAATAAAAGAGCCCGCAGAAATTGCTTCCGCGGGTCTTTTGTTTTGTTTGGGTTCAGGCTTCCTGTTGCCGGCAGCCCTTGATGAAGAAGGGGGTGGCAATCAGAGTCGGTATCATAAATGAAAGCGATACCGCCGTCTGATGCATATCCTTGGTTAAGGCCATAATGATGAATGTCAGGCATCCGGATGCAAGTATCAGACTGCCCTTCAGAAATTCCGGTGCGAGGTGGTATTTTTCAGGTTTTATCCATGAGAAAAATGAAATAATTATATTCTTGATCATGAATCCCAACAGGAAGGAAACTAGAATAAACATGAGTCCAAAGATTTTTTCAAGAGAAGGGTTAAAAAATAAGGCGATAACCGGAAATGCTACCAGCAGGGCATAGTAAACCGACGGGCGGTCGCACTTGGATGAGGCAAGGGCGCAAATCAGGGCTAGACATGAACATATGATGCATAAACTTTCCATTTTGAGGTTCTCCTTTTACCTAAGTTTAAGTTTAATGTTGCCGGTTTCAATGGTGCTGTTGATCAGTTCACACAACTCATCTTTGGAAATACCGGTAAACCTTATTTCTTCGTCGGTATATTCAATGGTGCTTTCCGGGTACCTGCTCTGGATTGCCCGCTTAGCAAGCTTGAGAAGTACTTTTATTCCAAAGTTTCTTTCCACTTCCATTTTTATGGTGAAACTTTTTTCAGTAGTCATGGCGACCTCCTTGTAAAATAAATTATTAATGTAGTATTAAAATTATAATATAATTATATCATATTTTTAAAACTTTGTCAAGTAAAATAAATTTGACAAAATAATAAAAATATGCTATATTTAAAAGCTATAATGAAAATTATAATGATCTTTACAATAAAATAAGCTAAAAAAGGAGAAAGCTCATGAAAATTTTTGCGTAATTAGGCTAAAAAAGGCTAGTTTTTGGGTTTTTTAAACCCTTTAAAAAACGAACCAAAAAGGACAAACCCTGTCCAAAATGCCCTAAATTTATTTAATTCGCATGTCCCGCATTCGTAGTGCGGGTGCGCGAAGCGCATAACTTAGGGAAGTGCATCAAATGCGCGCGAATAGGCAGGGTAGTCTTAGTTAGACGCCTATTCGTGGAGAAATTGATGAGTGAAAATAATCGAGTTATTGTGATTGCACCCACGCGCGCGACTTGCGTTAACATCCTGATTGCCCTGAAAAACGAGAATCTTCCGGAAACGCTGCTGATGCAGTTGAAAAAGGAGGAGATTTTGGCGGCAATCGAGGAAGGAAGTTTTTTTATCGTTTCAGGAACAGGTACCGGTAAAACTTTGGCTATCCAAAAGATGGCTCAAAGAATTTTGGGTGAAGATTTGAAAATTGATATTGTAACCCGCGAGCATGAAGCTACGGAAAAGACTTTTGATTCCAATGTGCTGGTTATCACCCCGGGCGTAGCCTTGAATTGGATCATGGCCGGAATTATTACAAATGATGATCGGATCGTCGTAGACGAAATTCATCAGACTTCAGTACACCTGGAACTTTCTTTGGCTTTTTTGCGGATGCTGGGCTGCAATATTATCGGCCTTTCGGCCACTATTGACCCGAAAGTTTATGCCGATTATCTGAATGTGAACACCGTGATTTCCTGTTCTGCTTTTGACCCCTCAAAAAAGGCAAGAGTAGAAATAATTAAAAGGGAATATGGCACGAAGCAGGAACCAGCCCCCTTGCAACCAGAAACTTTTTTAAAAAATAAAATTTTTGATTTTGCAAGAGAGGGAAGGGGCGTAGCTGTTTTTGTTCCGACCAAAGCTATGACCGAAAATTTGGTTAAAGAATTTGACGGAGTTTGCGGCGTGCATTGTGATTTTTATCACGGCGGGGAAAATGCTCAAAAACTGGAACAGTTTCTGAGGGGCGAAGTGAAAAAGCCTTTTATGGTTTTCATGACGCCTGCTGGGGCATCTTCTCTCAATATTCTCGGTTTGGATACGGTAGTAATACTTGATGAGATGCTGGATGAACAGGAACATTCCGGCGTACAGACCCTGGAAAGAGCAAAGCTTGGCAATAACGAGCTTCTTCAAATGGGAGGCCGGGTCAACGGCCGGGCAAATAACGCCCATATTTATATTATCAGCTACAGGAATATTGATTTTCATAATTTGCAGCCGACAGTTCCCAAATTCAAGCTGGGCGGAGATATTCCTCGTTTAGCTCTGATTTGCGCCAAGCTGAATGCAGACGTGAGCCAGATTGAATTGATTCAGCCCATTAATCGGGCGTTGTATAAAAAAGAGGTAGAATATTTCCGCGGTCGCGGCATTATTGAAAAAAACGGCAACGGATTAACTGTATACGGAAAAAGGGTTGAACCTTTGCCGGTAGAGCCGATGTGGGCCGAAATGATTGTTCATGCTCAGGATAAGGGAGACGAAGAGCTTTTAAGGCTAGTTGTGGTTTGTTCTTGTGTTTCATCTTTATATTCTCTTTTGCGCAATGGCAGCAATTCATATTCGGATATGATTCTTTACGACAGTGACCATGCAACTTCTTACAATATCATTGCCGAGGCTATGTCGAAATTCGGATATATCCGCTATTCTCAGGATGGCGGCGAATATGGGTTTCGCGGCAACTGGATAAATTATGACGGTGATGAAACAGAGAAGGGGGAATTTGCCGAGTGGTGCGACAAGCACAACCTGAACAGCAAAGCTATTAGAGAAGTAACTTTGGCTTTGCGATCGGTATGCTGGTATCTGGGTATGGATTTGCCCAATCCGGAAATCATGAAGAAAATCAGCAGGGATGATGATGTTTATCGGCGGTTTGTAGATTTTTTGGTTTCGGTGCAATCCCTGGATTTCGTTTTTAATGAACGCAGCCTCAGGGCTATGTCTGAATATTGCATGGTTTGGAGCGCGAATTGTTCCAGCGCTTCCGGCTTTATCTTCGGCAAAATCCGGCATTGGACGGACAAAAAAGGCATTATCCGGGCTACTGTTGAAGGGACATCTATTCCCAAATATATGATTGAACAATTTTCCGTCAAGATTCCCTGTAGATTGGAAAGTGTTTCTGAAAAAGGCGTGAAAATGATGATGAAACAGATTTTTGCCGGTGAAGCTATTGATTTAGTTTCTGATTTTATAGCGGATGCTGATGTGCCGGAAGAGTTTGTTGAAGAAGCGCAAAAAAAATTTATTGATCAAATTATGGAATTGTCTGCTTGTGGGAAATTTTGGAATATCAAGAATCAAAATTCTCATGTGCGGCAAATATCTCTGGAGATGGAAAGACGTTTTTACGGCGAAATCCGGGCTTTAACCGAGGAAGACGAGATAAATTTATATCGCTGGGCGTTTACCGGCAAAAGGATTATTTCTCCGATATCCCTGCGGGATGCTTTGGAATCCGGTGAACTTCGGGAAGAGGATTTGCTTTTGAAGCTGGAAGATCATATTTCTCCGGAAGAGCTTGCCAGAGTAGAAGCGGAGTTTCCGTTAACCGTAACAGTCGATGGCGAAAGTTTCATGGTAAATTATGGTTTATCTTTTCCGACAATCGAGGTTTCGGAAGAGTTTGCCAGAAGTACCAGAGTTGTAGATGTTGGTTTACCGAACGGCAAAGAAATTAAATTGGTATGCGGCTGCATTCTGGCTGAAAATTTTGCTCAGCTACTTGAAAAGATTGACGGTGAAAAATTGAACCAAGCCTGGTCTGAGGCTCGCCGAAAATATGAAGTTCGGATTACTGATGAAAATCTCCACATGTTGGCAGACATTGGCAAATCCATTGAAATTGCTCCGGGAGTAACAGCTTATTTGACGGTTTTGAAAACCAGTACTGATTACGGTAAATTCCAATTGGCAAAAACATTGGAAATAGCCAAAAATTGTTCCGATGAATATCTTGGAAGGATTATTGAATCAAAAATCGGGATGAATATGCAAATTCCTGAGGGCAAAAGCTATTATCAGGAGGTCGGACCGACTTGGAATCCCAAAAGGGAGTTAACTAACATAGGAAAAGATTTACAAGCACGTTTGCAAACTATGCTTAATTCTCATTTGGAATCTATAAAATCCGGAGATTTGGATGATCTTCCGGCTATGATCGAAAGTATCAGGAAGGAAGCTCGGGAAATTAAAGATAGTTTCATTGATATTGAATATCAGTTCGAAGGACTGATGCGCGGGAAAAGGGTCGAGGAATTGACCTATATCCTGAATACGGTACAGGAAATTCTTGCTTACAAGGAAAAAGATCTTGGCCGAATTGTATCTGATATGACTCAGATCAACGGAGTTCGCAAGACCGGCAATAAGCTGTATCTGGGATTGAAAGAGCTGTTTCCGGAAACCGCCAGAAAACCAGATGAATATGGCGTGGACACATTAAAAATGGCCGCCTCAATTCTTAAGGGCGATGCTGGCAGTGACCTGGACGGGTTGTTGGCAGAAATCATGGAAATTACCAATTATACCCCGAAGCAGGTGCTAAAAGGAGTTTCTATCGCCACCGGTTTCAAGCGGGGCAAGCGACTTTTGGCTGAACTCCAAAAACAGGAGATAGACGACCTTTCGATTACCGTTATGGAGGCGGTGGAAGGTTAAAAATTTTAAAACCATTCAAATAAAAGGACTTTGAACAATTCAGGGTCTTTTTAAATTTTCATTAAAAACAGCTAATATTGAATATTTTTATTAATATTTTAATATAGCTATTGACATTTTTATTTTTTTATAGTAGATTGGTATGAAAAATTTTTTATAAATTTATTTGTTCTTTACAACACTTATGCCCAATTAGTATTCCTTTTTCTTTATTAGTTGGGCGTAGCTCAATTAAAAAGAAAGATAATTACACCCATAATAAAGAAAAGGGAGGCATAATGTACAAATTTTTTTATTCGGATGAAGTTTTTAAAGAAAGAAGTACTCTTTTTTTAAGTACACCCTACATTAGCACTTTTTGGGCTAATCCGGATTTTGTTTCTTTGATTCCGGCAAAAAAAAGATTTTTTAATACAGAAGAACAAATCAGGGAAAATGAAAGATATAACAGAGAATTGAAAAAGTTATATCACCAACATCCCGCATTACGCATTTGTTTTAATGTTGGGGGATTGTGCAGGGAAGCCTTTGATAAAAATACTTCCTTTTGCGAGGATGTATATAAGTTTTTTAAAATTCTAGAAAAAAATGGCCGCCTGCAAAACAGGGCAACAGTCCTACATTCAATTTACAGTCTTAGAGACAATAAGCACGTCGGCACCCTGGCTTATAATCTGCGTGCCAACAGCATCAGAAATACTTACCATGGTTTAAGAATTGATGATAATGCCCATGAGTTGATGCATTTTGCCATAGACCCTTTTCTTGCTCCGCGCATAGAAGTACTGCCAGAAAGATTGGTAAATATGCGCGCTGATGACAGTCCTGCAAACTGGAAAAAGAAGATGGGTAATTTTTACTGCCGTAAAATAAATTCCCAAAAGGAAGTCGGTAAAATGTTGTTTGACGGAATGTTAAAATTTTATAGTAATCTGGTTAAAGACACCCCCTATAAGCAACCGCCCCAGCTGGTGATATCTACTCATCGCATTATTATTGATTTCTTTACAAAAGTTACCGGAATCAACTTTTTTCAGGAATTGCCGAAAGATGGTATAAACTGGGATGGTATTCCCAAGGTAAGCCATGTGGCATTTCAGAGTCTTGATTTCCGGCCATATGAAATAAAACTGTGGGAACTCCTACCTGATCTTTTTCCGGAAAAAGCTAAAGAGGTGGTTAGGGCCGAAGAGGAAAGGAAAGATTCCGTAAAAAAGTTTAAAAAGAATAATTTTCCATGGCCATTTTTACCGATACCGTTGACAGAAAGCTTTGCAGCTACTCCTGTATAATAATTAAAATATAAAACCGACATACAATTGTCGGTTTTTTTAGTGTATTCCTTGTGTCATTCTGAACTTCCCGCTTCGATAAGCTTACGAGGCGAGGATTCAGAATCCATGAGGTGTTGATTCCGTATGACGTGGTGGATCCTGAATTCCTGCCTGCCGGTAGGCAAGAAGTTCAGGATAACAATAGGAGAGGAAATTATTTTTATCATTCTCATCCGCTCCACTCCATGCTATTGCAAAATTTTTACTGCCCAATCCGATTTTGGCTCCGTAGTTTATGAATTTATTATTTTCCATGGTTATGTTGCTGATGTGGTTTTTATTGCTTTGAGAAAGGAGTAGTTTTTCCACGAATTTATTGACAATCGGAGTATGGCGATCATAGTGGTATTTCAACATACAGGAGGCGGCGGCTTCAGCTGAGATAATATCATTGGAGGCGATAATAATACTTTTTTCCGGTGTGACCACATAAGATTTTGCCAGATTCATTAATTTTTTATCCGGCCCAAAGGTTGTTTGCATTTTTGAGGCAGTATAAAAAGTAAGTCTGAGTTTTTCCTGAAGAGCTAAAGAGATTTCTGTGATTTTTTCTATAAATTTATTTTCGTTTTTATAATCGGTTTTAAGCCCGGAATCCTTAGCAAAGGAATTGAGTTGTTTGGCAAATGGTCCGTCTTGATGGAACTCTAGGCGGGAGTCTTCGCGCAGGAAACCAACAGCAGCTTTTAGTCCGAGGGTTACCCCGCTTTGTATATGGGTACTGAGGCGGGGGAGGTTGATGATGTGGTCTACGCGATTAATAATATCAGAAATATAAAAGCCGTTTTTCCAGGAAGTACATTTTTCATGATTAAAATGAAAAAAGCCGTCATCCCACCCCAAATCCTCGAAAGCTGTAAAGGGAATATTTTCATCGCCCATTTGGGAGGTGATAAAGTTTTTGGCGCTGGAGCCCTTTATTATTCCCTTGGGGGTATGCACCACATGCTCGATTCCGGATTGGTCGCCTACAATCACTTCCGCGCCCCTGTTTTTTAATATTTTAAAAATAGTTTTTACCGCCTCCGGATGAGTGGTAGCCGGATGCGGGTCGGGGGAGTTGAGCGCCACTTTCAGCAATACCTTATCTCCTGGTTTCAGCCAGGAAAGATTGTTAGTTGATTTTAAAAGAGTATCTTCAATATTATGAGATAATTCTTCCGATTTGGATAATGAAATAAAAACTTTAGACATAGTGTGTTGAGTTACCAGCCCAAGGCGGATCAGTCAAAAATTGTTAATATTGCTGACTGAAAAGTCTATAAAGTAATTTAGTTTTTTATTACCCCTGTTTTTTCCTCTTGTCATCTCGGACGAAGCACTGTTTTTCAACAGCATAAACTCCGCGAAGATCCGGGATCCAGGGTTAAACCGGATTAATATTAATTATCGATAAAAATAATAAGTTCTGATTAATTCTGGGTTTCCAATCGGAGTCGGGAATAACAAGAGGAAAATTGACAATTAATTTATTGCCATAATTAGTATCTTGTTATTATAACAGACTTTGAATATCTTTTAGTTTATTATTTGCAACCTTGGTATAAATTTGCGTGGTTTCTAGTCTGGCATGACCCAGAAGTTCTTGAATGTATCTAATATCAGTTCCGTTTTCCAGCAAGTGGGTGGCAAATGAATGTCTAAGAGAATGACAAGTAGCTTGTTTTTTTATATCAGATTTTTTTAATGCCTGCATAAACACTTTTTGTACAGAGCGAATAGTTAGTTTGCCGTTTTTTTCGTTAGCGAATATATAATCATTTGGTTTTTTATTTTTTGTGTATTGTTTTAAAAACGGAATGATTTTATCGGACATGATAGTATTTCTATCTTTTAACCCCTTGGCTTCTTTTACGCGCAATAATTTATTTTCAAAATCAAGATCTTGAACTCTAACATTTATTATTTCCGACACTCGCAGTCCGGATGAGTAGGTAAGACCAAGCATAAGTTTATGTTTTACGTTAACAATAACAGCAAAAATTTGTCCGATTTCACTGCGGGTAAGAACCACCGGAAGTTTTTTTGATTTCTTAGCGCGGGGAATGTTGGTAAAAAATTTACGGTGCAAAATATTTTGGAAATAAAATCTAAAAGCTGAATAAGCCAGATTTAAAGTGGAGGAAGCATGTTGATTATCGGCCATTTTTTCCAAATAATTTCTAATATCTGCGGTTGTGATATTTTTTGGAGATTTTTCGCATTTAGACATTTAAAAATCTAACTTTACTGCCTCTGGTTGAGGCATATATTATCTTACTTTGTTAATGATTGCATTTTCTTGATTTTTTTAACTTTTTCGTTAATTACCTTTTTTAATTGTACA
>Ga0208953_1000860_pt1 | contig 21763 bp, 17 predicted proteins | sample RifOxyB2_FD_184033 | JGI IMG/M metagenome (GOLD analysis project Ga0208953, IMG submission 184033) | Groundwater microbial communities from Rifle, Colorado - Rifle Oxygen_injection B2 (SPAdes) | ecosystem: Environmental > Aquatic > Deep subsurface > Groundwater | place: USA: Rifle, Colorado... | reverse complement strand
TTTGTATATCCAACATAGAAATTTTTATCATTACTTGATTGCAAGACATAAACATAATAATACATAGGCTACTCTTTTATCTCACGTGGCAAGTCTAAATTCCTTTGAAGCATTTGGATATTTTTCTGCTAAAGCATGGGGAAGTTCTGTCTTTCCTTTCCCCTTTTTCAAGTCGTTTTTATGAAGCAAATAAACTTTATTCAAATGTTGTTTTAAATCGGGAATTAACGATTCCGGAAGAGTCGTTATTCTATCTTTTTCTCCCTTGGATTCTCTTACAATTATTTGTTTGTACTCAAAGTTAATATCCTTTATTCTAAGTCTTAATGCCTCACCTAATCTTAAACCGGAACCATAAAGTAATGAACAAACTAACCTTGGAATTCCGTCTAAGTAATTAAATATTTCTTTAACTTCACTCTTAGTGAAAACAACAGGCAATCTTTTACTGCTGTGTGCTCTAATAATATTCTCCAGCCAACCAACCTCTTTTCTTAAAACATTTTTGTATAAATACAAAATAGCACTTAATGCTTGATTCTGCGTTGAGGAAGAAACGTGTCGATTTGTTGCAAGATTATTAATGAACGCTTTTATTTCTTCAGCGCCCATATCATCTGGGTGACGCTTGTTATGAAAAAGAATAAACCTTTTAATCCACGAGACGTAGCTTTCTTCTGTGCTCTTCGAGTAGTGGGCTGCTCTCATCGTTATCTTCACTTGGTCGAGCAGTTTAGGTTTAGTTTGTAAGGATGTATCTTTCAAAAAAGCCCTTTAAAATCTGATTAAACCTAATCAAGGATAATTACATAATCAATATTTATGAGAAATTATTTAGAGAAATCTATAAATCACATGCCTGTCCAAAATAAATGTCAGCTTGTTCTTATTTTAAAATTGTATCACACTCTGCATCCAAAAGAAATAAGGTGATAAGGTTATATTTCATTACGTTATTTTTTTTACTAAGGTTTAAAAAAAATATTTATCCAACTGCTGATTAGATGTCTAAAATTAAAAACCTTATTAACTCATAATAAGATAAGTTTCTTCAACCTTATCACCTTATTTTTATAATTTGAGAATAATCTTTCATTAAAAATTCTTTCCAACACTAAGAAGATTATTCTTTTGAAAGGAGGAGAGAAGAATTAAACAAGAGAGGGATTGAATTCGAAACTAATTAGAATCCTTCCAATCCAGATAATTAGAATAACTTTTTCCCTGTTTCATAATTATTTTGGATGGCTGAGGCTAATCAGAATTTTAATAATCCGCCTCTTAACCACTAAACAAGTCCGCCTCTGCAAGATTTTGGTCCTTCTTAGCTGAATTGTTCTTCGAATATAATCTCACTTGTTCTTGCAAAGTGTTTCTTTCCCAAAAAACACCATCGCTGTAACCCTGAATGGATATATCTTTCTTAGTATCCGCTAATCGTTTTTCAGCTAAGCAGCAATAGTATTCATCTATCTCCACACCACAATATTTTCTTCCTAATTTTTTTGCCACCACTGCCGTCGTTCCTGAACCGAGAAAAGGATCGAAAACCAGATCGCCTTCATTTGAGCTTGCTAATATTATTTTTGCAAGCAGCTTCTCCGGTTTTTGTGTCGGATGATCTGTGTTCTCTGCCATTGACCAGAAAGGAATTGTAATATCGGTCCAAACATTAGATGGATGTGTCATTCTAAAATTTCCGTGTTCATGCTTTTCCCAATCTTTGGGAGTTCCTTTTTCATCACGATATGGAGCAATTACTTTTCTTTTGATTTTCACATCATCCAAATTGAAAATAAACTCCTTCGATTTTGTGAAGAACCAAATATCTTCAGAACAATTTTTCCAATTAGCTTTTGCTCCTCTTCCCTTTTCTCTTTCCCAAGTAATTCTATTTTGAGGAATAAAATATCTTCTTGCTACGTTAAATATTGCAGATGATGATTTCCAATCTCCGCAAATATAAATGGAAGAATTTGGTTTGAGCATTCTATTAATTTTGTTGAGCCAGCTGTCTAACCATTTTTCATAGTCCTCAACGCTCATCTCGCTAAATTTTCTTGAGTTAAAGTTTTTGGTAAGGTTATATGGTGGATCAATAAAAAGTAAATTTACAAAACTATCAGGAAGATGTTTTTCCGCTTCAAATAGATCGGAATTAATTATTTTATTTTCTATTTCTTTTGCGGAAACTAAATTAGAAACTTTTAATAATTTCTTGCCGTATTCGTTAATTTCTTGTTTACTTAGAGTGATGGTTTTATTTCGTGCGGTTCTTTTTATCTTGAGAATGTTTTGATGTTCATCTGATTTCATAGAGGAAATTTAGCGTATTTTTCTTTTATAACCTCCAATTCTTTTATTACCTGTTCAAATTTTTTAACCAATTCTTCCGACAATTCTTTGGTCCTATCGTTTAAATTATGTTCTTTAGCAAAAGCCTCAAGCTCTTCACACGTTTCTGCAATTGAATTTATACCTAAAGTCATGCTGCTGCCTTTTAATTTATGCGAATAAAAATACAGGTTTGTGCAATCTTCATTTTCATATGCAGTTTTAATAAGCTTGATCATCGTTGGTAATTCGCTGATATAAACATTCAACAATTCAGCAAAAAATTCTGCATCATTCTCTGAATTAATATCTTTAATAAATAACAGGTCTGTTTCGGAAACAACATTATTTTGCGGTTTTTTATTACAAGGTTTATCATGATTATTTTGTTTGTTATTAATCGCTTCACCCCAGTGTAATAAAATTATCTGAATTTCTTCCAACCTAATAGGTTTACTTATAAAATCATCCAACCCGGCAGCCAAGCACTTGTTCTTGACTTCCTTCATGGCATTTGCAGTCATCGCAATAATTTTTGGGCAATGTCCACCCCTGCACTCATCGCGAATGATTTCGGAAGCAGAAAATCCATCCATTTCAGGCATCAGTAAATCCATAAATATAAGATCATATGGAATCTTTCTGTTCACTTCAACAGCCTCAAAACCATTTGCCACAACATCAACTCTATAACCCATTCGCTCAAGAATTCTTTGCGCTACTTTTTGATTTACAACATTATCCTCCGCAACTAATATTTTGAGTGGAAATTTTTCAGCGAGATTTTCAACAATTTGGAATGGTTTTAGTTTTCGATTATAGACAGGTCTTAGTCTCGCACTCAGAATTGATAATATTGTATCGTATAATTGATTATGCTTAATCGGCTTAGTTAAAAATGCTGAGATGTTCAGCGACTCGACTTCTGCGGAGTAATCCTTTTTACCAACTGATGTCAGCATCACAATTGGGAGAGATTCCGCTGAATATAGGCTTCTGATTTCCTTTGCGAGCATCAATCCGTCAATTTCGGGCATCAGATAGTCAAGTAGTGCTAAATCGAATGATTCTCCACTTTTAATTATGCGAATTGCTTCTCTTGGGTCACCGGTTATAACCGATTTAATTCCCCATAGTTCGGTTTGTGCACTAAGAATTTTTCTGTTGGTTAAATTATCATCAACGATTAAAACTTTCTTACCGTTGAAAACAGGATTCTGCCCTCTGAAATAAACTTTAGATTTAGAAGTAATCGCTTCAGCATAAATTGTGAAGTAAAATGTAGTTCCCTCGTTTGGCTTACTTTCAACCCATACAGTGCCGTCCATCATCTCGACAAGTTTACGGCTTATTGCTAATCCTAAACCCGTTCCCCCATAATTCCTGGTGGTTGATGTATCTACCTGGCTGAAGGATTGGAAAAGTTTTTCCATTTTATCGGAGGGTATTCCAATACCGGTATCTGAAATAGAAAATTGGATTTTATATTTTTCATTTTCTTTCTTAACTGCCGATGCTTTTACAAACACTTCGCCATGTTCTGTAAATTTGATTGCGTTGCTTATCAAGTTAGTTAAAATTTGTCGTAATCGAGTTACATCCCCGCTGATTGTAACCGGAGTGTTATTTTCAATAAGATATGCTAAGTCTAACCCTTTCTCAGCAGCCTTAGATGCAAGAAGGTCAAGAGAATCTTCAATGCAGTCTCGCAGATCAAACGGTTGAGTTTCAAGCTCAAGTTTTCCCGATTCTATTTTAGAAAAATCAAGAATATCATTAATAACTACAAGAAGCTGATCACCACTTAATCTTATTGTCTCTACAAATTCTCTTTGATCTTCGTCCAATTCTGTATCAAGAAGAAGTCCCGTCATTCCAATCACACCATTCATTGGTGTTCTGATTTCGTGACTCATTAGCGCCAGAAATTCACTTCGTGCTCTAACAGCATTCTCTGCCAGAACTACAGCTTCATCCAATTGCTTATTCTTTTTAAGCAGCTCCTCCTTAAATTTATCTCTTTTTATTACGGCACCAAGCGTAGAAGCCATTGTAATTAGTAATGATTCTTCACTATCGGTCCAAATTCTATCGTTATGACATTCATCAAAACCGATGAATCCCCAGTACTTTTCATCCACCATTATGGGAACAAGAATAATTGATTTTATATTTCTATCTATGAATGCTTTCTTTGCATTTTCACTAAGATCTTTTACCACATATTTCATAGTTAAACCATTAGTGAAATAATCATAAAAGTCCAGTGGTTTAAATTTGCTGTACGGCAGCTTCTTTAAATTTTTGTTATTCAATTGAGAAATTGATAGATCCGCTGCCCATTCATAGCAAAGCGAAAAATACATATCCCCATTTTCAGCATCCGTCTTATGCTCGTAAATATAAACCCGATCTACTTCTGCAGATTTACCAAGTATTTCTAAAGCATCCAGGTAACTAGATTCATAATCTAATGTACTCATTAAAGCTTTTGTAGCTTCTGATATTCCTTGAAGCAGTTTATCCTTTTTCATCAGCAGTTTTTCGTTAGCTTTTCTTTCGGTTATATCTCTAAATATTGTAAGTAAATATTTATTGCCATGTAAATCATCAATACTGGTATTCGAAAATTCGAAATCAACTACTTTATTATTCCAAAGTGTAACAGATGCTTCTGTTTTTTGTTTGAAAGTATTTCTTCTAAAATTTTCTAAATACTTGCTGGTTACATGGTCGGATGAATCGGGAGAATACATTACTGATAGTGGTGAACCTTCAAGTTCAATTTTAGGTTTTCCTACCATTTCAGCATAAGCATCATTGCACATCACAATAATCCCATTCTCGTCAGTCAAGCGCATACCATCTGATGATTTTTCCCAGATGACCTTAAAGGTATTTTCTGAATTCGTTATTTTTTCTTCTAAGGATATTTCCATGTGATGCGTTGGTTAAATTTATATGGTAGCTAAACCTACTCTAATTATCATAATTTTATCAAATATTATTCCATGAAATCATATATGAAATTCTTGAATAACAAGCATTTGTTGAGGTTTAACTCTACTTAGTAGGTAATATTCAATCTAAAATCAAATCTGTATTAACTCAATAGAAATGTCAGTACTTAGAACTATTTAGAAATGTCAGTAGCTAACATAATTATTTAACACATAATGTGTTGCATTAGGGTAACGGAAGGAGGGCGTAGCCCGACTGGAGTTACCCTAATGCTGCACCTAAAGAATTCCTTCTTTTATCATCTGCCATCTTCTGATTCCATTTTCTCCATGGATGATCTTTCGGTGGCTTGTAGATCTTGTATCCTTTCTTAGTCGGTTTTTCTTTCAATTCCTCAAATGCTATTTCTTGTTTGTTAAAATATATATGCATCTGACCATTCAACCATCGGCTTACTGTTACATCTTGCTTTGGCCTTGGTAATGGTGATTCTCCTTTGAGTAATTGTATGTATCCACCATTCAGATTTATCGTATAATCATTCCTTACTTGTCGCGTTGTTTTGTAACAGAATATTTTCTCTAACTGATAACCATTTGCTGATCTATGTACGTCTGGAAGTTCTGGATTAACTGAGAATTTATCGTTAAACTCATCGGTAAAGAATTCCTTGAGATATTTGTTCGCTTCACCTATGCTCGATATACCTTCCCGCCTTAATGCCTTTATAAGTCGATCTTGCAGCGTTCTGTTAAACCTTTCAACCCTTCCCTTTGCTTGTGGCGATTTTGCAAATATCATCTCTATGCTTAATTCCTTCATTGCTCGCCCGAAATCTGTCAGTTTGCCCTCAGCATAGTAAACACTGCCTCTGTCGGTATAGATGCTTCTTGGTATTCCGTTCTTCTTTACGTATTCCCACATAGTTAACAATACATCATGTGTGTTCTCTGATAATACAAATTTCAGATACACTTTGCCCGTTGCATCATCTACACAGTTTATTAAACAACACTCAGCTCCTCGCCCCTCGAACCAATCGTGGTAACTCCCGTCAAACTGTAGCAGCTCTCCATAGCAGCTTCTTCTTTGTCTTTTTCTTCTATGCGGTCTCTTCTTTCTAAGCGATGTTGTTATTGCTTGTTGTCTTAACCATTTTCTTATTGTCTCGTGATCTACTGAAATATTGTGGTATTCAACCAACATCTCAGAAAATAATGTTGGCCCGTAATCCCAGTATTCTCTTCTGTATATATCTGTTATTTTTCTTTTCAGTTCCTCCGGGTAACCCCGGTTAGATGTTCTTCCTCTCAGCTTGTGGATTACTCCTTTCGTTCCTTCCAGCTTTAATCGTTTAATTATCCGGTAGACTTGTCTGGAACTTATTTTCAGAACTCCGGCAGCTTCTTCTAACGTTAGATTATCGCTTTCTATGCTGCTTAATACCCCTATTCTGTCTACTTCCTTTTGACTCATTGTCAGTATTCCTTCCATTTTCAGATTCTCCTTGCTTTGAGAACCCTAAATTTATTGCCTAGTTTACTGACATTTCTATTGAGTCGTATCTATGACATTTCTATGGAGTTATTACACAATTTTTTATATGATGTGCCCTCGTATCTTGTCCGGGCTAAATAGTTTTGTGATGGTTAGAAAAAAAATAAGAAGGGATTAGCAATCAGCACTAAAAAGAAAATATCTCTCAAAATATTCATCGTCGATAATTAAACCCTACAAGGTTTCTTAGCTTAATGGGAAGGCAAACCTCGGAGGTTTAGGTAGTATGTTTTATGGGTTGTAAATGCATTTATAGTGTATTTCTATTCCCCTATGGTTTTGATATATTTCCAGCAAGAATAGAAAAGGATTAAAATGTCAGAAACATATCAAGCAATAATAACCGGTAATACCATTCGCTGGCTTGTGCCTCCACCAAAAGAAATTGAAACCGGTAAGGAAATATCAGTGGAGATTACTGTTAAAACGAGTGATAAAAAAAACCTTGCCAGAGGTATCGCCATGTATAATTCTTTAAAAAATCTATCTAAACTAAAAGGTGTGATATCTTCAGTTGAAAATCCAGCTGAGTGGCAGAGAGAAATGAGAAAAGACAGAACTCTAGATAGATAAAATGTCTTTCCTTTTAGATAGTAATATCATTATTTATGCTTCTAAGCCCAATAATGAAGTTTTGCGTGAATTTATAAAGCAGAATGTTCCTTCTGTTTCTTTTGTAAGTGTTATTGAAGTTTTGGGATTTAACTTTACTAATAAAGAAGAACAAAAATATTTAGAAGAGTTCTTCAACAATTCAGATGTGCATCTTATTTCGATGGAGATTATTAAAAGAGCCACTTTGCTTAGACAGTTAAGAAAAATATCATTGGCTGATTCAATAGTTGCAGCCACCACTTTAGAAAACAACCTCACCCTAGTAACCCACAACACAAAAGATTTTGATTGGATCGAAGGAATTCAGCTGTTAGATCCTCTTTTGGAAAAGTAAACTATAATGGAAACCCGCGAGGATTTATTTCACTCACAAATTTCTCATATTTTCAAAAAACATTGAAAGGATTTGAGTAATCGCTACTGCAAAAAGAAAATCTCCCAAAACGTTCATTCTCGATACGAATGTAATACTTCACGATGCAACTTCAATCAGACAATTCCAGGAAAATAATGTTGTAGTTCCGCTTCCGGTTATTGAGGAACTTGATCACTTCAAACGTGGCAGCCAGGTAATAAATCTTAACGCAAGAGAATTTGCCAGAACGTTGGATTCACTTACTGGTAAAGCACTTTTCGATGGCGGAATTTCTATGGGCAAAGGTTTTGGAAAAGTCAGCATTGCAATTTCGAAAGGGCTCAATCCTGAGATAAAAGATATATTCAAAGAAGATAATTCCGATCATAGAATCTTGAGCGTTGCTTTCGACCTCAATAAAAGAAAAAATGGTTCTGCGGTTATTCTTGTTACGAAGGATGTTAACTTGAGAATGAAAGCAAAAGCGCTTGGTATTCTTGCTGAAGATTATACCACCGATCGGATTACAAATATTGAAGACCTCTACAGCGGAAAAGAAATAGTTGAAGATTTTAATGATGACATTCTAATAAAATTTTTTCAACCGCCCTTTGACGTCAATGCTAAAGAAATAGTTAAAAAAATAAAAGGTGAAATTCTTCCAAATAAGCATTATATATTTAAAAATAAATTTCGCTCGGTTCTTGCTTGTATTAATCAAGATAAGGACAAGTTTAGAAAAGTTGATAAGAATATAGTTTATGGAATAAAGCCAAGAAACGCCGAACAAACTTTTGCGGTTGATGCGCTCACTAATAATAATATTCCTCTTGTGTCTATGACAGGTAAAGCAGGGACAGGTAAAACTCTTTTAGCGCTTGCGAGTGCTCTTCAAGTAAGAAAAAGTTTCAGACAAATTTTTATTGCACGGCCAATTATTCCGCTTAGCAATAAGGATATAGGATTTTTACCGGGTGATGTACAGAGCAAAATAGAACCCTATATGCAGCCATTGTGGGATAATCTGCGAGTAATTGAAGATCAATTTGGTGAGAATGATAAACAGCATCAGCAGATAAATAATCTTGTTAAAGATGAAAAACTGGTTATTGAGCCATTATCATATATCCGTGGTCGAAGTTTGCAGCGGATATTCTTTATAGTGGATGAGGCACAAAACTTAACTCCGCATGAAATAAAAACAATCATTACAAGAGTAGGCGAAGGAACAAAAATTGTTTTCACAGGTGACATTTATCAGATTGATCATCCTTATCTTGATTCTCAATCCAATGGTTTATCATACCTGATAGATCACTTTAAAGGTGAAAAACTTTATGCTCATATTAATCTAGAAAAAGGCGAGAGGTCGGAGCTTGCTGAGTTGGCAAGTAATCTATTGTGAAAAATGGACTAAAGTCCATACGGTTTTCATATATTGGTTTAACCCCAGTCTTAAGACTGGGGTTAGCGAATATCTTATAGTATTTTGGCTTTAGCCCTGAATTTTAGAATTTAGGATTATGTCATACATAAAACAGGTATTATCCTCCACAATTAATCGTGAGGTTAGTATAGGTTATTAAGCGGTTCGACGAAAAAAAATGTTTTTAATCTGAAATGGATTATAAAAAGAAAGGAAACTTAAAATGAACTGGTTTTTGAAATTATCAACGGCTGTTGTCATAGGAATTCTTCTCACCGGCTGTATTGAGATGCATACTGTTATCACTGTAAAGAAAGATGGTTCCGGCTTAGTTGAGGAAAATATTTTTGTGGGAAAAGAAATCATCAATATGTTTAGGGAATTCGCATCTTCCTTTGGAGATTCTACACAACCTCAGCAGGAATTTAATCTGTTCGAGGAAGAAAAAATAAAGGCAAAAACTTCTGAGTTTGGTGAAGGAATTGAGTTTATTTCGATGGAAAACATTGTTACAGAAGAAAAGGAAGGTTACAAGGCAATTTATAAATTCAAGAATCTCAATCAGGTTAAAGTAAACCAGGATCCTTCGGACGAAATGCCGATGGCTGAACCCAAAGATGGAAGTGAAACAACAACCGAGTATGTATTTTTTAAATTCATAAAAGGCAAACCTAATAGAATAGAGTTTAAGCTGCCCGATGAACCTAAAAAAGATGAAAAAAGTATTGAACAAGCGAAAACTGATGACACAACAGAGACAAATGTTGAAGCTGATTCATCAGATTTTGAGAGTATGATCAAGTTTATGAAAGATATGAAAGCGAAAATTGAGATTCGTGTTGATGGTAAAATTACCAGCACTAATGCAACGCATGTTGACGGTAACACCGTAACATTATTTGATATAGATTTTGCGCAACTAATATCCGATAAAGATAAGCTTGAGCAGTTTAAACAATTTAATCCGGACTCCTTTGAAGAAGTAAAAAAAATAGTTTCGGATATTCCAGGAATAAAAGTAGAATTGAATCAAGAAGTTTTTATTGAATTTGAATAACTAAACCCTTAATTATTAAACGGAGATATTATGAAGAAAACGAAATTTATTATTATCAGCTCGCTGCTATTTTTTGTTGTTGGCTGTTCATCGGAAAAAATTGAAAAGCTTGGTGCGGAGATAAAAGCAAATCAAAAAATAAAAATATCCGAGATATTGAGCACACCCAATAAATTTATCGGAAAGAAAATTCTTGTCGAGGGCAATGTTCTTGATGTTTGTACTGATGCAGGATGCTGGATGGATATAGCGAGTGATGTCCCTAATCAAAAAATAAAAATTAAAGTGAAAGACGGCGATATTATTTTTCCGGTTAAGGCCAAAGGTAAATCTGCTTTGGTTGAAGGAGTTGTTTATTCAATTGAGCTTGACGAAGTGGAAGCAAAAGAATATTTCTTGCATATGGCAGAGGATGCAGGTAAAGAGTTCGATTCAACTTTAGTAACTGGACATATGACGATTTATCAAATCAAAGGTCTAGGTGCTGAGATAAAAATGTAATTTCCCAAGTTGGAAGATGGGAAAATTTTCGGAAAAGTTAATGAAAAGTAGAGTCGACTTTAAATAATTCCTGCGCCAAGCAATAAAGCCAGCACTATAATAAAAACAGAAACTAGGAATTGTACAAGATTCAAGGTAGACTTTTTTAATAGCTTCTTACCAAAATAAGCTCCGATAAAAGCAGAAAGGATTGCCACAACTAAATAGTGAATTTTATCGCTCAATCCTACAGATAAAAATTTAGAAAAGTAAACAGATAACCGTGTCAAATCAACAAGGCAAGCAATAATAACACCGGTTGCAACAAAAGCTTCTTTGTTTAATCCCGCTTTAAGAAGAAAAGAACTGCGTAAAGCGCCTTGGTGGCCGGAAAGACCACCAAAGAAGCCGCTTAAGATCCCACCAATGTAAAGTTTGTTTGAATCGAATTTAATTTCTTTAAGCATTGGAATAATTTCCATGAGTGCAAAGAATATCATCAAAATTGCGATAATGATTTTGATAGGAAAAATAAAAAATTCTTTGTTGAATAGTTGGTATGAGAAAAATGGTGAGAATCCAGATAAGCGAATCATTAATTCAGCGCCAATAAATGCACCAATAATTGCAGGAACGCCAAATCTAAGCGCTACTTTTTTATCTGCTTCCTTTCCTACTAATACAAGCTTGAATATATTGTTGAGTAAATGTACAATTCCAGTTAAAGCGATTGCAATATCAACCGGGAAAAAAATTACGAATACGGGAGTTAGAATTGTTCCCAATCCAAAGCCGGTAAAAAATGTAAGCAGTGATGCTATAAGTGCTGTAGCTGAAATGATTATCAAATCCATGACAAAAAATAAATCTGTAAAGTGAATGAAAAAAAGCCGCCATAAATAAATATGACGGCTCCGTAATACGAGGCAGTCATAGTAGAGGACACTCTATGACTTTACTCCCGATTACTTGATCAATAGCATTTTCCTCACGGATATATAAACACCGGCTTTGATTTTATAGAAATAAACGCCGCTTGGGTAATTTGAAGCATCAAATGCTATTTTATGATAGCCTTTATCTTGCTGTTCATTTACAATCACTTCGATTTCCTCTCCTATTCCATTAAGCAAAACGAGTTTAACATCATTTTTTTCCTTAAGAACATATCCAATATTAGTCGTTGGATTGAAAGGATTTGGATAATTTTGCTCAAGCGCATATTCATCTAAATCTCTAACATCAATTTCAACGATATTCGAATATTCATAAATTCCACTGAAATCAACTTGTTTTAATCTGTAGAAATATTTTGAATCGACAAGGTCATTATCAGTGTAAGAATAGTCATTCTGAGTTGTTGTTGTTCCAGAGCCTCTAACAAAACCAATAGTAACAAAATCACTATTCTCAACTCCTCTTTGGATTTCAAAACCATTATTGTTTAGTTCTGTTGCAGTTATCCATCTAAGAATTACATTTCGATTGTCTGCTTGCGCTGTAAAAGAAATTAATTCAACTGGCACAACGTATGCACCGATCAGATTTCCCTCATAATGACATTTTTCCGCACATGATGTAGTGGGATCTGGTTTTTCAATATTATGTGGATACCAGCTTAATCCCTCGTTATATTTTACGGCTAAAGGTCTAACCCGATTATTTTCGGTCCATCTGAAAACATCATGGACGTCGTTACCCAACCCTGCCGATCTGCCAAAGCCGGTTGCATGGCATGAAATACAATCAACCGTTGTATGCTGTGGGTAATGATTACTTGGAGAATGACAAGTTTGGCACTTTACATCACCTTCAACTTGCCAATCATATTTTCTACCAGGATATGAGTGAACATCAACATGACAATTTGCACAGTTTAGTGTTTGGTGATTCGAACTTAGGAGTGATTCATAATACTGCGGATGACGTTTAATATTGGTTGCTTTAGCTTTAGTAAAAGGCGGTGTCTCCATTATGAATCCACTGACAGGTGGCCTGTAATAACCGATATGGCATGATCTGCATATATCATTAGTTGATTGTAAGTTACTGCTCGTCCAGAAGTTGTGCGATACGACGTTTGTTGTCCAATCTATCGACCACTCACTCTTTGCAGCAGCATTTGGAAAAGGACCTTCGCCATAAGTGTGAAGACTATCCCAAATGGAAATTAAATCTCCGCTATATTTCTGAATATACTGCGCTTTAAAATGACAAGTTGCGCAAGTTGCATGACAACGACTGCATGTTTTATCATAATTCTCACCAGCATTTTCACCATTAATCATTCTTACTTTAGATGTTTTTAGTCGCCAAATTTGGTGGTGGTTAGATGTATCATACGCTGCTTTGGTTGGATGGCAGCCACTTTTATTACAGGACATCGAAGCGGCAGTGTAATAATTTCTGGTTCTTGGTGATCCGTCTCCATTTGATGTAGTGTCGCTTTTTGAAAATCTTGCCCAACTACCATAGTTTTTAGACAAGGTATGACTGAATAAATTTGTTGAATTGATATCAGTATGACAAGCAACGCATTCCAGAGCATGGTGCAAACTGCTATTGTACTGCAGTGAATCAACATAAAGCGGGATTATCTCTGTTCCACCCGATACAGTAATGGTTTTTTGAAGGGTGGGATTAGAATGGCACAGGTAACATTGGTCTCTAGTAATTTGTGCGTTACATATTGAAGTAATGCAAATTACGAGAAACAGAACTATATGAACGTATATTTTTTTCATGGTAACCTCATGTAAGTAATCCAATTAATTAGTTTGATTAAAAAGAATTAATAAACATGCCGGGTCTAAGCCCGGCAAAGTTACACGAAGTTACAATACCAGTAGTAATGTGCTTCATTCATGTGGTTCAACAAAGTTATCACTGTAGAAATGTAAAGGATAACTATTATTGACACGGTTTTTATTTTTTGAACAACGATAACCGTATTTAATATTTCATTCCCCATTATAATTCATTTTTAATACTTTTTAGAATTTGGCATTATCGCACCAACGCCATTTTCTTAGACATTACAACATTTTGATTTGCTATCATTCTGTAGATGTAAACACCACTTGATACATCATAACCATCTACGGATTTTGCATCCCATGTAAGGTTATAATTTCCGGCATCCAATTCATCATTGAGAATTATATTTACCAGTTCGCCGCTAATCGAGTAAATCTCAACTTTAACATTAGATCTTTGAGGAACACTGAATGAAATTGTTGTAGCTGGGTTAAAGGGATTCGGATAATTTTGTCCCAATGAAAAATTACTTGGAATATTGCTATTCGCAACTTGAATACCGCTTACACCGTATAGAATCTGATAGTATCTCCACAGAGTATCAGCAAGAGCTAAGTCTGTAGCTTCAGCCCAATTCGTTAAAGATGCATCAGTAATTCCAAAGTTTGAACCCGGACCTCTTGTTCCTTGACCGTTTCTATGACAGGAAACTGCGCATGTGTTTAACATTCCGTTTGTTGATCCCGAAAAATTTAATGTAGCATTTGGTCTGATTGGAATAAATGAATGATTAGAAATGTCATAAGATTTTGCTGTTACTGCATTTTGTGTCATATGACAGTTAACGCACTGGCTAATTGTTTGCGGATGTTTTGTGTGATTATTTATTCCTGCTGTTTCCGTTGCTTTGGTTGCATGGCAGCTAACACAACCTGTACCAGGTGTTAGCGAATAGAAATCTTGTTTTAATTGATGAGGATAAGCTGTCACTTGGTGTGGATCGTGGCATGAAACGCATGTGATTCCAATTGTTGAGTTATAATGCTTAGCTTGTTTATAATCCTGCCATTGCTGGTGATGCTGCTTTGAATTTTTACCATCCGGCCATAAACCAGGCACAAGTGTAATGTAATTCATTAGATCCTCACCAACAGGATAAGTGACATTTGTAGTTTCGTCATAGGGATATTCATAAGCATGATTTTTACTTGAACCTCTAAAGTGACATTGTCCACAGACTTCTAATTTTCTATCATATGAAAGACTTTGTAAATTATTAACGTGTCCGGATCCAGCGATTGATGTACGCGGACCATGGCAAGACTCGCAACCCACTATAATATTAGCATCTGAGCCATTATTTCCCCAGGTATAAACCCAAGAAGTGTCAGTACCAACCACATTAGTTGCTACTGTACCAACTTTTGAATTTGGTACAACGTGGCATCCAGCACAATTTTTGTCCCATGATTTTTTTCTAAACGCATTATCTATCGGTTTTAGTATACCAGTGGAGGTAAACCAGTTTTGAGGGTTATAAGTCACCCAGTCGCCTGTTGAATTATCGAGGTATCCTTTTAAGTTCCATTGAACAGGAGTGATGTAATAGCTGCTTTCAATTTTAACAAGATATCTTTGCTTCCATCCGCCTCCGTATGTGTAAACAACTTGATATTCTACTTGGCTTCCGGTTGTCGGATTTAATTGAACATAGTAATTAGCTCCATCAACTCTAAAAGTTACTGTAGCATTACCATAACTAGCTCCCATTGATACAGTTTGAGCATAATTGCCTTTCATTGTTGTTGCGTCTGGTGGCAAATGGATTTTAGCATGAAGCGTATTTTGCCAGGAACTAAAGCCAGGGAATGTGCGAAGTGCTGTAGTATGACAAGGTTGGCAGGTTTCAACACCCACATAATCTTGTCCAAAAGAAATTGATGTAATCACAGCGCTCATAAGTAAAACCAGGGCGATCCGAGAAACTCGTAAACTCATTTTCATATAATTTTCCTAAAATATTATTGATTTTCTATCTCAAACCTATAACTCTTATTTTTAAGAATAAAGAAAACAATAATGAAAAATTTTTCATTATTTAAATGTGTAACTAATACGAATTGATGTTATTTTATGAATGCTTAGAGAATAAATTGATATGAAGATACTAATTGCCGAAGATGAATTACCGCTTGCGAATTCACTAAAGAAAAACTTTATGGAGGAAGGTCATCAAGCAATTATTGCCCTTGATGGTGAAGAAGCGATTTCTATAACAACTCAAAATAATTTTGACGTTATTGTTCTTGATTGGCGGATGCCAAAGTTAACAGGTATTGATGTTCTCAGACAATTAAAAAGCAGCGGCAATAAAACACCAATTATTCTCTTAACTGCTCTAAGCCGGATTTCAAATAAAGTAGAGGCATTAGAGCTCGGTGCCGATGATTATCTTACAAAACCGTTTTCATTTGAGGAACTTTTGGCGAGAATCAAAGCGGTAATAAGAAGATCACAGCCATCTTCAGAGATTATTACCCTCAACGGAATTACTTTGAACTTAGTTACTAGAAAAGTTAATACTTCAACCCGTCATGAGATTAAACTAAGGGATAAGGAGTTTGAGCTTCTTCTCTACCTCATAAAAAACAAAGGAACTATTGTCAGTAAAGAAGAGCTATGCCGTTGTGTTTGGGAATTAAATTTTGTTCCGCCCACAAACATTTGTGAATCTACTGTTAGGAATTTGCGCAAGAAACTTGAGGAAGCCACCGGCAGAAAGTTTATTAAAAATGTTTATGGAGAAGGGTACACACTAATTGCAGATTAACATAAAAAAACCATTACTTACCGATACTGTTAGGCGATTCCTTTTCTGGAATGCGGGTGTCTTTTTATTCATCCTGCTTTCTTTTAATATTTTCATGATTTTCATAACTGATTACATGCTGAATAGAAATCTTGATAACAGTATTCGTCATGAAATGAAAAACGTGTTAAAAACATTAGAAATTAGAAATGATTCTCTAATTTTATTAACAACTAAAGAACTTGAGGAAGATGATTTCAGAGAAGTGAAAGAGAGTTCATTCTTTTTACAAATAGTTGATTCGAATGGAAAGTATATCATAAAAAGTGAAAACTTTGATGGAATACGTGTTATCCCATTCGATCATTCAACAATTCAAAATAACTATACCTTTTACGATTTAAATAATGGTAAAGATGAACTTCGCACGGGCTATTATCGCTTTGTTTCTGCTAATGAAAAAGTTATTGCGCATATGCAGCTTAGTGTATACAGAACCGAGGCGAGTTTAACAATCCGCGATATAATAATCTTTAATCTTCTCAGCTTACCTGTTCTTTTTATCATAGTAATAATTGCAAGTATTTTCCTTGTTAGGAAATCAATGTCTCCTATAAAAGAAATTATACATACTGCTGAGAAAATTTCTGCACAAAACCTTAATGAGAGAATCAACTATAAGGCTGAATCTTCGGACGAAATTGGAAGGTTAAGAGACACGCTGAATAATTTATTTGAACGGCTTGAATTACAGGTGAATCAAATTTCTCAATTTACAGATCATGCATCTCATCAGCTGATGAATCCTTTAACAATAATTAAGACAGAACTTGATTATGCACTGCGTAAGGATAGAAGCATAGATGATTATAGAAATTCTCTTGAGCAGTTAAAAGAGCAAACGGAGAAGATGATAAAAATAATCAGTCATCTTTTAATAGCATCCAAACAGCAGGAAGAACAAAAACTGACCAAATCGTTATTTAATCTTTCGAAATTAATTACCAAAGAAATAACTGAAACGTATAAGAACAATAACATTTCTTTAGATATAGAACCGGAGATATACCTCCGAGGTAATTCTGAGACTTTTTCAATTGTGCTGGATAATCTGCTGGATAATGCGGTTAAGTACTCAAACAGCATTTCGCAAATAAAAGTTACTTTAAAAAAATTCAATGGAAATATTGATCTTCGAGTGAGCGATAGTGGAATTGGGATTCCTCAAGGTGAAAAGGATAAGGTGTTTGAAAAGTTCTTCAGAACGGAAAAGGCAGATGAATTAGGAATAAAAGGATTTGGTTTAGGATTAAGTGTGGCTAAATCTATTATTACCCAGATGAGCGGAAATATCTATGTTGAAGATAACTACCCGCGAGGTTCAATATTTACAATTCGCCTCCCGGAAGTTAGAGTTGAGTAGAAAAATATTAGTGTTTGTTTTTATTAGTGTTCATTAGTGTAATTCGTGGCAACTGTTTTTGCCACGAATGTCACGAATATTCACAAATTACTTACGCAAAGCTAAATATTATCTCCTCTGCTAATCAAGTAATTAAGAACGCAGTTAATTAAATTTACATAAGAAAACAAAGGTTAGATTTCAATCTAAATGGAAATAGCAGTTTTACTTTCAGGCGGAGTTGACAGCTCAGTTGCGCTGAGACTTCTGAAAGATCAAGGCCATGATCTCACAGCATTCTATTTAAAAATTTGGCTGCAGGATGAGTTTTCATTTCTCGGCGAATGCCCCTGGGAAGAGGATTTAAAGTTTGTTAAGGCCGTTTGTGAACAGAGCCAAATTCCACTTGAGATTCTTTCACTTCAAACAGAGTATTGGGAATCTGTTGTAACTTATACCATTGAGGAAATTAAAGCAGGTAGAACACCTAATCCAGATATGTTTTGCAACAGCTTAATTAAGTTTGGGCAATTCTATGACAAAATTGATTCGTCATTTGAGAAGGTAGCCAGCGGGCATTATGCAAACGTAATTTTTAATGGAGATTCGAAAAAATATTTTCTAACCCAGTCTCCCGATCCCGTTAAAGACCAAACCTATTTTCTTGCATATCTTACCCAGCAGCAGTTATCAAGAGCGTTATTCCCCATTGGTGAATATGATAAGAAACAAATCCGAAAACTGGCAGAAGAATTCAATCTTCCAAATAAAAATCGAAAAGACAGCCAGGGCATTTGTTTTCTTGGACAAGTAAAGTTCAATGAATTTGTAAAGCATCATCTTGGAGAAATTCCTGGAGAGATAATTGATTTGGACACCGGAAATAAAATGGGGCATCATAACGGATATTATTTTTACACCATTGGGCAAAGATCGGGTTTAAAACTTTCTGGAGGTCCATGGTTTGTAGTTGGAAAGGACATTAAGCGAAACATAATTTACATTTCACGCGAGAACAAATCGCTGAGAGAGAAAAACGAATTTTTGGTAGGGAAGTTTAATTGGATTTCCGGATCGAAACCCGAAAATGAAAAATTAGAAGTGAAAATTCGTCATGGTGCAAAAAAATTTGAATGTAAAATTAGTTTTAACGATGATGATTCCGCTTTGGTAAATATGAATGAGGCAGATTCTGGAATTGCACCAGGGCAGTTTGCGGTATTTTATGATAATGATTTGTGCTTGGGTGGAGGAGTTATTTTATAATTTTTTAACTGCTCACGAAGTTGCAGAAGATTTTTCCTTAGCTGCTGATCATAATGCAGTTTTGCATATGATGTCCGAAATTTATTTTGGCTAAGAAACTGAATGTTGGTTTTAATCCATTCCATATCAGAAAATTTTTTACCACACATATTTTCCCACTCGTTTCGTAAAAGTCGTGAGCGCGAACTAAATCCTTTTTTACCAATATGCACTAAGTCTGCATCGCATAATATTTTTTCCAAAAGATTAGAAGGCTTTTGTGGAATTTTTGTGGAACGAATCATTTGAGCGATCCTACTAATTTTACTTTTTGGATAACCTTGTTCGAGTAAATAATCTTTACAAACTTCAGCACTTCTCTCTTCATGGTCTTCATAATTATCTATATATCCCATATCGTGGAACCATCCCGCTACTAAAAGCATCTCCATTTCTTCAGAAGTTGTTCCCAAATATTTTCCAATCTTCTTCACCTCTCTTACTACTTCCAATGTATGAACTAAATCATGATAAGTAACTCCTTCTGGAAGAGAATTATTAAATTTCTCTATAACATATTTCGAAACTTTAATTACGATTGAATTCATGTGTGCGTATAAATTATATTTCAAGTTAGATATTATTTGATAAAAAGGGAATGGTATTATAAACCACTATGACGAAACAGACACTCAAACGATTAAAAACTATGCAAATATAATTATTAGCTTACTTTGTTTTGAATTCTATACGCCTATTCAGACTTCTGCCTTCAATTGTCTTATTATCTGCAATAGGATTGGATTCCCCAAAACCTTTTACTTCCAATCTTTTCTTACTGATGCCGTTAGCTACAAGATAATCCATTACAATTTTTGCTCGGCGTTCAGATAAGTTAAGATTATACGTTTCACTCCCTATGCTATCGGTATAACCCTGGATTTCAATTTTAAGATCCGGATTTTGGGTAAGTACCTGTACCGCATTCAATAAAATTAAAAAGGATTCTTTTGTAAGCACAGCACTGTTAAAATCAAAATTGACTCCAACTAAAACCCATTTCTTTTCCATCGCAGTTATTGGGTTTTCTACAATGATTTCCTTAATAACTTCTGTTGGAAGATTGTCTTTGACTATTTTTTCGACATCTTGAATTGTCAGCGGATTTAAAGGTTGAGCGTTAACAGTTACGCCGGTGTACAGATCGCATTTTTGTGATGGTTTACCTTTTGAGAAATAATATAAAACACCAAGATTGAAATTCATATAAGTATCGCAGTTAGTTCCAAATAATCCTTTATGTTCGTGAGTATCATTTTCTCCGTCGAGTTTATTAGAGGAAGGAGTGAAATAACCAGCTTCCGAAATAACTCTCCAATTCTCGCTAATTCTCCACTCAGCGCCGGCTCGCAGATTCATCTGATACTCTAGAAAATTATCATTGAGTTCAGGCTCAGAAGCATTTTTAGGTTTGAAATAAATTCCTGCGAATCCAGCTCCAAAGTAAGGTGAAACAGGATCACAAGGAACGAGATAATAGAGCAGATCAAGCGAAGTTGAAATTAAGCTAACGGATTCTTTCTGATAACCGGATGTGGTATTATAAAATGATTCCAGATAATTATAATTGCCAAGAAATCTTAGCGCTACATTTTCTGAGAAATTTCGTTGAAGAGATACGTAGGCTCCATAGTTTTCCGTTCCCGAGTACGAGTTTGACCAAATGCTCATAAATCTCGGGTAGGTTCCTCCAAATCCAAATGCCCAACTACTTTCAGACAATTGTGCCGGAGCATTATTGGTAATAATCAAAACAACATAGAGAAGTAAAAGCTTATTTAATTTTTCCATTTCATTTTTCCTTAAAAAGTACTATCACAAATTGAAAATTAACAACTTAGGTGCCAGATTGACAGCAATTAAAAGTGGGCTGCTTAGTATCTATTTTTGTACGTATTTGTGAGCTATATCTGATTTTGGATGGAAAGTAGATCAAAATTGAGTAAATTTTTCTGAGATTTTTTTGAAAAATTAACCTGTAACTGAATTTTAATTATGTGGATATCATAGATCACAGTCGGTAAAAAATTGAACTCATACGAAATATTTATATTAACCAGCGAATGGCGCGATCAAAAAGGCAGAAACGTTATTTTGCTCTTTGGTTTGTCGAATGAAATCGGACCAGTTGAAATCATTATTGATCGAATCAAAACAGTTTTTTTCGTTAATCGCAATGTGCAGTTGCCAGATTTGAACGTTCAATATGAAAGAAAGGAAGTTCAGCTTAAATCATTTGGTGGAAATGATGTTGATGCATTATACTTCTTTACAAATTATGATTTAAAGCAAACGGCAGAATTACTTCACAAAAATGATATCACCACTTATGAATCAGATGTTGATCCTGTAAAAAGATTTTTAATGGAAAGAGGAATAAATGCCCAAATAAGAGTGACAGGAGAGCCTATTCAAAAAAACAGACTTACAGTTTTCAAGAATCCTAAGGTTGAACCATGTCAGAGTAATCCTCGGTTCAAGGTTTTTTCACTTGACATTGAAACGGGTTCAAAGCCGAATCAGATTTATTCAATTGCCGTTCATCTTACTACCGATACACAAGAATTGAAGAAGGTTTTTCTTGTGGCTAATCAAAATAAAAATCTTCCCGAGTATGTTGAGATCTCCCCATCAGAAGCAAATTTGATTCAAAGTTTTGTGAATTGGTTTAAGCAAGTTGATCCGGACATAATAATCGGCTGGCA
>Ga0208953_1000857_pt1 | contig 21783 bp, 18 predicted proteins | sample RifOxyB2_FD_184033 | JGI IMG/M metagenome (GOLD analysis project Ga0208953, IMG submission 184033) | Groundwater microbial communities from Rifle, Colorado - Rifle Oxygen_injection B2 (SPAdes) | ecosystem: Environmental > Aquatic > Deep subsurface > Groundwater | place: USA: Rifle, Colorado... | reverse complement strand
CGATGGTGGACCGCTGCAAGGATGTGACACCGAAACATAAGTTCCGATTCAACAACCCGCTCTACACCCTTGATTCTACGACCATAAACCTCTGCCTGGAGGCTTTCCCCTGGGCCAGGTTCCGAGCGGCCAAAGACGCCATGAAACTGCACTGCCAGCTTGACCATGGCGGCAATATGCCATGCTTCGTGGCCGCCACGGACGCCAAATGCAATGACATGAAGGCGGCGAATTCTTTTTTTGCCGTTGTGCCGGACAGCATATACTGCTTCGACAAAGCCTACACGGACTTCTCCTGGTTCCGTCGTATAGATATCAATGGGGCTTTCTTCGTCACAAGGGCCAAAGAGAACCTGAAATACACGGTCACCGGACAGCAGGATGTCCCTGCCTGCGGCGGCGTACTTTCCGATGAGCAGATAACGCTGGACGGGTTCTATTCAGCCAAGGAGTACCCCGGCGCCCTGAGGCTGGTGCGCTATTACGATGCCGAGCGGGAGGTTATCCTTGAATTCCTGACCAATAATTTCAAATTGGCAGCGGGTACCATCGCGCACATCTATAAGGCCCGGTGGCAGATAGAGGTTTTCTTCAAGTGGATCAAGCAGAACCTGAAGATAAAGACGTTCCTGGGGACGACACCGAACGCGGTGATGACGCAGGTCTGGGTGGCCATGTGCTATTACCTGCTGCTGACTTACATAAAATACCAGACGAAGTATCGCCCGTCGATCTTCTATCTGCACAGAATCGTAAGGGAAATGCTGATGGAGCGAACTTCGCTTATAGATTTGTTGAGCCTGAATGACGCGAGGCTTGCCCGCTTGAGGTGTCAAGAGCAACCGTTGCTGTTTTCAGTTTAACCGGACAGGAGTGTGTGCAACAGAGAAGTGAGGTCCTTTTCCCGCAATTTTCTTTCAATTCTCTATCGCCTGATTATTGACGCGACATTCCTGATCAACCTGAACTACACGAATGGCACGGTCCTCTACAGAACGTCAATTTTAAGACAGCTGCCATACAGATGCAAAAATTTCTTTTTTCAAACCGACATTCTTGTGCGTCTTCTTTCCTCCGGATATTTATTTGCTGAGGTGCCGTATCGTTTGACGACCCGATTGGACGGGGTCTCGAAGGCGTTAACTTTAAAGTCCTTTATTTGTGTCATAAAGGCTTACATCACCCTTCTGTCCGACATATATTTTCTTCCCAAATCCCGTGTTGAGATCTTGAAAACGACATCAACGTACAACCGATTGGCGGCCGGGAATTAACCCGGATCCGAAAGGTCAGGATAGTCTTTTTTTGGCGATAAGCCCCGCAACAAAGGAAAGATCGAACGGGGTTTTAATGTAACCGTCGAGCACGGCAGGATCCACGCAGGAACGGGCGCCCAGCATTTTCTCAAATTCATCTTCATTATGGGCGGCGGGAACGCCCTTCTCCATACCATCGAAAGGCGGCACCAGAGGATAATTGACCGTATCCATACCGTCGACCGCGGGGTCATATATAAGATAATCGACCCCAGCCAGCAGACTTTCCAGAAAAACAGTAGAGGTAGGGCCCACCAGCAGGGAGGAGCATCTCAGAGATTCGGGAAGAGGCTTCTTGTCAATTGTGAAGAAATTCTCATCCACGAACCTGTCATACCAATGAGCTGATTCCGAGGGATGCAGCCGCAGGCGCGCATGACGGACCCCGGCTTTTTCAAGAACCTTGCGCACGGAATAAAGATAGAGCACAAGATTCCCCCTATCGCTCAGTATTTCCTCCGCACAGTGCTGAGAGCCGCCCATGGGCTTGCTTATGACCAGCACGTTATCCAGGGAGAACCTCGGCGGCTTTAACGTCAAAACCCTATAGGCGGGATGGCCGGTGACAAATATTTTGCCGGGGGATATTCCAGCACGGACGTAACATTCCTTTATCTTTTCGCCCCAGACAAGTAAATAATCGGGCCTGTTATCGTCAATATTATTATATCTTCCCGGAAGTCCGTGAAGCGAGATAAAAGACGATCTTCCCAACTCCTTGAATATTTTGATCGCCAGTCGTTCAAAAACCGGCAGATCAAAAGGCACAACAATGGCATCAATGCCCGCGCGGAGGTAGTAGTCTTTCAGCCCGGATTTCAACCCATGGATCTCGGACGCGAATTCTTCAGTCAGAAGTTCCTTGAAATCCGCGTTTTTCAGTCTCTCTACGACCGAACATATACGGCGGTAGAGCCCGGCATTACCCAGTTCACTACGTCCCATATCCCACGGCGCGCGGGAAACCTTAAACCCCTGCTCGGCAAGAGCCGCATTAAAACTGAAGTAAGCGTTCGAGGATATCCTTACTCCGGGATCTTCGCCGTGAATTACCACATGATTTTTTTTAAATACCCGGGCAACTTCCTTGAAAGCTGATTTGATACCGCCAAGTCGCCGCTCCGCAGCCGATCTTTCGGTAGGGTAAGCGAATTGAGCCCCGTAGTGGTATATGCGCTTATCCAGCTCGTATCGCAGACTATCTATGATATCCGGATCCAGGCCGCTGCTTTCCATCAACCAGCGGAAAAGGTAAAAGTTTTGCATCTTAATTCCATTTTCTGAACACAGGTTTAACAGGCTCCCCTACCAGGAAAGATCCATAACCGCCTAGCGCTATGGCTTTTTTATAAACTTTCATTATTGTGCCAAAAACCTTAAGGGTTTTGGCGATTTCCTTGTCGCCATGCGCAAGACTGAAAGGGAAAGTGCCCCGGAAAAGCAGTCCATGTTTCACGGCTTCCTGGAAGACAAGTGTCTTAAAACCGTCGCAAAATTCTTTTTTCTCGTTCCGGAACTGCATCAGGAGCCAGCATGGATGGCCTTTTACAGTTACATACTCGCTCAGACCTTTGGCATTAATGATCTCTTCCAGGCCCTTGCGAAGCATTTCGCCCATCTTCATATTGCGCTCCACAAGACTATTCTCTTTCACGGCCTTGATACTGGCGATAGTCGCGGCTAAAGCGTGGGTTTCCGCGCCGTGGGTGGTGGAAATCAGGAAAACCCTTTCTTTCTTGTGGTTTATCCCGCCCAGTTCCATTATCTCTTTCTTTCCGGCCAACAGGCAGCAGGAAAATCCGTTAGCCACGCCTTTACCCCAGGTGGTAAGGTCGGCCTGGATGCCGATCGCCGTATGCGCGCCGGGATATCCCAGGCGGAAGCCGGTTATCATCTCGTCCAAGATAAAAACAGACCCGTTCTTGGCGCAGAGGTCTTTGATCTTGTGTAGGAAATTATCCCGCGGATAATCGAATTCCATGGGCTCAAGTATCACGCACGCTATCTGGCCCGGATATTTGGCGAACAATTCCTCTACGGATTTAATATCGTTATACCGAAAGGTCAGGGAGAGATCGGCCACCTCCTCCGGAACGCCGGAGCTGTTGGCTTTTTTGCCCATAAACCAGTCATCGTACGAGAAAAAGCCGTGATCGGCGCAAAAGGCCGCATATTTACGGCCGGTATAGGCTCTGGACAACTTGACGGCGGCGGTAGTTACGGTCGAGCCGTTCTTGGCGAACTTCACCATTTCCGCGCCCGGTACCTGGCTCATAAAATACTCGGCCAATTCGACTTCTATAGGCGAGGGACACTGGAAATTGCTTCCTTTCACCAGTTCGCGTTTAACCGCGTCCAGCACCGGTTTATAGCAGTGCCCCAGGTTAACCGCGGTCAGACCCATGCCCCAGTCCAGATATTTATTCCCATCTACATCCCAGACGTAGCAGCCTTTGCCCCTGGCGATGAACTTCGGCCCCAGCTTGGGAGACTGGTCCGCGCCTTTGCTGTAAGTGTGCGCGCCGCCGGGAATGATCTCCTGCGCCCGCTCGCAAAGTTTATCCGAATTTTCGAATTTAGTTATCATATTTATTTCCTCGCTATCATGTTGCTTTTAAGCGGTGTCCCCCTTTTCAGGTCCTTCGCCGCTTTTTTACCCAGGATCTCGTAAAAATTTTTAGGAGGCATGCCGTCGCCGGGCCGTATGGACCTGATATTTTTTGGGGTCAGCGCCTCGCCTTTCTTTATATCTTCCACCACGAAAAGCGACCGGCTGAATTTCCGGTTCTTCAGGGCTTTAGTGGACAGCGAATAAGTTACCCTGCCCACGGCCTTTTCAGCAGCCCTTACACCTTCCACCATCGCCTTAAATTCGGCCGGTTCAAGCGAGAACGCCGCGTCCGGTCCGCCCAGCTTCCGATCCAGGATAAAATGTTTTTCTATTACCGCGGCACCCAGCGCGGCCGCGGCTATCGGAGCGGCTATGCCCGGCGTGTGGTCGGAAAGTCCGGTTACAACCCCGAAGCGGGAAGCCAAATCCGCCATCACGGCCAGATTGGCGTCCTCGTACGGCGCGGGATACGAGGAAGTGCACTTAAGAATCACCAATTTCCGGTTACCGGCCCGCCGGCAGGCCGCAACGGCCTCTTTAATATCTTCCAGACGGGAGACTCCCGTCGCCAGTAACATCGGTTTACCCTTTGAGGCGGCGTATTCGATAAGCGGGATATCGGTTATCTCAAAAGACGCTATTTTATACGCGGGGACTTTTATTTTTTCAAGGAAGTCCACGGCGGTGCGATCGAACGGCGTAGAAAAGAATATTAGGCCCAGTTTTTCGGCCAGCTTTTTAAGTTTCGGCTGCCATTCCCAGGGAGTATAGGCTTTTTTATATAAGCCGTACAGGGTAACCCCGTCCCACAGCGTGCCGTGTTTTATCTTAAAAACCGGGCTGTCGCAATCAATCGTGATCGTGTCGGGAGTATAGGTCTGGATCTTGACCGCGTCCGCCCCGGCCGCTTTCATGGCCTCTAAAGTGCGGACCGCGACTCCATACTCCATATTATGGTTGGCGGAGAGCTCGGCTACTATGAACACCGGCCGCCCGGCCCCGATAGTTTTCCGGCCTATTTTAATCCTCATATTTTTCCGCCCGGATATTTGTAGAGATAGAGTTTTGCCCCGCCCGCGCGAGGCTCGCCGATCTTTTTAAACCCGCCGTTCTCGAATAACTTCCGGGATGCCGTATTATCCCGTTTGACATAAGCCAGGACCGCCGTCTTGGGATAGCGTGACAGCAGGGCTTCCAGGGCTTTACTCAGGATTACCCTGCCCGCGCCCAGGCCCCTCATTTTAGCGGCCACGCTGATGCTCAGCGTGGCTGTCCGGCCTTCCAGCGAGAACCGCACCTGCCCGGCGAATTTCCCCTTGTATTCGGCTATCAGGAATAAGGACGAGGGATCCTTGAGTTTTTCCGCGAACCATTTTTTATGGCCGGCCAATATGATCCTTCTGACGTTGATAGAACACTCGCGAACGGCCGGCTCGTTCGAAAGCCTGAAAACCGGCAGGACATCCGCGGATCGGGCCCGCCTGACGGTTATTTCATCCCGCAAAAGCAAAGCGCGCGCGTATTTGGCCACCCTTAAGGCCCCCAGGCCGTCCACTACTTTCATACCGGCGGCGGACATTCGCCTCCTGCAGACAGGCGCGGCCATCCGCACCATGAGTTTTTTCAGACCGGAGACCTGGATTTCACCCGCGGACAATCCGGCCTGACGAACCGCGCCGACCTTGGCCATGGCCTTCACATTTCTCTTTTGATTCTCCGCCACGCAAAAAACTATCGAGGGAGTGCCGGTCCGAGCCAGTTCATACAGAGTCACCCCGCCGGCGGTAAAAGCCAGATCGCAGCCCAGCATCTCTTTCCTGACCGCCGCAGTATCGGCGTTAAACAGCACTTTGGTATTCTTATCTTTCAGCCGCTCCGCGGCGGTGCGGGCGGCTTCCCCGCCGGCAATAACGGTCTTTTTAATCCCCGGGCAATTGGCCGCGAGAAATTTCAGCGTCTGCTCGGTGAGGCCGGCTGTGTCTGCGCCGCCGAAAACAAGCAGCGCTTTACGGATATTTTTTTGTGTTTTGCGGACGACGGGGGACATAAATTCCTTTCTCAAAGGCGCGTACGCGGCGCCGAGCAGATACCGCGCCCCGCGCCGGCGCGGGTACCGCATGGCGGAAGCGTAAGCGTTATAGTTTATAACCGTGCCGTCCGGATAATCAAGCCTGGCGCAGTCATCCAGATACAGGCAATGCTTGGCGACAGCGGCTATTTCCCGGTAAATTTTCCCGCCGGCGAGGTATGAATCCACAAGGGCGATATCTGCGCCCGCGGCCAGCTTGCCGGCGCGGCCCGCCTGCCAATCCTTCGCGGTATAGCTGCCACGGCCAAGGACGCGGGCCAAGCTGCCATCCCCTTTCACAATCAATTCCGTTTTGATCCCGAGCTGTTCAAAAGCCCGCTTTATAGCCGTGCAGCGGAGCGCGTGGCCAAAACCGTTGCCTCTGCCGCCTTCAGTGAAAAAAATTGCTTTCATGCTGTTTCTTCAACGCGCGTCTTCCCGGAGCGATTTTTCATAGCCTTCATTCCTGGATATCGCACCGTTCAGTGTTTCAAGCTTCGGTCTTTTCGACAACAGCCGCAGAATATCGCCCATACCGAATATGGAGCGGCCCCTGAACGCTTTATACACGGCGGAAATGAACCTAAGGTCCTCCGGGTTATCCAGCGTCCAGCGCTTACCGGAGAGGTCCGTCGCGTTCCTCACGGAATGTATCTTAAAGTTGCGGGGATGCTTGCGGATATAGGGAGTGACATGCTCTCTTTCGGACATCAGCGTGGCCTTGCCCCAGGCCCGCTCTAAAGCACGGAAAGTAAAGACCTCCACATCTTCCCCGTCGGGGAAAGTGGGCGGCACGGCATTGGTGGTGTAATCGGCTCCAGAGCGGCAATGCGTATGCACCACCAGGTCTATGATACGGGGGTCCATAAGTGGGCAGTCGGCCGTTATGCGCACTATATTTTTGGGTTTAATAAGTTTGGATAGCTGGTAAAACCTATCCAACACATCATCTTCGGAGCCGCAGAAGACTCTGACACCTTTTGCCGAGCAAAATTTCACTATTGGCAAATTCTCTGGGCCTATCCCGGTAGCCACGGCCACTTCAGACAGAGAACGGCTTTTTGCGGCGCGTTCCAGCACCCTTGCCAGCACGGTCCTTCCCCCCAGGTCCATAAGCACTTTGCCCGGCAGACGTGTCGACCCCATTCGGGCCTGAATTATGCAAAGATTTTCAACGGTCATTTTTTCCACTTGGACGGCAAAATAAGACCTTCATCATCTTCTCTGAGCAGACACAATTCGTCACATACTTTTTCCGTTTCGGCCCTCCGGTTTAAACCGGTTAGATTATTTTCAAGATCAGCAAGCCCGTCCACGCCTATAACCACCCGATCTATACCGTCATTAAGCAATCCGAAACAAAGGCATAACGCGGATACAGGCACCCCGCTTTTTTTTGAGACAGCGTGAAGCCTGCTGATTTTGGTTTTTATACCGGCAAGGGCAGCAGGGATTTCGGATGACTTCATGAACACCAGTCCCTGCAGGAATACTGATCGCACATGAACTTCGATGTTTTGCTTCCTGAGAGCCGGGAACAGGAATTCAAACCTGCGGTCAAAAACATTATATGGTAGCTGCACTATATCAAACTTTACGCCGCGGTCAAGCAAAGACTGCAGTTCCTGCGGATAATAAACGGAAAAACCCACTTTCTCGAGATGTCCCCCGGTTTTGAGCTCCAATAGTTCTTCATGCCATCCGGGATAATCCCGGAAATCAGAGAACTTATGATACAAAAACGCATATAACCTGTCAGCTTTCAGCCTGATAAGAGACTCGGAAAACAGCCGCCGGGGAGTCAAATGGGGTCCGGCGACGAACTTGGACACTATCTTGAACCGTGAGTTTAGTGATTGAAGCGCAGTGCCTAGAACAGCTTCACTTTCGCCGTAAGACTGCGCGGTATCAAGCATATCAATGCCGGCCAAACCGGCCCGGCGCAAAATGCCGGCGACTTCCTTTTCAGGAACTTGGCCGTTTTTATTATTTATGCCGTAGACAGTGCCGAACTGCACTGTCCCCAGAGCAAGCTTATCAATCATGTAATTCCACTGCCGACCGTAAAGGAAACATTCCAGGTTTGGAGCTTAGACGCGTAGAGGACTAAATATTCAGTTTTCAAACCCTCGGCGTGCTACAACTATAAATCACACCACCCTAGCCGCCCAGGACGCGTTTCACATGTTTGATAACATGCTCCACCTGTTCGTCGGTCATTTTAGGATACAGGGGTATACTGAGGGCTTGTTCGTAGTATTTTTCCGAATTAGGCAGATCGCCGTGCTTGTAGCCGTAGGTCGTCCGGTAGTAGGGTTGTTCGTGGACGGGGATGTAATGCACCTGGGTGCCTATTTTCTCAGCTACAAGCTCCTCGATGACTTCCTTCCTGCTCTTTCCAAGCTTTTCAAAATCTATCAGGGACACGTAGAGATGGAAAGCGGAGAAAACACCCGGCCGCTCATACGGCGTAGTCATGCATGGTATCGAGGAGAACTCTTTGTTATACCTGGCGATTATCTGCCGGCGCCGTTCCACGAATTTATCCAATTTTCCCAGTTGGCTAAGGCCCAGGGCGCAATGAATATCCGTAAGGCGGTAGTTATAGCCTAAATATTGCACCTCATAGTACCAGGGACCGGGCTTATTCTTCAGTGTTTCCTTGACCATGCCGCTGATGCGCATAGCGCGGAGTCTCTCGTATAAAGCGGGATCGTTAGTTGTGATAGCTCCGCCTTCGCCGGAAGTTATGGTCTTTACGGGATGGAAGGAAAAAACGGTCATTTCGGAATACTTACAGCCGCCGACCAGGCTGCCGTCGGCATATCTGGAGCCGATGGCGTGCGCGGCGTCTTCAACGATCTTTATCCCTTTCCCGGCGAGGTCCCTGATGGCCTTCATATCGCAGGGTTGGCCGGCGAAATGTACCGGGATAATGACCCGGGTATTCTTATTTATCCGTTTTGCCAGGTCCTCCGGAAAAACGTTGAAAGTCCTCGGATCGATATCCGCGAGAACGGGCTTAAGCCCGCTATAAACAAAAGCGTTGGAAGAGGCGACAAAAGTATTGGTGGAGGTAATGCCTTCAGTCCCTTTTTCCAGATCGAAAGCCATAACGGCAAGATGAAGGGCCGCTGTGGCGTTAGCCAGGCAAACGCAGTATTTAGCGCCTGTCAACTCGCATATTTTCTTTTCAAATTGATCGGCAACAGGCCCCTGAGTGATAAGTTCGCCGCGCAAAACGCCGCAAACAGCCTGAATATCGGCTTCGTCTATCCACTGAGCGCCGTAAGGGATGGAATCCATGGGTATATGCTATTATTTTGACCCTCAAGAAGTCAATTTGGCGGCGCCCCTGCATTCAAGCCGCACCGTGCCGAATATCGCGCCAAAAAGTAAGGCAATGCGCCAAATATTGTAAAATAACTCCACACTCATGAATATCAACGCCGAAAATAACATTGACGTAATGTTCGTCGTTTCCCCGGCTAACTCGCAGTCGGTTTACATGCCGTTTTATTTTCTTTACCTTGCCGGGTACCTTGAAAAACACGGGTTCAGAGTTTCCATTGTAAACCCTCACCACAAAAAAGCCGAAGATAACATCAATGATATACTGCTGGCGATCGATACCGGGAATCCAAGATTCATCGGCCTGGCCGCGTTCGTGACGGACTTCGACGCGGTAGCGGCTTTGGCCGCTGAAATTAAAAAAAAGTCGTCGGCGAAGATACTTGTCGGCAACGCGCATCCTTCCATCACGCCGGAAGATTTTCTCTATGAGGGCAGCCCCTTCGACATAGTAGTGCGCGGAGAGGGAGAGCAAACGGTGAAAGAACTTTTAGCGGGATCCGGCAAAGACATGGAGCTGGGCAAAATTCCGGGGATAGCGTACTTTGAAAATGGCGCGGTAAAGATAACCAAAAACAGGGAATTAATGGATCTGGCAGAGTGCGGAATGCCGGCGTACCATAAAATAGATATGCGGTGGTATCAGCGGCCTACCAAATATATCATCCGGCGGCTGGCCACCGTAGGAGCGGTGATCTACACTGGAAGGGGCTGTCCGTTCAACTGCTCTTTTTGCGCATCCAATTCCGTCTGGCAGGCCAATGACACAGCGCCGGGAATCCCCCGTGTCCGCAAACGTCCTCTGCCTCAGGTTATTGAGGAATTGAGGATACTGCAGGACACTTATCATTTTGATTTTTTCTATATTCTGGACGACACCTTCGGCATTAAAGAAGACGATATTTCCGGCTTTTGCCGGGCATACCGCGACAGCGGCCTGAAAATGCTTTGGGCCGCGGAGACGAGGGTCAACTGCATAAGGAACGATGAGGTCATAGAATTACTGAAAAGCTCCGGCTGTATCCAGCTCGACTTCGGTGTTGAAACCGGCTCTCCGAGACTGTTAAAGATCATCAACAAAATCACTACCGTTGAACAGACCCGTAGGGCTTTTGAGTTATGCCGCAAGCACGGCCTGCGCACGTTCGCCAATGTCTTATTGAACCTGCCCACCGAAAATGAAGAGGACCTGGCGTTGACGGAGAAACTGCTGGAGGAGATCAGGCCCACCTTTACCTCTATCGGAGTCACCCAACCGTATCCAGGGACGGATATTTACAAGCAGCTTAACAGGCCCATATCAAAACGGGATTATTCCAAACTGAGCAGGCTGTTCCCGGCTGAAGAATATCGGCTCGGAAGCCACAACCTGAACCTGGAAAAACTGCTTTTTTCCTGGCTCCGCAAATACGGGTCGGTCACCCCGTTCGAGAGTAGTCTTTTCAAGGCGGGCTGGAAATACTGGAAGCAGCTTATGGGATCTAAAAGCAGGTGGGCATACGCGCGCTTCCTGACAAAGGATATTCTGCTTGCACCGCTGCATTATCTCGCCTATCTGAAGCTGTACCTGCTGAACCGGGTGGAGTGATTCTTTTACGCTATCTATCCAGCAGATATAAAGCCGTATATTTTCCCTCGGCCGCTTTTTTTATGCCCTTCACCGGCCGGTGAGTCAATAAAAGGGACGATGTTGCGGCCGCCGGACGATTATCCACTTCAACAAAAACCGGCAGAAAAGGCATATTCATCATGATCCTTTCGTATTCTCTCCAAGTCTCAAGGTCCTGGCTGCGCCAGGATCTATCCAAGAGAACCGCCGCTTCCGGATATGATTTCCGGAACTCCAGTATTTTCTCCGTTATCCCGTACTGATCGTAGAAACTCACGATAGATCCGGCGGCTTCCGAGGGCCGCGTCCTGCCGGTCCAGACAAAAAACAGATTAGACGCGCACATCAGGACCAGAAACGCGTTAATAAAAGTTTTTTTCCAATACAAGAGGCATCCGAAATACAGGCAATAGTACGCGCCTATCTGCCAACGGACCGGCTCCCGGATAAACTCCGGGGGAAGACCTATAAGTATGCCGACGGACAATATGCCGGCGGCGATAAACAAGTCTCCCTTGGTGATAAAGCTGTGGTATTTAAGAATTATGACCAGAAAAGCGAAGGCGAACGGGATGCAATACCTCGGATATTCCCTGAACAAAGGGTCCGCAGGCGTGAACAACGGGATGACAAACAAAGTGCCGGCAAAGATCACCGCGGTAAAGATAACAAGGGGATCTTTATAAATAAGCTTCCTGTTCCTGATAAGCAACGCTATAAGCATGGGAAAAGCGGCGGTTTTTGTTCCTCTGCACAGCCAGGAAAGATTAAGCCGCATTCTGTCAAACCAGTAGGATAACTTCATCAGGTTGGGATGACTTAGATTGCAAAGATAGCCGCCTGTAACATCTAGTCCTCGCGGCAAAACCGAGAACTGGTATCTTTTGTAAAGGTAAATGATAAAAACGGAAACAACTATAACCAGCAAAGGGCGGGTTATCAATTTCAATGGCCTGGGACGCTCGGTGAAATAATAAATTATCCCGCTGAACAGAATAAACGCCGGGAAAATTATGTTACCCAGAGCTTTTGTAAGCGGAAGAGCCGCGAATACCGATATAAAAACCGCCAGCCCCGCCTTGCCCCGGAGATAAGCCCCGTCAATAAGCAGCCAGGTAAACCAGGCAGCCAGAGGATAATAAAGAGGCTCTGAAGCTATATGAACCATATAGCTAAGAGGCCAAAGGCCGGTTACAGACAGGAGAGCCCCGCAGCACGCCTGCGTCCGGCTCAGTTTCGCATAATCCCTGAATAAAAAATATATCGGAAAAAACGCGGACGAATAGACCAGAATATTCAGCGCCATGATCGCGTTGAAAATGGCGGCCTGGCTCTTTAAAAAATACGCTATAGAGATCAAGGCGGGGTATAGAGGCGGATAGACAAGATCGAAAACCACGTCCATTCTGAGCGAATGGGTAAAAAAGATCCGTTTGGCAAGATCAGTATAGATCCATGTATCCCCGTATGTTATCTGGAGCGCTTTGCCATTGATCACTAGAAACAGCAGGCACAGGAGACAGGTCAGGATATAGCCGCTTATATAAATCGCGGGATTCTCCGGCGCTTTAATGGGTTTTTCTGTAATGAACATAGAGCTACAGACTAAACCGTTAATTTTAAGCCGTCTTGAGCGGCAGTGGTGTTTTTGAATATTTTTTTAGCGATCTTTTCCGCTTTTATTCTGTCTTTTACAGCGGGGTACCTGTCGGCGGCAAAATGCACCAGGGCCAGCCGCTTAACTCCGGCCTCAACGGCGAAAGCGGCCGCGCTTTCCGGATTAAGATGAGGCCAGCCCGGGTTGGTTTCACCCGGCCCGTGCGCGCACTCGCTTATAAGCAGATCCGCACCTTTTGCCAGTTTAACCGCGTTAGCGCAATAGCCGGTATCGGTGCAATAAACCAGGGTACGGCCATCCAGCGCAAATCTATACCCCAGAACCGGATCCGAGTGCACCAGAGGCAGGCATTCGAACGCGAAGGGTATCCGCCCGGCTTGTGTCGGCAGCTCCACTATCTCGGTTTTATATTTTAATTTTTTCAAAGGAACGGTGAACGGCCTGCGTAGTATGGAATTTAATATTTTCCTGGCGCCTTTTCCCGCGCAGATAGTCATGCCTTTCCTGAAATTGAACTTCAACAGCATATGTAGGCCGGCTATGTGATCCAGATGGAAATGACTTAAAAAAAGATAAACGGGCCTGGAACCATCCACATATTTATCCAGTTTATAAATACCATTGCCCGCGTCCAGAACGATATCGTATTTTTTTGTTTTAACGAGCACGCAGATAGCGTTGGCCACATTCGTGTCGTACCAGCCGTTGGTGCCGAGAAAGATTATTTCCATATTTTATGGGAGATCGGAAAATTAGCGGGCTGGGAATATAAGAATCATCACCTCTAACCTTTGACGCCTCCAAGATATTCCCTTATCTGCCTAAGGCAGACTCCGCGCATGTCCTCTCCGCGTTTATACGCCAGTGTCCAGTCTATTATTTTATCTATGGCCCGGCCTACATGCCAGCGGGGAGTCCAGCCGAGCTGTTTTCTGGCTTTTGAAGAGTCAAGCCGGAGATACCTGGCTTCATGAGGGTGACGGCCTTTATCGATCGAATATCCCGGACCTGCGGGCCACTCCCGGAACATCCTACCGACCAGCCACTCAACATCCTTGGCATCGCCGGCGTCCGGGCCGAAATTCCACGCCCCGGCATAACGGGGACCGTGCCTGTAAAGCATCTCGGCCAGGGTCAGATAGCCGCTCAATGGTTCCAGGACATGCTGCCAGGGCCTTATGGCCCTCGGGTTGCGTATACGGACCTTCTCGTCTTTTAACGCCGCGCGGATAATATCCGGGATCAGGCGGTCCGCGGCCCAGTCGCCCCCCCCGATAACATTGCCGGCGCGGGCGGAAGCCAGCGCAACATGATGAGCGGCGCCATGCGCAAGTGAAGCGGCGAAGGTTCGGCGGCGGACAGCGGGAGAATAGTTCTTGGGGTTAAAAAAGGAATTCCGATAGGCGGAAGTGGCAAGCTCGGAACAGGCTTTGCTGCTGGAGTAGGGATCGTATCCTCCCAGCGGCTCACCTTCTTTATAGCCGCGCTGTCTTTCCGTGTTTTCATAACACTTGTCGGTCGTAACATTAACTATAACCCGCACTGGCGGGCACTTTCTGGCGGCTTCAAAAAGGTTGACCGGCCCCATGACATTGATCTCATAAGTCTCACGGGGTATTTCATAGGATTCTCTCAATATAGCCTGGGCGGCCATATGTATAATTATCTCGGGCTTGGCTTTCAGCACGGCTTTTTCGAGGCGTTTAGTGTCGCGTATATCGGCAATGACGGACTCCATGTCGCGGTCCAGGCGGCACAGGTCGAAAAGATTCGGTTTTGTGGGAGGTTTTAAGGCGTAGCCGGTGACTTCGGCGCCAAGAGAATTCAACCAGATGGAAAGCCAGGCGCCTTTGAAACCGGTATGCCCCGTCAGGAACACTTTTTTGCCGCGCCAGAAAGAATGGCGGCCGGCGGATCGCGGAGTTAGAGTATTATGGGTCATAATTCGCTTTGAGTCCGGACTTTTTTCAAGGACATCGTCCGGATTGGTCGGACTTCACTGCGCATATCAATACGGACTATTTCCACTTTTTCCAGGGAGCTGTTTCGTTCCGCCAGTGATTTTCCAGTTCCAGCTTATCCCGCAGGGTATCCATGCATTTCCAGAACCCCGCATGTTTATAGGCGACAAGCTGTCCGTTATGGGCTATTTTTTCAAGCGGCTGATGTTCCCACACCGTCGAGTCCCCCTCTATGTGGCGCAGGACAGACGGCTCCAGGACAAAAAAACCGCCGTTGACCCAGGCGCCGTCGCCGTGCGGCTTCTCATAAAAGGAGGTCACCCGGCCGTCGGCCTCCAGGTCCAGAGCGCCGAATCTGCCGGAAGGCTGGACAGCCGTCACGGTGGCGGCTTTACCGTGCTTTTTATGGAATTCAACAAGGTCCGTGATATTTACGTCGGCCACTCCGTCGCCGTAAGTCAGAAGAAACGGCTTATCATCCAGATATTTTTCTATCTTCTTCAGCCTGCCGCCGGTCATGGTATTCAAACCCGTGTCCACCAGAGTCACCCGCCATGGTTCCGCCTTTCCCTGATGGACGTCCATTTTATTGTTCTTCATGTCTATGGTGACATCCGCCTGATGAAGAAAATAATTGGCGAAATATTCCTTTATCATATACCCTTTATAGCCAAGGCAGAGAATAAAATCATTGAATCCGTACTGCGAGTATATCTTCATGATATGCCACAGCAGCGGCTTTTCGCCGATCTCCACCATCGGTTTAGGCTTTACGTCCGTTTCTTCGCTCAATCTGGTTCCCATTCCGCCGGCAAGTATTACCACTTTCATATTAGAGTCCTCGTTATTCCCGGTTTTTCCGGCCATAGGCGTCGTCGTACCTTATAATATCGTCCTCTTCCACATATTCCCCGTTCTGGACCTCTATAACTTCCAAGGGGACCTTGCCCGGATTTTCAAGGCGGTGCAAAGTTGATTTAGGCACATAAGTGCTCTCATTCTCGTGCACAAAACTTTCTTTACGATCGATAGAGACCTTGGCTATGCCTTTTATGACTATCCAGTGTTCCGACCTGTGATGATGCAGTTGGTGGCTCAATCTCTGCAACGGCTTCACCACTATCCGCTTTATCTTATACCTGGGCCCCTCTTCCAGAACCTTATAGTTTCCCCAGGGACGGTAGGCGGTGGTATGCTCCATCACTTCTTTGCGACGATTGGTTTTCAGCAGGTTGACGATATCCTTGACCCGTTGGGCTTCGCCCCGTTTGACAATAAGCAGGGCGTCTTCGGTATCCACCACTATCAGATCTTTAACTCCCGCCACGGCTATAAGCCGGTCGGCGCCGATAACGATGGAATTTTTAGTGTCTATGTCAAGAATATCACCGATCTTTATGTTTCCTTTCTCATCGGCCCCGGTTATATCCGGCATGGAATCCCATGAACCGACATCCGACCAGGTCAGCTTCAAAGGTATGACCACGGCCCTGGACGATCTTTCCATGACCGCGTAATCGATCGAGATATTAGGCATGGAATGGAAATCGGCCCGCAGCTCGGCAAAACTCTTCTTCAGACGTCCGCTTATAACAGGAGCATGTTTTTTGAACTCGGAGAGCATGGTCTCGGCGGTGAACGCGAACATCCCCGAATTCCAGTAATACTTACCGCTCTTTACGTATTTTTCGGCGGTTTTCAGATCCGGCTTTTCCATAAACTTCTCGACCTTAAAACAGTCAAAGCCGGGGTTCCTGCCGATCCCATGCGTCATACGGCTTCCGGCCTTGATATAACCGTAACCCGTCCCCGGTTCGTCGGGGATGACGCCGAAAGTTACTATAAAACCTTTTTGCGCGACTTCCAGCGCCTGCCTGGCGTAGTTGGCGAATTTATCATCCGGTTTTATAATATGGTCGGAGGGGCAGATAAGAATGGTTTCGTCTCCGCGGCATTTCAATTTTTCAAGGCAATATTTTACGGTCAGGGCGATTGCCGGAGCGGTATTCCTGCCGGCCGGCTCCAGTATGATATTATCCTCAAGATCGGTGGAAACGTTTTTAAGTTCCTCTTTTACATGAAACTCGTAGTCCTTGTTGGTGATGACATAAATATCTTTAGGAGGACACATTTTCAGCAGTCTTTCAATGGTGCGGCCCAGAATCGACCTATCTTCATCCAATCTCATAAATTGCTTAGGCAGGCCGTATCTGGAAACCGGCCAGAGTCTGGTTCCGCTGCCGCCCGCCAGTATTATGACTTTCATATTAAAATTTTAAAAATCCTCCGGCTTTGAGATATAGTTCTTTTCGCGCCGCCGTAAGGTCGGAGAATATCATTTCTCTCACAAGTTCTTTGAACTGCACTTTGGGTTTCCAACCCAGTTTCTTCCTGGCCCTGGCGGAATCGCCCAGCAGAGTATCAACTTCCGCCGGTCTGAAATAAGCCGGAGATACGCGGACTATAACATCGCCTTTTTTGAGCTTGACCATTCCCGGTTCCACCCCGGAATCCGGGTGCGGCCGGGTTATAGTCGAAACCACGCCCCGCTCACCCAAGCCCTTCCCCTCCCACTTTATCCCAAGCCCCATAAATCCAGCCGCCTCTTCGATAAACTGCCGCACCGAATACTGCTTGCCGGTGGCTATGACAAAATCGCCGGCTTCCTTCTGCTGGAGGATAAGCCACATGGCTTCCACATAGTCCCGGGCATGCCCCCAATCCCGCTTGGAATTAAGATTGCCCATATAAAGGCATTTCTCCAAACCAAGAAGGATCCTTGCCAGCGCCATAGTCGCCTTCCTGGTGGCAAAAGTTTCACCGCGTAAAGCCGACTCGTGATTGAATAGGATGCCGTTCGAGGCGAAAGCGCCGTAAGATTCCCGGTAATTTACCGTTATCCAGTAGCCGTAAAGCTTGGCGACGCCGTAAGGGGACCTGGGATGGAAAGGGGTCGTCTCGCTCTGCGGGATCTCGCGCACCTTGCCGTACAACTCGGAGGTGGAGGCCTGGTAGATCTTCGTTTTTTTGAGAAGCCCCAGCGTCTTGACGGCCTCTAGTATCCGCAAAGTACCGACAGCGTCGCAATTGACGGTATATTCCGGCTGTTCAAAACTTAAAGCCACATGGCTCTGGGCGGCCAGGTTATAGATCTCTCCGGGCTTTATCGTCCCTATAAGCCGGGCTAAACCGGAGGAATCGGTCATGTCTCCGTTCACCAGCTTAAGCCGCGGGTTGTTGAACCCCGCGCCCAGATACTCCCGCAGGCGGGAAGCGTTGTCTATTGACACTCTACGCCTCATACCATAGACTTCATACCCTTTGTTCAGTAAAAGCTCGGCGAGATATGCCCCGTCCTGGCCGGTAATACCTGTTATCAACGCTTTTTTAGCCATATCAATCATCTCCAGAATAGCCGACTGCCGGCTACTTCGCTATTTTTGTGTGCCAATTCCAGGCGGTACCGATAATATCTTCCAGACGAAAATATTTTCTTTTCCATTTCAGGATCTTTTCGGCTTTGCGGAAACTTGCCACCGACACGGGCGCATCCCCGTTCCTGCGGCCGGCCTTTACAACCTTAATTTTGCGGCCGGTGATTTTTTCGACCGTCCTGATAACCTCCAGCACCGAATAGCCCCGGCCGTTGCCGAGGTTAAAAGCCGCGCTCCCCCCCCCCGCAAGCAGGGATTCAAGAGCCAGCACATGGGCCCCGGCCAGGTCGGATACGTGTACATAATCTCGCACACAGGTGCCGTCCGGAGTATCGTAATCCGTACCAAATACACATACCGACTGCTGCCTGCCGACCGCCGCATCCAGAACCAGCGGGATCAGATGGGAGAAAGAGTCATACCATTGCCCAAGCTCGCGATCAGGATCCGCGCCCGCGGCGTTGAAATACCTGAAACTGGCGTATTTCATGCCATAAGCCGCTTCATAGTCCGGCAAAAGCGTTTCCACCATTTTTTTTGTTTCCCCGTACGGATTTATCGGACAAAGAACATGGCTCTCTGGTATAGGTATTTTTTGCGGGATGCCGTACACAGCCGCTGAGGATGAAAAGATGAAATTCTTAACCCCGAAAATCTTTAGCGTATCAAGCAGATTAAGAGTATTCACAACGTTATTGGCGTAATACTTAGCCGGTTCGGACACCGACTCCGCTACGGAGGTGGAAGCGGCAAAATGCATTACCGCTTTCACATTGTATTTTGAAAGACACCGCGAGATATCGGATCTTCTACCCAGATCGCCTTTAAAGAACTCACCCCACTTTACAAAACCGCGGTGCCCTGTGCTCAAATTATCGAAAACCACCGTTTTATAGCCCTTTTGGGCTAAAAGCTTATTTACATGCGAGCCGATAAAGCCAGCGCCTCCGGTTATCAGAACACTTGTTTTTGCCACGATAAGCCCCTTTATTCCAAGGATACGATCGACTTTGACATATATTTTAACAAATAATCAGGGACCAAGCGGCTGATTCCTGACCAGCCATACTCGCCTTAACACGGATCAACCATCCGGTCTTCCTACTTCCGAAGCAGATAATTCTTTTTCAGCCAGCCGGAATAGGAAGTTTTTTTAATGGCCGCGAGCCAGGCGGAATTTTTAAGATACCAGTCGATGGTTGACTTTAGGCCGGTCTCAAAATTATGGGCCGGTTTCCAGCCCAGTTCGCGCCTAATTTTTGAGGAGTCTACGGCATAGCGGCGGTCGTGGCCGGGCCGGTCTTTGACAAAAGTTATCAGGTCGGAATATTTCCGCCCTTTCAGGGCGGAATTGGACGCTGAAGGCCGTACCGACTCAAGCCCATTGCACACGTCTTTTACGACATCTATGTTCTTTTTCTCGCAGTTGCCGCCGATATTATAATTCTCCCCCGGACGGCCTTTGCTCAATATTTCCCATATTGCGCCGCAATGGTCTTCCACATAGAGCCAATCCCGGACGTTTAGCCCGTCTCCGTATACCGGCAGGGGCTTGCCCGCAAGAGCGTTCAAAATAAGCAGTGGAATGAGTTTTTCGGGGTAATGGTAGGGCCCATAGTTATTGGAACAATTAGATACGGTCACAGGCAGGGCGTAAGTGTGATAATACGACCTGGCGATATGATCGGACGAGGCCTTGGATGCCGAATATGGACTGCGCGGGTCATAAGGCGTGGTCTCCGAAAAAGCTCCTGTCCGGCCCAGGGAACCGTAAACCTCATCGGTACTTATATGATGAAATCGGACATCCTGCCGGCCGTTCCAATAATTACGCGCGGCCTCAAGCATTGAAAAAGAGCCGTGCACATTGGTTTCTATGAAATCCTTGGGGCCGAATATTGACCGATCCACATGGCTTTCAGCCGCAAAATGGACTATCGCGTCCACCTCATATTTTTTAAGCGCGCGCAAAACTTTCCCACAGTCGCAGATGTCGCTCTTTATGAAAGAATATCTGCCATGACCGTATTTCCCGGCCACGTCTTTAAGGCTTGCCGGATTGCCGGCGTATGTGAGCTTGTCGTAATTTATTATTCCGCCTTTGAAAGCGGTCCGCCCGAGTACATACCGTATAAAATTAGAACCGATGAACCCCGCTCCGCCCGTCACCAGGATATTGGCGTTAGCGCAGTTAAATGATTGGTTTTTTTTCATGCCGGAATTCCCTTATCGCGCATTTAAGAATCGTCCTACCGCTTCCCGCCAGTCCGGAATATGGATCTTTAGCTCAGTCGATATCTTCCGGTTGGACATCGCCGAAAAACCCGGCCTTTTGGCCGGGAGATCAAAATCGCGCTGATGAGCCTTTTCCAGCTTATTCTTTAAACCGAGTTCTTTCAACACCGCCTCAGCCCACTCGTATCTGGAGCAGGCGCCGGAGTTGGTCAGGTGATAAACTCCTGAAAGCCCGCTCTCCACCGCCTTCAGAGTTACGTTTACAACGTCTTCAGTGTAAGTGGGAACCGAGATTTCGTCGTCGGCCATCTTAAGAGCCCTGCCATCCTCCGCCCACTCCCTTAGTTTATGGATAAAATTCTGGCGGCCGGGGCCGAATACCCAGCTGAGGCGCAAGATCAACGTCCTGGCGCCGGTTTCAATGGCCAGTTTTTCCCCCGCAAACTTGCTTTTGCCGTATTGATTTAAAGGATTGGGGAGATCGGACTCCACATACGGCGACTTTTTCAGTCCATCGAAGATGTAATCGCTGCCGTAATGAACCAGCGCCGAGTTGTATTTCTTCGCGGCATAGGAGAGCAGAGCGGGCCCGAAAGCGTTTATTTTGAACGCCTGGGCGCACTCGGTTTCCGCCTTATCCACGAAATTATAAGCGGCGCAGTTGAGTATCACATCGGGGCGGTATGCGCCCACCGCTTCCATAACCGCGTCAAAATCCGTAATATCCAAGCGGGGATACTTGAAGTCCCGGCCGCTTTTTTCAAGCCTGCGCGAAAAAGCCGCCGCCAATTGTCCGTCTATGCCGGTTACCAGATATTTCACAGTGCCGCGTCCTTTAAGAGCGGATTCAGTTTATCTTTTTCCGACAGGACGGGGTTCTTAACGGGCCAGGAGATATTAAGCTGGGGGTCATTCCACATTATCCCCGCCTCCGCGCCCGGGGCATATTCGCGCGTGCATTTATACATGATCTCGGCTGAAGCGCTTAAGACCAGGAAACCATGGGCGAAGCCGGGAGGGATGTAAAGCATGCGGGCGTTAGTCTCGTTCAGTTCCAACGCGGCCCACTTTCCAAAGTAAGGGGAATCTTTTCTGATGTCCGCAGCGACATCGAGGATACGGCCGCTTGTACAGCGGATCAATTTCCCCTGGGCGTCTTCTTTTTTCTGAAAATGCAGGCCGCGCAAAACATCCTTGCCGGATCTTGAGTGGTTATCCTGCACAAAATCCCCGAGAATACCGGCCTTCTCGAAATCGCCGCGCTTATACGACTCCAGAAAGAAACCCCGTCCGTCCTTAAAAACTTTGGGGCTCACCAGGATCAAGCCTTCCGGTTCCAGCCGTTCAAAATCAAAAGGCATTTTCTTTAATCCTCTATAACGCGTTTAAGATATTGTCCGTAGCTGTTCTTGCTCAGCTTTTCCGCGATGGCCCGCACCTGTTCCTTTGTGATATAGCCCATGGAATACGCTATCTCCTCAATGCAGGCTATCTTAAGACCCTGGCGGCGCTCCATGGTGGCGATAAATTCCCCCGCCTCCAGAAGACTTTCAACGGTGCCGGTATCCAGCCAGGCATAG
>Ga0208953_1000851_pt1 | contig 21922 bp, 21 predicted proteins | sample RifOxyB2_FD_184033 | JGI IMG/M metagenome (GOLD analysis project Ga0208953, IMG submission 184033) | Groundwater microbial communities from Rifle, Colorado - Rifle Oxygen_injection B2 (SPAdes) | ecosystem: Environmental > Aquatic > Deep subsurface > Groundwater | place: USA: Rifle, Colorado... | reverse complement strand
TGATCTGGGATGGTATTTAACGAAGTGGGCAGACCTTGAGCCCAATTATGAACTATTAAAAAACTCACTCAAGCAAACAAATTGGCAAGGGGTAATGCCTGACAAGTCCAATTGGAAAAAATTGCTTTTGGAAGTTATTGATAAGACCGATTGGAAAACCGTCAACAAAGATGTAAAAAACTTTTTAGAAACAGAATCCGATCTAAAAATCCTCAACAAAGAAAATATAATCAAGCTTCTTTCTTGATCCGGCTTTTTGTGATGATTTAGGAGTGGGAGATAGCGAGTGTTTTAAGAATATTGTCCGTATAAAATTTTATGAAAGAAATAAAAAAACAAATTAAAAACGCTTATAACCTAGATCAACAAATAAAAGCGCTTAAATTGATGGAAAAATATTTGAAAGAGAACCCAAAAGATGAAGAAATTCTTCTTTTAAAAGCACAAATTTTAGAGGACAGTAATCTTTGGGGATATTTAGATGAAGAAACAAAAAAAATAGATCCTCTGCAACTTATTAATGACATTATTAAAATTAATTCTAAATATGCGTTAGCCTGGAACGAAAAAGGAAACATACTTTCTGAAAATCCTAGAACTATTTTAAAAGCGTTGGTTTGTTATAAAAAAGCTTTAGAGCTTGCTCCAAAAGAATACATAATTTTGTTTAACATGGCAAGATGTTTTCAGAAAAGAAATGAGCATAAAAAGGCTATTAACCTTTTTAATAGTTATATAAAACATAAGCCTAAAAATGAAGAGGCTTTTTTTTATAAAGCCATATCTCATGCTTATCTAAAAGAAAAAAAACAAATGATAAAATCTCTCAAGAAAAGTTTCAAGCTAGATGATGGCGACCTTATGCAATTACAGGCATGTCAACATCCCTTATTGCGATCTTTTTTAAGCGATCCTATCACTCCCTCATTATAAGTATAAATATATCTACAAAACTTTTAAAAATTCGGTTATAGACAATCTATCAGCCCATTCTGTTAAATATTTTTGATCAAGTTTATCGCCTTGAATTCTATAAATTCCTTTTGCATCATTTAGGTGCTTGTATATCTCAGACACTTTATACCATAAAAGTTTATTAATAATCATATCCTCCGCAGAAAGAATAAAAATATCTTTTTTCATCAATTTTTTCTGTTTTCTGTGTAAAAAGGCTTCATGATCATAAACATCACCTTTCAAGATCCAAAAATCTATTTTCAATCCGGTTTCATGATGTATAATATTGAACATTGTTTTATGAAGAAGGGCATCTATTATTCCCTCCTCACTTATGTAATAATCTTTACCAAAAACAGCAAGCAGTTTTTTTATCATTTTAGGATCATGTGGAATTTGGACAATTAGATCAAAATCATGAGTTGATCGAGGATTTCCGTAAAAACTTACCGCCAATCCGCCCGTTAATGCATAAGGAATTTTGATTTCAATTAATGTTTCTAAAACTTCTAAGAAGACATCTTCTTCTGTCACTTTTATCTTCCCAGCCTTATAGCAATTTGTTTTTTGAATTCTTGAGGAGAAATGTCAGGATATTGGCTTCTAATTCCGTCTTCCATTATTCTATTCACAAGTCTGGTCAGCGTAAAAGAGATTTTAATTCGTTTTTCTTCCGAAAATTCACGCAAAAGCTCTATTTTCTTTTTTTCTCCTTCCGCGGGAAACATAGATTTGTATTATAACACAATATTGAGAAGTTCAGTTGAAGTTGGTATGTGAGAAAATTTGTTAAAACTTAACACAAATTTATAAAATAGTTTATAATATAAACACCCAAAAGGAGGCTTACATGACCGAAATAATGCTTGAAATAAGAGTTGTCCTTAACGCAGAGCATAATGAATTAAAGGGGAACAGACTTTATGTTGCTCTGCCGGAGCTGAATAATCAAATAAATGAAATAATGCTGGATCTTTTAGCGGAAGAATATAATGTCAAAAAAAACAAAATAAAAATCATGAAAGGCCAAAATTCAATACAAAAAACTGTTAAAATTATTTAAATAACAGCGGACAGCTCAAAAGTTATGAAAAAAACAATCAAAAAAATATTTAATATTAAAATATTGCGAAGCAATATCATCATTGGTCATTGGAAATTGGACATTGGACATTTTTTTTATGCTATACTATATATATGAACAACCAATCAAACCAAGGGAATCAAAGTAGTTTCTATGGTCTCGGTATTGCCCCTAAGATTCTCGAGATACTCGATCGGATGAAATTTAAAGTTCCAACCCCCATTCAGGCAAAAGCAATTCCTATTGCAATTGACGGCAAAGATATTGTGGGGATCGCACAGACGGGCACCGGAAAAACACTGGCATTTGGAATTCCTATGATCCAGCGCCTTGTACAACTTCAGGCTCGGGGGCTTATTCTTGTGCCGACGCGTGAACTGGCTATCCAGGTTGAAGAGACAATATATAAAGTAGGGCGGCTTCTTTCAATGAGAACAGCGGTTCTCATAGGCGGGGCTTCTATTTATAATCAGATACAAGCACTTCGCAGAAATCCACGTATAATTATTGCAACGCCGGGCAGGCTGATTGACCATTTAAGGCAGGGGAATATTAGATTGGATGATGTTGCGATTTTGGTATTGGATGAAGCCGATATGATGCTGGATATGGGTTTTGCCCCTCAAATTGAAAAAATTTTACAGCATGTGCCAAAAGAAAGACAGACAATGCTTTTCTCCGCGACTATTCCCGAAAGGATAGTAAAAATTGCCGCTTCCCATATGAAACTGCCTGTAAGCATAGAGATTGTAAAATCAGGAACTCCTGCTGAAAAAGTGAGACAGGAAGTTTTTATTATTAAGAAAGAAGAAAAACCAAAGCTTCTTGCAAAAATTCTTGATCAATATAGAGGAACTGTTCTTATATTTACAAGAACAAAAATTGGCGCAGCACGAATTACAATAGGATTAAGATCACTTGGCTACAGCACGGCAGAAATTCACTCAAGAAGATCTCTTACCCAAAGGCGTGAAGCATTGGAAGGGTTTAAAACCGGAAAATATCGCATACTTGTGGCAACCGATATTGCCGCACGGGGAATAGATGTTAAAGGCATAGAGCTTGTTGTGAATTATGACCTGCCGGAAGATTCCGAAAAATATGTGCATCGCATAGGGCGTACGGGCAGGGCAGGGCACGAAGGAAATGCTATCTCTTTTGCGACCCCCGATCAGCGCGGCGACATAAAAAAAATCGAAAGACTAATGCGCAGCATTTTACCTATTAGCAAACATTCGGAATTAACTAATTCCCGCGGGTTTGAAGCTCCTCCGGATCAAAGACCGAGAGGCTCTCATTCTTTTTATCGAAATAGAAGATAAATTAAAATTATCGAACAAAAGAACAGGGAATTTCGCCATTGGTTTTTGCCTCTTTTTGATATACAATCTGTTTAATTAGAGAGAAAATGAAAAGGATGATGCCATGGATAGTAAAAAGAGGATATTTCTTGTTATCCTGATTCTTCTGCTAGCTCTATCTATTTGGTTTGTTTATACAAAAATCAATAAGACCGGCTTGTCCGCCTCCGGTACAATTGAAGCTACAGAAATAACTGTCAGCAGCAAAATAATGGGGAAGGTTTTGGATGTAAAAGTTGATCAGGGGTCGGATGTAAAAAAAGGAGATATTCTTGCCGTTATTGATGCCAAAGAAATAGATGAAGCCTTAAAAAGCGCCCGGGCAAAATACAAACTTGCAGAAATTGAACTTGATAGAACTAAAAAGCTTTATAATAAAGATGCGGCCAGCCGGCAACAATATGATACTGCTAAATCAAATCTTGATATAGCTGAAGCCGCGTTTGAAACTGCCAAAATACAAGTGGACAATGCCTTCATACGATCTCCAATATCAGGGACTGTTCTTGTCAAAGCCATAGAAAGCGGAGAATTAGCCGCAATCGGAACTCCTATATCAATCTTGGCCGATTTAACAAAAGTCAATTTAATAGTTTATTTGCCGGAAAAAGATATTGGCAAGGCAATCTTAAAAGGAAAAGTCGATGTTTCTGTTGATGCTTATCCAAGTGAAAAATTTACGGGCGAAGTTACTTACATATCGGATAAAGCGGAATTTACGCCAAAATCCATACAGACAAAAGATGAGAGAACCAAACAGGTTTTTGGAATAAAAATAGAAATTCCAAACCCCGATAAAAAATTAAAGCCGGGTATGCCTGCCGACGCGGGATTTACATGGAATTCGCAATAAAAACAAATCATCTTACAAAGAAATTCAAAGAGCTTACCGCGGTTTCTGATCTTAATCTTCAGATTAAACAAGGTGAAATTTTTGGTCTTGTCGGTCCAGACGGAGCGGGAAAAACAACTACAATGCGCATGCTCTCTACTGCCATGGAGCAAACTTCGGGGGAAGCCTTTGTTTTGGGCTTAAGCATTAGCAAAGAAGAAGAAAAACTGCGGGATAAAATAGGTTATATGCCGCAAAAATTCAGTTTGTACGGAGATCTTTCTGTCGACGAGAATATGGAATTTTTTGCTGATATTTACAATATATCAAAAGAATTCAGAAAAAAAAGAAAGATCGAACTTTTGGAATTTACAGGTCTGTCGGAATTCACAAAAAGAAAAGGGCGTGAACTTTCCGGTGGTATGCAAAAAAAACTTGCTTTAGCCTGCAGCCTTATCCACACCCCTCTTATTCTCTTTCTTGATGAGCCAACGACCGGAGTTGACCCTATATCAAGGCGAGAGTTCTGGAGAATTCTTTACGAGCTGAAGAATGTAACGATTGTGGTTTCTACCCCGTATATGGATGAAGCCGAACGTTGCAATCGCGTGGGATTTATCCGTGAAGGGAAACTTTTATTGAGTGACCCACCCTCTGAAATAAAAAGAAAATTAAACACGGGAACGCTGGAAGAAGCTTTTATCAAAATCGCGGAATCTTCCTGGGGCAAATAAAATGAGGATTAAATTGTAATGTTAAAATATGCCATAGAAGTTGCAAATATGACAAAGAAGTTTGGCTCATTTACGGCTGTGGATAATATAAGTTTTACCGTTGATAAAGGCGAGATTTTTGGTTTTTTGGGTCCAAACGGAGCTGGCAAAACAACAACTATCAGGATGCTTTGTGGCTTGCTTGCTCCAAATTCCGGCAAAGGGATTGTCGGGGGATTTGATATATCAAAAGAAGAAGAAAAAATTAAAGAGAATATTGGCTATATGTCGCAGAAATTTTCGCTTTATGATGATTTAACCGTTTCCGAAAATATCGATTTTTATTCTGGCATTTATCAGACAAAAAAAGAGACAAGACAGGAGAAAAAAGAGGCGATTATTAAAAATGCGGGACTTTTGGGCAGAGAAAAAGAAATAACAGCCCATCTTTCAACTTCGATAAAACAACATTTGGCTTTGGGTTGTGCGTTAATCCACGATCCGAAAATCGTGTTTTTAGACGAGCCGACAGCAGGCGTTGATCCCATATCTAGGCGGAAATTTTGGAAGGTTATAAAAGACCTTTCTGATAAGGGCATTACAACCCTTGTCTCTACCCATTATATGGATGAAGCTGAACATTGCAATAGAATTGCTTTAATTAGCGGCGGTAAAATTATAGCTTGTGATGCTCCTTACAACTTAAAATTAAAAATAAAAACGATAGAAAATATGACTCCATCATTGGAGGATGTTTTTGTCTTTTTGGTGGAAAAAGAAAGAAGGAGCAACTAGAGATGTTTCTCCGCCTTTTCGCTATTATAAAAAAAGAGTTCCTTCATTTAATAAGAGATCCACGTTCTTTGCTTTTAATGTTTGTGATGCCGGTTCTTTTGCTTTTTATATATGGTTATGCTGCCACGTTTGACATTAAAGAAGTTCCAACGGCAATTTTTAATCAGGACAAAACTGCAACAAGCCGTGACTTTATATCAAGATTTTTAGGCAGCAATTATTTTATTCTTGTAGAAGATTTATCTTCAAACTCTGAATTTGCTCAGAAGTTGGATAGCGGAAAAGCAAAAGTTATTTTTAATATTCCTGCCGATTTTTCAAGCAAAATAAAAAAAGGGAAGAGAGCGGATGTCCAGATTTTGATAGACGGTTCAGACCCAAATTGGGCTTCGTCGGCAATAGGATATATTAACAGCATTGTAGAAGCCTATTATCAGGACTTGGTCAGAATAAATTTTGAGAAAAAAGGGCTTGATGCTTCTCAGGGGGCTTCAATAAATTTAATTACAAGATTTTGGTACAATGAAACGTTGCGAAGTATAAACTTTTTTGTCCCTGGAATGATTTGTCTGATTTTAATGCAAATGTCGGCGATTCTGACCTCTCTTACAATTGTCTCTGAAAGGGAGCAGGGAACTATGGAAAGCCTGGTTGTAAGTCCTATTAGAAAAAATGAGCTTATGGCAGGTAAGCTAGTGCCGTATGTTATTGTCGCTTTTTTTGATGTTTTATTGGTTACTGCTGTAGGTTTTTTTTGGTTCCATGTTCCGTTTAAAGGGAGCCTCATCCTTTTAATGTTGAGTTCTCTTGTCTTTTTAGTAGGAGCAATGGGGCTTGGAGTTTTAATCTCAATAAACTCAAAAACCAGCCAGGAAGCGATGCAGACAGCAACGCTTGCTACAATGTTGCCTTCTGTGCTTCTTTCTGGTTTTGTTTTTCCGATTGAAAACATGCCTTGGGTTTTGCAAGGAATTTCATTTTTTATCCCTGCCCGTTATTTCCTTGAAATTTTACGTGCTATTTTTTTAAAAGGGGTTGGGTTAAACGCTTTTTGGCTTGATATGCTACTGATGACAGTTTTAAGTTGTTTAATTATTGTCGCAAGTGTGCGCAAGTTCAAAAAAAGGATTGAATAAGCATGGACAGCAGACTGTTTCATTTTGTCAAAAAAGAGTTTATACAATTTTTCAGGGATAGGCGCATGCTTGCTGTGGCTATGCTTGCTCCTATTTTACAGATAATTTTTTTGGGCTACGTGGCGTCTACCGATATAAAACATGTTTCAACCGCGGTTTTGGATCAGGACAAAACTTCTTACAGCAGGACTTATTTGCAAAGTTTTAAAAATTCAGGCTATTTTAATATTAATTATTATCTTAGTGACCAAAATCAAATAGCGGATCTTTTAGATGAAGGAAAAGTAAAACTTGTTATTAATATTCCTCACGGCTTTGGCAGAAAAATAGCAAGATACGAAGCCTCTGATGTACAGGCTATTATTGACGGTTCAAATGCCTCTACTGCGGCGACTATTCAAAATTATATAAATCAGATTAACTTTACAAATTCAAACCTCCTTTTACAAAAAAAACTCGCCCATTTCGGATTGTCGGCGTACAATTTTGATTTTATAGATATAAACTCAAGGATATGGTATAACCCCGAGCTTAAAAGCGTCAATTATATGGTTCCTGCTATTTTTGCTTTGATTTTAATGCTTTCCAGCATGTTGTTGACGACGGTGGCAATAGTCAAAGAAAAAGAAAACGGTACAATGGAGATGCTTATTGTGACACCTCTTAAGCCTTATGAAATTATTTTGGGGAAACTTATCCCTTTTATAATGATCTCTTTTATTGATATTGCATTGATTTTTCTTGTGGCGACAATATGGTTTTCTGTTCCGATGAAAGGAAGCATTGGTTTGCTTTTTTTATTGGGAGGAATATTTATAAGTACCGGATTAGGGCTTGGTGTTTTTATCTCCACAATCTCGCAAACGCAGCGGCAGGCGATAATGATAAGTTCCTTTATAATGATGCCTTCTTTTATTTTATCGGGCTTTGTATTTCCTATAGCAAATATGCCAAAATTCATACAATTTTTGACAAATTTTATACCGATGCGATATTTTTTGTCTATAGTAAGGGGTCTGTTTTTAAAAGGGATCGGGCTGAATTATTTATGGCCTGATGTATGGCCATTGATAGTTTTTGGTGTTGTTATTTTAACTTTGAGCATTATTAGGTTTAAGAAGAAAATTGGATAAATGGAAATGGAGCCATGAAAAAACAGGTGCAGGTTTATTATTCAGGAAGAGTTCAGGGGGTTGGATTCCGTTTTACTGCCCAGGATATTGCTGCGAAATATTTAATAACCGGTTTTGTCCGCAATCTTCCTGACAGAAGAGTTGAAGTTGTTGCCGAAGGGGAAGAATCCGAGATTAGGTTTTTCCTTGATAGGCTGTATTCCGAAATGAGATTGCATATAGATAAATTTAATGTCAACTGGAGCGAGGGATCAGGGAATTTTAGCTCTTTTACAATAAAGTATTAATAAGGTTTCTTTTTCCAAGAATTGTTAATGCCTTAATAACTTCTCTTTTGTTCTTGGGTAAATGCGGTTGCAAAAGGGCTTTTTGAAGAGTTCTCTCTTCTCCTTTTGGGACATAAACCTGCTTTCTTGTAAAAGGATCAATTCCCGTGTAGTACATGCAGGTTGAAATTGTCATAGGTGTTGGTGTGAAATTTTGAACCTGTTCTATCTTCATATGGTTTTTCTTTAAAAATAGAGCGAGCTTTAAGGCGTGTTCAAGCGTTGCCCCGGGATGCGAGGAGATAAAATACGGTATTAAATATTGTTCTTTTCCGGATTGCTTTGATACCTTATTAAACTCTTTCCTGAATTCTTCAAACTTCTCTATCCCTGGCTTCCCCATTGTAAGCAAAACTTCTTCACAAACATGTTCTGGCGCGACAGAAAGCTGTCCGCTTATGTGGTGTTCCACAAGCTCTTTAATATATTCAGTGTCCTGCATCGCAAGGTCGTAACGTATTCCTGAATTAGAAAACAGATGCTTGACTCCTGCTATGTTCCTTACAGTCTTAAGCATTTTTATTAAAGGTTTATGCGAATATGTAAGTTGATGACAAATTGCAGGATATATGCAGCTTGCCCGCGTGCATCCCTCCTCTTTTGTACATTTCATCATGTACATATTGGCCGTCGGGCCCCCTATGTCAAGGATAGTCCCTTTAAAATCTTTTCTTTTGGTAATGACATTTTTTACTTCATCTTCAATTGATTTTTGACTGCGGCTGACTATGTATTTACCCTGATGCTGTGATATTGCGCAAAAAGAACATCCGCCAAAACAGCCGCGGTGCGAAATTGTGGAAAATTTTACAAAATCCCAGGCGGGAATATGTTTCCCTTGGTATATGGGGTGCGGCTCGTACATAAACGGGAGCTTAAAGATTTCTTCCAGCTCTTTTGATTCCATAAGCTTGGGAGGAAAAACAACAAGATATCTTCCCATGCAGGGTTGAATTATAATTTTCGGGTGTTTTTTTCTCCCTTCAGTGTAATAGAGCTTAAAAGCCTCTGAGTATTTCTTTTTATCGGTTGAAACCTCTTCAAAAGATGGAAGGAGAAGATAGTTTTTTAAATGGGAAAGATCTTTTAAAATTACAGATGTATTCGGAATTAATTGTGATGTCGCAATTAATCGTGATGATGCAGTTTCCGATAATTGTTTCGCAATTTCAACGATTGCTTTTTCTCCCATCCCGTAAACCAACATATCTGCTTTTGAGTCGAACAGAAGAGCTCTTCTTACTTTATCATCCCAGTAGTCATAATGAGCAAAGCGGCGCAGGCTTGCTTCAACGCCGCCTAGGACTACAAGAGAACCTGGAAAGAGATGTTTTATCTTGCTTGTGCAAACAATTGTAGCGCGATCAGGCCGATGTCCGGATTTATTATCTGGCGTGTACATATCTGTCCGGCGAATTTTTTTGCTGGCGGTATAATTAGCTACCATTGAATCCAGGTTCCCTGCTGTAACACCAAAAAACAGGCGAGGTTTGCCAAGGGCAAGAAAGTCCTTATCACTTTTCCAGTCTGGTTGGGCTATAATTCCAACCTTAAAACCATATGCTTCCAGATACCGGGCAATTATAACAGGGCCAAAACTTGGATGGTCTATATAAGCGTCGCCTGTAATTATTATTATATCTAGTTGATCTTTGATTTCTGATTTGTTTATTGGCAAAAATGGCATTTTGATATATTATAACTTAAAAATAACTATTTTACTTGATTTATAGCCATATAGCAGGTATTCTAACTGTGTAAACTGTGAAAAAGAGGTGCTCTTATTATGAAAAAGATAATCCTATTAAGTTTTATTTTATGTTTTTTTGTTGGAATTGCTTACGCGGTGCCGACTCAAATAAATTATCAGGGTGTTTTGAAAAATTTGTCGGGAACTTTGATTGAAAACAATTCATTACAGATGACTTTTTCTATTTATTCTAATATTTCTGATTCAGTTCCAGTTTGGAATGAAAAACAGACTGTTGCTGTTAAAGAGGGCATATATTCAGTACAACTTGGGAGTGTCAATCCTATAGATTCTTCTGCATTTGATGGAACTATAAAATACCTTGGAGTTAAGATCGATACCGATCCTGAAATGACTCCTCGTTTGGCAATGGTTTCTGTTCCTTACGCGTACATGTCCAATAAATCGAACCTTTCAGATCAGGCCGTAATTGCATCATATGCGGCTAGCTCAGAAAGCGCAGAGAGAGCTATTAACGCGGCCAATGCTGTAAGCGCAGAAACTGCAATAACATCAGGAGATTCCCAAAAGCTTGGAGGGAAAAGTTTGGCGTTGTCGGGAGCAGATATAATTCCATATACAAATGGAAATGGGAAACTAAGTATCGAGATCATTCCTGCAACAGACGGAACAATAACAAACGCGGAATATGCGACAACAGCCGGAGATTCAGAAAAGTTGGGAGGGAAGAGTTCTGGTGTATCAGGTATAAATATAATTCCGTATACAGATGGAACCGGGAAATTAAATGCTGGTGTTATTCCTGCGATAACAGATGCTAATGCGGGAGATATGAAGAAATCAGTTTATGATACAAACAGTGACGGAGTAGTAGATTCTGCAGCAACGGCTGTTAATGCAACTAATGCTACAACCGCGGATACAGCTACTACAGCTACCAATGCATTAAATGCGACAACTGCAGATACCGCAATTAATGCGACTAATGCAGTTAATGCCGATACAATAGATGGCATTCATGCTGGAGTTGATCCTGAGCCGAATAAATTATATCCTTTGGATGATAGTGGTACTTTCTATATAAGTAAAGAATCTACCAGTCCAATTATTCAATCTACCAACAATGGAGCAGGAGATGCTATTTATGGAAAAGGGAATTTAACCGGAATTTCAGGTGTTGGAGGGACTGTAGGAATAAGCGGGAATGGCGCTACAGGTGTAAGTGGTACTGGTGGTATTGGAGTGTCAGGTATTGGATTTAACGGGGTGGTAGGCACAGGAGTTGTTGGACTGTCATCTATGGCTACCTCTACAACTACTCAAGATGGAATAGGAGTTTCCATTGACACAGCGGCTCTTATGGCTGATACTTCTGCCTTTGGTGTTTTTTCTACTGTTAGAGTTGTTGGCTCTAGAACCTTGGCTGCTGGTGTCTCCTCTGAAGTTAAGGTGAGTAATCCTGTATCAACTGGAAGCCAATTATATGGTGGTTATTTTGTTGCAAATAGGGGAAGTAATGCTAACAATTCCAGTGTAGGGTTGTATGCTACAGGAGATACTGCTATCCAGGCGAAAGCTATGAATTCAGGGGTTGCGGTTTCTGCTGAAACCACAGGAAAGATAGCAATCTCTTCTAATAAAAGCATTCAGATAACTGAACAAGGGGGTGGGGTAATAATAAAAGATAGTACAACCGGACAATTTTATAAGTTAATTATTGATAATGGAGCTTTAAGTGTACAACCTTGGACTCCTTGACGCAAATTTATAAAATTTAGCTTCTTTGATAGTCATTTCAACCTCTGAACTACTTCCTTAAGCATTTAATTTTATTGTCCTTTTAGTAAAAAATGAATTTTGAGCACAAGATTTCATAGGGCAATCTCGACTTTATTATAGCAAGAATTATGAGAAAACTGTTTATTTTTGTAATAGTTTTAATATGGGCTCTTTCTGCTGCATCTTTTGGGTCAGAAGATGGGGTATCCATCTCGCCCTCACAACTTATTTTGACTGGATCAGGGAAAAACTATTCTAATAACTATGTAAATAATGGAATTGCGGGAGGAGTCGCGATAGGGTTTTCTACTAGTTTAAATTATGTTTCTGTTGCAAATGGAGAGGTTACTCAGGTTGCAGCTTCTGCTTCTTCATCTATTTCTATAACAGAAGTAAAAATTAATGGGAAGTCGGTTGTTGACGGAGATTTTATTTCTTCTGGAAACATTTTAACAGCTTCTATTGCAACTACAGATACAATTGATCTTAACTTAAGCTTAATTACGCTTGATGGGAACTCCTTTAAGTTCTCTGATTTAAGCGGAAATTCTTCTTATGATACGTCAACCGGTAAGCTTAGTTTTCAACTGGATATTACGACAAATGGATCCCATTCGATTTTGATTAAGGCTGTAAATGATACCGGAAACTCTGATTCTGTCTCTTATTCATTTAACAGCAATAGTGATGATTTAGTTGTTTCTAATCTTCTGGTTTATCCTAATCCTTTTAATCCTAATAATGGTTCTTTAACAATATCCTATCAATTAAGTAAGAATTCAAATGTTTCTGTCTTTATATTTGATGCGATAGGACGCTTGATTTATCGCCAAAATTACACTTTAGGTCAGGATGGTGGACGAGTAGGTTATAACGAAGTTCTTTGGGATGGAAAAACTGGAATGGGGAACATAGTTGGAAATGATATTTATTTCTTAAGAATAGTTGTTGATGGCAAGCCGCTTGGCAAAGCTAAAATCGCGGTGATTAAATAATGAGAGTAAACAATATTAAAACTTTAAAGAGTTTCATTAAAAGCATGTTTTGCCTTTTGTTTTTTATGGCTATTTTTTCCTGTATGTCATTTTCAGAAATTATTGATCCTACAGCCTTGGGTTTTGGTGCAAGATCTATAGGTATGGGGAGGAGCGGCCTTGCTGCAACAAAAGATATAAATTCTATTTTCATTAATCCGGCAAATGGCTCTGGCATAAAAAATCTGGGAATAACTTCAATGTCTACTTCTTTGATGGAAGGAGATGTTAATTATACTTTTTTTGGAGGAGTAAAAAAGCTATTTGGAGGAGAAGTTGGTATTGCTTATTTACAAGGGTATTCGGGTGGGATTTTATCTACAACCAAAGAAGCCAATGGTCGAGTTGTTTCAACCGGTAATTCTTTTGATTATTCCAACAGTACTTTGATATTATCTTATGCCAAAGAGTTTAACCCCTATGTATCAGGTGGGCTCTCTATAAAGTATTTTAATAAGAAATTTACAACTCAGGCTTTGGGGAGTGGTTTTGATGCTGATATGGGAGCCTTGTGTAAAATTTCCGATAAACTTGCATTAGGCATGTTAATAGAAAACTTTATGCCAGAAGGAATAGGCGGAATTATTTGGGACAACGGAACTGTGGAAGATTTGGAGGCTAAGATAAAAAGCGGGTTTAATTATAAACTTAAGGATAATATAGATCTTAATGTGGATTTAGGCCTTTCGGGTTTTTCTCTAAATGTCGGGATGGAGTGGAGAATTTGCAAATTGTTGAGCTTAAGAGGCGGATTTGAAAGTATTCCTTTTGATCCATCTTCTACAATAATAAATGCGACTCTTGGAATAGGGATTAATATTTCGAACTTTAATTTTGACTGTTCCTACGTTAAAGACGGCTCCCTAGATGCAAATTCGACCTACTTTTTCAGCCTTTCTTACTTGCCTTGACAGGGTGCACTCTTTCAATAAAGGTTTTTTTAACTATAGGCTTCGGGTTCTAGTTGTTGATCAAAAGGAATTTTATGATATATAGTTTGTCCTGTTGTATTGATTTCGAGAAACGTTGGGGAGTTAAATGTTAGCGTTGTTTCTGTGTCTGTACCAAATCCTTGTTTTGCAAATAAAAAAAGTTTTTTTTCTTCTGTGGGCAATGCTTTAAATATATTTAAAGCAGATTGAAATATTCTACTATAATAATTACCAAAAATATAATTTATTTCTTCATCTTCGTCCATAGAGTTAAGAGTTCCATCTAAAGCCTTTAGAGTTAACAGAAGACATAAAAAATTATAGGTATACATATGCCAATAAAATTCTATTCCTTCATTAGATATTGCTCCTTCATGCAAACCTGAAGTCCTTATTTCATTTGCAAGTTTCATTTGCCCTACTTGAGAAAGGATGCTTGCTGCAAGAGAAAGTGCCCCTAGTTGTCTATCGTATTTTCTAGTTGCAATTATTGTCAATTGATTTGTTCCTAATGAAGCAAAGACCTCCTCCAAAGAAATAAATCCTTTATTTTTTGCATGATATCCAGCCTCTTCATTTGAAAGGCTAACAGTTGCTCCATCTATAGGGGTAATATTATTTTCTGAATTTGCAACCCCTAGAAAATTAGTAAAGGCTATGAATCGAGAAAAGCTTAAAAAATCTTCCCAATAATTTGGACCTAGATCATGAAAAATTTCTGTATTTGATTTTTGCGCTTGCATAAAGAAGGTTTGGATATCTAAAGGAATTGTGCTAGCCGGGACTATGAGCATAGCATTGGTTCCTATTGGCGGACTCATTATTGATCTTAATGTTTTTGTGTCTCTTATTGATTCAGTTCTGTCGGATTGAGAAAGAAGATAAAGTTTTTTCCCTTCAGCAAAGTGACAGCCACCAACATTTGTTGTTTTGGTCCGCCTAAATTCGGTTGATATGTTTGAAGGCATATAATTGTTTTCTTTGTAAGTTTTACTGATTACTCAAAGATATTACAATATAATTGTCGATGATTATGATTGAGAATTTCACTAAAAAGAGAATGATTTTAGTAAACTAGGCTGCTTTCTTGATTTTGCCTGCTTTGATGCATTTGGTGCAGACAGTTTTGTGAATTTTTTTGCCGGATACAGAAATCCAAATTTTTTGAAGGTTTGGAAGCCACCTGCGTTTTGTTTTCTTATTGCTATGGCTGACATTATTGCCAGCAGCAGGTTTTTTGTCACATATATAACATTGTTTTGCCATTACAATCATTAATTTTACAGTAAGTGTGATAAAATGTCAATAAATGAGGGATCAAGATAGGGATCAAGGGGTCAAGGTTTCAGGGTTTCAAGACTATAAAAAAGATATTTCTACCCCCGTACAATATTTAAAGGGTGTAGGTCCACGGCTTGCTAAGATACTTTCCAAGTTGGGAATTCATACAATCGAAGATTTAATATATTATTTTCCCCGCGATTATGAAGACCGCAGAAATATTTCGCAAATAAGCAAATTAAGGATTCCAGAGGAAAAAGTTTTTGTAAAAGGGACTATTGCTCATGTAGAAAATCAGAAAAAACCTGGGAGGCTGTCCATTTTAAAAGTAACACTTCAGGATATTTCCGGAAGTATAAAATTAATATTTTTCAATCAGCCTTTTCTGCTTAAAGTTTTCTACCCTGGCGTTGCGCTTCTTGTTTCGGGTAAAGTGGAATTTAATTCTTATGAGGGAGCGTTTCAGCTTGTACCTCGCGATTGGGAAATAGACGAGGGTGAACCATTAAAAATTGTTCCTGTTTATAATTTGACAGAAGGGTTGTTTGCAAAGACTCTGCGCAATATCATAAAAACCGCTCTTGACCAGTATCTTTCCAGCCTAAAAGAGCCGCTTCCTGATGAAATTCTAAAAGAAAACAGGCTTATCGATATATTGGAAGCTGTTAAAAATCTTCATTTTCCTCAAGAACTGAAAATTGTGGAAGAAGCGAAACGGAGGATAATATTTGAAGACTTTTTTGTTTTTCAGGTTGGGCTCGGAAACCGTAAAAAAGAGATTAAAACTCTTGATGGGATAAAATTTAATTCAAACGCTGATCTTTTATCAGACTTTCCTTTGCCTTTTAAACTAACTGGCGCACAAGAAAGAGTTTTGGATGAGATTTTAAATGATATGAGTCAGGACAGGCCGATGAATCGTTTAATTCAAGGAGATGTCGGCTCAGGAAAGACTGTTGTTGCCGCGATGGCTGCGTTTGTTGCGATTAAAAACGGGTATCAGGTTGCAATAATGGCTCCTACAGAAATTTTGGCGCAGCAACATTATGAGAAATTTATCAAATGGTTCGGGGCGATCCCAGTAGCAGCGCGATTAATCGCGCTGCTACTGGTTACCGGCACCACGCAATCCAAAAATAAAAGAGAATTAATAGAAGCAGATGTTGTGGTGGGCACCCATGCCCTTATTCAAGAGAAGATAAAGTTTAAAAAATTAGGCTTAGTCGTAGTAGATGAACAGCATCGTTTTGGTGTGCTGCAAAGGGCGGAATTGGGAAATAAGGGGAGGAGACAAAATCTTGCGCCCATGCATCCTGATGTTCTTTTTATGACAGCAACTCCAATTCCTCGTTCTCTCGCACTTACATTGTATGGAGATTTGGACAGATCTATTATTGATGAAATGCCGCCCGGAAGACAGCCGGTTAAGACTTACTATGTTTCCAATTCAAAACGTAGAAACTCCTACGAATTTATAAGGACGAAAATCAAAGAGGGGCGGCAGGTTTTTGTTGTTTGTCCTCTGGTGAAAGAGACAGAAAAAAGTGACTTGAAAGCGGCGGTTGAAGAATCGGAATATTTACAAGAAGATGTCTTTCCTGAATTCAAAATAGGGCTTATTCATGGAAAGATGAAGCAGACAGAAAAAGATAGGATTATGAATGAATTTCGTGACAATAAAATTCAGCTTCTTGTTTCAACGACTGTTATTGAGGTGGGGATTGATGTTCCAAATGCTTCTATAATGATGATTGAACATTCAGAGCGATTCGGCTTATCGCAACTCCACCAGCTTCGAGGGAGAATTGGAAGAGGGGTACATGAGTCATTTTGTTTCTTGATGGGAAACCCCAAGAGCCAGGATGCAAGGGTCAGGATAAAAGCAATGATTGATTCAACTGACGGGTTTAAAATAGCGGAAGTTGATTTGAGGCTTCGAGGCCCGGGAGATTTTTGCGGGGTTAGGCAATCTGGGCTCCCCGAGTTTAGAATGGCCGATATTGTGAGAGATGAGAAAATTTTACAGGTTGCGAGAGATTCGGCATTCAAATATTTAGCTTCTGATCCTCACCTTGAGAAAACGCCGCAATTAAAGAAGAGTTTGGTTAACAGATATGGGAGGTTTTTGGGGTACTGACAATGACCAATAAATACCAATTTCCAATATCCAATTTCCAATGACTAATCTCAAAATCGCTTAAAAAATGTTTGAGGAATTAATCAATGGGTCTTGAGTAAATAATGTTTAGTTGTTTTGACGAATGATTTCTTCTTGCTGTTTTTGTGACATCTATAGCATCACAATGTAAAGCTTTTTCAAAAATTGAAGGGGTATCTTTGGTTTTGCTGTTTTCTAAATTTCGAGATATTTTTTCAATGGTAGATTTTACGGTATTTTTACCAATTCTCTTTTCTCTTAAATCTTCAAAAAATACAGGCAAAATGTCCGGGTTAAAAGAATTTTCAACCGCGTCTATTTTTGTTTTGCGGCCAATTTTCAATTTGATTATTATTTTAAACATTGTTGGCGTATTGGGATTATCGGTTTGTGAACAACTAAATTGTGTATTGCCAATTATCAAAGCTTCATCAGGGTGGGTTTTCAAAAATTCTTTTATAGACTCCAATATTTCTCTCTTTTCTTTTGATGAATATGAGGGCAGAACTGATTTGTCTGCATTGGTGTTTGGCATATAAAAGAATTGGTTTAACGCGCAATCATTTATCATGTTAGAGTTTCGTTAAAAATTTCTAAAAGTTTCACTTTGTTTTTTATTGTACAATAGATACGAGAGGAGTTGAAACAGAGTAGCCTTTGTTTTCTATTGGTGAAGAAAATGCATTTTGTATTGTTTGGATAAGATCGGCGCTTTGGAATTGGAAATAAGCTTCTGCATTTGCGCTTCTCCTTTTGCCTGATGGACCAAGTTCTTTGTATTTTTTAGGATTTTTACTTACTTTGCTATCACCAATCATAAACGAAGCTGTAACAAGCCCCAGAGAATCAGCTAAATTTATATTTGCAAACTTTTCCGCGGTTAAGCCTTCTTCTCCTGTACTGTTAAATGCTTTAATATAATTAAAGATAAGCTGAAAACCTATCAGCATATTCATCTCCGGCGTTTTTAGATCTTCAGGTGTAAGATCATTTCTGCTTGTTATCTGAAAATAAATAGATTTTGCTGTAGAATGTTTTATTTGGCAAAGACCTATAGCCTCTCCAATTTTTTCGTCAGAATCAAATTTGCTTTCATCAAATATAAAGCTAAATAATATGCACATTAAACGCGCAATATTTTCTGACACTTCTTCTAATCTACCTGTTTGTTTTGCCTCATTTAAAATATCTACAAGTTCCTGTGGCATGGCGTCAAAAGCCATTTGAATGTATTTTTGAGGTATCCAATATTGTTGAGCCACAAAATATCCATCCAATTCGGAGCCTTTTGTGTTATTTGATAGATCTGTTGCGGTGGCGATTCCGTCTTCATGTGTTTCTTTGTGATTGGGGTTTTCTATCCCAGGCCTTCTTTTAATGTCTCTATTAAAATAATAACAATAAGGATAATAAGGCATGTTCTTTCTATTGTGTAAGGCGTTGAGTTTTTTTTCTGTTGTCGGACTGTTTGCAGGAGAGCAAGCCTCTCTAAGCGGCACCTGCCAGTTTTGCTCCCAAAAAATCGGATTATATTGAAATTTTATCCCTGAAATCTCTCCCATATATATATAATCGAGATAAAAGGGTGAAAACTTGAGTGAATTTATTGCTCTTTTGTGGAAAACTCCGTCATGAAGTTCAAGGGAACTAATAAAAAACAAAAAGCCAAAATTAACCTGAAATTTTCCTTGAAAATTTAACGAAAAACCCTTAAACCCATGGGAATACCCAATTAGATGCTATCAATAGAAAAACATTTACCAAAAGAGGGCGCAAAATCCGTTCTTCTTGTAATGCCTTATCATGAAAGACCATCTCGTCTTGTAGGGGTAAGCAGTCTTGCGGGAGTATTGAATGATCCTGTAGCACTTTCTAAAGTGCGCGATTCTTCTCGTTTAATTTTGAGCCCAACATTGCTTGATATAAAAGATGCAATGCCTTTTGTGCGTATTTTAGATCTAAAGTTGGCACCCAATGATTTTGATTTACCAGCATTTTTTAAGCGATTTAATCCTTCAATTTTAGGGGTTACATCTACAACTCCAACAATGATAGAAGCTATTGGGATATCTATTTTGGCTCAACAAACTATACCTGATGCTCTAAGGGTTGTTGGCGGATATCATCCATCTGCATTACCTGATGAAATATTAAAGGATAGCTTGTTTGATGTGGCAGTAATTGGTTATGGGGAAGAGCAATTGAGTGAACTTGCCATGCTTACTTATCATATGGGAAGAGAGGAGATATTGGCCAACCTTAGATATATGACTGGAATTGCTTATAAAGATTTACAAGGTGATATTCATAATAATGGAAGAAGAACCTATCAATTGCGACTTGACGATATCCCGTTTTTTTATAGATCAAATGAATTATATATTTTTAATGATTATCCTGATGAGAACGAATTTAATATGAAAATTGCTCATACAGCCGCTGCAAGAGGGTGCCCTTTTAGTTGTAATTATTGCGCAGGAGCGGCAGTTCATGGTAGAAGGACAAGATATCGATCTGCTCAAAGTGTTTTAACAGAAATAAAAGAGCTGATGGAGAGAGGAATAACTCATGTTCAGTTTAATGATGAGACATTTATGATTCATCCAGAGTTGAGATCTTTGGTGGAAGGATTTAAAACAATTAAACAAGAAAGCCCTCAATTTACTTGGGGGATTGAGACAAGGGCGGATAAGTTAAAAGATGCACAATTAGTAAAAGAGATGGCTTTGTCCGGCTTAACTCTTTTGGCTTTTGGTGTTGAAACTTTGGATGAAAGTTTGGCTCGTGAAATTAAGAATGATAAAGGTATAAGCAATAGTCACATCATAGAAATAACAAGATTGGCAACAGAGGCTGGGGTTTCAGTCGCTTGGAATTTAATGGTTAGACTCCCTAATCAAGATTGGAAAAGTATATTAAAAACTGCCGTAGAGCTTAGGTTGGCTAGCCCGGGAAGAGCGGGAGCTACCTCTCTTGAGCTATATCCTGGTTCATATTATTATGATTTAGCAGTGAAAAACGATAAAAGTTTGGGATCTTACGAGTTGAGTTATATGGGAGAAAAAGAAGGCTTTACTGCGGAAGCAATTCTTGAACATTTATTATATTATTTAAAAATGGCAAGGATAGCAAGACAAAATAAAGCCTCAAATAATATACTTTGGTTTATTGAAAAACTACAAGAAGCAATACTGGATAGAATAAGAATCCAAACAATATATGATATGTTATTGGGAAAGACAAGCAACAGTGAAAGAGAAATGAGGATAGAAAAAGGAGTGGAAGAGGCGGATGGAATTTTTCGAGCTTTGTTTATTGATGATGCTGTAGAAGCGTCATCAACTTTTATGGCAGTAAGGGCATCATCAGAAAAATTGACTATTTTGTCCTTTTATGAGAAATATTCTAGAGCATTGAATTTGCATCCTAAATTAAAAACGGAAATGCTTGACCCTTTTTTATTTGATATAAACTTTGAAAACGGATATCCCATCATAAAATTGCCTTTTTCTGTTATTCGAATGGTTGTTTTTATTGGAGGTGCTTTGTGGAGCAATTTAAAACAAGTTGATTTACAAGTTAAGTCCATAGAGTTTGAAGAAGGATCGGAAATAAATATTTTGGAACAGCTTTCAGGTAAAGAAAGTGCCGACTTAAATAAGGCTCAAGAGGGGTTTGATTCGACCGTATTTTGTAGAGGGGATGAGATTCGTTTCTTAGGAATCAAATTAAAATATATTCCACAACAATATAAAATTGTTTTTTTATGCCAAAGCAAATAATTGAAGAAAAAAAATAATTGCTTCTTACTTTCCCTGCTTTTCTCCAAAAAACTCCGTCATGAATTTGGCAAAAACTATTATCAAGCTAAAAAGCCGATCGAGTGAAAAAAACAAAATAAGACCAAAACCGAATAGATTTAATAATTGAAGCAATATTATCGATCCGTACGATTTTTCCGCCACACTGTCAGATGAAATCTCTTTGTATTTTTGATTCTTAAAAAAGCCCTGGTAAAATTTTTGCGAAGCCGCAATCAATATTACAATAATAAGCGATAAAAATTCTACTATTTGAAATACAGAGGCTTCTCCGTGTATCAGCAATGCTCTGCCTGTGTAGTCAAGAGCAAAGATAATAAAAAAGAAAATTGCGTTTACAAACAAAAAAGCGCTTTGCGAGAGAGCTAAAAAAGAAAAATCAAAATGTCGTTTTTCTTTGAAATATAAAACAGATAACTTTGCCATATTGAAAAGATAATTGATTATCGCTTCTATAAAAAAACCTAAAAAGACAATAAGCGTTGTCCAGCCAAAAAACAAAACTCCAACAACAAAAAGGAGATTGGTTAATATGATGTATGTTTTTGAGGCTTGCTCATTTTGCATTGGGTTTGATTATACTATATAGTTTTTCAAAAATCTGCTTATAAATGTGCAACTATTCAGGAAATGTAGGGCAGATGGCTTGTCCTCTGCCGTCTCTTTGTAAGAATTTTCTCTATTTGCGGTTTGCCCTGAATAGTTACATAAATGTTTAACTTAAAGTACTCCAGTACAAAAAAACAGAAGAATTGAAAGTTCGATAATTTAGCTATACAGCAATAAAAAGCCGTAGTTCAAAATAATAATTGACACGGCTTTTCTTTTTATGTATATTCCTTATGTATATATATATAATAATGAAGGAG
>Ga0208953_1000844_pt1 | contig 22127 bp, 15 predicted proteins | sample RifOxyB2_FD_184033 | JGI IMG/M metagenome (GOLD analysis project Ga0208953, IMG submission 184033) | Groundwater microbial communities from Rifle, Colorado - Rifle Oxygen_injection B2 (SPAdes) | ecosystem: Environmental > Aquatic > Deep subsurface > Groundwater | place: USA: Rifle, Colorado... | reverse complement strand
GAGGAACCTATGTCCGTTTCAAGCATGAATACAAAACCCCGAAGACCGAATGAAGAGCCGTATGCGGGAAAGCTGCTCGTACGGTTCCGCGAGGGGCTGGGCAGGCAACTGCCCGGTCTACTCAACAACAAAGTATTGACGGCATCCATCCTGGTATGCATGCTGGCAGGTGTTCAGCCTTGGGCTTTTGACGGATCAGGATACTGGCCTGAATTTTATCCATACCTTACCTGCGACCAGGGATGCGTTGACTCTATGCGTAATGTCAACGTGCGCTGGCAGGAAAGCCAGGGAATCCGGGGATGGAACAAATACCGCTTCGGGCTCATAGGTAATTCCATAACAAACGACGGGCCTTTTCCCTCTGACCTGTCGTCGGGGTGCCATGCATGGTGCGGAACAGGTATTATGAATTGTTCAAGACCTGGAAACTCGTTCTGGGCCACCTTTCTCAACGAAACATGGGGCGGACCCGGCGCTGGCGGGGACGACCATCCCTGGCTGTACGACCAAGCCTGCCATGGTTCCGCCAATGGCAACCAGATCGGCGCCACAACATCGGGCGGCTATACGTTGCTGGGGAATGCGCTGAACAATCTCAAGCCAATGTGGGTCACCCTTGAATACGGCCATAATGACGGCGCCGTATGGAATGCGACCCGGAGAAGTGAATGGGAAAGGCTCATCGGCCGGGCGCTTGATAGCAATATCATACCTATCGTGGTTACTATCAACCCTGAACAGATTGGTTCATCATGGGACCACGATGGACGGACACCCATTTACAACGATTCCCTCAAGACCGTGGCCGCCCAGTTCCGGGTTCCCTGCCTGGATTGGTATGGCGCTGCGGTGGATCCGGATATCGGGGGTTGCAGGATACGGACCGATGGCTGCACGCGCGACGGGGTCCATCCTGAAAGGTCGCAATCCGCGGGCAATTTTTCAGACAGTGTGATATTTTATCCCCTGGCGCACGCCAAGGGCGTTTTAAACCCCGTATGCGGCTTGTGGACCGTCATGCTTCTCGAAATGACCTATGAATTACGTGAAAAAGTCATATATCCCGCTGACACGCTCGCCGCGGGAAACGTTTTCACCTATACACTGAAGGATGAAATATCAGCCGCCTATATCAGGACAAGCAATCCAACGGTAAATTACGGCAGTTCCCAGGATGTCCATGCGGAATTTTCACCCACAAGTGAAACCGAAAAAGGCATGGTACGGTGCAATCTTGCGGCCTTTAACAGCGTTGATATTAGTAAAATCGCCTCTGCGGTCTTTGAATTTCATCAGACACGCGGCAACGTGGCCATACAGGCTGGTCTGAAAAAAATGCTGGTGTCCTGGGACGAAACATCCGTCACTTGGAACGACCGTTCTTTGGGAACAGCGTGGGGCACGCCGGGAATGGGCACATCCGATTACGACAATGCAAGCCTCAAATATGCCTCGCTTGCCACCTCGACCTCGGGTGCGGGATGGGCCACGGACAGTTGGCGGTCTGTTGATGTCACTGACTGGGTGAAGGGATGGATTACCAGTCCGTCCACGAACAACGGTTTTGCTGTTGTGGTAACCAACAACTATACCGACCTTGTTTTCAATTCTGACGACGCCTCGGATGCCAGTCTCAGGCCCCGGCTTGTGATTAAAGCGACCGAGGACCTGGGAGTAAATAGCGTTGTAAAAAACCCGGCAGCCCAAACGCCTGAGGATTTTGCGATCAGTGCGTTTCCAACGCCATTCAATCCATCAACGACCATATCGTTTGCCATACCGCAAAGCAGTAATCCAAAACTTTTGTCGGTTTCTGTGTATACCGCATTGGGAAAAATGATACGTACGTTTGCGGAAACAGCGTACGGCCCAGGCAGTTTCAGCATACGGTGGGATGGCAAAGACGAAAAAGGCGTTCAACAAGCGACCGGCATGTATTGCATTGTTCTCAGCACGGAAAAAATACATAAAAGCTGCAGGGTTGTCTTAGTGAAATAAGTTTGGTACGCGCTACTATGCGTATTGTCGATGGATTAGACCAGGGCAAGCGTATGGGCTTACTGTTTGGCCTGTGGTTCTTCAACGGGTTCTGGGTTGGGTGCCGGTTCCGGAACAGGCCTGTCAGCAGGACCTTCGTTCCCATCATCCTTTGATGGTTTGGTCCCAATGCCCATGGCAAGCGCGACAAGCAGGGCGATTATGCCAGTATTAATAAGGCGGAAGACGTTCCAGACAATACGCTTCATGGGCATTAAGATAATCGAAACCATGGCTTGGAATCAAATGGGGTGTTTTCATTGTTTGCCTATGTATTCCCGCACGGTACAGCAGGTAACGCCGATGTTTTTGATATCCGCAATGTTCGCCTGCGCCACTGCATCAGAGGCGGCAGAGGTTGCGTCAGTGAGGACCGTGACCGCATACCCGTAACAAACCCCGTCAAAGACCGTTGTCCTGACACAGTTGGGATACTGGGTGCCGCAAACTGCGATCTGGGTGACGTCGAGCCTGCGCAGCATAAAATCAAGCTCAGTATTCATGAAAGCGCTGAACCGGTTTTTCACTATCCGGTATTCGCCCGGTGCAGGGGCGAGTTCCTTGATTATTTCGCACCCAGGGGTCCCGGGGAGCGCGTATTTTTTTCCCTGCCTGAATTTTTCAAGCCGCGTGATCTCCACATCGCTGCCGTCCTCCCGGTATTCGCGGACAACATGGAAAACGGGCCGTCTGTTGTTTCTGAAATACGTCAATGCTTCGACGATTGTGGGCACCGTGGCCAACGCGCCCCTAACACAGGCGGGGCCGTCCGGCAGCACGATATCGTTCTGCATGTCGATGATAATGAGCGCGGTTTGTTTGTATTCCACGGATGCTCCTTTTTCAATAGGTAAAAAATCGTTATTGACCGGGTACTATGCAAGGACCATCTTGTGTCCGCCGCATTTTGTTCCCTGTTCCATCATGCTGTTTTGTCTCGTTTGAACATCCCTATGGCTTGCAAGGCGCTTTTCGGTGTATATTTTATTCTTAAGTGCTCCACGAACACAAAGGACAATAGCGCGTGACACAAAAAGGGCCTCTCGACCAAAATACCCAGTGGTACAAAGACGCGATCATCTACCAGCTCCATGTAAAATCATTTTTTGACGGCAATGGCGACGGCATCGGCGATTTCAAGGGACTGACCCAGAAGCTGGATTACATCGAAGGCCTTGGCGCCACCGCAATATGGCTGCTGCCCTTTTACCCATCGCCCCAGCGTGACGACGGATACGACATAGCGGATTATTTTGGCATTAATCCCGCGTTCGGGTCCCTGCGCGACTTCAAGGTTTTTTTGCGCGAAGCGCACCAACGCGGATTGCGGGTCATTACCGAACTGGTTTTAAACCACACGTCTGACCAGCACGCCTGGTTCCAGCATTCGCGGCACGCTAAAGCCGGCTTGCCCTGGCGCGACTTCTATGTCTGGAGCGACACGCCGGACAAGTATCGGGACGCCCGCATTATCTTCAAGGACTTCGAAAGCTCGAACTGGACCTGGGACCCGGTCGCAAAGGCTTATTTCTGGCACCGCTTTTATTCGCACCAGCCCGATCTGAATTTTGAGAACCCCCGTGTGCATAAAGCCATGTTCAAGGTGATAGACTATTGGATGGAGATGGGGGTCGATGGGTTGCGTCTTGACGCGGTCCCATACCTCTACGAAGCCGAAGGCACAAACTGTGAAAACCTTCCTGCCACGCACGCCTTTCTGCGCAGCCTTCGCGCCCACGTGGACGAAATCTTTGGCGGCGACCGCCTGCTGCTTGCCGAGGCCAACCAGTGGCCCGAAGACGCGGTGGCCTATTTCGGCGCAGGCAACGAATGCCACATGGCCTTTCATTTTCCGCTTATGCCGCGCATGTTTATGGCATTGCAGATGGAAGACAGCTTTCCCATCATTGACATACTTGAGCAGACCCCTCCCCTTCCCGAAAGCGCGCAATGGGCTATTTTCCTGCGCAACCACGATGAACTTACCCTCGAAATGGTGACCGACGAGGAGCGCGACTATATGTACCGGTACTATGCCTCTGATCCCTCCGCGCGCATCAATCTGGGCATCCGCAGGCGCCTTGCGCCGCTGTTGAACAACAGCAGGCGGCGCATGGAAATTCTCAACATGCTCCTTTTCTCCCTGCCCGGCACGCCGCTTATCTACTACGGCGACGAACTGGGCATGGGCGATAACCACTACCTGGGCGACAGGAACGGCGTGCGCACACCCATGCAGTGGAGCGCCGACCGCAACGCCGGCTTCTCGCAGGCAAATCCGCAGAAACTGCTACTACCCATTATAATCGACCCCGAATATCACTATGAGACCATCAATGTCGAGACGCATGAACACAACCTCTCCTCCATGCTCTGGTGGATGAAGCGGGTCATTGCCATGCGTAAGAAGCACGCGGCCTTTGCCCGGGGCGGCCTCGCTTTTGTCCCGTCGAACAACGCGAACGTCCTCTCGTTCGTGCGCGCCTCGGGCGACGAAACCATACTCGTGATGGTCAACCTTTCGCGTTTTGCCCAAGCGGTTGAACTCGATCTTTCGGACTATGAAGGCTGGACGCCTGTTGATCTTTTCAGCAACAACCGGTTTCCGGTCATCTCCCGGCCCCGCTATACGCTTACCATGGGCTTCCACGACTATTTTTGGTTTTTGCTTAAAAAACCAAGCACTGAAATAACAAACGCCTCCCAGTTCTCGCTTCCCGAAGTGAATGTGGGCAAGGATTGGACCCTGTTGTTCAATGGAAAATGGCTCATGCGCCTGGAGAAGGAGATCTTGCCCGGATACCTGCAGCACCGCACCAGCTGCGGCGCTAAAAAAGGCGTCATCCGCTCCGTTGAAGTGCTCGAAAAAATCCCGTTCCGCTCCGCGGCGCATAACGCGATCGTTTTGTTCATCAAGGTCGGCTATACAAACGCGTCGTCCGACATTTTGTTTATCCCCTTCTGTTTTTCGACCGAGGAATCCATCGAGACCGCAATCAAGGGAAACCGCGGACTCATAATGGCGCGCATATCCGGTCCGATTGACGGATTTGTGCACGACAGCGCCTATTGCCTCGATTTCCACGCGCTTCTCGCCGAGGTCTTTTTTCATAAGAAAAAAATCCAGGCCGAGGACGGGTTCCTCGAATGTCTGCGCGACAGGAACAACGGCAAGGACACCATTGGATTTGTCCCGCATGAAATCACCCTGTTAAGAGCGGGGCGTCGCAACACCTCGATCGGGTACGACCACCTGTTCTACTGCAAACTCTACCGCCGTATAGAGGAAGGGCCGCATCCTGAAGTGGAGCTGCTTCGCCGCCTCTCAGCGCACCCGGCCGCGGCCCCGCATGTCCCGCGTTTCCATGGCGAGTTGGTCTACCGTATGCTTGACGGAAAAAGCTTTACGCTGGCCATGGTCACCGCGCTCGTGAGCAATGTGGGCGATGCATGGCACGCTGGCCTGGCCGCGGCCCAGACGTATTTCGAGGAGATTGCCGCGCACAAAGCTGACCCCTCTTCCATTCCCGCTGACCTCTGGAAACTGTTCAGGCCGGTCCGCATAGATCCGCCGCAGTTTTTGTCCGATGTCTTGGGCATGTACGGGCACACCATGGACCAACTGGGTGGTATTACCGGGGCCATGCACCAGGCGCTGGCCGGAGACGCCGCCACGCCCGTCTTTGCCAACGAACCCTATTCCATGCTCTACCAGCGCTCCCTGTACCAGTCGTTGCAGAGCTTGACAAAAAAAACCATGACGGCGTTCAAGGGCGATCCTCACGCGTTGCCTGAAGAGGCGCGCATGACGCCGGCCGAATGCGGCGCGTTTGAAAAAGAAGTGCTGACCGCGTTTTCCGCGCTTCTGGTCACGCGCATATCGGGAACAAAGATCCGTATCCACGGCCACTATCAGCTTACCCAGCTGCTGGCCATTGGCAATACGTTTGTGATCAAGGATTTCGAGGGCCAGCCCAACGCCCCGCTCAGCGAGCGCCGCATAAAGCGATCGCCGTTGCGCGACGCGGCAGCCATGCTCAATTCCCTGCACCGCTGCGCGCGGGTCGCGCTCTACGACAGCCTGAAGCTCGCGGCAAGCCAGAAACAGGCGCTTGAACCGTGGATCGGCCTCTGGTTCGCCTATGCCGGCAACCGGTACCTCAACGCCTATATTGATTCAATGAAATCCGCGGGGGTCCTGCCCCGTTCCGCGTATGAAACTAACCTGCTGGTGAAACTATTCCTGCTCGAACAGGCGGTCTCCGAATTGGGCGTTGCCCTGCACAATGACCCGCAGGCGTGCCCCATCCATGTGCGCACCATCCGTCAGTATCTCGCCATTGATGTGCCGCGCGACCCGCCGGCCGTATAAGAGGATTCCCTTCCATGGAAAAACGCTCGAGCGGCGTTCTGCTGCATCTCTCCTCGCTTCCCTCACGTCACGGTATCGGCGACATGGGGCCCGCAGCCTACGGGTTCGCTGATATGCTCGCCCGGGCTGGACAGTCGGTCTGGCAGGTGCTGCCCCTTGGTCCAACCAATGCCGGCTGCGGCCACTCTCCCTATTTCAGCGCCTCCGCTTTTGCGGGCAACCCGCTCCTAATAAGCCTCGATGAGCTTGAAAAACAGGGTCTGCTCGACCCCGGCGCCATTGCACTGCCCCGGTTTTCCGAGGGCGCGGTCGATTATGAATCAGTCAAGGAATACAAGACTGCGGCGCTCGACGCGGCCTACGCCCGCTTTAAAAAAAGCGCGCAGCGCGGCCCGTTCGACCGGTTTTGCCGCGACCAGAAGGCATGGCTCGACGATTTCGCCCTTTTTTCCGTGTGCAGCAGGCTATACACCGGCGCCGTATGGAGCGACTGGCCAGGCGAACTCCGCGAACGGCGCGCCTCGGCGCTTACAATCTTGCGCGAAAAGGAGGCCGCCCTTCTGGAAAAAACCAAGTTCTTCCAGTTCCTTTTTTTTACACAGTGGGCCGCCCTGAAAAAACACTGCAACAGCCGCGGAATACGCATTCTGGGCGATCTTCCCATTTACGTGAGCTACAACAGCGCCGATGTCTGGGTGCATCAGGACCTTTTCAAACTTGACGCGCAGGGAAGACCCCTTGCTGTTTCCGGCGTGCCGCCCGACTATTTCAGCGCCACGGGACAGCTATGGAACAACCCGGTCTACCGGTGGCCTGAAATGCGGCGCACAGGCTTTGCCTGGTGGCTGGAGCGGGTGGCCGCGCTCTTCGGCAAGTTTGATTATGTGCGTATAGACCATTTCCGCGGGCTGGTGCAGTACTGGGAAGTCCCAGCCGGAGAAGCTACCGCGATCAACGGATCGTGGCAAGACGTACCTTCCTACGAATTTTTCGACGCGCTGAAACAGCGCTTTCCCTCGTTTCCCGTGATTGCCGAGGACCTGGGCACCATTACGGACGACGTGATCGCCGTAAAAAACCATTATGGGCTGCCGGGCATGAAAGTGCTTATCTTCGGATTCAGCGAGCACGACCCCGACAGCCCGCACCTGCCGCACCGGTACAAGGAGAACTGCGTGGCCTATACGGGCACGCACGACAACAATACGGTACGGGGCTGGTTCGAAAACGACGCCTCACAGGAAAACAAATGGAAGTTCTTTGGATACGCGGGAAAAGAGGTGACCGCGGCCGATGCGCCGTGGGAAATGGTCCGGATGGTCATGGAATCGCGCGCCAGCCTCGCCATTGTCCCGGTCCAGGACCTCTGCTGCCTGCCCGGCAGCGCGCGCATGAACAATCCCGCCCAAACTTTCGGCAATTGGACATGGCGGCTTACTGGCGATCAGTTTGACGCCATGCCAGTGGCCCGCCTTAGGGAACGTACCCGCGCCACTGGACGCGCCTGATCCCCGCCGCGCCTATGTGAGCTGTGCGGACCGGTAGGACTCCGCCTCCCAGGTCAGAATGGCCTTGATGGTCGCGGGCGCCATGCTCTTCACCCTCCCCTTGGCCAGAAGGCTTATCTGGAGTACTGCCTGGGCGCATGCTTCTCCCGCTGCGCACAGTTTTTCCGAAGCCCCGGCAACCACCAATCCCGCGCCTTTAACGATGATGAGTTTTGGCGGCCTCTTCCAAAATGCCGCGTAGCCGGCAATGGCGTCATAGACTTCTTTTTCAGTAAATCCCGGCGCAAGAAAAAGGGCCGCGGGGCCATTGTACACCACATAGTCGGGCGCGAGCGCCCCTTCAAAGGCCTGGAGGTGCTTTGACGAAGCAGCCAACTGAAAAAAGAGGCCGTTGCACTCGCGTACAACAAGGGGCTCGCTCTTTCTTTCGGCCGTGATCTTCTCGAACGCCGCCCTGATCGCCTTTACATCCAGCACCGCTGCGGAGAGGCTGTCCTTGAGTTCCTCCGGCGCGCCAAAATAGGCCTCGAGCCGCGCCATCCACGCCTCGTGCAGGCCAATGCACCCGGCCGCGGTATCGTCGGCGCACACAAACCCGTGGTTTTCGAGGAAAATGACCCGGGGAGATACCGTGTGCGCTTGCTGATACTCGCGTATTTTTTCGCGCAGCAAAAAGGCGAGGGACGCTCCCGGATCAACATAGGGAACAAACAGGGACGGCGGTCCCTTCACGTCTAGCGCAATTGCCTGGAACATCTCCTCGGCGTTTATATTGCATGTGAGCGCATTGGCGGCCACCGCGTGGCTGTGGATGACCGCGTGTCCCAAAATGGCGTGAAGCGGGGTTTCGACCGAGGGTCGCGCTCCCTGAGGTTCAACAACGCTGCGGTAAAAATAATCAAGTACCCGCTTTTCCCGTTCAGCCGGAGCGCATTGCCGTAAATCCGCGTCGTCGTAGAGGGCCATGATGGCGGGAATGGAAAGCTTCACCCATCCTTTTGTTTCGGACATGTCCCTGAGCGGCACCCCGCTGCTCTTGATGAGCATTTCGCTGGCACCTGATTTAATTGACGTATTGCCTCCGCCCGCCTGCACATACGACGGGTTGCTTCCCAGATAATGGCTGATGGTGATAAGATCGGTCAGTTCGCGTGTCATGGGGGCCCTTTCTGTTTATATCCTTTTTGATAATACATTCTTCTCGTATTGTTGTACCTCGGTGAGCCACCCTGTTCCCGTTGGCACGCCATGGTTCTGGCAAAAATGGTCCCATACTGCGCCAAGAGGCATGGTGCGCGTCTCCTCGAACAGGGCCAGCCTGCGCGTAAAATCCCGCGCCTGCTCGGCCTCGCGAAGCGCCGCCCGGGGCGAAAGCAGCGCCGCGAGGAGCGCTTTCTGGGTCGCCTGCGCGCCAATGACCCAGGCTGCCACGCGGTTTATGCTCGCGTCAAAATAGTCGAGGGCAAGGTGCACACGGTTGAGGAAATCTTTTTGCGTCATCTCGTACGCCAGGGCATACAGGTCGTCGGAGAGGGTGACCACGTGGTCGCTGTCCCAACGCACGCCCCTGCTCACATGCACGAGCAATTCGTCGATATAGAGCAGGACCGACGAAATTTTGTCGGCAATGGTTTCCGTGGGATGGAAATGGCCCATGTCGAGGGTGAGCATTTTTTTGCGCGACACCGCGTACCCGAGGTAAAACTCGAACGATCCGGTGACAAACGACTCTGATCCAATGCCGAAGAGTTTGCTCTCAACCGCGTCGCGCATGGTACGGGGGTCAATTTTTTCGGTAAAGACGCTGTCGAGCGCCTTGAGCAGGGCCTCGCGATGGACCATCCTGTTCGCAGGATTGTCTTTGTAACCATCGGGGATCCAGAGGTTGACATAACAGGTTGATTTCTGGTTTTTCCCCAGCGCCTCTCCTATGGCGCGCGAGCCTTTACCGTGCCGTATCCAGTACCCGCGGACTAATTTGTCAAGGCTCGATAGCGTGAACCCGCTCGCTGCCATGGGGTGCGAAAAAAAACTGCCGTTATAGTCGAGGGCGATTGTCTGCTCTTTTGACCACGCCATCCAATTGGAAAAATGACACGGTTCAAGGTCAGCGCGGTCTATCTTTTTCCCGTTGGTTTCCGCGTAAATGGCGTGAAGGTTGACCCGGTGTTTTCCGGGAATAAGTTTCAGGGCCATCTCGAGGTCTGCACGCAGCTCATCGCCATTGCGCGCCTTGCCCGGATACGAACCGGTTGCCATGATGCCGCCGCCCGTGAGCCCTTCGGCGGACTCGAATCCGCCCACATCGTCACCCTGCCAGCAGTGCATGGACAGCGGTATTTTGGCAAGCACCTGCAATGTTTTTTCCGTGTCAATGCCCATGCTTGCGTAGCGCTCCTTTGCGGCCAGATAAGACCTGTTGATCTGCTGATCTGACAGGGAACCGTTCATGCATTTCTCCTTTTTTGTACTATGGTCCTATACCTCGTATATTCCTTTTCCCACGTGCTGGTATCCTGTGGTGCGTAGCGCTCTATTTTTTCCGATGCGCGTACAACCTGCCTGATGTTCTGGACATCCTTCAGGTGGCCAAGACCCCACGCCTGCACCAGCAGATTGCCCATGGCAGTGCCTTCAACTGGGCCTGTGACAACGGGAATACCGCACGCATCGGCTGCCATCTGGCAGAGCAGCCTGTTTTTTGTTCCACCGCCAATTATGTGAAGCGTTTTTATCTGATGCGGCGATACCTCGCGAAGTTGATCAAGTGTTGTGCGATAGGTGAATGCGAGCGATTCCAGCACGCACCTGATTATGGCGCCCGGTGTTGACGGTACGTTCTGCCTGGTGTTTTTGCAATATGTTTTTATGGCCTTTGGCATGTCCTGTGGATTTGCAAACAGAGGATCGTCTGGGTTTATATATGATTTGAACGGCGTGGCCTGCTGGGCCATCCCGGTCAAATGAGAAAACGAGATATCGCTCTCCTCGCGCCTCGTGCCTCGTGCCTCGTGCCGCCATTTCTCCCTGCATTGCTGCACAATCCACATGCCTGTAATGTTTTTAAGAAACCGGTAGGTATTGTTTATCCCACCCTCATTGGAAAAATTGTATCGAAACGCCCTGTCGTTGATAATGGCATCCGGCACCTCAATCCCCATGATCGACCATGTTCCGGAAGAAATGAAAGCCCATTCTTTTCCCTCGGCCGGTATGGAGGCAACTGCCGCGGCAGTATCGTGGCTCGCTGTTGCCAGAACAGGGACGCGGGACATACCTGTTTCAGCTGCAAGGTGGTTTTGGAGCACACCTATCTTTGTCCCTGGCATGACGATCTTCTGAAACAATGATCTTTTCGCACCTGTTGTTTTAATGAGTGTTGCGTCCCAGTTTCGGGTTGCCGGATGTACGAGCGCTGATGTTGATGCGTCAGTGAATTCATTGAATTTTCTCCCAGTCAGGTAATAATTAATCAAATCCGGTATCATAAAAAAAGCATCTGCGGCAGCCAGTTCCGCTGCTGTATCAGATACGGCCGAATGGATCTGAAAAATAGTGTTAAAATACAGGTGCTGTAATCCGGTCCTGTTGAAAATGTCCCTCTTTGATATTTTTTTTAGCAGCTTTGGTATTGTCCTGTGCGTACGATTGTCTCGATATGCATAGGGAAGCCCTGAAAGCGACCCGTCTTTGGTGATCAGCGCGTAATCAACACCCCAAGTGTCAACGCCAATTGCATCGGGCACAGGACATATCAGTGCGCATTTGCGAAGACCTTTTTTGATTTCATCCAGAAGATGCACAATGTTCCAGTAATAATGGCCGAACAGGAATGACATGCGGTTCTCGAAACGGTGCAGTTCGCGGATAGAGAGCTTTCCGTTCTTCAGCGTGCCGAGCATTGCCCTGCCGCTGCTTGCGCCAAGATCAAATGCGAGGTAGTGATGTGTTGGCATAGCTGTTCCTTTCCCCGTATTTCCCCCTCCTTTAAAAAGGCGGGGGGTGGGATCATACTCCTGCTTTATTTTTCCTGACCATTTCGCCCAATGTCTGGTTTGTCTCTGGCCGATACCCTTTCAGGGGTATAATACGCTCGTGAATGGCATCGAGCAGCCACGACACCTGCGGGAAAAACATGTTCTCCAGTTCTGCGGCAGGCGTTATCCAGTTGCGCGAGCCAATGACAACCGGCGGCGCGTCGAGATAGTCGAACGCAAGCTGCGTGATGTTCGCGGCAACATTGTGCAGGAACGACCCGCGTTCAACGGATTCTGATCCAAGCAATACTTTCCCTGTTTTTTTAACAGATTCTATTAGTAACTCATAATTCAACGGTGAAATGGCGCGCAGGTCGATTATCTCGGCATTCACGCCGTATTTCTCCAGCTCCCTGGCAGCGTCAACGGCCTTATACAGCAACGGACCGGACGTAATAATGGTAAGGTCATTGCCTTTTTTCTTGATCGAAGGCTGCGACAGATCAATCTCATAATATCCTTCAGGAACACCCGCCTGCTCAAACAATTCACCATAGTCATAGAGTTTCTGGCTCTCAAAAAACACAACCGGGTCCGTACCCGCAAGCGCCGCGTTCATCATGCCCTTTGCATCGTACGGAGTGACCGGATAGACCGCCTTGAGCCCGGGAATATGGTTGATGATTGCCGTGAAATCCTGTGAATGCTGGGCGCCGTATTTTGCGCCCACCGATATCCTGAGAACCACGGGCATGCGCAGAATACCGCCGGACATGGACTGCCATTTTGAAAGCTGGTTAAAAACCTCGTCTCCTGCCCTGCCCAGAAAATCGCAGTACATGAGTTCGACAACAGCTCTGCCGCCTTCAAGCGCATAACCCACGCCTGCGCCAACGATTGCGGCTTCGGAAATGGGTGAATTGAACAGTCTATGATACGGAAGTGCTTCAGTGAGGCCGCGGTACACGGCAAAGGCGCCGCCCCAATCCCGGTTTTCCTCGCCAAAAGCCGCCAGGGTGGGGTCTATGTAGAACCGATGCATGAGCGCCTCAAACACGCCGTCCCGGTAATTGTACATTTTCATCTTGGGTACCGGCTTGTTGTCTACAACCGCGGTGCGGACCTTGCCCGCGATCTGCTTGACTCTGGGATTCTCGGCCTGGGGGTGGTTCACCTCGGGTTGCCGGTCATCCAGCTTTTCGGCCCTCTGGTTGGAAAGCATGACCGTGCTTATGAATTCCGAATCCATGGCAAAACGGGGCGAAACAGCCGGATCAATGGCTGTTTTAAATATATCAAAGACCAGCGTGTTCATGGATTCCCTGATCGTATCTGTTTCAGCGGAAGCCGCAATGCTGCCAGCTGCCAGCTTCTTGCTGAATGCTTTTATTGCGTCAGCCTCCATCCACGCCTCCATCTCCTCCTTGGTCCTGTAGCTGGACGCGTCCGATGGCGAATGGCCGCTAAGGCGGTAGGTGACCACATCGAGCAGCACCGGTCCATGGCCGTCGAGGAGCACCTGTTTCTTGCGTTGCATAGCGTCAATTACCGCGAGCGGATTGTACCCGTTCACGCGTTCCGCGTGCATCTGCTCGGGGTTTACGCCAGCGCCCAGACGCGCGAGAAAACGGTAGCCCATGGTTTCGCCATTGGTCTGTCCGCCCATGGCATAGTGGTTGTTGAAACAATTGAACATGATGGGCAGTCCGCCGCCCAACGACTGGTCCCACAATGTGCGGTACTGGTCCATGCTGGAAAAACAGATGCCTTCCCACACAGGGCCGCATCCGAATGAACCATCGCCAATGTTACAAACCACAATGCCCTTTTTCCGGTTCACCCTTTTGAAAAGCGCTGCTCCGGGTGCGACAGAGCCTGACCCGCCCACAATGGCGTTGTTGGGATAAATGCCAAATGGCGTGAAAAATGCGTGCATGGAGCCGCCAAGGCCGTAGTTGAACCCGGTTGTCCTGGCAAAAATCTCGGCATAGGCGCCGTAGATAAGGAATTTCCGCGCCAATTGTTTCACGCCGCCCCAATGGCCTTTTTCAACGACCGCAAGAATATCACCAGCTTTGAATTTCTGCATGATCTCCATAAGCGCGCTATCGTTGAGTTGCCGTATGGCGGAGAAACCCTTGGCAAGTATTTCAGAATGGCTCCGGTGCGATCCATAGATATGGTCGTCGACCGTAAGCGACCACGCCTGCCCCACTGCCGAAGCCTCCTGGCCCAGCGACAGGTGTGCGGGCCCTGCGTGATTGTAGGCAACGCCTTTGTACACACCCTCCACTTTGATGCGGTCGAGTATTGTCTCGAACTCGCGCAAGGCGCACATGTCCGCGTATATGGCTAAAAAATCCTCGCGTGAATAAAGCTTCTTCTCATCTTCAATGCTCTTATGGTACGCATTCACGGGAATGGCGGAAAACTCAATTGTACCGGACTGAAAGACCTCTACCGGTAAAACGGGCTGACTTTTTGGCATGATTCGCTCCTTATGCGAGATGCAGAATTGCTTCTTTCAACGCTTCCGAAACCGTGGGATGAGGAAAAACAATTTGCCGCAGGTCAGCTGCGCGCAGTTCGTGCTCGATAATGAACGAACCGCCGAAAATTATCTCGCTGCACGGCCCGCCTATCATGTGGATGCCCAGCACTTGCCCGTATTTTTTATCGCACAAGACCTTGATGGTGCCGCTTTTGCCTTCATTCTCAACGATAAACCTGCCCGCAATGCCCATGGGCACAATGGCCTTGACATATTCAATGCCTTCCGCCTGCAGCGCTTCCTCGGTCTTGCCCACCACGGCGACTTCCGGGTGAGTGTAAATGACCCCGGGCATTGCTGTGTACCTCATCCGGTCTTGTATGCCACACATAGTGTTCACGGCAACAATGCCCTCGCGCGTGGCCGCGTGCGCCAGTTGCATACGGCCGGTAACATCGCCGCATGCCCAGATACCTGGAATATTCGTTTTGCCGTATTCATCAACACTAACGCCTTTTTTCGTATAGACAACACCGGCTTCGTCAAGCCCCAGGTCGTTGAGCGCCGGCATTCTGCCTGTGGCATTGAGCATATACTCTCCAACAACCTGCTGCTGCGCATTGCTGCTGTCGATACAATGTACTATGCCCTCTTCGATTTTTGCGACCTTGCACGAGAGGTGAAACACAATGCCCGCGCGTTTGAGCGACTGAAGAAGCCTGTTTGCTATGTCCCCGTCTATGCCTGCCGCAATGCTCGGCAGCATTTCCACCACTGTCACCTTTGTGCCAATGGCGGAGAAAAAACCGGCAAACTCGAGGCCAATCACTCCACCGCCGATAATCACCAGGGACACAGGGGCTTTCTGCAGTGACAATATCCCGGTCGAATCGAGTACATTCGCTGAATCAATGCCTGGAATCGGAGGCTTGGCAGGCCGTGAACCTGAAGCGATCAAAACGTTTGTTCCGGTTACGACGGTATCCGTATTCCGGATCCTGATTTCTATCTTCCCTTCGTTTCTCTCAAGTATTGCGTTTCCTTTCAGTATCTCGACACCCGATGTTTTCAACAGGCTTTCAACGCCTTTTTTTAGTGTGGATACAACTTTGTCTTTTCGGGAAAGAACTTTTGCCATATCGACCGTGGGGACCGAAACGTTGACCCCATACAGCGACGCTGATCTGCATTCTTCGAACACATGCGCTGATTTAAGCAAGGTCTTTGTGGGTATGCATCCCACGTTAAGGCAGGTGCCGCCTATCTCGCCCTTTTCAATAAGCGCGACTTTTTTTCCCATGCGTCCTGCGTGGGCCGCTGCTTCGTATCCGCCCGGCCCCGAACCAACGACAATTAGATCGTACATGTATTTTCTCCTCCGTTGCCCTCTTGGACTCCCCCTTTAACAAGGGGTGACAAGGGGGGATCATAGCCCTACTACTGTTCCAATATTTTCTATCATCTTCACGATTGTCTGTAAAAACCGCGCCGCAGGCGCTCCATCCAGGACCTGGTGGTCCGAGGTGAGTGACAGCCCGATACTATCAATAAAAAAAACATTTTCTCCCTTCCTGACCGGCTTTGGCTGAATGCTGCACACGCCGAGAATGGCAACCTGGGGCGCATTGATGACCGGTGAAAACGACTCAATGCCGAACATTCCCAGATTGCTTACTGTAAATGTGCCGCCCGTCAGGTCGTCAGGCGATATTCCGCTGTCGCTTGCCTCCTGCGACAGTGCCTTGATGCGTGCCCCAAGTTCAATGATTGTCATGGTGTGGGCATTGCGCACTACGGGCACAAGCAGGCCGCGCGGGGTGTCGCAGGCAAATCCAATGTGGATTGCCTTGCTCCCAAAGATCTTTCCATCAGAATACAGGCCGTTTACCTCTGGATGTTTTTTAAGGGCCTTGATTGTCGCGAAGATGACCATGTCGTTTATGGAAACATTCGGGACATTTTTGCCCGCTGCTTTTGCCTCTTTGACTTTTTTTCTAATAGCGAGCATAGCGGTCGCATCAGCTGATGTGTTGAGCGTATACTGGGCGGTTTCAGCAAGAGACCCGCGCATGCGGGATGCGATTGTTCTGCGTATCTTGGACAGGGGTTTGGGCGCCTCACCAAGATCATCCGCGCATATAAGGCCATTGACACCACTGCCCAAAACAGGCGTTGTTTTCCCCTCTTGTATAAGCTGCGCCGCCAGGGGGGAAACGCGTGGCCCGCTCATATGCTGTTCACGCACGTCCTGTTCAACTATTCTGCCACCCGGCCCCGATCCCCGTATGCCATCGAGATTGACAGCATGTTCCCGCGCATGGCGCCGTGCCCTGGGGCTTATTCCTGCGTCTTCCGTGACCGGAGTCCCTTCCTGTACTAGGTGAACGTCACTCCCCCTTGTAGGGGGGGCAGGGGGGTTCTTCAGTTCGCCTTGTTCTTGCTTCTCTTTTTTTCTTTCTGTCTGCTGCCCACTGCCCGCTGCCTTTCGGTATTCCTCAACATCCTCTCCCACATTCCCTATCACGGCAATATTCGCAAACACTGGCACTAAATCGCTAGGTTCAAAAAATAGAGCCAAAAGTGTTCCCGTGGTCGGAGATTCAATTTCAAAGGCCGCTTTGTCTGTTTCAATATCAGCTATAATTTCTCCCTGCGCAACGGTTTCGCCGATTTTTTTTCTCCACCCCACCAGGGCGCACGCTTCAACCGTATTGCCGGGTTTGGGCATCAAAACAGGTGTTGCCATGACTGCTTCCTTTCACAATTCCGGTGCATGGGCCAGTAAATATTCCTCAGCGTCGATAGACCAGAGACCATTGTGCTGTTGCGTAATCTTGTCAAGTTGCTTGAACATGGGGTCTGTTGCGCCTGTTGACACAAAATCGTTAATCGCAATTAAATCCAGTTTTATGTTCGTATAAATCAGCTTTTTGCCTCCTGGTATATCGGGAAGCCGCATGGTTGTATCAACAACAGCGTTTAGTCCGCCAATGTGCGTTACCATGACAGAAGGGTCTATTTCCCCGGCAGACATGCATGCAAGCGCTTCTTTCATATCGTCAGTGTTTCCGCCGCTGGTGCCCACGATATGGGTAGATGCGTAATGGACATTATAGAAATTAAATTCAGCTGTAAATGTAGGGTTTGTGGGGCCTGCGAAGAAATTCAGGCATCCGTCCCTGCCAAGTATTTTGTCGCCGGTTTCAATCACTGGCTTCACGGGCGCATAGACAAATACATCATCATAGCCCTTGTTGTTCGTATGTTTCAGAAGTTCGGCAACGGGATCGTCCACGGTTTTAGTATTTACATACATGAGTCTGACCCCATTTTTCTGTGCCTCTGCTTCCGTGTGGATCGATGCTGCGCGTGTAATGCGGTCTTCGTCAATATCTGTGACAACAAGAAGTCGCGGTTTCCTGTCGCAATGAATGGCATAATCAATGGCGCCAAGACCCATGGGGCCAACACCCGCCAATATGGCCATTGTCCCGCCCTCAACAATGCCCATCTTGTGAATATAGGAACCGCCTGTGGTATGATACGAAGCGTGGAAGGCACCGATAATGCACGACATGGGCTCGGAAAGCGACGCGGGAAAAAAACCAGGACCGTTATAGGCGAGCAGGCACCCGCACTCCATGACCTCATTGGGGATAATAATATATGTGGCACTGCCGCCGATATACTGGTATGAATATCCCGGAGCGTTGAGACTGCCTTGGTAATTGAGTGCTGGCTGGATGGAAAATTTGTTTCCCTCTTTAAACTGGGTCTGCCACTTTTTGCCGACTGTCTTGATAATCCCGCAGAATTCGTGTCCTATGATCGTAGGGTTCTTATCAATATCCTTGGGTACGCGTTTATGATCTGTTCCCTGAAGCGCGGCCTTATGGCTCGACATGCAGATGCTGTCCGAGATTACCTGCGCGAGTATTTCGTCGTCTTTGATCTGCGGCAGCTCAAACTCATCGAGCCGTATATCGTTTTTCCCATGGATCCGTACGGCCTTGGTTTTCATGTTTTTATCCCGCTTGCTTTCATCTTTTGTATTTCCTGCCCTCTCCCTGTAGGAGAGGGCCGACGCGATCGAAAGATCGCGACGGGGTAAGGTCATAGGTCATTTCATCTCCTGCCCGCCGGTCACGGGTATTGCCTGTCCTGTTTCGTAGGTCTGGTCAATGACATATAGTATCGCCTTTGTAACATCCTCGGGAGTGCAGCCCCGCTTCATGGGCACCTTGTTCTCGTAAAAACGTTTTACATCAGCGATTGTCTTTGCTTCCGGCGCCTTGCCGGCCTTCAGGTACTGGACAAAAAGACCATTCTGCGGGTCGGACCAGAGCGGCCCTTCAAAAAAATTGCCCGGACACACGGCATTGACCTTGATGTTGTGCTCAATGAGTTCGAGCGCAAAGCTCTGCGTCAATCCAATGCCGCCGAATTTTCCGCCTGCATAAGCGAAGTTTTTTTTGCTGCCCGAGAGCCCGGACTTTGAGTTGATCTGGATAATATCCATGAACAGCTCCGGGTTTAAACGGTGCTGCAGCTTCATATAGAATGATGCGTGTTTGACGCACAAGAAATATGCTGAATAATTTATTTTAGTGACCAGTTCAAAGGTCTCAATATCCATTTCGTCCAAACCGCCTGCCCGAAGGATGCCTGCGTTGCTCACCAGAACATCGAGCCCGCCGAACGCGAGTACGGTTTCAATGCAGAGCTGTTTGATGGATTCCTCTCGGGTCACGTCTACGCATATTGCCCGCGCAGCCCATGGCCCGAATTCAGCGCAGAGTTTATCCGCTGTTGCGCGAGCGCGCGCCTCCTGAATATCAGCCACCACAACGTGAGCGCCTTCGCGCGCCATAAGCCCGGCAATGCCCTGGCCAAAACCCTGTGCGCTGCCAGTCACTACTGCTATTTTTCCCCGAAGCCGCATTCCCGCTGTTTTGTCTGTTGGTTGAAGGGTAAAGACACCAAGGCCATTCACTTCCACGACAGCGGGAATGGCGCCTGTTTTTTTCCTAAAGGTTGCTATGATTTGCTGGAGAAGCGCACACTGTTTTTCACTGTCAGGGGCACGGGGCACGAAAAGAACCTCGAGACCTGTGATCGGTTTTTTTCCCGTGGTAGGACGGAACCACACCACTGGCAGTAGCTCGTTGTTGCCAGAAGCCATGCGTATCGCAGTCGCGCAAAACGAGGCAAAGACCGCGTCCGATATTTTTGTCTTCATAGAATTTTACCTTTGAATATTTTTTTCAATTCCTTGTCCAAGGGATTGTCAGTTACTAGGTGGTCCACCTGATCAGCGGAACACAGGACCAGGCCGGCTGACTGGGTTATCTTTGACGAGTCGAGGAGAATGACGGTTTTTTCAGACGCTTTCATAAGCGCTTGCTTGACCATGATTTCATCCGCATACGGATCGACAAAGCCAAATCCCGGAACAAACGACTCTGCTGAAATAAAACAAAGGTCAAAATGGTAGTTGCGGATGACCGAAACAGCCTCAGAACCGCTCAGTGTGTTGGTCATGCGGTTGAGCCTGCCGCCAGCTAAAACAAGCTGCACGTGGGGGTGTTCGGAAAGCTTGGCAAAGGTGTCCACACCCAGTGTGAGGACCTGTATGTTTTCCGGAAACATGCACTCAGAGAGATAATAGACCGTGGAGCTCGCATCCATGCCAATATGGGCCCCTGGTTTTATCAGATTCGCGGCCTTTGCCGCAATCTTGCGTTTGATATCAACATTGAGGGTTTTGCGCAGCGTATGGTCGTACAGGTTCCCCGCATAGTCGCGGCTCATAGCGCCGCCGTGAAACCGTTTGAGCAGGCCGCGGTTCTCTAATTCGACCAGGTCGCGTTGGATAGTAATGCGCGAGGCGCGGAGCTCAGACTCCAGGTCGGAAAGCGCGACCCGCTGCCTGTCGGCAATGGCTTGCAGAATACGTTTATGACGGTCTATTTTGAGGATCGACATATTTTGTTATAAATATATCATAATATATCATTAATAGCAATATATTTCATAAGCCGCTTCATCTATTTTCATTGCCGCAAAGGAAAAGCCTTATGTATGTTTTATGATCATATACAAAGGATTATTATGAAATCGCTCATCATAGTATTCGCGGTACTTTCATGTTCCTGCATCGCGTTCGCAAAGAACTTCGTCGAAGACATCCCAAATGAAACATCCATTCCCAACATGCTCCTTGAACGCAAGGATTTTGATTTTCAGTACGCACCGCAGTATCTCTGGAAGGCCCTGGAGCGTAACGCCCTTTATATCGGTATAGACACCGCCTTTCTGGCAGACGTGCGCGCCATGAACATCGGAAAAGTCGTTGACCTGCCCAAGCTGAAAAGTCTGCCCGGCGTATCGCTCTACCGTCTCGATGAATGCCAGGCGATAATCCCGGCTATTTTCATCGCCAACAATCTGCCGGTCATGTTCGAGAGGGCAAAGGACGCCACGGACACAGACCATAGCTACGCGCTTTTCTACCGGTATGTGCTCAAAAACGAAGAGGTAATTAATAAAAAAACAGAATTTGTCTACCTGGCGCATTATATGCACAATTATATCAATGTCATCAAACAAAACGCCACAACGCGCATGGATAAAAACCAGAACCCCCTCTCGTCCGACCTCTTTGACTACGATGAAAAAAAACAGTATTCCTCCCTTACCAAGCACAACTACCAGAAGGATGTGACTATTGATGATAACAAAAACGTAAAATACGAGGTGGAATCCTACATGCTCCCCCACCTCTGGTTCGATAATATTTACGTGCTTGTGCCCTCGTCCATGTCTCAGAAAAATATAGAACAGCTCATTGAGGCAGGATTAGGCTCGCGCGATTTCTCGTATAAGGTGCCGAAAATCCTTAAACTAATGTAAAGGCCCTGCCATGAAACAAAGTACAAAATTTGGCCTCATGTCACTCTTGTTCAAGATACGCGACCTGGTGCGTCCGCGCAGCCGCATTCTCGCCGAAATTGATGTGCGAGAAGGTTCTTCAATTCTTGACTTCGGGTGCGGTCCGGGAAGCTATGTGGTCTCTGCGTGCGGCCGCATTGGTCCTTCCGGCGCCTACTACGCGCTCGATAAGTTTCCCGGCGCCCTGGAATCCATAGAAAAGCTCGCTAAAAAAAATACTCTTTCAAATGTCAAAACCATCCTTTCTGAAAGCGCCACTGGCCTGGCAGACGCTTCAATCGATATCGTCTTTCTTTTCGATGTGCTGCACCATTTGGTGGAACGCGAGGCAATTTTCCAGGAAATTTTCAGAGTACTCAAGCCCGAAGGCAGGCTTTTAGTGAATGATCATCATATGAAACACGATGACATTGTGTCCGCTGTCTCAAAAGGCGGGTTCTTTTCCCTGTCTGCTCAAGGGCGCTATTCCCTGACTTTCGAAAAAAGCAACCCTTTCTAGGCTGACATATTCTTGTTTTAACATATCAAAACGATATATCAATTCAATATTTTTCTCCCTTCTTTAAATACGTAAAATAAATATTATCAGCCTGTTACGTTGTCGATAAGCTTTGGATCGCACTTTGCGTTAATACTGCCAAACGACCCATGGAGGTAAAAAATGAGCGCGCCGAGCGAAATTTATACTGACCAGCTGGTGGAAATCCAGCCTGGGGAAAGGTTAGCCACCACCCCTGAACCGAACTCTGCACCTGGCGAGGTAACTTGCCTTCGTGAAGCCAGAGGGA
>Ga0208953_1000842_pt1 | contig 22159 bp, 16 predicted proteins | sample RifOxyB2_FD_184033 | JGI IMG/M metagenome (GOLD analysis project Ga0208953, IMG submission 184033) | Groundwater microbial communities from Rifle, Colorado - Rifle Oxygen_injection B2 (SPAdes) | ecosystem: Environmental > Aquatic > Deep subsurface > Groundwater | place: USA: Rifle, Colorado... | reverse complement strand
TGAAAGCGACTCAAAAACCTTTACAAAAACATCTTGCGCGCAATCACAAGCATCATCATAATTCCCCAAAAATCTGAAACATAAATTAATAACTTTATTCTGATATTTCACAACCAAAACATCAAAACAACTTTTATCTCCATTTAAAAATTCTTGAAGTAGCCTTTTATCTTCTAGATTTATATCTTCATTCATTTAGACGGGTTTTCCCTTTAGAAGTTCCAACCTTTATTACATTATGATAAACATTTCAAATTTTTGAGCCCTTTGAAGAATAAAAGCTAATCCCATTTCTTTTTATATGATCAATCAACTCTGGATTGTTGATTTGGTTTAAAATGGAAATGTCAAAAGAATATGGCAAAAGAAAATCATCGATTTCAAGATTTATTTTGTTTAACAAAGAAATATCTAATTGTTGGCCTTTAAGTACAAGGTCTATGTCAGAGCCTTTTTTGAAATTCCCTTTTGCTCGAGATCCGTACAAAATGACTTCTTCCACTTCAGAATGCTTGACAAAGACACTGTTTATTTTATCAATAATTTCTTCTTTAAGCCCGAACTTCATTTGTTCTCTTTTTTTACAAGGTCTTTCAATTTGCTTTCCAGTACCACAAATTCAGGATAATACTTATTAATAACACTTTGAGAAATTTTCTTAGAAGTTTCGTCGTTATAGGTATGAGAAGTTTCATTACGGCTTTGAATCATATCCATCCAAACTTCTCCCTCGGAAATTAAATCAAGTTTAAAGGCTTCTCTGGTCGTATCTTTTGATCCGTAAATTTCTTTATTCCCGCGATTTTCCAAAAAGTCCTTCAATGTATTCCATGCAAGCTCGTGAGTATATTCAAAAGATTGTATAAGCCCTTGTTCCTCAAGTTCGTTTAATTCCCCTTTTTCTATGAATTTTGAAAGTTGCTGTAGAGCTTTTTGATAGTTTGCAAACCGCTGAACCCATCTGATATCTTTGTTTTCCATAGCAATTAATTTTATCACAAAAAGACTCTGGCATACAGTTTTCGTTTTGCAAAAGAATAGTAGCTCCAACCCATCCTCCTTTTCTGATCGGAAAATATATAGCCAGATTCAAAAATTGTAATAATTGATAACTTAAAAAAATAATTCGTTAACAGACATTTGCTAAACTTCAAAAAAAATTGACTATATTAGATTATGGTTCCTCAACAAAAAAGAAAACATTCTGACTTTAACTGGCTAAATAAAAATATGCATAAGCTACAAAATTCTTATGCAGGGAAAGTTATTGCAGTTGTTAATAAAACTGTAAGCGCAGGCAAAACAGCATTAGAAGCCTATAATAAGTCAAAAAAACTTTTCCCTTTCCAAGAACCGCTTATGAGCGCAGTCCCTTCAAAAGATTGCCTTCTTTTATGATTAGATATAATTGGAGCAAAGAAATATCAGAATCTTTTGGCTCTATTATGAGGCCTGTTGCAGAAATTCATATTAAGGATAAAAACAAAATTTGGAGAGCCGTTACCATGTACGTTGATTCTGGCGCGGATGTCAGCATAATCAAGAGAAGTTTCGGCGAACTATTTGGCCATAAAATTAAAAAAGGAAAAAAGATCAGACTTAAAGGCATCGGTTCAGAGATAGCGGCTTATATTCATAAAATGGATTTATTAATTGGCAAACACGAGATTCCCTTAGATGTAGCAATTGCTGATACCGATAATATTCCTAATCTTTTAGGAAGAAAAACATTGTTTGATCTTTTTGAAATAAGATTTAAGAATCTAAAAAAACAAACGCATTTTTCAAAAACTGCTTAATTAAAATAGCCGTTTTTTGCAATAAAATACTAATAAGTGGTAAAAACAAACAATGTCATCTAAAAAAGCAATACTAATCGACGGGAATTCTCTCGCATATCGAGCATTCTACGCCCTTCCCGATACTATGAAAAACGCAGAAGGGCTTGTTACCAACGCAATTTATGGATTTACTATGATGCTTCTTAAAATAATTGAAGAGAACCCCGATTTTTTGGCGATTGCTTTTGACAGAAGAGAACCAACCTTTCGCCATAAAGAATATAAAGAATACAAAGCAAAAAGGCTAAAAGCTCCACCCTCTCTTTACGAACAGATGCCCCTTATAAAAGAGCTGGTAGAAAATTTAAACATCCCCATGCTTGAGCTTGCAGGGTTTGAAGGGGATGACATTATAGGAACCCTTGCCGTTAAAGCCTCAAAAGAAGGATATGATGTCGAGATTGTCTCCGGTGATTTGGATCCACTCCAGCTTGTAAACGACAAAATAAAAGTTTTGACAACCAGAAAAGGACTTTCCGACATTATAATTTATGACGAAAAAGCGGTTATAGAAAAATACGGGCTTGCCCCCACACAATTAATTGATTTTAAAGCTCTAAAAGGAGATACATCTGATAATATTCCGGGGATGCCAGGAATCGGAGAAAAAACCGCAACAGAACTCCTTCAAAAATACGGAACGCTAAACAATATCTTTGCCAATGCGGATAAGATTGAAAAACCAAAACTTCGAGAGACACTTAAAAATGAGCAGGGAAAAGGGCTTTTGAGCAAAAGGCTCGGCACTATAGTAACAGACGCCCCGATAGAGGCTGATTTTTCAAAAAAACTGGAGATTAACTGGGATAAAGCTGTCGAAGCTTTTGAAAGGTTTGAATTTAAGTCACTGATTAACAAATACAAGAAAAATCAAACGCTTACAAATGAAGAAAAAGTCGAAGCAAAACGGCTCGAAATATCCAAGTTTGATTTTAAGCTTGTAAAAGATGAATCAGACTTAAAAGAACTTTGTGAAAAACTGCATAAGGTCGATTCGTTCGCTTTTGACACAGAAACCGATAGCCTCGACACCTTTTCCGCAAATCTGATAGGAATATCTTTCTCAATGAAACATGGGGAGGCTTTTTACATACCTCTTGGACATAAAGAAGAGAAAAACTTAGACGTTAAAAAAACCATGGCCGCGTTAAAACCTGTATTGGAAAATAAAGAAAAACTAAAAATTGGGCATAATTTAAAATATGACATAGAGGTACTGCTTAAATACGATATCGAAGTCGCTCAACCATATTTTGACACAATGGTCGCGGCATATCTGATTGATCCAACAGTTCAAAGATACAGCTTGAAACGGGCGGGCGCGCAATATCTGGGACGCCACGAGATGATAAAACTTGATGAACTAATTGGAAAAGAGGCAGAAGCCAATAACTTTGCGGAAGTTCCTGTTGAAACAGCAAAAGATTACGGTTGTTCAGACGCTGAGGTAACTTTTAGTTTGAAAACTGTTTTTGAAAACCTGCTAAAAAAAGAGAATATGGAAAAACTTTTTGCTGATATTGAAATGCCTCTCCTTTCCGTTTTGATCAAAATGGAAGAGGCAGGAGTTTTTGTAGATGCAAAAGAGCTTGAAAAATTAAGCCATGAAATAGATGGACAGATAAAAGATTTGGAAAGGAATATTTTTGCAATTTCAGGCGAAACATTTAACTTAAACTCCCCCAAACAGCTTTCGGAAATACTTTTTAACAAATTAAAACTCCCCGTGATAAAAAGAACAAAAACAGGGGCATCAACCGACGCGGAAGTTTTGGAAACTTTGGCAAAAGATTTTGAAATAGCCGAAAAGCTCCTGGAATACAGGACGGCAGCAAAACTAAAATCAACTTATGTCGATTCACTTCCTATGCTTATAAGAAAAGAGACCGGTAGAATACATACAAGTTTTAATCAGACAATAACTGCTACCGGCCGCCTTTCAAGCTCTAATCCCAATCTGCAAAATATCCCCATAAAATCTGATATGGGAAAAAGGATAAGGGAGACTTTTGTTCCGCAGAAAAAGGGAGATAAAATTCTTGCCGCTGATTATTCTCAAGTAGAGCTTAGGATTTTGGCTCATTTATCCAAGGACGAGAATATGATAAGGGCTTTTAAATCGGGAGAAGACATCCATACGGCAACCGCAGCGGAAATTTTTGACATTCCAATTAATGAAGTCACAAAAAAAATGCGCTCTTCCGCCAAAGCTGTCAATTTTGGAATAGTTTACGGGATATCGGATTTTGGATTGGCTAAAAACTTAAATATCAAAAAGACGGAAGCGGCGCAATTTATTGAAAAATATTTCAAACGTTACCCGGGCGTAAAAAAGTTTATGGACAAGACAATTAAAGAAGCTCAGGAAAACGGATATGTTATAACAATGCTTGGAAGAAAACGCCCCCTTCCCGACATCAATTCACCAAACCAGGGGCTCCGAGGGTTTGCTGAAAGGACAGCAATCAACACTCCGGTCCAGGGAACCGCGGCTGACATGATTAAGGTTGCAATGATTAATCTTTACTGTAAACTGTACACTGTAAACTGTAAACTCATATTGCAAGTACATGATGAATTAGTTTTTGAAATCCCTGACAATGAAGTCGAAAGCATTAAGAAGATCGTTCAGGAAGAGATGGAAAAGGCTATTTTGCTAGATGTTCCCGTTGTTGTGGATGTGGGAGTCGGGGAAAGTTGGGGGGCGGCGTAGGGGCACAAAATTTTGTGCCATAAATTAGATAGCAGTGAGCAGAGAACAGAAAGCGGAAAATTGAAATTAGATATTAGAAATTAGATATTCTAATTTTTTAAACCAACAATCAATCCTGTCAAATATATCTAATTCTAATAGTTTCCCATAACCTCCCAAAGTCGCACTTGCGATTCTTCCTGCTTGTATGCGTTGAATTTCGCTTACAATTCCACCAATCTCCTGATCGACAAAAACATCAACGCCAAAAACAAGAAAAATCCGACCATTTGAATGTATAAAAGGAAAATCCTCCATTGATGTAATATTAAGCCCAACATTACCCAAAGTTGTTCCTAATTTACCGTAAATGCCAGGTCTATTATCTGCCCATGCCCCCAGGTAATAGGGCTCCCTTTTACAATCATCTTCAATAAGAGTCTTTTCATAACCAAAATATAATCTTTTAAGCCCGCTTGCAACATCTGCCATGCTTCGTTCTCCTCTTCCAATGTCAAATAACAAGAGCACAGGATCTATATATCCCAACGGACCATAAAACTTCCAAAACAGTTTTGTATTTACCAAATCTTCCGATGTCATATAAAGCTTTTCAGCTTCTCTTTGTAATAATCTCATGGCATCTAAAAACAAAATATCATTGCTCCTTTTTCTTAAAAAAGATCTCAATGCACTTTTGGCTTCAGGCATTGTTACATGATTTATCCAATCAATATTTGGATACGATGTAGGATCAGTTATTATTTCTATCGTGCTACCATCCCGTAAAACATCAAAAAGACTGCAAGGACGCTTATCTATTTTTGCTCCAACCGCATGCAAAAAGACCTCTTCATGAACCCATCTTGCAAAATCTAAAACTGTGGCACCAAAAGGGAATTCTCTTTTCCTATCTTTCGGAGTGCATACTCTTACAGGATCACAATGGATCAATATAACTCTGCCAAGTTCTTCTTCAGAAGTTATTCCTTCCTCCCTCAGTTCTCTCAACACATCGGCTATCCAGTTATTTTTTCTTTCAGCATGAGGCTTTGCGAAAATCCCGTACCGATAACCTCTATACATTTTTTCATCCATTATATGGATTAAAATGTTCCCAATCCCATAAACGGATATGGCTGTTTCAATAAATTGATGATCATTTGCTTTCGGCCGGCCAATATGTATCTGTGTAGTTCCTGTCACTGACCCATAACTTACATCCAAACATCCAAGGGCAGAGAAACAATTTCCCTCCTTATTGCTCTCTGGAACAACAACACTCAATCGCCAAACATCATAAGAAGTTTCTTCTGTAATTCCCCTCTTAGCCATCCTTTGAGAAAGCTCATACACTCCGCGACACTCTATAATGACCCTTCCTTTTATCCCATTTTCTTTAAGCACTGTGACCAATTCTTTTTTCGCATCCGTTAAACCTTTGAATTCCTTATAAACAATTTCATCTCTTGCATTTTTTATCGCTTGATATTTTTCAGGCTCAAGATACATAAAGCATAAATCCTCGAGCTCCCTTTTTAATTCCCACATTCCCAGCCTATCTGCTATCTTTGCATGAACATTTAGTGTCTCCCTTGCTTTCTTTATCTGCTTTGCTCTCGGCATAGCACCTAATGTCCTCAGATTATGAAGGCGGTCGGCAAGTTTTACTTGAAGAATTCGTATATCTTTTATCCCATACTCAAGAAGTTTCAATATCATTTCAGCATCAGAAAGTTTTTCGTCATCAGACAATTTCCCCAGTTCGCTCACTCCATCTACTCCAAAAGTAATTTCTTTCCCGAATTTTTCTTCCAGTTTTTTTCTTGTAATTCTTTCCCCATCAATCCTTCCATCCTCAATTACATCATGCAAAAGCCCCATTGCGAGCGTCTCTGCATCTGCTTTTTGTTCATGAAGTATTTGAGCGACAGCGCAGGGATGCGTAATATAAGCTTCTCCTCTTTTCCTAAACTGCCCCCTATGTGATTTATTTGCATATTCAAAAGAATCCTTCATAAGCGCCGCGTCTTTTTCGACAAAATCAGAAGCAATCTTGCCTACCTTTTCCCTGCACTCAATAATTTCTTGTAAATAATCAGAAGGAAGTATCAATCCGGCTGGCACTGCAAAGATAGGATTAAGAGTAGAAGAATGTGAAGGAGTTCTTGATTCTAAATTTCTACAAAATACGCGGATTAAAACAGCATTGACGGATTTTCTCGCATGGATCGCAGGCAATACACAAAAAGACATTTGTAATCTTCTCCTTGTAAAGGCATACTCCTTTCTTCTAAATTCTTCTTAGTTTTATCGGGGAAATTTCAAACAAATATATTTTGCAAAACAGCTTTGCTCATGCAATTTTACCCCTTGTTATTTCGATATATTATCATAATCCATATAAATAAGACTCTTTCTTGCCTGATGTAGGGGTTATTTTATTTTTAAAGGGGAATTTATGAATGATCCAAAAGTTTCCGGCGATGGATATCTTAACATATTAAAATATGGCAATCAAAAATTAAGCAGGGAACAAATAGATAAAATAAAAGCGACAAATGACAAAGGAGTCGGTGCTGCTCAAACTTTTGTTTATGCAAAAACAGAAGGCGATACTGTAATAATAACCTCTTCTTCCGATCCCCAGCCAAAAGATTCTGTTAAAGTCGATCTTTCAGACGGCCTCAGTTTTGAAGAATTAAAAGCTCTCGGAATAAATCCGCAGGAAATAGATTTTATTACGATTTCGGCAAGAGGCTGGAAATTAATAGGAGAAACGGAAACGCAACCAGGTACAGAAGCAGAAATAATTGATGGAAAAGAAGCCTCTCTCGCCAGCAAAAAAGTTTCAGAATACGCTGACAGAGAAGGTATTTCAGAAGAAACAGCATGGAAACTTTATTTTGATAAAGAAGCTCATCTTGACAGGGTCTCCCCCACCGATAAAACAAAGAGATTGGCAGCTGAAGAATCAATTCAACAGGAATACATAGAATATCAATTAGATCCTGACAACATGGGAAAAGCTTTCACGGGATTTTTAAATGAAGCAAAAAATGTTCCAGCAGATTCTATCATAACCAAAAATGACCCCAAAGATGCGACAGAATTAAGAAGGCTTGCTTTCGGCTCGCGATTTAACGCACGGATACAAAAAGAAATTTTGGGGGTTACGGTTCCCATAGGTACAAAATGTGAAGATATAAATAATGCTGACAAGATTTTTGAATGGGCTAAAAATACTAAAACATTAAAAGAGCCTCCTCCTCCCGCAATCCAACAGTTGGAAGGAGCAAAAGGAGAAACAAGCCCTTCATTAGCCGCAGCATCAACGCCGATAGAAACTTCATTATTAGAAACGCCTCTCTCCGAACCTGAAACAATAGAAAAAGCCAAAGCATTATTCGCGGAAGCTTTTACTTATAGCAAAGAATCAAAGACAGTAACCATAAATGATGAAGCATTAATTCAACTGCAAACGCTGATAGAGCAATCGGCAAGAGAAGGTTTTCAATCTCCAAAATTGATAGAAATCGCGAGAAGGATAAATCCCGAGCTTAAACCTGAAGATCACGCGCTGATTTTTGAATTTGAAAACGCGAAAGATGCAAAAACAAAAAACGCTGCCGCAGAAAAAACATATCAAAGAGTCGGTCAATTGGCAAAAAATGAAATTGACAATTATGACGGGTTTGTAAGCACTTCAAAATCGGCAGCGCTGAAAAGATTAAACGCCTTTTGGTGGGCTTTAGATTGTATTTTATTAAATGCCGACGCAAAAAAGGTTGATCAAAAATTAGGGGAGATTGCGTCAAAGGCAACAATTAATTATAGAAATCTTTTAAATGATTTTAGTTTCCTATATAATTCTGATTTTACTATAAACAGAAAATTATCTTTATTAAATAAACTTAAGCGCAATACCCCCATTCTTCCGCAAGAAAGGCCGATTTTAACCAGTATAATAGAAGACGCGAGTTTTGACTTAAGTCGCGCGCCTCTGGGAAGCCAGGCCAAAATAAATGCTTATCGAAGATTATGCGTATTAACCAACATTGCTTTATCCATGGGAATTTCAGATAGTGAAATAAACGCAAGAATGGAGAAAACAAGCATGCCGGGAATTGATTTAAAGCGCGAGCATGAATTCTTTGCCAAATTTGGAGAAGCAGTCAGTTCTCCCGAAAAGACAGACGACTATGCCGTAAGAGCTGATGTTTTGGAGCAAATAGACAGGGTCGCGCAAAGTTGCAACAAAGCAAAGGCTTCTTATTTTGCGAATCCGACCACGCAAAGCCAGGAAATATTTAAATCGACAGAAATTTTGTTGGCAACTTATATCAGCATCGCTTTAGAAGTTGGTTTTTCATATGAGCAAATACGCTCTCTTTTATCAACTGATAATATTTTTGATCCTCCGGCAAGAAATACTGGTTTTTCTTTGAATGAAGTAAAAACAAAAGGAGCAGTTGAGCTTTCTCCTCTGGATTTGCCGGCCGAAGTTACAGCTATTCTAAAAGAACTCGATGTATACGATAATATTTGTGAAGATGTAACAGGAATATATTTTACAAACGAGATCAACAGTAAAGTTGCTGAAAGAACTATGGGAGGAGCTGGAGGAGAAGCAATTCCCTATATACGAAAAATTTGGATAGACTCGCTGACTCCAGAAGGAACAATTGAAAGCCCTCAAATGCTGGCCATGGTAATTATACATGAATGGCTGCATGTAAAGTGGGAAATTGATAACCAAAACAATAAAGAACTCTTAAGAAGCCTTCCAAATGAAAGAAATTCATTTTTAGGCGGAGCAAAATTTATGAAAATTTATCTTGCAACTTTAATATCAAAACATAAAAACGAATTACAGGAGTATGAAACCTTAAAAGCAGCTTATCTTGCTGTGAAAATCAGCGAGCCAGACGCCCCCATACCGCCAAGGCTGTTTGAGCTTGAAAACGGGATTGTCAAGATTACTTCAGAGATTGCGTTAACTATTTATTCTGATGAAATAACCGGATTAGCGGCAAATTCTATTCTTCGGTATCCGGCAAATGACACCAGCCAAAGAACCGACATTTTTGAAGGCTCAGAAGAGCTTGATTTAGACACTTATCCCACCAATTTAAGCGGCGGATATGGCAAGCAAATAGACCAATGGATAGCATCTTCAGGCTTACAGGAGGAATCAGCAGAAGAAACAAAGATGCTTTACCAATGGATTTTATCAGGAGACGCGGACATTGCCGGATCGAGCTATGACAATAAAATATATGGTGCGACAGTAAGAAACTTTACAGTGCCGACTAATACTCTTTTAGATGAAAGCCAACCTTTTGCCCCTTTAATTCCAATACAGCAATATTATAGTTTAAGCGCGACGGGAATGACCAAAGATATTGATTTATATTCAATATGTTGGCACAATAATTCTTTATATAAATTAAATCAAGGGGCTTTCAATGATGCGGCAAGGGCTTTCGTAGAAAAAACTGCCCATTTGGATATCAAGGACTACTCAAAGATTTTTCCTGCGATATTAGTCGTTTTAGAAGACAGTTATGTAAGCACGATAGGATTAAAAGAATATCTTGATAACAATTATATGTATCTTAAAAATATTTTTATAAGAAGCTACAGTCTCAACAACTTTCAAGCGGAAACAGCGATAGAACTGTTAAAATTTCTGGCCAACTACAAAATCGACATACCTCAACAATACAATATTTCAAATTCCGCGACAGCAATAACAATTTGTTACCTTGCAACCAACAGTTGGCGCTTTGACCAAAACATTTTGGCTTCAATCCTTCAAGCCCAAGGGCAGCAAAAAATTCTACAAGAATGCGGCTATCCGGCGAGCTAAATCTCAGTTTGAATAGAAAACAAAAGCGATTTATAATTAATAATCATGCTTTTGCGCGAAGAATTAAAAGAATTGCTCGATATAACCCTGCGAAACGGCGGAGATTTTTACTGTATTGACAACCACCATATTTACGGTTAAAATGGTTATATGCTATACAAAAGGGGATTAGTAAAACCTGCAAGGGCGTTTTTTCTTTTTGGACCCCGTGGGGTAGGCAAAACAACATGGATTCGCCAAAATTTCAAAAATGCCTATATGATAGATCTTTTGCCAAGTCGCGTTAATTTGGAGTATTTGAAAAATCCAATGCTATTGGAGCAAGAAGTCAATGCACAGCCAAGGACAAAATGGGTTGTACTTGATGAAATACAAAAGGTTCCTTCACTGCTGGATGAAATCCATAATTTAATGGAAAATCACAACCATAAGTTATTTGTTTTAAGCGGATCTTCCGCAAGAAAGATTCGACGAGGGGGCGCCAATTTATTGGCAGGGCGTGCAGTAATAAGGCATCTTTTTCCTCTTACATCAAAAGAGCTTAATTTTTCTGTCCCTATTGAACAATTAATAACATATGGCTCACTGCCTGCGAGCATTAATGCATCAACCAATTTTGAACGCGATGATTTCTTAACTAGCTACATTGAAACATATTTGCGCGAAGAAATAAAAGAAGAAGGATTAGTTAGACGACTAGATTCTTTCGCACGATTTATGGATATTGCTGCATTAGCAGGAGCTCAAACAACAAATATTGCGGGAATAGCTCGCGATAGCGGCGTTAACCGCAATTCTGTGCGTGGTTTTTTTAATATTTTAGAGGACACATTGATAGGACATTGGCTTCCCTCTTATAGAAAAAGAGCAAAAATCAAAGAAGTTTCACATCCAAAATTTTATTGGTTTGATGCCGGTATTTTACGGGTAGCAAGCGGTGGAGCAAAAGAACCTCTTGAGTCCGATTGGAAGGGAAAAGCACTAGAAACATGGCTATTTCATGAATTATCAGCCTATATTCACTATTCTGGAGCTGGAGGCACCTTAAGTTATTGGCGCACACCTTCGGGAAGTGAAGTAGATTTTGTATGGCAAAAAGGCAATAAAATAGTAGCCATCGAAGTAAAAGCTTCAAAACACTATAATCATAAATTTGGAACGGGATTGCGTTCCTTAGAAGAAGGCATAAAACTTACTCAACAATGGCTAGTGTACATGGGAGAAAAAAGCTTGAAAGACGGAAATATACACATAACTCCCGCCCTTCAATTTGTAAAGCTTTTAGCTCAAGGTGAAATAATTTATTAACAATGCTAACCTCCGATGAACTACAAGAAATATTAAACATCTCTCTTAGGAACGGCGGAGATTTGGCTGAAATCTTTATTGAAGAAACAACATCAACAAGCATTGCATTTGAAGACGACAAGGCAGAAAAGATAAACTCCGGCACAGACATTGGCGCGGGAATCCGTTTGATAGACAAAAAAGAAATCTATTATGCGGCGACAACCGATATAAGTTTTCCAAGTTTAAAAGAGACCGCTATAAAAATTTCCTCTTCCATAAAAAAAAGCAAAAAGACAAAAACATCAGACGAGCTCATTCCTCAAATTTCGGAAAGATTAGGGAAAATCAAAAAACATCCTGATTTGGTTCCTATCGAAGAAAAACTGGATAAAATAAAAATTTTAAATGACACGGCTCGTTCTTTTGGCGAAAAAATAAAACAAGTTACTGTAAAATATTCCGACTCCAACCAAGCCATAACAATTGCCAACTCAAACGGAGTTTATGTCGAAGACAACAGGACAAGAACCCGATATTTGATAAATGTAATCGCTGAAAAAAACGGAATACTTCAAACAGGATATGAAGCCCCTGGCGGAACGGTAGGTTTTGAATTATTTGATCTTTATCCTGCCGAAGAATACGCGAAAAAGGCAGCAGAAAGAGCCATAAAAATGCTTGATGCCCCGCATGCCCCATCCGGTAAAATGATGGTAGTCCTATCTTCCGAAGCCGGCGGGACGCTTATCCATGAAGCATGCGGACATGCTCTTGAAGCCGACTTTATAATGAAAGGAACTTCAATTTTTTGCGGCAAAATCGGAAAACAGGTCGCCTCCCCTCTTGTTACCGTCATGGACGATACAACTCTACAAGGAAAATTTGGATCTTACGCGTTTGACGATGAAGGGACTCATGCCCAAAAAACAATCTTAATAGAAAATGGGATTCTTAAAGGCTATCTAAATGACTGGTATACGGCAAGAGAACTTGAAATGAAACCAACGGGAAACGGCCGCAGAGAATCGTTTCGTACAAAACCTGTTCCACGCATGACAAATACATTAATCGCTCCTGGGAAAACAGATCCCGGGGAAATTATAAGTTCGGTCAAAAACGGCCTTTTTGTAAAAAGAATGGGTGGAGGAGAAGTTAACATTACAAACGGCGACTTTGTCTTTGAAATAAATGAAGCCTACCTGATAGAAAACGGTCAGATCACATCGCCCGTCCGAGGAGCAATCCTTACAGGAAACGGGCCAAAAGTGCTGGAAACAATTGATATGGTCGGCAACGATCTCGGTTTTCAGGTGGGGGTCTGCGGCAAATATGATCACGCCCCTGTCTCGGATGCCCAGCCTACAATTAGAATTCCGGAGATTGTGGTTGGGGGGAGATGATCAATGATCAATTTCCAATGTCCAATGACCAATGTCTAATGTCTAATTTATAAACATCTATAGTATAATATAATATATGTTTTTTATTGATGAACTCTTAAAAGCCACTCATGGTAAGTTATTAAACGGAGATCCAGAACAAAAAGTAAATTCAATATCAACCAATACCCGTAATATCAAAAAGGGAGATGCTTTTCTTGCCTTAAAAGGTCCAAAGTTTGATGGCCATATTTTTTTGGACAAAGCAATTAAGAAAGGTGCAGCAGCATTAATCGTTTCAAAACATTTCCACACTAAAAAAGCCGCTGTCATAAAAGTCAAAAACACCCTAAAAGCCCTTCAAAATATCGCCGGTTACCACCGAATGAAATTCAACATCCCAGTAATTGCAATAACCGGAAGCGCCGGAAAAACAACAACAAAAGACATGATCTCTTCAGTCCTTTCTCAAAAGCTAAAAACATTAAAAACCAAAGAAAATCTGAACAATGAAATAGGCGTGCCTATTACTCTTTTACAATTAAATAAAAAGCATCGAGCGGCAGTTGTTGAAATGGGGATGCAAAAAGAAGGAGAAATAAAAGAGCTCGCGGAAATCGCGCGCCCGACAATAGCAGTAATTACAAACATAGGCGAAGCTCATTTAAAATATTTCAAAAACAAAAAAGAGATCGCAAAAACAAAGGCCGGAATTTTTTCTTTCTTAAAGCCCGGCAACACAGCAATCCTTCCAGAAGATGACAAATATTTTAAATACCTGAAAGAATTTGTTCCAAAAGGAATAAAGATGAAAACTTTCGGAAGAAATGACATCAACCTTCCCTCTCCCCACAGGAGAGGGACAAACCTCCTTAAAGATAATATAACTACCAAAATTAGGGTGAGGCCTCCGGGAAACCATAACTTACTTAATGCTCTTATAGCTGTTAAAATCGCAAAAATTTTAAACATTAAAAAATCTTCTGTAATAAAAGGCTTGAAAAGATTTAAACCTTCAAGCAAAAGAATGGAAATTATAAAAAGAAAAGACGGCGTTACTATAATAAATGATACTTACAACGCGAACCCTTCATCCATGAAAGCGATCCTTTATATGCTGGCAGCAGAAAAAGCCAAAAGAAAAATAGCAATTTTGGGAGATATGCTCGAGCTTGGAAAAGAGTCAAAAAAATTGCATCTATCAATTGGCAGGCTGGCAAAAAAACTGAAAATAGATCTGCTTGTTACCGTTGGAAAACTTTCAAAAAATATGAAAGGAAATTACCACTTTACATCAAACAAAAAAGTGATAGAATTTGCAACAAAGACACTGAAAAAAGGAGACCTTTTGCTTGTAAAAGGTTCGCGGGCAATGAAACTCGAGGAAGTTGTCGAGGTGCTGAGAGCATGATATACTTTTAACCAGCGCCGCGGTGGTGGAATGGCAGACACGTACGTTTAAGGTGCGTATGGGGCAACCCTTGGGAGTTCGAGTCTCCCCCGCGGCAATTCAAGTTTTCTGTCTCTTCTTACGATAAGATACATGGAGGTATGAACGTGACAGAAGTTCAGCCCGTTAGCCAAACTGAAAATATTTCGACTGCCAATTCAAACCGTTGCGCGGATGACTCATTTAATAAAGAACTAAAAAAAGCCCAAGACGGTTTGGATAATAAAAATAAAATATCATCAAAAACGTGGCATCAAATTGAATCGCTCATTGGAATTACTCCTTTAAAATTTAATTTTGAAACAAATCTTGATGCCGATTACGGATCTGAAAAATCCAAAGAAAATTATAAGCCGAATTCAAGTCAGAACTGCCAAACACAGGATGCAACAAAACAACAAAGCCGGATGACGCAGCAACCGGAACAAAACGATAAATTTGAAACAAATAATTTAAAAGTTATAAAAGAAATTCTTGCCAACTTTATGCCTAACCCTGTCGTTCCTCCTTCTTTTTTCTTTGGAAATTTGGAAACGTCGGGCACAACGTCAAATATTGTTTCAAAAATTGATCTCCAGTTATTAATAGACCAGATAGCCGAACAGGCAAAACTTGTCAAAAGCCAAAGAAAAGTTGAACTGGCACTTATGCTAAGAGAAGAGCATCTTGGGAAAATAGACCTTTCTTTTGCAAGCAGAAATGGATTTGTTTCTATTCAAATTGCGGCTTCGCCCGAATTAAACAAGAGCTTGCAGGATTCTTTGCCCGAATTGGAAGCAGCGCTTAATTTGGCGCATATAAAATTTGACCAGATAAAAATAAAGGAGGTCCAAAAATATGACGAGCATTCCTTTGCCTCTTAACGCTTATTCAACCAATGCTTACGCAATGGATCCTTTCAATATAAGCGACTATCAACAGTCTTCGTCATCTTTGGATCAGCAGCAGCAATATATAAATCCAAATGTGTTCAAAAATCTGCTGGCTTCAAAGCTGCTTGAAATTACAAATGGAAGCAACGACAATGAAGAAGAAAACAACAACAGCTTTTGGAGCGGGATGCAGTCAACATATCAGACAACTTCATCGCAACCTGCAAATTTATTCTCTCCGGCTGCCTCTGTATACCAAGAGATGATAGCAAAAGCAAATCTTATCGGTAAAGTAGTTGACGCGATTGATCCCGCTACAAACCAAAAATTCAGCGGAACGGTAAAAGGTGTTACAATAGACTCAGGTTCATTAAAAATTGAAGTGGGAGATAAAATTGTCCCGCCTGAAAACTTAATTTCAATAAGGAGGTAATAAAATCATGTTTAATATGATGAGCCGCGCCAAAACGGCAATGGAAGTTTACAACGCCGCGCTGGATATAACTTCTACCAATATCGCAAACATGGATGTAACAGGGTACAAAGGGCTTGACACCTCTTTTCAGGCTATATTTGAAAAGCTTATAAGACCTGGCACTTCTGCATCTAATATTTCCAACATTGGGGGAACCAATCCTATCCAGGAGGGATCAAGTGTCGGAATATCAAATATTGCGGTAGATTTTTCACAAGGCTCTTTTTCTTCGTCAAACGCGCAGGGAGATCTGGCCATAGACGGAAGAGGCCTTTTTGTTGTTTCAAGCGACAATGGCGCTTCGTATGAATATACTAGGGCAGGCAAATTCTACATAAACAGCTACGGGAATCTTGTTACAGACAAAGGGATGCAGCTTTATGGCTTAAATGCCAGCGGCTCTTTAACTCCTATAACCGGACTTGTCGGAGATTGGCAATTAGATTATTCATGGAATGAAGGGACAGGTGATCTTCTTTACAAAGGCGGATCAACGGGATATAAGATCGCATTAACTTATTTTGCCAATCCTTCCGGTCTTCAGCAAAGATCGGGAACAACTTTTATCGAAAGTTTAGCGTCTGGAAGTCCCGCAACCCCTATAACTGCAGGAGGGATAGCCGGAAATATTAAGGCGGGGCAATTAGAAGCTTCCAATGTTTTTTACACAGGGGAAAGTATTAAAGCGCTTGAATATCAGCGGGCAATGAGCGCGAACTTATCTATAGTAAAAGCGGCGTCAGACATGCTTTCACAAGTTATTAACAAATTAGGAGCATAATAGGAATTAATGGCAGATAAAAGTAAGGCAGAAATTTCTCCGCAAAAGCGAAGTTTAAAGCTTGCTCCAATGATTGGTGATTGGACAACATATAAACCATCTAAATCCCTTACAAAAAAAGTTAAACTGGGTTTATATGGCTTTGACAGGCTATCAGGGGAAGAATTAAAACAGGCCCATCTTCTGCATTACAATTTTGCAGCCAGGCTTATCCGCGCGCTCAAAGAAAAGCTTAGGCTTGGCACAGAATTATATCTGGTAGAAGCATATCAAAACACTTATGCCAGTTTCTTAAAATCTTCTTCCATGCCAGTTTTTCAGGGAAAAGTCACATCGTCAAGCTACAATGAAGAAGTATTTGTTTCTTTTGACATGCAAATGACTGATTCGCTTATAAATGCGGCATTAGGAAGCGATGAAACCGCAAAACTCCATCGAGGTTTAACCGAAGCAGAAGAAATCGTATTAAGCAGGGTTCTTGCCGATTATTTCCCGCATTATTACGATCTTTTCAAAGAAGCAATAAAAGATGCCGCTTTTTTGAAAGTTGGATCACCTGATATAACCATAGATTCAAGCATTAATCCCCAATCAACTTTTGTATATTTCTCAATTGATTTGAGCATAAACGGCAATATGGGAAGAATCATTTTTGGCTACAGCGGGCTTTTATTAAAAAATATATTAAAAGATTTAAACAAAAACAAAAAAGCCGCTCCCCTGTCAATCAGCAGAATTCCATCGCCAATTTTTAATTCCATAAAAATTCCGGTTTCGGTATCAGTTGGCGGCTCAATTTTATCAATGGCAGAAATTCATAATTTGGAATTGGGCGATGTTGTTCCTTTGGAGCAAAAGATTGAAGATGCCGTTTTAATTTCACTTTCAAACAAATGCATCATATTGGGACAACCCGGCAAAAAAGAAGGCAAAACAGTTGTAAGGATTGTAGGTTTTGAAAAAGAAAAATCCGTAAAAGTGGGGCCTCCTATTTATGAACAACCGGAAATAAAAAAAGAGCTGCAAGAAGAGGAAATAATCCCTGAGGAAGAATCACTGGAAGGTTCTTTGGAAGAAGAGCTTCCTATGCAAGAAACAAAAAGAATTACCCTACCTCCTATCATTACGGAAGAAGAACTGCCGCTGCCAAGCAGGAAGGGCAAAGAAAATCTTGAAGAAAAACCTGAAAAAGAGTTTGAAGAAGAAGAGCTTGAAGAAGAGGAAGAAGCCTTTCTTTCTGAAGAAGAAGGCCTAGAAAATGAGGAAGAAATTTTTGATCTTGATTCAAAAATAAGTCCGGTCATAAACAAAGGCATTGTGCCAAAAAATGATATTGATTTAAAAGAAGGCTTAGGTGATGAAGAAGATTCTGATGATTTAGATGATTTGGACATGGATTTAGGTTTGGATTCTGAAGAAGAAGAAGAAGAAGAAGAAAATAAATAAAAAGATAACACCTTAATTGAAATTTGGTCATTAATTAGATGACTTTTTAGTACTTCTAATATTCAAAAAATGTTACTCTTAACTTGTCGAAGGACACTTTATCCCGCCTAAACCAATGTGAAACTTTTTAAATATTTTTTCGAAAGAATAGTAACAGGGATAAAGATAAGAAGGAGAAGGAAAATGTTTACTGGTAGGATGGCTTCCATTACGTCCCCTTCTGCACAAAAGCTTACAATCACTAGCAGACTTCGTAGTCTCTGGAATGGTTGCCGTAGGCTTTGGAATATGGAAAAAGAGCTGAAAGATATGGGGATGGGAGTAGTAAAAAAAATTCCGACGAATTTTTTTAGGGTCTATTATATTAGCAATCCTAAAAAGTATGAGGATTTTTGTACTTTTTATCAATATGTTATTCACAACCTCTGCTTATTATCCGCACGAAGTTATTTCAGGATTGATATAAAGCTTCCTTCTATGTACCTTATGGTTCATGAACTGAATTTTAGAGAGACAATGGATCTTTTTGAAAATGATAAAACAGCATTTGAGGATTTTATAGCAACGTGTATAGTTGCACCAATTAAAGCACTTGGAGAAGTTATTCCAGATTATAGTCTTGGAGAATACGCAGCTGTAAGAGAAGGCTTCAAAAACAAAGGGATACCTCATGAAATAGGTTTCGCTACTCTCGACCTTGATTTGTTTGTATTTATAAACAGAAGAACTCATTCCCTCTCGGCAATGAGATTCAAGCAAGACATTTCTTGGGAATTGTCTTCTTTTAATCATTCAGAAAATAAGGTTTAGAAAAGAGGGATTAAAAATGACAAAGACAAGCCCCCTAAGTAGAAGATTAATTTTTACCCCATTTAAAGAAAATTCAGCACAAAGGTTTGATTCCTGCGCAAAAATAAATCTTAGGACTTTCTATTCAATTGAAGCAACGCCTCATTTAGGACAAGTTTTAAGAATTATTAATCTCCTCACTCTAAAAAGAGTTGTTAATCTTGCCTCATATGAAAAGATCAGAATCTTTCCTCTTCATTTAATCAATGAACAAAATATATCCTTTTTTACAATTGGGCGCGAAAAAAACGTTCTGAATTTGAGTGAAGAAAAACTTAGAAATTTTTTTGTGACCAACGCTCAACGTAGCTTATTTTCAACTTTTAAGCCCTCACCATTACCAGCAGATGTCCAAACCAACTTACGCAAGCAAAGCCGAGACATATCAGATATGCTGGCTGAAGCATCAAGACGGCTTGAAGCTGTCGTGCATGATCACAGTAAAGGGGTTGCATTTGTTGAAGACGAACTAACAGCGGTTTGCAGGAAACTCTACGCCGATTATGGGTTTTGTCCTACAATTTATCGTGATATTGATATTAAGAATCATAAGGCAAGAATTCTTTTTAAAATAGACCCCGAAACAAAAGATGAAGTTATAAACGCAACAGCCGACTTTGATCCGGAAAGCACCTCTTTTGTCGCGGTAAAAGAAGTAAGAACTTTAACCAAATTTGAGCACTTTATACTTGATCTTAGAGATCGGACTACCTTTGAGAAACATGATATTCCTTTTGACGATAAAAAGGCAGAAAAAAATGTAGCTCAGGGAATAACTTTTTTTGTAGTGTTGAGAGGTAAATTCAATGATGTAAAGCCTTTAGTCATGACTATGCATGCCAATGAATGGAGTTGCTTTGTAGATAAAGAAGCAGGAGAAAAAGCAGCCCAAGCAATAGAAGCCTATTTGACTAAAGCTTTATTGGCTTTTAAAGGTGTGGAGAAACCAACTAGTTTGATTGTTAGGCCACAAACCTCTGCCATTGTAAGAGGAGAGCTCGAGACTTTACACGAAACATTATTGCAATATCAAATTAAAAATAGGAGGTTTGTTTCACGGCAAGGAGGAGAAAAAGCTCACTTAAGCATTATAGAAATTCATGATCTTTTAAGTAAAATTAATTCAGAATTAAGAAATGGAATTTTAGCACAAGAGTTTCAAGCAATTATTAGATCAGCTTTCAATTTAACGCCTGATCAAACTGGATATCCCGATCATACAGTAAGAGATTTATTCATTAATAAAGCATCAAAAACCTATTTGGCCTTTGATCCTATAGCAAATAGGTTAATTGGGTTTGCCTCTAACATCGCAAGAGACGTAACAATTGCAAACTCAGTTTTAAGTTATAATTATGGCTCAGGAGCTATGGTTAAAGGACATTATCAAGGTTTCGGAATTTCTAGATATTTTTTTGGAAAAACAATGGTGCCTGTTGTATTTAGCAATGGATTTAATCTTTCTTTTTTTGGAGGGAGAACAGGTAATTTACACGCAGCAGAAGGAATTGTTGATTATTTTCCTAAAGGTTTTGTCTTTCCCTTTGACGCTGATTTGCTTGAAAAAAAAGGATTACTTAATCTTTTCACACAAATGGCTATTGATATAGCTTCGTTTGTTTGTCCTGAAAAAGAATTTGATCCACACACATCAGTTGTAAAAAAAGCTCTTGATCCTTCCAGTGGCCTGATTTATAGAGGAGGAGCCGAGATCGAAGGGCGCTCACCAATTCACGAATATTTTCGTAGACATGTACAACATAAACAAGGAGATATGATTATTATTGTTGCTGCCGCTTCCATAAAACATTTTTTAGGTTATAGCTTCAGAGTAACAACCAGTGGAACAAAAAGAAGATTTTTGAAAAAAGTAAACGATGCCACAGAAAACGTTTTATAAGCTAAATTCGTTTGACCTTCTTTTATGAACCTTTTATAATGCTTACATTGATGAAATCGAATACTATAGGAAAATTTTTAAAGAAGAATAGCGCTGTTTTTTTTGCAGTCATTATAATAATAGGCATTTTAACTTGTTTGCTTCTTGGCAGATTTGATTTTATTTTTACATTTTTAATTACTGCTGCACTTATATCCTTAGGATTAGTCGTTTATTTAAAAGATAAAACCAATGAACTAAATATTTCATTTGGTTTTATAACTTGCATGTTAGCCTTATGGAATATTGCTATATTTATGGTTTGGCATGAAAAAGATGTTTCATTGCTCTTTCTTTGGCTAAAAGTTGCTTTTTTAGCGGTTTCTCTGCTTCCCAGCGTTTCTTTGTATTTTAGTTATATTTTTCCTTTTGATCCTCCAAAAAAATCCACTCTCAAAAAAATCTTCATCTTTTCTCCAGGAATTTTAATTTTCTTTTTAGTTTTAACTAATAAAGTTCTTTCTAGCGTTAAAATTTATCATGGGAAATATATGAGCAGTTTCAGTTGGGGACATTCATTTTTACTGCTTTATTTTCTAATTTTCTTTACTTTAACATTTTACAACTTATATCAGCACATGAGAAAAAGTCAGGGGTTGCAGAAAACCCAGCTTTATTATGTGTTTTTTGGGTTTTTATTAAATGCATTAATAGGTATTATCACCAACATGATTTTTCCCTCTTTTGGAATTACCAGTTTTACAATGATCGGCCCCGGTTCAACCGTAATATTTATCGCCGTTACAACTTATTCTATCGTTCGCCACCGGCTCATGGATGTGGAAGTCGTCATACAAAAAAGCTTTATTTATGGGATTGTGACGGCAGCAATTGTAGTCATCTATGCCCTTGCGATTGTTTTTTCAGAAGTGTTTTTAAAGAAAATCATGGGCTACAGCTCGATTCTCTTCTCCGGATTTATTACAATTATCATTGCCGCGACATTTCAGCCCATTTTCTCGTTCTTACAAGCAGTAACCAGCAAATATTTTTTCCCGGGCCCTTACGATTACCAGAAAGTATTGCGCGAAACAAGGCATAAAATCGCCGCACAGATACAACTGGACAGCTTGGCTATTTTGCTTGCCGTAACTTTTACCAAAATAATGCATGTCTCAGAAGTCGCGCTCCTTATCTTAAATAAACATAAAGCAAAATATAATTCGGTGCCTATAAACTATCCTGAAGATGAAATTAAATATAAACAAATCGAAATAGATGCCCAAAGCCCCATTACCAACGGCCTTAGGGCTACAAAAGATGTCCTCTTTGA
>Ga0208953_1000840_pt1 | contig 22223 bp, 17 predicted proteins | sample RifOxyB2_FD_184033 | JGI IMG/M metagenome (GOLD analysis project Ga0208953, IMG submission 184033) | Groundwater microbial communities from Rifle, Colorado - Rifle Oxygen_injection B2 (SPAdes) | ecosystem: Environmental > Aquatic > Deep subsurface > Groundwater | place: USA: Rifle, Colorado... | reverse complement strand
CGTGGCGGAACTTAAAAAGATCCTGGAATTTTCCAAAGGCCTTTCCGGCGGCTTCGCAAAGAAACAGCGCATTCTGCTTATCCTGGACGAGATACATCATTTCAACCGCACACAGCAGGACGTGCTGCTGCCCTCGGTGGAAAAGGGCGAAGTCATCCTTATCGGCATGACCACGGAAAATCCGTTCTTTTACATAAACGGCGCTTTGCTTTCAAGGTCTATCGTGGTGGAATTTAAAGCGCTGGATGAAAGTCATTTGCGTAAGATCCTGGCCCGCGCTTTAAGCGAAGAGCGGGGGCTTAAAAATTTCAATGTCGAATTGAGCGCGGAAGCCGCGGATTACCTGGTCTCCAATTCCATGGGCGACGCCCGCCGGCTTCTGAACGCGCTTGAACTGGCCGTGGTGACCACCAGGCCGGACGCGGGGGGCAAACGGAGCCTGGACCTGGATATCGCAAGGGAATCCATACAGAAGCGCAGCCTGCGTTACGATAAAAGTTCCGACGAGCATTATGATCATATCTCGGCCTTCATAAAATCCATGCGCGGCTCCGATCCGGATGCCGCCGTTTACTGGCTGGCCAGGATGCTGCAAGCCGGGGAGGACCCCCGTTTCCTGGCCCGCAGGATACTTATCTGCGCCTCTGAGGACGTGGGGAACGCTAATCCCATGGCTCTGCTGGTGGCCCAGAGCGCTTTCAAATCGGTGGAGATGCTGGGAATGCCTGAAAGCCGCATAACTCTGGCCCAGGCGGCGATCTATGTCGCCGTCTCGCCCAAGTCCAACGCTTCGTACCTGGCCATAAGTAAGGCGATGGCGGAAGTGGCCAACGGCCCGGAACGGCCCGTGCCCATGCATCTGCGCGACGCGACAAAGGACGGGGAGGCGCTGGGCCACGGCAAAGGTTACAAATATCCGCACGATTTCCCCAATCACTATGTGAAACAGGAGTATATGCCAGAGCCCAAAAGGTTCTACAAACCTACCGAACAGGGTTTTGAGGCGGAAATAGGCAAACGATTAGCGCGGCTTAAGGAATCGGATAATAGAGAATAGAGGATGGCGGGGAATCAGCTGATTTTGATTATTGACTTTCCGGTAAATCCCTATGGACCCTAAAGTTTACACCGTCAGCGAGTTGAATCAAAGCATTAAATTCCTTCTGGACACCACTTACGGCACGCTATGGGTGGAGGGGGAGATATCGGGTTTCAAGGTCTCTTCGCTCGGCCATATGTATTTCGACCTCAAGGACGCCGATTCCCTTGTCTCGTGCGTCATCTATAAAGGCTTCGCGGCTCATATGGAGTTTGACCCGGAGAACGGCCTGCTGGTCAAAGTGCGCGCCTCGGTCACCATCTACGCCAAGCAGAGCAAATACCAGCTTAACGTCAAAGAGCTTATTCCCATGAAGATGGGGCCGCTTCAGATCGCTTTTGAACAGTTGAAGAAAAAATTGGAAGCCGAGGGGCTGTTTTCATCCTCGCGCAAGCGTATCCTGCCGAAGCTGCCGCGAAAGATCGGCATAGTCACATCAATGCAGGGCGCGGCCATCCGCGATATACTTTCCATCCTTAAAAGGCGTTACTCCAACCTGCACATCATTATCGCTCCCGTAAAAGTGCAGGGGCCTGGCGCCAAAGAGGAGATAGCCGAAGCGATAAGTACGTTGAACGATAATTTTAAGGACATGGACGTTCTGCTTGTGGGGCGCGGCGGCGGTTCCATGGAAGACCTCTGGGCATTCAACGAGGAGATCGTGGCCCGCGCCATAGCCGGTTCGCGGATCCCCGTGATTTCCTGCGTGGGGCATGAGACCGATTTTACCATAGCCGATTTTACGGCGGACTTACGCGCTCCCACCCCTTCGGCCGCGGCCGAACTGGTGGTGCAGAATAAGGAAGAGCTTGTGCGCCATATCCGCCAATTGAACACCCGTCTGGTGCAGTCGCTGCGCATCTTTTATGAGCATCTTAAGGGACGGTTTACCGGCCTGGCCGGCGGCAGGATGTTCAGGAATCCGGAGCTGATGCTGGAAGCCCGCCTGCGCCGCGTGGACGAAGCCGCTGAAGCTCTTTTTAATAATGCCGAGCGGCGGGCCCGCATCTTTGAAGAAAAGCTGAAGCTTGCCGGGGCCAAACTCAACGCTCTGAACCCGGAATTCCCGCTGAGCAAAGGCTATGCCATTGCGACGCTTGCCGACGGCTGGACCGTGGTCAAGGATGCCGGAACGCTTAAACAGGGGCAGATCCTTTCCGTCAGGTTCAGGAAAGGCAGGGCGGAAACCGAAGTTTTGAAAATGGAGGAATAGGTCCTTAATTTTATGGCAAAAAAAGAAAAGAACGGCAGTTTTGAAGAACAACTGGGCAGGCTGGAAGAGATCGTGGCCGGCCTTGAATCGGAGACCACGCCGCTGGAAGACTCTCTAGCGCTTTTTGAAGAAGGCGTGAAGATCTCCAAAGATCTCGCGGCCCGGCTTGAAGAAGTGAAGCGCAAGATAGAGGTGCTGAAAAAGAACGCCGCCAGCGAGATAAAGCTGGAAGAACTTAGCGAGGAAGAGGATAGATAACTGGAACTGGAAAATAGCGGATGGAAAGTGTGTTCCGTAAGCCCGGTTTCCCCGATATCCGTTCTCTTGCAGATATGAAACTCCGATTGGACATCGCCTGCGTGGAACGCGGCATCTTTGAATCCCGCGTGAAAGCCCAGGCTTCCATTATGGCGGGGCTGGTGCTGGTAAACGGCCTGCCGGCCGACAAAGCCGGGAAGCCGGTCAAAGACGCCGATGTTATCGAGATAGTTAAGTCCGGCTGCCCATATGTTTCCCGGGGCGGGCTCAAGCTTAAAGGCGCCATAGATAATTTTAAAATCGAAGTAAGAGGCCGGGTTTGCCTAGACGTCGGCGCGGCCACCGGCGGTTTTACCGATTGTTTTCTGCAGGAAGGCGCAAAAAAAGTTTATGCGGTGGATGTCGGCGAGGGGCAGTTCCATGAAAAAATGAAGAGTCATACGCTGGTTTCCTTCATTCCCCGGACCAACGCCCGGTTCTTAAAGCCGGACCTTTTCCCCGAGTCGCCGGAACTTGCCGCCATAGACGTATCGTTCATATCCCTGAAACTTATTCTTGGCCCTGTTTTTAATTCCACCGCGCAAAACGCCGAAATAATCGCGCTTATCAAGCCTCAGTTCGAGCTGGCTCCCGGCGACCTTAAGCGCGGCATTGTTAAGACCGACGATTTAAGATCTAAGGCCGTGGAAGAACTGCGAAAATTCGTATCCGAGAATATTAAAGGTTTTAAGGAAGCCGGCCTGATAGAGTCGCCCATTAAAGGCGCGAAAGGAAATACCGAGTTCCTATGGCATCTTCAGAAAGGTAAATAATAATTCCGCTCCCTGGTTTTCCGTTCCCGAATATATGGAAGCGTCTCAATATAAACTATCATGCGCCGTATGGGAGTTTACATTGCGGTGCAATCTGAACTGCGTGCACTGCGGTTCTTCAGCAGGTAAGGCGCGCGGCGATGAATTAAATACCGAAGAAGCCCTGAAGCTTTGCGAAGACCTTAAAAGAACCGGCTGCCGCGGAGTGGCGCTGATGGGGGGCGAACCTCTCCTTCGAAAAGATTTTTGGGCCGTCGCCTCCAGAATAAAAGAGCTGGGTATGGAGCTCTCCGTTATCACCAACGGCACGGTGCTCTCTGACGGAATATTCGAACAATTGAAAGCTTTAAAACCCAGGGCCGTGGCCGTAAGCCTGGACGCGGCCGCCGCGCGTTTGCACGACAAGATCCGCGGCGTGCCGGGTTCGTACGAAAAAACCAGGGCTTTCATGGACCGTGCGCTTGAACAAGGCTTGCCGCTTAGCGTCATCACCACGGTTCATAAACTTAATTTAAAGGAACTGCCCGCTATCCGCGACCTGTTAAAAGGCAGGGGGATAGCCTGGCAGGTGCAGACGGCCGGCGCCGAGGGCCGGAGGTTTTCAAAAGACCTTCTGCCGGATGAGGAAGAGTTTTATTCTGTGGGGATCTTTATAGAAGCCTGCCGGCGGGGTAATTGCGCCGGGGACCTGCCGATAATAGGCGCCCATGACCTGGGCTATAATTCCGGCATCCTGAAAAATATCTCGCTTTACGAAAAATGGGAAGGCTGCCAGGCCGGCGTTTCCGTGCTTGGCATACGAAGCAACGGCGATGTGCTTGGCTGTCTGGCTATGAACGATGACGGGTATGTGGAGGGAAATGTCCGCGGCCGGGGCATTGCCGAGATCTGGAACAGCCCCTCGGCTTTCGGGTATACGCGGCATTTCAAAGCGGGGGATGCCGGCTCAAATTGCGCAGCTTGCCCCCACCTGTGTGCTTGTAAGGGTGGTTGTAATGAGATGTCGCTTATGAAAAGCGGATCTCTTCACAACGATCCGTACTGTTTTTATAAACTTGAACGGCGGTTCTTCGCTGAAGAGCTAAATGATCCCTTGCTGCGGCTCCGGTTCAGACTGAACGGCTGGATAAACGCCCGCAGCGGCGCGTTCGGTAGTCTAGGGCGCCGATTTTTCGGAGGGTAATGCGTCCCGCGCATGTGTTAAGCGCGGGGTGCGACAGGTGGGTGTGCGACAGGTGGATGGAAATGAAACTAAACATCGGCTGCGGTTATAATTATCTCAAAGGTTACGTAAATATAGATTCCAGTGAAGAGTCCCTGGCCGATAGGCGGATGGAGGCGCACAGCCTTTATTTCGAGGACTGTTCCATAGAAGAAATAAAGGCCGCCCAGTTGATAGAGCACCTGGGATTTTTTAAAGCCCAATATTTTCTGACCGAATGCTATCGGGTTCTCAAGCCGGGGGGCTTGCTGGTTGTGGAGACGCCTAACATCGAAAAGACCTTTAAAATCTTCCTGAAAGGGGATAGGGGTGTTCGCGAAACGGCGCTGGGCTGGGTCTATGGCAGCGAATCTCTCGGGATGGAACACCGTTATTGCTTTCCCGCGGAGCTGCTTGAGGAAGCCCTTGCCGGAGCCGGTTTTAAACTTGTGAAAAAGGACCTTTTTGACTACCAGGTTAATCGTCCGGCATTAAGGTTCTCGGCGCGTAAAAATGGGAGCGCTGCCGCCGATCTGGCGGCGGCCCTGCGGCGCGAACTCTCCGTTAGAGGCGCGCTATACTTAGGGGACGAATATGCGGCGGCGGAAATGGAAAAGCTCTTAAAAATAGCGTTGGCCCAGGGCGTCTCAGCGGATGAGGACGCGGTCTTCGAACTTGCGCTTTACGAGCCCCGGCTTGCCGAGGCATTTTTCAGGGTTAAAGGAACAGCAAGGTTCATGAAAGCCTCGGCCGGGCTGGCCGCCGGGAATTTTACTGCGCGCATGTACGGGACGCTTGCCAGGCAGCCTTTGGGGATAACTCAGAAGGACGCTTTTGCCGCCGCTCTGGAAGAAGGGCGGCGCGACCTGAAAGAAGCTCTGGTCGGCCGGCTGCCGCCGCTTGAAAAAATCGGTCCCCACGCGCTTTTCTCTTTGGAGATGGCGCGAATAGTTTCCGACAGGACTTTCCGGGCGGGGCTGAAGGCTTATGCGAATGACGCCTTTGGAGAAGCAGCTGGCTCTTTTGCGGAGGCGCTGCGGTTATGCCGCGATAATCCCTACGCCTGGCTTTATTTCGCCCGAAGTTTTGAAGCGCGCGGGGAATATAACGAATGTGGCGCCGCCTATGAAAGGGCTCTGGCCGTATTTGAAAGCGTCGGCCTCGCCGGCCCGGAAACGATCGGGGCCGTAAAAGAGGAGATCGAGACCTTTCGCCACAGGGGAGGCGCGTCTTCCTGAGAAAATGGCGGAACCTTTTCCAAGGGTGTGCAAGTAAACGGCGCGGCCATCATTTATAGGAGGCTCAATAGTTTCGCATCGCTTCGGTTTGGCTTCAAAATCTGCTCAGAATGCTTCCGAACAGGGTTTTTCAGCAGCCTGTTAGTCTTGATCCGGCGGTTCTCAACCGGGCCGCCGGTTTTTTATGTAAAATATAATGACTTGTCGGGCCGTGCGTAAGAAATGTCCCCTTGATTATCCGGGGTAAAATAGTGTCGGGAATGGATTTATGAAAAAGTTTTATGAGATAGGCTCCAGAACCGGGTTGAGCGCCCAGGAGATGCATAAGGCGGCCCGTTTCGGGTTATTCGGACTCGTGGCCGCGGTTTTGACTATTTTGTCCGCCTGCTTTAAAAACAGCAAACCGCCAGCCGCCGAAGCTCCCAGGCCCGCTCCGCAAGCCGCTTCCGATATAGACCCCGCGGCTATCCGGAGCCTGGTAGATTCTCTGGATAAGAGCACCGGCACGGTCAAGCCTGATGCCCGCGATAATTGCGGCCCTTATCCGGGGTATCCCTGCGGCACGCGCTACTATACCGTGAGCGTTTCAGATTTTTTCTAAAAAGGCCGGATTTAACTACGCGTAATAAATATTTACAAATGAAGAAGAGCCTGGCTTTTGCGGTTCCGCTTCTGCTGGCCGGCTGCGGCAATTATTCTTCCGTCAAGATCCCGTATTTCCTGCCGGTCGGCGGCGATATTATAGAGACCAGGCGGGCGTTGTCTTCGCTTTATATTTCGCTTAAGTATCCTCCGCAGCCGGAGGAATCTTTCCTGGGAAATATTGTCGGGAATCTCCTCAACGACCCCGCCGCGGAATTCAATAATTACGCCCTTGCCGGGAAAATCGCCTCCGTGTTTTCAGGACCCGGAGGCAAGGTTATTGCATATCGTGTGTCCAGGAGCACCGGGGATGGAGATGCTTACGTTAAATATTTCAACCCCTCGGGCGTATTGGAACTGAAGCTGTCGGACCCCCGGTTTTCGGTTGAGAAAGAAGACCGTTACAGCGAATATTACGATAAAAACAAGCAGCGGCAGACAGCCAGGAGCACGGTGTGGGTGTATCAGGCTTACGTCGGCGCCGAGATAAAACTTTACTCCGGCTCCTACGTCAAAGCGCTAGACGCCGCTCACGAAACTTTCGGTTGCGCCGAAGAACGCTCTGATGACGAACTATCCCCGGCCGAGTGGTACGCTGAAAATGAAGACAGGATCTTGAACGATGCCGCCGCCAAACTTTACGCCCGCTATATAGGCAGGGAGGTTCTGCGGTCCCGGATGCTGTTCAGAAAAAAAGGCGACAAAGAATCTGCAAAAGCCTCGGATCTGGCCAGGCGCGACAAGTGGGCAGGGGCTGAAGAGATCTGGTCGCGGCGATTGAGCGAGAAAAATGACTGGAGGGACGCGCTGGGTTTGGCGGTTTCGGCCGAAGTGCGCAAGGACTATTCCGGGGCCAGGGGCTATTATCTAAGGGCGCGCGAGGCCTCCGTTGGCGACAAGGAAGCTTTATCCACGAAGTGGGGCGAGATCCTTGAGGATCTGGACGTTATGCTTGATACCGGGTCCGCCGCCGCTCAGGCCGCGGGGGAAGACTGGTTCGCGCCGGAGGCCGCTGTCCTGCCGTTCACCGATGAGACCACCAGTTTTGACGGGCCGCCCATGCTCAGGGCCATTATCGCTGACGCGCTTAAGACCGCCGGCTACCGGGTGCAGGCGCCTGAAGATACGGATAAAATCCTTCTGTCCCACGGGTTTACCCAGGGCGGACAGCTTGGCGCGGCTGACCGGGCTGAGCTTTGCAAATGGCTGGGTGTGGAAAGGCTGTTTTACGGAGATATAACCGATTTCGGGGAAATTATGGCTGGTGTCTATAATCGCCGCATGATCAAAGGTTCCGTCGCTCTCTGGGACCTGAAAGCCGGTGATTTTATATGGGGGGTGAGCCCTTCCGTGGTAAGGGTTAGCACTTCCAAAAGTTTTCTGGGGGGGATATTTTTCCAGTTGGCTAAGGGCATGGCGGAGCGCATGAAAAACAAGCCGCTGGCCTATGAAGGTACCGTTTTCGCCGGTAAGGCAATTGAAGCCCTCCCGAATAAGATAAGGTAACTCCGGGCTGATGGGCTTTGGGCTTAAGAACCGCGAGATGCCTAGTCGGGCCGTCGGCGGGTTTCCTGTGCGTTCCGGGTCCGGGTTTTATTGGGAAGAAGACCGGGGGCTTCCGCCGGCTGTGGAACGCAACGGCCCGCATAGCGGTCCGTTTTGAACGGTCCTCGCCGTTCCTAATGACAGGAATGCGCATCAGCCCCCGGTCTTAAAACCCTCCGAATGGAACGTACAGGAAACCCGCCGACGGCCCTCCAGTTTTGCTAACGTATGTGGCGTTCCTTTGGGCTAATTTCCCGGCGTTCCTTAATAAACATAACATTATTGAACCCCACCCTTTGACGATACGGCGTAATTGCCCGCCCTAAAAATAAAATCGGCAAAAAACCGCGTTATGGGGGAGCTTGAAAAAATTTATTGTTTGAACGCAGGCTGGGTTTCCCATAAGGCTTTCGCGGTCTTGGCTTTTTGTTCCGCGCTTTTTGCTTTGTCCGTGTCCCCGGTTTTCCTATATAGACCGCCAAGCGTTAGCCAGGCGTCTTCACAGACCGGGTCTATCTGAACCTGCCTTTCCATGCGCGTTATGGCTTCAGGCATGCGATTCAGTCTTTGAAGGGCTTTCGCTTCCTGAAAATGAACCTGCACATAATCCGGAGCCATTCTTCGTACCTTTCGATATTGCTCCACTGACTTTTCAAGGTCTCCCGGCTTTCCCCGGTCTTGAAAGATATTGCCGAGAAAATATTGACCCATTAAATAAGACCGCGAACCAGGCAGTTCTTTGCTATACGCGGCGATAGCCTCATCCCATTTGTCGTTTTTGGAATAGAAAATACCGTAATTATGGTATATGTCGGATCTGAACATCAGCAGGGCAAAGTGTGCCGCCAAACATCCAACGGCTATCACCACGATCACTAGAAACCGGCGAAAGGGGCCTGACGGCACTGGAATAGCCAGTACCTTTTCCGCCTTGCCTGGGTCATCATTGGCGGCAAGCAAGGCCAGAAGACCGGCGTTGAAATACATAAGCCATCCGAGCGATAAGTTTCTGGGCGAGTTAAGAGCTATCATTGAAACCGCCAAGCTTCCACATACTGACACAAGGAGACCGCGGGTGTAACTGGAAAATTCCCGCAGGGCGGATGCCTTAAAACCTTTATATAGCGTAATTCCGAATATTGCCAGCCACAGGAATAATCCCAATAATCCGCCCTCTATCCATTGCTCCAACAACTCATTGCCGGCATGGTCCGTTTCTATATTGTGCTTATGATGCAAAAGTATTTCTTTCTGCGAGCGGAAAGAGGGATAGTGTATCCAGAAAGAGCCTGGTCCGAAGCCTGACCATCCCGCTTTTTTTGCCATTTCGAAGGAAGCTCTCCGTATTTCCGCGGTCAACGGACCGGTCGAAGAGAATAAAGTTGGCTTGGGTGCATAGTAGGCAAAAGCTGTCAGGCATATTGCGGTTGCTAAAATGGTGGCCAAAATTGCCTGTTTAGGGTCCGAGGGGTCCATCCTGTTGAGAGCTAAAGCTATAAATCCTGCCGACATCGCCAGATAAATAATCATTTCCGGGAACGCTCCGGTCAGAACAATAACCATCCCGCTGATAACCGATAATATTCCGGCGGAGATGCGTAGCGGCGCCGGCATTGAGATATCAGCCACTATCATAAAAGCGAAAGGCGATGAAACCACCAGATATGCCGCAAAAAAATCGGGATTTCCTATCGTGGAAAATATGTTTTGTCCGAATGCGCCCTTCCAGATGAACGGATCCAGCCCGAAATGCTGCACCAGTCCATAGAGGACCGTCACGGCCCAGCCGCCGGCGGCTGTCAGAATAAGTTGTTTCAGGTTTTTTGTGGAAAAACTCAGAAGCACCAGCATGAAGGAGAGCAGAAATATCTCCTGGATAATGAACCCGTCAAATGCCGCGATCCGGTACGGGGTCGTAAGGAAGCGTGCAATGTTCCAGACAAACAGTCCCACGGCGGGAACTACGAATGGAAGTGTTCTTGCGGGTATTTCAAACCGCTCTTCATAGATTCCGCCAGCCAGCCAGGCGGCAAGCGCCAGAAGCGCGCCAAGCTGCATTATTGTGTATTTGATAGTCACCGAATCATAGGTTTTTAAGTAGAACGCTACCGGCAGGGTGGCGGTAAGCGCTAAGAAAGATAACACGACCCAGAAACGCCAAGATTTAAGCGTGTGAATATTCATTTAGGTCTCCCTGTTGGTATCGGATCCGCAACGCATACTGAAGTCGCATTGCCCGAAGATGACTGGCTTGGGATGCCGGGGCCGAATACTGAGCCTGAAACAAACAGCATAAAAGCCAAGAAACCTAAAGCAAGCGAGAATGAGGGAACTCGTACGGGCGTAAGATCCAAATTAACACTAATATCTGTAGTGGATTCTGCATTTTTATCATTAAGAAGCGCGGCCTTGAGATCGGCCTTAAAGGACGGAGGCGCCGGTTGCGCCGGGAAAGTCCGCAACTGCCGCAGTATCTTTTGCCATGCCGCCAGTTTAGCGGCGCATGTGGGGCAGGAGGCCAGATGGGACTTGATCCAGCGGGCCTGCGATTCCACCAGCCGTCCGTCCAGATACAGGTCAAAAAGATTGTCCACCAGCGCGCAGATCATGTTTGTTCCCCCTCGGTCTGTCTCAGAATGTTGCGCAAGATCCGTCTCGCCCGGAAAATTCTTCCCGACACGCTTCCGACAGGCCAGCCAAGCGCTTCGGCCGCCTGCTCGTAACTACAGCCTTCAATATCAACCAGAACTACGCAGGCGCGCATATCGGGCGCCAGTGTGTCTAGCGCTTCTGAAATTCTGTCCCTAAGTTCATTGTTTTCCATTATTTTTTCCGGAGACTCATCCGGATCGGACTTGTGTTCGGTTCCGTCGGTCTCATTGCCGGTAACCGGTTCAAGGGAGATCTCCCGGCGTCTTTCTTTGCTTCTGCGGCCGTTCAGGTAAACCCTGAAGAGGATTCGGTGCAACCATCCCCCAAAATCAAAGGCCGGATCATAAAGTTCCGCCTTTTTTATAATCCTTAAAAAAGTTTCCTGTACAAGATCGCAGGCATCCGCTTGGTTTCCGGTTAAACGATAGGCGGTCACGTACGCTTTTTCGCTGTGGGTCTCTATAAGTCTGTCTATCGCCGCGGTTGATTCCATATTGTCCGTCTTTTCTTCCCTTACTTCTTCTACACCGTATGTGGCTTAAGAAATACAGGATTTAAGCGCAACCCGGTAAAAGGCCGGGTAATCCGGTATTCCTGCTTGCGACACGATCATGAGTCTAAACAGCCAATGATTAGGTGTTTCTCTCAAAACCTGGCGCGAATTATTATGGCAAATAGATTGTTGTAGAGGCCATCGACTTTTGCCGGGAAGGTAATTGAAGCCCTGCCGAATAAGATACGGTAACGCCGGGTTGATGGGCTTTGGGGGCAGAGTCGCGAGATGCCCAGCCGGGCCGTCGACGGGTTTCCCACGCGCTCCGGGATCGGGTTTATGGGGAAGACGTCCGGGGGCTTCCGCCGGCGTGCGAACTCGCCTCGCACACAGTGCGAGGCTCAGACATTCACCGCCGTCCCTAATGATAGGGATGCGCTCCAGACCCCGGACGTAAACCCTTAAATGGAGCGCGTGGGAAACCCGCCGACGGCCCTCCAGTTTTGCTAACGTGTGTGGCATTCCATGGGGCTAATTGCCCGGCGTTCCTTAAACAAATATAACATCATCCGCCCATTCACGATACGGCGTAATTGCCCGCCCTGAAAATAAACCCGTAGAGAAACCGCGTTATGGGGAGCTTTTTTAAATTTAATAAAAGCATTCCTGCTTTTTGTATTATAACGGTAGGGACTGTGTTTTAGCAGCTTTCAGGAGGATTACCTAAAAACACTTATGAATAAAATATGCGAAGATTTATGGGAAGACTGTTAATGCGTCGGATAGCTGCCGGCTTGGTTTTGTTTTGCGGCGGAGCTTTTACTGCGACCGTATATTTGGGCAAGATTTTCATAAAAGTGAAATTTTCACCGTGGAGTTTTGGCGATACCCTTATACTTGCGAACTGTGCTGCTGTTACTTGGATTGTGGCTTGGCTTATTCTAAGTTTAGGTCTGAGATAGTTGGAATCGTAACAAGGGCGGGTTATTAGGATGTATCATAAACCGGGTGGGGTAAATATATTTATAGTTGAAAGAAACCCCGGATTAAAGACGATAGAAAATTAATACACTTCGGATTTTTTGGAGGGGCGACAGTATATTTCTCGTGCGCTCCATTCGGAGGGTTTTGAGACCGGGGTCTGGAGCGAATTCCTATCATTAAGGAACGGCGAGGACCGGTCAAGCCGGACCACTATGTGGGCCGGCGCGTTCCGCAGCCGGCGGAAGACCCCGGTCTTCTTCTCTATAAAACCCGAACCCGGAGCGCGCGGGAAATATACTGGCGACCCGACTTTACAATCCTGCGGTCCTGGACCCAAAGCCCATAAGCCCGGCGTTCCATAAGGTTGTTTTGGGATAGGTAATATCAGTTCTTTTCGAAGACCAGCAGGGTCTCCACGTGGGGGGTGTTGGGGTAGAAATCGAAGGCCGCGGAGCGGACCAGATTGTACTTCTCCAGAAAGAACGCGGCGTCGCGGCCCTGGGTTATGGGGTTGCAGGATAAATAAATTATTTTCCCCGGCAGCAATTCCATTATATTTTTTACCACTTTCTGGTGCAGGCCCGCCCTCGGCGGGTCCAGGACCAGAATATCCGCGCCCTTAAGCAGGGCCGCGTCGGCCTTTTCCATCATAGAACAGAGTATCTCGAAATTAACGGCGTTGTTCTGCGCGGCGTTGAGCTGAGCGTATTTAACCGAATTCGGTACCGCTTCCACGGCGTACACCTTCTCGGCCAGGTCTCTGAGCGCCAGGCCTATGGCGCCCACGCCGGAATACAAGTCTATGATCTTTTCGCATTTGAACGAAGCGGCCCGTATTTCCTGAAGCGCCGTTTCAAAAAGCTCCATATTGTTCTGGAAAAAACAGTCGAAACCGTAGGATAGGAGCGTGCCGCCCGCCTTCTCGGTGATGAAATCGTTGCCCCACGCGGAGATGATCTCGTCGGCGGTGCTCATCGGGCTTAAAGGGTTGGAATAGGCGGCCATGAAGCCGGTAAGCCCCTCTACTTTGAATTCCGGCAGGGCGAGGTCTTTCCTTTTAAGGAAAAGCGCCGCCATGCATTCGCCGGTATTCTTAGCCTCCCTTAAGATGAGGGTTTTCAGATCGGCGGGGGTAAGGCCGGCCTGGTTGAGCCGCTCCAGTATCTCAAGAGCGAGAGCGTTCGTTTTGTCGCTCATTAACGCGCAACCCCGCGGGAGCGCGTACATATCCCGGTAGTTCCCGCGCTTGTGGAAAGCGAAGGCCAGTTTGCCGTTCTCGGTAGTGAAGCTGTATTCTATTTTGGTACGGTAGCCGAAAAGTTGTTTAGCTTCGTAGAATTTATCCAGCCGGATGGTCTCCTTGGTGGTCTGGTACAGCAGGTCTTCCACCAGGCCCTTCTTGGTTTCAGCCTGGAAAGCGTAGTCCATGATCTGCCAGGGCGAGCAGCTTATATAGTGATCTTCTTTCGGCGGTATCCTTTTCGGGGAAGGCGTGAGCACTTCGATGAGCTCCGTTTCCATAAAATTGCGCTTTTCAAGGGTTACGCGCACGCGGGCGGTTTCGCCGGGCAGGACGCCGTAGGCGAAAACCACTTTGCCTTCGTGGCGGCCGAGAGTCTTGCCTTCTCCGACTATTTTTTTAAATTCCAGGGTTATTTCTTTCATAGTTGTCCGTCTGATGCGCATAGCGGCTGGATTGAGCGGTTAATGAAGAAGAGCAGGTCAATCGCGCGGATATTGAATTTCTAATCTACTACATTTAATATAATTTGGAAGGCGGGAACAAATAATATGAAAAATGCCGGCGCAACGCTAAAGGAGGCGCCTCTGTATGAGGGGATACTCCGGTTCAACATCTGGCTTGTATTCGCGGCGCTCCTTGTAAATATCGCCATTGGCTGGAAGTCTTTTCCCGGTCCCTCCGAGGGCGAGGCGGCGGCTTACCGCGTCTATGGCTGGGCCTATGGCCGGGGAACGGAAGCGATAGGCCTAAGGGAGCCGGCGCCTGTTTTTCCCGTCAGGGTCCTTAAAAGGGCCGGCGTTCCCGTCCCGTTGGGCGCTAAGATCATGGGGGTGTCGGCTTTCGCCGGCCTTACCTGGCTGACGCTGGTTTTCCTTAGAAGGCGTTACGGGGCGGTGGCTGGAGCCATCGGCGCCATGCTCCTGTCGGTCAATCCGTATTTTTGCTATTACGCGGTCAGAGGTCCGGCCGAGATCTTTCCGCTGCTGTTTTTTCTGGCTTTCTGGTGTTTTGTGGAAAAGAAGGACTTTGCTTTTAAAAATCTTGCCGCGGCGGCAGTATGCGCCGCGCTGGCTGCGCTTTCAAAAATAATTTTCCTGGTGTTCGTTCTAGCCGCCCTGGGCTTGTGGATACTCGAGGAGCGCTCGGTAAAGCGCGTCCGCTTCGCACTTTATTCGGCTCTCCTGGCTTGCGCGCTGGTTTCGCCATACCTCATATACCAGAATTCGGTTTTCGGCCGCCCGCTGAGCCTGCAGGAAAATCTGCTCAGACAATGGCGCAACCTGGCCCTGGAGGGGCCGATCCTGGAAGCGCCTTTCAACGGCGGCCCGCTCGGTCCCGCGGAATTTATGTTCGGCGAAGGCGCGCGCCGTTCCATGACCGGGTTCGCCGCGGGTTTAAGGAAAATCTTCCTTTCCGGGCTGCCCGAACTGGCTTATTACAGGATAGAGCTTTTTTTCGGCTTGATGGGGCTGGTCCTGCTGTATATGAAAAAAAGCCGGCCATTTGCCTCTTTGTTTTTCTTGTTTATCCTGCCGGTTGCCTTTATATCCGCCGTGAATCAGGTGATGATTACGGGTGGCATAGAGCCGAGATTCTACCTTGGGGCTTTCTGGCTGGTCTGCGCTTATGCGGGTTTCGGCTTCCAGGAGCTGTTGGGAATATCAAAGCAGTTACTGCTGGCCGGCGTTCCGGGCACCGGAACAAAGAAATGATTTTTTGCTAGGATATAATCATGGCTAATAATAAATACAAATTTATGGCGGTGGTGGTTTTTATTTTTCTGTTGCCGTTCCTTATACTGAGCCGGCATTTTATCGACGGCAATAACGAGCTTGGAAAAAGGGACACGCTCTCCTATATGGCGCTAAGAACCAGGACCGTCGCCAATATTACGGCCGATCTGCTGACGCTTAATTACGATATTTCCGGAATCTCTTCATCCGCCGATTTCCTTAACGCGTCCGGAGAGACCCGAAAAAAAATGCTGGAGGGCAGGATAAAGGAAAACCCCAGCATCTACTCCGAATTTTCGATACTGAACGCTTCCGGGAAGGAAGTATTGAAAACCGGGACGAGTTCCCCCAAAGATCTGAAAGATTATTCTAAGGCCGAGCTTTTCAAGCGCGTTGTCTCCGGACAGGAGCCGTTGGGAGCGGTCGAATACGGAGAGTATACTCCGCCGGCCCTTGTGCTGGTGGAACCGATGAGCAAAGTCCGCGGCGCCAAAGCTGAAACATTTCTGCTGGCCCGCATGAGCCTGGCTTACTTTGGAGAGATCGTGCGCGTTATCGGGCGCAATTCGTCCGGCGATCTGGGCTTCATGGATGCCGGCGGCCAGTTGATAAACGATTCGCTGGGACGGGCTATAATAAGTCCCGGTATCAAGGCCCCCGCCGAGGTCCGGCGGGTTGTGGCCGCCGCTTCCGCCAAGGGCTTGGATGATTTCAGGAGCGAGGTTTCGTTTAAAGGGCGGACTTACCTCGTATCCGTGGCGAATATAACCGGCACCGGCTGGTGGTTCTTTGAAGTGGCGGATGCCTCAAAGCCGCTGGATTATTCCTCCGGTTTCCGGGTTAAGCGCGTTATCCTGACGGGGATACTGCTCATATTCATTTTCTCTTTCATTTCCTACAAATTGGCCCTTCTGTGGCTTGTGCCCAGGACGACGGAGTATATAACGGAGGGGAAATAGCGCTTGTGGGAATTAAAATCGGCGGTCCGCTGACCCTCCCATTCCGTACATAATATTATCCTTCCTTAGGATAGGCCCTTCGGGTTATGATGATGGGTCTTTTGCCCTTGAATATGCATGAATTCTCTGGTATATAAATACCATGCGTTTTACCCGCTTTTCTAAAATCATTTCCGGGTCGTTGTTTTCCCTTTTTTTTGCGCTGTCTCCGGCCTATGCCGGCCTGGAAGCCGTCCGTGAGCGGGCCGGGTTCCTGTTTGACGGCTCTCTGCCTGCCGCGCCGCTTGGCGTAGAGCCGCAGTTGGACGGCAGGCTTTCCGCCTCCTTTGAATTCCTGCAACAGACTAAGGAAGTGCTGTCATCCGGCCGCTGGAACGGGGCCCTTCCCGAGGTAAGACAGTTCATGTTTAAGAACGCCAAAGAAGGTTGGACGGCCCAGGCCCAGAGCGTCGGCCTGGAGGGTTTCCTCTGGACAAAGAAGGAACTGGAGGGAAAATACGGAGAAGGGCGGTTCATTGCGCAGCTTAACGACTATTTTGCATACCTGGATGCCCTGCTTAAGCCGGTGGCCTGGACCCAGGAATTACGCTCTAAACTTTCAGAACTTAAAAATTCAAACCTTACCGCTTCGGAAAAGAACGCAGCCTTGAACCGGATGCTGGAATATTACGTGTCCGGCCTGCAGGCCAATATGGCGAAATATGACCAGGCCGATTGGTCCAAAAAGGCCCGCATTTATGAACTGTTCCCCAGGGCATACAACTTGGCCGGCCGCAGGAACTCTCCGGGTTTCAGATCTCCTTCCGATCCGGAAAAGACGCTTTTTTTCAAGGATTTCAGGAGTTCCGACTTCGATGTAATAAAACGCATGGGCTTCGACACCATTTGGCCGATGGGCATACTGCCGATAGGCGTTCTTGGCCAGACCGGCACCGGCGGCGGCTCGCCTTATTCCATAAGCGATCACGGCACAGTGAATCCGGACCTGGGGACGGAAGAGGATTTCAGAGGGTTCGTTAAAAAGGCCCACGCCGCGGGCCTCAGAGTGATGGTCGATTTTGTCGTGAACCATACTTCGCTGGACTCAAAACTCCTGGCCGAGAGCCCGGATTACTTCATCAGTTACCGCCGCGAAGGCGCCTGCCCGAGCGACGGCTATTTTGAGCACTACCAGCAGAGCGTTAAGTACTGCGTGAGCAACGGCGGATTCGAATACGGCGGCGGAGTAGCAACCTGGATGGACACGGCCCAGATCAATTATTCCAACCGCGTTCTCCGGTCCCGCATGACCGAACTGGTCAAAGGCTGGGTCACCAAGTTCGATGTTGACGGGTTCCGCGTGGATATGGCTTATCTGGCGCTGAACAACGTTTTTTCCCGTACCTGGGGCAAAACTATGCCCTCCGAGGAGTTTTACCGCCAGCTGATCTGGACGGTGAAGGCGGCCAAACCTTCCGCCGCCTTCATGGCCGAAGCCTATGCCTATCAGGAAGATCTTTCGGCCTGCGGCTTCGATTCCATCTACAGTAAGTATGAGACCGCGCGTCCGGAAGGCCAGACCGGCTGGTATAACGCCACCGAAAGCGGCAATCCCGGAGAAATTCAGAGTACGGTCAACCGGGCGGCTTACCTGGCCTGGCAGAAAGGCGGAGCGGGTTCGGTGGTCTTTCTCGGCAACCATGATGAACCGGCTCCGGAGAAAATTTACGGACGCCGCCTGCCGGCGGCGCTTATGCTTACGATCCTTTATCCCGGAGCCGTGATGATGTACTCCGGAGCCGAGATCGGCTACGATGCCGCCATCCCCGGCGGGGAACCCAAGCCGCTGCCGTTCAGCGTACCGGCCAGTATAGACTGGAACGCCGGCAGTCCCTGGGTAAAACAGGTATATCAGGACATTCTCGCGCAAGCTGGAAAAATAAGGGCCGAGATGGGGGATTATGATATCGTTCCGATCTGGCCGTCCGACGGCGGGAAGTGGTCCGGTTACACGCTGATCTCCAAAACGTTCCCGGGTCTTAAAAAAGCCGTGGTCGCAAATGTCTCATTGGATGGGACAAACGCCCGTATTCCGGAGTATGGCTTCAGCGCCTGGCTGGCTCCGGGAGATTATCGGATAATCGACCTGAAATAAAGTGGTTTGGAATTTGATATAATGAAAACGGCGGGGGGGTTGGTGTTTCCGGCATTCCGATCATAATTAAAACGAGGTTACAGTGTTACGCGCTAATCCGCATTTAATCGAGATCAACGCACGGTTATGGCTCAAGACCTTGAGGAAGAAGTATTCCCTCAATGAAATGACGCTTTCCTCCATCCCGGAGGACGAGTGGCTGGAACTGAAACACCTGGGCGTGGATATTGTGTGGCTGATGGGCGTCTGGGAGCCCAGTCCCGAATCCGCCGGAATAGCCATCTCAGACGATAAACTTTTAGCCGAAATAAAAAAGATCTCTCCGGAACTGGGGCGGGAAGCCATAGGCTCGTCCCCATACGCTATTCATAACTACAAGCTCAGCCCCGATCTGGGTTTTGAATGGGAGCTTAAAGCCCTTAAGGAAAAACTGAATTTCATGGGCATGAAGCTGCTGCTGGATTTTGTTTCCAATCATACCGCCAAGGATAATCCATTCGTGCATGAATGCCCGGACTGTTTCATCACGGGTTCCGAAGAAGATTTTAAAGCCCATCCGGACTGGTTTTTTGAGACGCAGATAAACGGTCGGAAGACTTATGTGGCCTATGGCCGCGATCCGAACTTTCCGCCCTGGACCGATTCCGCCCAGTTTAACTACTTCAATCCCTATACGCGCGAGAAAAGGCTGGAACTCCTGATGCAGCTGGCCGACGTGTGCGATGGTGTGCGGTGCGATATGGTGATGCTTACCCTGAACGACATTCATGAAAGTACCTGGGGCTGGCTGCTGAATAAGAATGGTTTTAAGAAGCCGGAAGAGGAGTTTTGGGAACACGCTATCCGGACGGTCCAGGAAGCGCATCCGGAATTTATCTTTCTGGCCGAAGTTTACTGGGGCCTTGAGTGGCAGGTGCAGCTGATGGGGTTCGACTACACTTACGACAAGGTGACTTACGACCGCCTGCGCTTTATGGGCGCCGAAGAGGTTAAGGGGCACCTGCGCGCGGAAAAGCTTTACCAGAAGCGCTCCGTGCGCTTTATCGATAACCACGATGAGTCGCCGTCGATAGAGGCGTTCGGGCAGGCCAAAGCTTTCGCGGCCGCCGTCATCATCTCAACCATAAAGGGCCTGAGATTTTATAACGAGCTGCAGTTGGAAGGGCTGCGCCATAAGGTGCCGCTGCAACTGAAGGAGATCTGGGAACGTAAAGCGGACCTCGCCGTGCGCAAGTATTACGAGAAGCTTTTAAAGATAGTGGATCATCCCGCCTTCCACGGAGGCGAATGGAACCTGTTGGAGGTGCGCCAGTGTTCGACTCAGAATAATTCCAGTAAGAATATACTGGCCTGGAGCTGGGCGCAGCGGCGTACGATAAAAATAGTGGTGGTGAATTACTCCCCCGCTCCGTCCTGCGGCGTGGTTAAGATCTCCGTTAAGAGTACCGGAGACAGCACCGCCTTATTCGAAGAGCTTTCAGACAGATTTTTCTCTTTCAAGGCCGATGATCTCATAGAGGGCCTCCGCCTCCGGGAAATGCCGCCGTACTCCGCCTATATTTTCGACGTTGAATTTTAACTTAAAGCATTCAGTCATCCGGAGGTTTATGATAAAAAAATTCTTAGTTCTAATTATGATCGCGGCGGCAATGGCCGTGAGCGCGGAGGCGCAGCGGCTTGAGCCCGTAAGCGATGCCGCTTTTGCCGGGCAGCTTGATATTATAGGCGTACAGGCCGCCGGGCTTGTTCCCTGGCGCAATGTGGCGGAAGATCAGCTTATAGCCCGTCTTTCAGATAAAAAACCCGCCGTAAGGCGCGCCGCGCTTTCAAAAGCAAAGGAAATGGTCGTTTTCAGCGAGGCCGTCAGGAATAAGGTCAGCGAAATGGTTTTAAACCGCGCCGAGCTTGAAGATATAAGGATTTCCGCCGCCAAAACGCTTGTTCCGGTCGCAAAATATGAAAAACCCGGCGCGGCGCTTATGTCGATCGGGCTTTTGGATACCTCATTACAGCTGAGGATAACGGCCTGCAAAGCGCTTTATGAGGCCGCCGTGGAAAGTCATGAGATCAAAACCTGGATAATTGAAAGGCTTTCCGAAAAGAATCCGAAAATGAGGCGTGCCGCCGTTTGGGCGTTATTTAAGGCTTCGCCGCACTTGGATGTGCAGGCGGAGCTTTGGCCTTTATATGAAAATAAAGGGGAAAGCGCCGAGATACGGACTGAAGCGCTTAAGAGCCTTTTTCTCGCGGTTGAAACCGACGATATGCACGCTCTTACTTACATGATCCACGATGTTTCTATTATCGGCAGCCCGGATCCGGTTCATGTCGCCGGCGTAATGCTGCTTGCCGCCGACAAAAACCCCAATGATAGACGGGATATCACGAATCATATTATAGAAACCCAGGCCCATAACGCGGTTATTGTCGCCGCCGCAAAAACCGCCGCTAAAGGCAGGACAGTCGAAGTGGAGAAATATTTCCATCTTGGTTATAAGCTGCCGGATGGGACGTATGTGCCGCCCATAGATATTCCATGAATTTAGCCGGATTAAACCGGGAATTACGCCAAAACAAAAAACCCCGCTTTTTGCGGGGTTTTTTGCTTGCAGTAGAGCGGCAACCTTATTTTGACGGTTGCGCGGCTGCCTTGTCGGCATTGATCTTCCCTACTATGCTTGAAAGGCCGGCCAGAAACAGGCGGTGGTATTTTTTTGCGTCAACCAGGCCCAAGTGCAGGTCTTTAGCCATTTTAAGGCTTACGCCGTCGGCATAGACATAGAAGTTGCCGTCGCCGTATTTATCCAACAGCGTTAACGGCTCCACGGTTTCGGGTTTCCCCAGGATCTGGTAGCTGCCGGTTACAATATACTTGTTGCCGTCTTTTTTTGCGGTGACATGCACATCCATCGCGTCAAAAGTTATTTCATCCGCGGCGCCGGACATTGTCCCGGTAAGCTGGTGCGTGTCCACTTTGCCGTGCGCGAAGTATCTGCCGTTGGGGCGGGCGTCGCAGATCACATGGATGCGCAGGTCGTTGTCGTCCACCCTGAAACCGTTTTCCTTCGTGCTTATAAAGGAATTCATCATTTCTTGGAAAAATGAATTACTATTTGCCGATTTCAGCGCGGAATTTTCTTTGTGCTTCGAAGCGCCGGACATTTTAGACGGATCGAAAGCCTGGCCTTTTTCGTCCTTATCCGCGGCGTCCTGCATCCTCAATATCGTGCAGGTAAGCGCGGACAGGAATTTTTTGTCGTACATGGACAGATCCACTTCTCCGCTTATCATGTCCAGGTCAACGGTAAGGTCTATGCCTTGCTGAAAGATGTAATAACGCTTTGGTGAAGTCCCCGTCATGTACAGGATCTTGTCATAATTGCCGTTTATGAGTATTTGATAGACCTGGTTGCCGTCTTTGCGCGAAACTTCAAGCGTAAGCCCTGTTCCCTTGAAAATAAATGTGGGATACAAGGCGGGGGTTCTGTACTCGACCTGGCCTTTAAAGTCGACGCCGTCTATATTGGCTGAAACGGTATAGATATTGGTCATCGGCTTTTTGCCGCCGCCGGACAGTTCCAGCGTTTTGTCGCGGAATTTGTATTCTGAAAGGTTCTGGACGATCTCTATGTCCACATCCTGTTTTTCCGCTTCGGACGGCTGCGGGTCCGGAAAATCCAGTTTAACTTGTCCTGCGGGAAGCGCGGGAAGCTCATTCGCCGCGAAAAGCGGGAAAGCCGGCCCTGCCATTAACGCGGCCAGTACGAGGGTTATCGTTTTCATAAGGGTCCTCCGTTAGCGTTCTAGTGAACGGAACCATTTCAGTTCGTGGTTGTCTAAACCGAGTATAGCTGATAATGTATTCGGTCGCAAGGGCCTAAGGTCCCCTACAGGAAAATCGAAAGTAGAATTTGGCCGCGCCCAACCGCGGGATAAAATTCCCCTGTGGGCCAGTCCCCGACAAACAAGCGGACCGGCTGAAAACACTTTCGGCATTCTCTAGTCAGGAACCCCGGA
>Ga0208953_1000834_pt1 | contig 22277 bp, 19 predicted proteins | sample RifOxyB2_FD_184033 | JGI IMG/M metagenome (GOLD analysis project Ga0208953, IMG submission 184033) | Groundwater microbial communities from Rifle, Colorado - Rifle Oxygen_injection B2 (SPAdes) | ecosystem: Environmental > Aquatic > Deep subsurface > Groundwater | place: USA: Rifle, Colorado... | reverse complement strand
AGGAGAACGTTTACGGCAAAGGCTTGAAGTTCTATTCGTTCGCGAAGGTGATGTGCGAGTTGGGCGAGGAGGATGTGACGCTCTTCAGCTTTCATTCCGTTTCCAAAGGTTTCCTGGGAGAGTGTGGGCACAGGGGCGGCTATCTGGAGGTCAGGAATATGCCCGACGACGTTTATGCCGAGCTGGTCAAGTTCCAGTCCATCAGTTTGTGCGCTAACGTGGTGGGGCAGCTGGTCACCTACCTGATGGTGTCGCCGCCGGAAAAGGGGGCGGAGAGCCACGGGCTGTACGTGAAGGAGCGAGACGCCATCCTGTGCGACCTTAAGGAAAAAGCGGAGCTGCTCGGCAAAGGCCTGAACGGGATAGAAGGTATGACGACCGGCATCCCGCAGGGCGCCATGTACGCGTTCGTTAAATTCGAGCTCCCGTATCCGAAGGGGGCCGACCTTGCCAAAATGACGGTGGAGGCCAGGTTGAAGTACGAAGCGTCAAGGGACTCGGAATATTGCCTAAAACTGCTGGAAGAAACCGGGATCTGCGTGGTGCCGGGGTCGGGTTTCGGCCAGCAGCCGGGAACGCTCCATTTCCGCACGACTTTCCTGCCGCCCAAAGCCGATATCAAGGCTCTGGTGGAGAAAATGAAGAAGTTCCACGTTTCTTACGTGGCGAAGCTTAAAGCCCGGTGAAATACGCGCGCTGGGCGCTTACCGGCCGCCCGTAAGGCACAGCTTTAGGACAAATTTTATATCATAATATTCACGGAACCGTTCATGGGAAACTTTATCATCATCTCTCCTCAGTATCCTCCCCGGGTGCGTTTTTTCGTCAACAGACTTAGGTTCAGGGGGTTTAATGTTTTCGGCATCGGCGACGCGGACTGGGGAAGCCTGGACCCGGCGCTGAAGACCGACCTGACCGAGTATTGCAGGGTGGATTTGTCCTGTTATGCCGGCAACGAAGAGCTCCGCGGCGAAAAGTACGCCTCCATTCTTGCCGCCGCGGAGTACCTTAAGAATAAATATGGGCCGGTGGAGTACCTGGAATCCTTCAACGAATGGTGGCTGCCCCTGGACGCGGCCCTTCGCAGGGATTTGGGCGTTCCCGGGATAAAGCCAGCCGAACTTTCCCATCTGGTCAGAAAATCGCTGATGAAGGAAAAATTCAGACGGGCCGGAGTGGCGGTGGTGGAGGGCGGCATGGTGGCCGGCTTTGAGGACTTTCTCGCGTTTTTAGAACGCCACGGGCGGGACATCGTGGTCAAGCCGGACAGGGGAGTCGGAGCGTCCGACACGTACAGGATAAGGAGCAGGGCTGAAGCGGAGCGTTTTTTCAGCGTCCGTAATCCCGCTTTCCCTTATTTTATGGAGGCTTTTATCGGGGATCCCGGGCGTGAGCTATATTCTTTCGACGGTTTTACCGACGCTTCCGGAGAGCCTGTGTTTTTTACCTGTCACCGCTACAATGACGGCATTCTTGAGGTGGTGGAGGGCAACCCCCTCAGTTATCATAACTTGAAGACGCATGAAATTCCGGCGGACCTGAAAGCGGACGGCTTGGCCGCGCTGAAAGCGTTCGAATTGAAAAAAAATTTCTTCCATATCGAATTCTTCAGGGTGGGGGGGACCTGTTTCGGCCTTGAGATCAACGCGCGGCCTCCCGGAGTTCTGACCGTGGACATGATCAATCATTCTAAAGGCCTGGATTGCTGGGACCTCTATGCGCGGATGTGTGCGGGTGAAAGACCCGACGCCAGGTCCCGGCGGGATATGATCTGCGCCTACGCGGCGCGGGTTTCGGGCAAGTCCTATCAGCTGACCCACGAGGAGCTTCTTGTCCGATACGGCCGGGAGATAGTGTTCCATATGCCGATGGACAGCAAAGTGATGGGCGATTACGCGTATCTTGCGTTGACGGAGACGCAGGAGCGCAGGGCGGAGATAGTTGGGCGGATAGCCGCTCTCCGATAGGCGGCCTTTGGGCCCAGCGTGTGATGGGCCTAAAAATGCGGCGTCCTTAGGCCTTGAGCCTTTGTCGGACCCGTGTAACTTGTGTTACACTTTAGGTGATGGGTAAATTGGCGCTTGTTTTATTTTTTATTTTTTGTTTCTTCGACCATGCCGCGGCGGAATTGCGGGATATCGGCGTCGATGAAATACGTCAGTCCCAGATAAAGGTCCGGCAGCCGGTTCCCTCCATTTCGGGACTTTTGCCGGCCCATGAAAAAAATAAACTCCCCGCAGCTCTCGCTGATAATCCTCTGATAGTGGTTCACGCCAGCCGGTTTTTTGACGAAACCGCCGCGGCCGCTTACGGCATAGACTCCTTAGTGGCCGAGTTTAAAGCGAAAAAACGTCCGGTGGTGTATCTTCTCGACGACCAGTCCGCGCGCGGATATGATGACTGGTATCCCGGAGACAAGTCTCCCGATTACGAGCTTTTTTCCGCGGGTGGTGAGCATAACCTCCCTCTTGCCTCGGATGAGACGACCGTGGTCGGCGGGTTCTTCGGAAGCTATGACGGTTCCAGAGGCTGCCAGACTCTTGCCGTACGCGACGCCATCCGCATGCATTTCGAGGCTTCGGAACGGCCTTTCACCGTCCATATGCCGTTGCGGGCGATATTTTTTTACGATCTGGACTCTGAAATGCGGGAAGAACTGCTGGCCCTTGATCCTGAAACAGTTTCGAAAGCCGGGATACTAAAAATTTTCTATCATTTCGCCGAAAACTTTTTTCTTACCGATACTTTCCCCGTTTCTACCGAAGATGCCGTCGGCTTCGGCCATCCTTTCACGGAACAGGAGGCCGATCCCGCCTATCGCATGGGGGAACCGGTTGACACGGCCCGCTATGCTTTTGAATTGTTTTTCGAGGGGATCAAGGTTTCGGAATTCGGCAGTGGTCCGAGAAAAGTCAGTCTTAGGCTGTACAGGTGAAAATGGCGCGGGGGCGGGGAATAATACCTTATAGGCAGGTTGGATATGCCCGGAAATATACTTATAGCGGATGATGACCAGGCGATGCTAAGGCTTTACGCCCGGATATTTACGGGCAGCGGATATTCCATTACCATGGCCTCCAGTTTCACCGAAGCCTCCGGGCTTATTGAAGCCAATCATTACGATCTGCTGATCACCGATCTTATGCTTACCGACGGCTTGGGCACGGAACTCATAAGGCTGTTGGAAAAAAAGCGCGCCGATGCCAAGAGCCTGCTGGTTACGGGTTCCAGCCCTGCGGAGGCGAAAATGAGCCGCAGCGGCATAGTCAAATATTTTGAGAAGCCCTTTAAGGTGGAGCAGTTTATGGCCGCCGTTGCTAAGACGCTGAGCGCTTAAGACAGCCTGTTCCGGTCATGGAGGAAAACCATGAGAGTACGGAATACCTTTTTAATTCCTAAAAATCCGGTAAATAACCCCTAAAGTTGACGCCGTGCCGCGAGAGCGGCGAGGCGCAGGGTTTCTTTTTCGAAGTCGTCCGCGGTGTCGTAGGGGAGTAAGGTTAGAGGTTTGCCCTCCAGTATCGCCAGCAGGCCGGCATTCTTCAGCGCGTGCGGGGAGAAGGCGGCGAGTTCCGCGCAGATGAGGCGGAAATTAGTCTGGCTGGAATAGGTTTTTTTCTCCATCAGGCAGGAAAAATCAAAATTATCGGAATTCAGGCGCAGGCGGATTTTCCCCGTCCTGAGAATAATATCCATGCAAAACGAGATTTCGGAGCTTCTTACTTCTTTTTTTACTTCCCGGCGTTTGCCCAGTCCGATGGGCAGACCGGTGACGGCCATGATCCCCAGCCGTATAGCTTTTTCCTGGCCCGAGGGGCCCTCGGTGGTTTTTACCGTTTTTGTTTTTTCCTCTTTGATCGGCGCCGCCGCCGGTATAGTCAAAGCTCCCGGCCGCGAACGCGGCTTTTTTTATGGGGCTGGGGGCGGGTAAGACCGGTATCATGGCGGCAGGGATCGTTACGGCGTTTACTCCGTAGAGAGCGCAGTGTTCCAATACCGCTGCGGCTCCGGCTTCGTCCACGCCCTCGCCGATAAATCCCCAGGCGTGGCGGGCGGCCCGGCCGGCGTCGTCGAGGTTCATCCCGCGCGATTCCGCGATGATCCTCGAAAGCGTCGAAAAATCAGGCAGGCGCTCGTCCGCCGCCAGGACCGAAAATGTTCCGGTTTCGTTTTCCGCCACCGTTCCCCTCTAACCACGCATAAAAGCAGAAAAAAATATTAAATCAGGCATATTCTAGCAAATGGAGGTTCTGTTTCAGCCGCCGCGCGGTTTTATCCCTAAGGAGAATCTTTGATGTGAGGCTCCTTTCCAAAGAGGTATAATTGGGGAGCGATCAAGTTACTTGATAATCACTTTTTACGGAGATAACTATGATGAAAAAAACCGGCGGCGCTCCTTACGGGGGATTGAACCGCGGATCGGCGCCGTTGCGGCGGTTTCCGCTGCGTTTGGGAATCATGAACTTTTGTTACGGCGCTCGCTCGCGCCTTGCGACATTCGCGGCCGCGGCGCTGCTGATTTGCGCGTCCGGTTATCCGGCTTATTGCACCAAAGGACCCGTAAAAGGAACGGAGAAAGTTTACGAGATAAAAACCGTCCTGGCCGCGCCTTATTCCGGCGTTATCACTCCCGCGGCCGCCGAATTCCTCAATAACGCAATAGATAAGGCGAGCAGCGAAAGCTTCGACCTGCTCGTCATCCAGCTTGACACTCCCGGCGGGCTGGACGTCTCGATGCGCGATATCATCAAGAAGATCCTGGCCTCAAAAGTGCCGGTAGCGGTCTACGTCTCGCCGCAGGGCGCGCGGGCGGCTTCGGCCGGGGTATTCATAGCTATGGCCTCCGGGATAGTGGCCATGGCGCCCGGCACCAATATCGGCGCGGCGCATCCCGTGATGCTCGGTTCCATGCCGTCGATCGGAGGGGAAAAGGATGGTAAGAAAAAAGATCCGATGGAAGACAAGATCCTGAACGACGCCTCCGCCTACATAAAGTCCATTACGCAAAAAACCAAGCGCAATGTGGATTGGGCTATAAAAGCCGTCGCTAAAAGCGACTCCATTTCCGCTGAAGAGGCGCTTAAGGCCGGCGTAACCGATGTCATCGCAACCGGCATGGACGATTTTTTCGTCAAGATAAACGGCCTGGAACTGGCCGGCTTCGGAAAAATAAAAGTTGAAAGGCCTGAAGTGAGGACCGTCAGCCAGACACGGCGTCAAAGGTTCCTGGCCGCCATCACCGACCCCAATGTGGCTATGATTTTAATGAGCCTGGGCGCGGCCGGTCTCTTCATCGAGCTTTATAATCCGGGCCTGATCCTGCCCGGGGTGGTCGGAGCCGTGGCGCTGGTGCTCGGCTTTTATTCTTTTCAGACGCTGTCGGCCAATTTTGCCGGCGTGGTACTGATACTACTTGGCTTCGTATTCTTTATAGCCGAGATCAAAGTACTCAGCTACGGGCTGCTTACCGTGGGCGGCGTGATTTCCGTAATTCTGGGCGCGCTGATGCTTTTCAGCCGGCCGTCACTGGGAGGATTGTCCGTCTCTATGCATATTCTTGGTTCGACTCTTATAGCTCTGGTGGCGGTGGTGGCCTTTCTCGCCTGGATAGTTATCAAGGCTCAGATGCGCGCGGTGGTTACGGGCATCGAAAGTCTGGCGGGAAAGAAGGGATTGGCAAAAGAAGCGTTGAGACCCAAGGGGACTGTCCTGGTAGAGGGGGAACTCTGGGAAGCGGAGAGCGTTTCCGGAGATATCCCGGCCGGCGCGGAAGTTACGGTGGCTTCCGTGCACGGTTTCAGAATAAAAGTTAGAGCGGCTTGAGTATTTAACCTTTTGATTTTCTGTTTCCGTATGTGTCATAATATAGTCCCGGCGCCTTAAAATACCGTCGATTTGACGCGGCGCCGCCGTTTTTTGAGTTTTTTATTTTTTCATGGAGGAATATTATGGGAACAAGATTTACTGAAAGGGCCCAACGGGTTATTTTAATAGCGCAGGAAGAGGCTAAACGCCTTAATCACGATTATGTGGGCACCGAGCATATCCTTCTCGGCCTTATAGCCCTGGGTGAAGGAGTCGCCTCGCAGGTCCTGGCGAGCCTTGGTATAGATCTGCGGAAGGTACGCGCCGAGATAGAGAAGATCGTGGGCCTGGGAGACAATATGATGCTCCTGGGAGAGATCCCCTTCACGCCCCGCGCCAAAAAAGTGCTGGAATACGCCGTGGAAGAGGCCCAGCATATGAGCCATTCTTACATCGGCACCGAACATATTCTGATGGGCCTTATACGCGAGGAAGAAGGCGTGGCCGCACGCGTCCTTGAGAATCTCGGACTGAAGCTTGAGACCGTCCGGGAGGAAGTGCTCAGTATCCTCGGCGAGATGGAACAGAAAGAGTCCCAGAAAGAGGCGCCCCAGGCCAGACAGACGGGGCACCACGCCCCCGCAAAGGGCAAGACCAAGACCCCCACTCTGGACGAGTTCGCCCGCGACCTCACCCAGATGGCCAAGGAGGGGAAACTTGACCCCGTCATCGGCCGCGCCAACGAAATAGACCGCCTTATCCAGGTGTTGGGCCGCCGCACCAAGAATAATCCTGTTTTAATAGGCGAACCCGGCGTGGGCAAGACCGCCATTGTGGAAGGCCTAGCGCAGAAGATCTCCGCCGGAGAGATCTCCGACACGCTGATCAGCAAGAGGCTGCTCAGTCTTGACCTTGCGTCCATAGTCGCCGGCACCAAGTACCGAGGCGAGTTCGAACAGCGTCTGAAAAGCATTATTGAGGAGATCCGGAAAGCCAAGAACAATATTATTATGTTCATAGACGAGCTTCACACCGTCATAGGCGCCGGCGCCGCCGAAGGCGCCATAGACGCCTCCAATATGCTCAAACCGGCGCTCGCCCGCGGCGAACTGCAATGCATCGGCGCCACCACTTTCGACGAGTACCGCAAACATATCGAGCGCGACCCCGCGCTGGAACGCCGCTTTCAGCCTATCGTGGTGGAGCCTCCGACGGTGGAGGAGGCTATAGAGATCCTTATAGGTCTCCAGGACAGGTACGAGACCCATCATAAATGCAAGTATTCGGCGGCTTCTATTATCGCTTCCGTCCAGCTTTCCGATAAATATATCACCGACCGCGCGCTCCCGGACAAGGCCATAGATCTCCTGGATGAGGCCGGTTCCCGCGCAAGGCTTAAACTTTCCATAGCCCCTTCGGAATTCAAGGAAAAAGAGGCCGTCATAGAAGAAGTTTCCAAAGAGAAGAACGCGGCCATCTACGGCCAGGAGTACGAGAAGGCCGCCAAACTGCGCGACAAGGAAAAAGAACTAAAAAAAGTCCTGGAAGACAATAAGAAAAAGTGGCGCGAGGGACGCGACAAGGTGGTTCCGGAGGTGACCGAGGAAGATATCGCGGCCATCGCTTCCAAGTGGACCGGCATCCCCGTGACCCGCATGACCGAGAGCGAAGTGGAAAAGCTCAAGCATATGGAAGAGCAGATCCACCAGCGGCTGATCGGCCAGGAAGAGGCGGTGAAGATAGTTTCGCAGGCCATCAAGCGCAGCCGCACCGGCATGAAGGATCCCAAGCGGCCCATCGGCAACTTTATTTTCCTGGGGCCTACGGGCGTGGGCAAGACCGAATTGGCCCGCGTGCTGGCGGATTTCCTGTTCGGCAACGAGGAAGCCATGGTCCGCATAGACATGTCCGAATATATGGAAAAATTTTCGGTTTCCCGCCTTATAGGCGCGCCTCCCGGCTACGTGGGCTACGAGGAAGGCGGCAAGCTGACGGAACTAGTGCGCCGCAAGCCTTATTCCGTGGTGGTGCTGGACGAGATAGAAAAGGCGCATCCGGACGTGTTCAATATCCTTCTGCAGATCATGGACGAGGGCCTGCTGACCGACAGCCTCGGCCACAAGGTGAGTTTCAAGAACACCATCCTGATCATGACCTCCAATGTCGGCGCCCGCCTGATTTCCAAGGGCAAGTCCCTGGGCTTCATGCCGCAGGAAGACCTCGCGAAGGATTACCGCGAGATGAAAGACACCGTCATGGACGAAGTCAAGCGCGTGTTCAATCCGGAGTTCATCAATCGGATAGACGAGGTTATTGTGTTCAGACCGTTGACCATCGCTGATATGGAGAAGATCCTGGAACTCAATCTTATTAAGGTCGGCAAGAAGCTGGATGTGAAGGGCGTAAAGTTTACCATCACAAAGGAAGCCAAGACGCACCTTATCCAGAAAGGTTTTGATCCCAATTACGGCGCGCGGCCTATTCTCCGGACCATTCAGCGCCTCCTTGAAGATCCTTTGGCGGAGTTCCTTCTCACCAAACAGGTGACGAAGGGCGGCACCGTTAAAGTGGATTATAAAGGCTCGGGAGAGAATCTGGATCTCAGCATCGCGTAACCCTGGAGAACCATTGTGTGATGGACGCACATCCCCCGCATCACCGGCAATATCATCATGCGCCCCAGCACGCGCGCCATAGCGCCGCCGCGCCCGCCCGCGGGGATAGAAAGCTGTTCTGGGCGCTTTTTATACCGTTGATGGGTTTTTTTATTTACCGCGGCGGCGGCTATCTCTTCAATAAGTTCAATCCGCCTGAAGAGGACCTTTTCCGCAAGAAGGCCGTGGCGAACCCCCTTAAGGAAACGGAGTGGCAGACCATGGTCACCGCTCTTGAGAATATCGCCTATAACTACAACGGCCACGTGGGGATTTACATCAAGGATCTGAACTCGGATAAAGTGTGGGAATACAACCCCGACAGGCTTTTCCCTTCGGCCAGCCTTATAAAAGTCCCTATAATGATCGCTATCTGCGAGAAGATAAAGCGCGGCGAACTCTCGCTGGACACGCAGATAAAACTGACGCGCCGCGACAGGGCAGGGGGCTCCGGTTCGCTTAAATGGGTGCGCGAAGGGACCAGTTTGAGCGTTACGGAGATCATCTATAAGATGATCACTGAGAGCGACAATACCGCCACCAAAATGCTGGTTGAGTATGGAGGGATAAACTATTTTCAGCAGGCCTTCGAAAACCTGGGGCTGGTTTATACCAAGATCTATCCGGAGGGCTTAAGCCTGACTTCCAGCAGGGTCGTCAGGGAGAACTATACCACCGCGCGCGAGATGGCCGGCCTTATGGAGCGCATTTACAAGGGCGAAATGGTGGACAGGTCTTTAAGCGAATTCATGCTGGATGTGCTCAAGCACAACAAAAGCCGCAGCCGTCTGAGAAAAGGCCTGCCTATCGGCTGGGAAATAGGGCACAAGACGGGACTTTTGCGCAGGTCCTGTCACGATGTGGGGATAGTCTTTTCCCCTCGCGGGGACTATCTTATCGCCGTTCTGACCAGCGACGTGCCTGACTATACCAGCGCCAAGGGGTTTATTTCCCGCGTGGCCAAGCTGACCTACGAATACTACAGGATAGATTCCAATTACGCCGAGTCCAGAAATAATATTCCCGCCCCGGTAAAATTTCTGTAAAACATACCCGGTCCCGGCATGCTTATGAAAACAAATACTATAGAGCTGCTGGCTCCGGCGAAGAATTGTTCGGCGGGCATCCATGCCGTGAATTGCGGCGCCGACGCGGTTTACATAGGCGCCGAAGAATTCGGCGCCCGCCAGGCGGCCGCCAATACCCTGCACGACATCGAAAAACTGGCCGTTTACTCCCACAAATACCGGGCAAAAGTTTACGCCGCCGTTAATACCATCCTCACGGACCTGGAACTTGTCCGCGCCCACAGACTCATACACCGGCTTTGGGACGCCGGTGTGGACGCCGTCATTATCCAGGACATGGCCCTGCTGGAAATGGAACTGCCGCCCATCCCGCTTTTTGCCAGTACCCAGACCCACAATATCACTCCGGAAAAAGTCCTTTTCCTCGAAAAGGCGGGCTTCCGGAGGGTTATTCTCGGCCGCGAGCTGACGCTTGAGGAAATAAAGAAGATCAGGTCCAAAACAACGGTCGACCTTGAGTTTTTTGCGCATGGATCGCTGTGCGCTTCCTACTCGGGCCGGTGTTACCTGAGCCACGCTCTGGGAGGCCGCAGCGGAAACCGGGGAATATGCGCCCAGCCCTGCCGCAAGCTCTACACGCTTAAGGACGGGGCGGATAATATTCTTGTAAAAAATAAACACCTGCTCTCGCTCAAGGATCTGAATCTTTCAAAACGTTTAGGCGACCTGGTGGATGCGGGCATAACTTCTTTTAAGATAGAGGGCCGGCTTAAGGAAGCCGATTACGTTAAGAACGTGGTGTCCCTCTACCGGCGCGAACTGGATAAGGTGCTGGCGGCCGGAAAGCTGGGCAGGAGTTCGAGTGGCAGGTCGTTCATTGATTTCACGCCCGATCTGAGCAAAACTTTCAACCGGGGCTACACGGAATATTTTCTGGACGGCCGGGATCCGGATATCGCTTCGCCGGATACGCCCAAATTTATCGGCGAACCCGTGGGCCGCGCGGTAAAGGTTGATGTCAAATCATTCCGGCTGGACGGCAAGTGTGTTCTGCACAATGGGGACGGCATCTCTTTCTTCGATTCGCGCGGCGTACTCAGCGGCACGCATGTCAATATCGTGAGCAACGGGAATGTGCTCCCGGTTAGCACGCGAGGCATCGCCGAGGGGACGCTCATCTACCGGAACCTGGACAGGGAGTTCTCGCGCGAGCTTGAGCGCGCCAAGCCCGCGCGGAAGCTTGGCCTGAAACTGAAGTTCGGCGAAACGGCCGAAGGCTTCTCGCTGGGCGCCGTCGACGAAGACGGGTTCGAGGCCGTTATCCGATGCATGCCGGGCAAGACTAAAGCCGAAAAGCCTGAAGTCGCGTTGGAAACCATAAAGAGGCAGCTCTCAAAGACGGGGGAAAGCGGTTTTTATCTGAAAGACCTGGAAATAAATCTTTCGATCCCGTATTTCATCCCGGTCAGCGTTTTGAACGACTTGCGGCGCAGGGTCGTGGAACAATTGGAGGCCGCCAGGGTTTCCGCTTACAAGCGGGTTGAAGCGAAGCTGGATAAAACCTCCCACAAATATCCTGAGAAAAAACTGGATTTCACGGCCAACATCCTGAGTTCAAAGGCGGTTGACTTTTACAAGCGCCATGGAGCGACCGATATCGAGCGCGCGGCGGAGTTTGGAACCGAGACAGGGGAACGGCCGCTGATGACTTTGAAACATTGTTTGCGGCGCCGGTTGAACCTGTGCCCAAAGGGGGGCGCCGGCGGCAAGGCTGAGCCGCTTTATCTGGAAGATGAAGAGGGGAACCTATTCCGTCTGGATTTTGACTGCGCGGGATGCAAAATGACTCTTAGGCTGGGGAAATAGGGATATAATTTTGTTTTTATAGTTTTTGATGCTTTTCTGTTGAAGTATATTGCGATAAACATGCAATATGTCTTGCGGCCGGCATGAGGCCGCCGCCGCTCGCCCTTAATGTCACGCACCGGGATGCGCTTAAAAATGCCGTTGTCCGCGCCGGTCTGCCGCGCCGGCGGAGGGAGCCGGCCCGGTAGGAACGGAGTATCCGGATTTGCCATGAAAATTGTTTTCATACAACTTGATCCCATCATCAGAGCCGGTATAGTGAGCCTCTCGGCGTGCGTGAAAAAAGCCGGGCACCAGGCGGATCTCCTTATTGTTTCGGAAGAAAAAAATCTCATAGAGAAGTTGAAATCCATGAGCCCCGACCTGGTCGGCTTTCCCCTTGTCAGCGGCATGCACGAACAAACAATGGCGATCGCGGAGAAAATAAAGTCGGAAACCCACGCTCTTACTATTTTCGGCGGCCCCCATGCGACATTCTACCCGGAAGAAATAATACGGCATGAGGCGGCGGATATCGTCTGCCTGGGAGAGGGAGAGGAGGCGCTGGTCGAACTGCTTGATTCCATGAGCCGGGGGAAGAATTATCTGGATACCAGGAATATGTGGTTTAAGAACGGCGGTAAGATAGTGCGCAACGCTCTCCGGCCTTTTAACGAGGACCTTGACGCGCTTCCGCTTCAGGACAGGAGCATTTATTACAAATATGAGTTGCTGCGCAGGCAGCCGAGCAAGGATTTTGTTTTTACAAGGGGCTGTCCATACCGGTGCAGTTTCTGTTTCAACAGCCATTTCAGGGAATTGTACGGCGGACAGGGCAAGTTTGTGCGGAGGCCCGGAGTCGGCAGAGTGATAGATGAAATTGTGGCGGTGCGCGACAATTACGGCCTGGAATCCGTTATGATAATGGATGACCTTTTTATCGCGGATGCGGAGTGGCTGGGAAGATTCGTCCGGGAATATAAAAAAAGGGTAAACCTTCCTTTTCAGTGCGAGGTCCGGGCCGATCTTGTGACCGAAAATATAATCGGCGAACTGAAAGAGGCGGGCTGCACGGCGGTCGCGGTGGGGGTTGAAAGCGGGGTTGAGCGGATACGCAACGATGTGCTTAAAAAAAATCTCTGCGACGAAAAAATAATTTCGGCGTGCGGGGCTATAACAAAAGCGGGTATACTCCTGAAAACCTACAACATGGTCGCAATACCTGGGGAAACCCTTGCCGACGCTTTCAAAACGGTTGAGTTCAATATACGGCTTAATACCGATTACGCATGGTGTTCCGTTCTCAGGATCTATCCGGACACGCCTCTGGCGCACGAGGCCGTCCGCATGGGCTTATTGGATGAAAACTTCAGTCTTAAAGATTTCGGCAACTCTTACCTGCTTTCCGGCACCCCTTTGAAACTGGAAAATAAGAGGGAGATCCTGAACCTTCAGAGGTTTTTCCCGCTGGTTGTTAAATTCCCCGCTCTTTTCCCGCTGGTAAAGCGGCTGATAACACTGCCGCCCAATCGCGTTTTCGACCTTATATTCCAAGCCTCCTACGCCTTCCTCACTATCAGTACTACGAAAATCGGGTTGAAGAACTTTTTCACTCTCGGGCTTAAAACTAAAAACGCCCTTAAAACATGATCGCAGGTAAGCGCCGTCCGCGGCTGCCCGGGGCCTTGAACGGACCCGGCCCCCTTTCCTTTTTGTGGACGGTGGAATGCCTAAATGCTAATATAAAATACGATTAGCGGACCGCTGATCCTGATCCCCGGAGCCTATGCGCATAGCTTAAGATGCGAGGCTGTCGGGAGCGCTTTCTATGCATGATAAAGGGCGTGGACCCCGCCTATAAAGGGCCGGAACTTTATGGAGAAGATATTCGTTATTATCGCTACCTTTAATGAAAAGGAAAATATCGGGCGCCTGATCAAGGAAGTCCTTAAGCACCCGTTTCCTATTGAGATCACGGTAGTGGACGATAATTCGCCGGACGGGACGGGCGGACTTGTTGATGAATTGAGCCGGTCCGAAGAAAGGCTGCATGTTATACATCGGCCGCGCAAGATGGGGCTGGGGACCGCGCATATCGCCGGTTTTAAATATGCGCTTGAGAAAAACGCCGGATTTATAGTTACGATGGACGCGGATTTTTCCCACGACCCGGTTTATATCCCCGCGATCCTGGAAGCGGCGCGTTCCCATGACATCGTAATAGGCTCAAGATACGTGGGGAACGGAGGGATGGTGAATTCGCCCCTGTGGAGGCGGATGCTTTCAAAATACGCGAACCTGTTCGCCAAGGTCATGCTTGGGCTCAGGGCTTTTGATTGCACGGCCGGTTTCCGCTGTTACAGGGCGTCCGTCCTGAAGGCCATCGATCTGGACGGCGTTTTCCCTAACGGGTATTCCTTTTTGATAGAAGTCCTTTACCGGTTTCAGAATTTAGGTTTCACCATAGGTGAGGTCCCTATTAAGTTCATGGATAGAGAACTGGGAGACTCAAAAATATCAAAGAACGAGATTATCAAGGCCTTCCATACGGTGGTCCGGCTGGCATGCGGGCGCGGACGTTAGCGGGCATCCGGTTCCTGACCCATCCGCCGACCGGTTCCTTTTCCGCACTGCCGGACATCCTTGTTTCGGCTTCTTTCGCCCCGGCGATTATTTGTTAAACTCATAAAATGGAAAATCGCGCTATTCCCGTTAAAACAATAGTCCTGATCGTTTTCGCGGCGCTCGCAGTCAGGGTGGGGCTGCTTTTTGCGTTGGGGCCGCAGGTAGAGCTGGATACAGGCTCTTATTTTAATGTGGCCAGAGTTTTATATGAAACAGGTAGTTTCTCGGAGGCGGACATCATAACCGGACAGCTGACCCCGTACGCCTACAGGATGCCCTTTTTCCATGTGCTGGTAGTCGGGCTTATGAAAGTGTTCGGCGCTGATATCGCCTGGCCGCTCGCATTTGTGAACGTGGCTTTCTCCGTAGGAGGAGTCCTGCTTTCCATCCCCATCCTATACAGCGTAGCCGGGCCCTCGGTCGCCATAGCCGCCGGATGGCTTATGGCCTTTAACCCCAACTCCGTATTCAACAGCGTTCTGCTGATGACGGACAGCATGTCCGCTTTTTTCAGCATGATCGTACTGCTTGCTGGTATCGCCGCTCTTAAGCGGCCCTCGAACCTGAGGTTTTTTTTGTGGGGCGCGGCGATCGGGTGGTCCACCATGATCCGTCCGTTCCTTAAATTTTACTGGGTGGTGCCCGTTATCCTTGTGTTGCCGGCCTTGTTTAAAGCCGGCTGGAAGAGCAAGATGCGGTACGCGCTCTTCTCAGTGATCGGGGTCGCGGTTTTTCTTTTGCCCTGGGCGGAGAGAAACAGGGAAAAACTTGGCTTTTTCGGATTGGAACTGAATCAGGGAGTCAATACGCTTGTTTCTACGGGTCATCTTGTGCGTCCTTCCACCCCCGAGCAGCTACGCCGCGACCCCCTGCTTGCCGCCGCCAGGGATATTGTCGCCTCCCATTACAATGTGTTGTATGCCGAATCCGATGTGCGTAAAAGGCTCGGGCTTTCGGCGGTGGAGGCCAGCACCGTTTTAATGCGCCTGGGTGTTGAAGTCTTATTGAGCGATCCCGGCGGGGCATTCGTGATATGGCTTCGCAATGCGGTAAATATCATGATCTCCCCCCTGGCCGTAATGGAAATTGTCCGGCGGCTTTCCGGGGAAAGCGTCGATTATTTCCCGCAGATCTCGGTAGCCATAAAGACCCTGCACTGGCCGACATTGATAGTGAATCTGGGCGCAAGGCTGGTTCTCTTGCTGCTGTTCTGCATCTGCGCGCCTCTTGGGGCCCGTCTGCTCTGGCGCAACGCGCAGCCGGTGGGCAAGCTGTCCATGCTGTTCCTGTTTTCCATGATCTTTTACACGCTTTTTTTAACCGCCATAGTGTCCGGTTATGATAGATACCGGCTTCCGCTCGATCCATTGCTGCTTGGTTTTTCGGCCGCCTGGTTGATCCACCGTTTTGAACGCGTAAAACGGGAAGGGTGAAAATCCCCGGATTTTGAAAATCACTAAACTGAAAAGGCTCCTTTGCGGGGGCCTTTTTTTTATTTTCATTTGAAAATATCATTTTCAAATGAAAATATTTTTACCCTTTCACGCCCCTTCTGCCTTCTTGAAATAATCCCCGCAAAATCCTATCCCAAATGATAATCCGTAAAAAAGCCTCTTTCCCCCATCTATGGCATAAAAATTGCTTTGCAGTGCCAAAGCAGTAAGTTAAAAAATACAGATTAAGGAGAAGTTTATGAAACACATGGAAAAAGGCAAATATACAGGCATATGCGGTAAGGTCTACAACGGGGCTGTATGCGCGGCGATGGGTATATCCATCATTATGCAGAATCTTGCTTTTGCAGCCGGAGACAGCTTTAACCAACTGAAAAGTATGGCGATTTCTGGCGTAGACACGGATAATTCCATATCAGTCCCGGAGCCGGTTGCCCCCGAACTGCGGTTGTCGCTTAAAAATGCCATACCCAGGAATATGCAGGAACAGGCTATAGCTCTATGCCTTCTGGCAAAAGACGTTATTGCCCGCCCGGACGAGGCGGGGAGACGTTTTTCTGCCGACCCGAAAGGGTACCTGGCAGAAAAGGGTATAATAGGTGTAGATTTGGACCTGAACTCGCGGGAAGTTAAGATCGTCCTTGCCCTCGGGGACGGGGCTGTGCGCGAAGCCGCGATGAATGGCGACACGCAGCGCTACCTGCAACTGCTGGAGAGCAGGGGGTTGTTGGGTATCAATGCTGTAAGCGCGCTGAATAATGCCGGCAAGAGTGAAGAGGATTTTACTACGGTACTGTTCGTCAGTGTCGCTTACACAATGGTAGCGGTTGCGTCCGCTGCAGTCGTGGTCGCCACGGTAGTTGCAGAGATAAATGCGGCGGTACACGTCACGGTTTATGCTTGGACCGCAGTAGCGGGTGCCGAGGATGAAAAGGGCGTCTTAAATGGCATCGAAGGTAAAATGACCAGCCTTTTATGGGGGAGGGATGCTGCACGTGCAATGCTGGCAAATCATATCTCTGAGAAATCCGGCCAGTGGGCCAGCGCTATAGCGAAGCTCCCGGCGGCCAAACAACAGAATCTTTCGCGCGACGCGATAAAGAAACTGGTCGAAAAGCAGTTGACTGAAGACCTGAGCAATTAAAATGACGAATCAGAACTCGATAAACGAAGTGTTGTCGAATAACTACAGCCCGTCCACGCTGGTCTTTATCACCACATATAAATGCACGGCAAGCTGCAGGAACTGCTGTTTCGGCTGTACCCCGAAAAAACCGCTCGGCGCAGACACTGGAAAGATAATGCGGTTTATCGATTCGGGGGTATCGGAATTTCCGTCCTTAAAGCTTGCAGTGTTTACCGGCGGAGAGTGTTTTTTGCTGGGAAAGTCACTGGATAAGATTGTCGCACACGCAAAAAGCAAGGGGCTGTATACAAGGTGTGTGACAAACGGCTTCTGGGCTAAAACCCCCGCTATCGCAACGGACCGGCTGAAAGAACTTAAAAGCGCTGGGCTTACGGAAATTAATTTTTCCGCGGGCTTCGCGCATCAGGAATTCGTTCCAAGCGAGTTCGTGCTGAACGGGGCTATAAGCGCGGCAAAAATGGGAATGCTCGCGCTAATATCAGTAGAGAACGATGCCACCAGAAGAAAAGGCGGCGAGGCCTTGGCGAAGCACCCTCTTACCGAGCAATTTATAAAAGATCATCCGAAGCAGGCGCAACTATTGAAGATGATGGATACCGTATGGGTCGGCGACGGCGCTTCCGATGTCGGGGGCAGGAACAAGACTAAACCGTGCGACACCATCCTGGATACGCTGGTGATAACGCCGGACTACCGTCTCAAATCCTGCTGCGGACTATCGGTTAATTCCATACCGGAAATGAACATGGGGGAAGTTTCGCCCGAAACCCTGCATGCCACGCACGCCGAGCAATTTGACGACTTCCTGAAGATCTGGCTAAAAGTGGACGGCCCAGAGGGAATAATAAACTACATAAAGGGAAAACACACCGACGTGGAGACGCCTAAGTTCGCCCATCCGTGCCAGGCGTGCAAGTTCCTCTATTCCAGTCAAAAGATAAGGACCCTTATACGCGAGCATTTTACGGAAAAGATCGCCGATGTGCTCTTCCGGTTCTCGACGGTGAAGGAGATAACCGGGAGGACAAACAACCTTATCGGATATGGAGCGTGACCAATGATCGGGATATATTATAAGGCCCCGTGGGGAAATTCTGTCATCATTTCTACCATAATCATTTCCGCAGTGGTGCTGGCATGCGCTTATGCGCCGCTCCGGATGGTCAGACTGCCTGTAATGGGGGTGAAAATACTGGGATTCCTGCTTTTGGCCATTATGCTTGGGATCATTATTTTTTCGTATCTGTTGTCCCCTAAAGGATACCTGGTCGGTCCCGATAATTTAACGATTGTCAGGCCGATGAGATCTATCGTGATACCCTTGGATAAACTATCAGGTGTGGAGGAGGCCGCTCCGGAGGCTTTAAGCGGGGCGACACGCCTATTGGGCTGTGACGGGTTGTGGGGCCAATATGGCGAGTACCAGAACAGCAAGCTAGGCTTGTATCGTCTATATGTAAGGAAAACAACCGATCAGGTAATAATACGGGGCCAGGATACCTATATCATAGCCCCGGAAAGGCCGGCTGAGTTTATTCAAAATTTAAGCCGGGCGATCCAGGCCCGCGCCGGCAAAGGAACGGTAAAATGAAAACTGCGTTCGTCTTGTCCTTAATAAGCCTTATCGTGCCCGCCTGTCAGGCACAGGCCGCGCCGGTTATGAAAAGTTTCGACGGATATAGGCTGGAATATACGATGGATTACCCTGAAGCCAAAAGCGTCTCACGGGTGGTAGTCCTGATCCACGGGTCCGGGCAGCATGACATGGATGAAGACCTCAGCGCCGTGTCCGCCGGAAAAAAGAACCCCTTTTTTGCCGACGTTTCCGGCGCCCTTACAAAAAAAGGTTTCGCGATTATACGCTACAATAAAAGGTCTTATCAATGGATGAAAACGGCGAAAAAAGATCCCGCTTTCGTAAAATCTAAAAAGTTCAGAAAATTTACCGAAGATCCGCTGAAATATTTCGTGGGAGACGCCGCCGCGTTCGCCGGGTTCGCGGCTAAGACCTTTCCAAAAGCCAAAGTATACCTTCTAGGGCATAGCGAGGGGGCGTATGTCGCTTTGCAGGTTGCGGACAAGAGCCCGTCCATTGCCGGCGTCGCGCTGGTGGGATTCACGGCGCAAAGTCTGGATATTTCATTGTTCGAGCAAACCGTTTACAGGCCGCTTTATGTTTTCGAGGCGCTTGACCTGGATAAAAACGGGGCGCTTGATACGGAGGAATTAAAAAAAGACGATCCGTCAGCCAAAAACCTTAACGCGCAGTTACAGATACTTGACCTGAACAAGAATGGCGCGCTTGACCGTGATGAATTTATGGGTGGGAATTTAAGCAGGATACTGCTGGATGCGCCTTCGCTCCGGGAATACCGCAAGCGCGAAGCTTTATATAAACGGCCAGCGGAGATAATTAAGGACGCCCGGTTCGATGTCGCATTTTTCCAGGGCGAGCTGGATAATCAGACACCGGCCTATAATGCCAGGGCGGTCCAACTGATGAACACGCTCCTCTGGAAAAAAAACAACCTGCATTTCCGGTTCTTCGGCGGCTTGGGCCACGCGCTGGACAAGCGGGGCGATTATCGCGATACCGTATATCAGCGGGCCGATGCGCAAGCTCTTTCAGATATGGCTGCTGACCTGGACTCCTACTGGAAATAGTTTGTATTTATCCGTGGGTAGCACCCATTTTTATTTTCATTTGAAAATTAATATTTTCAAATGAAAATATTTCGACCCTTCTGGACCCCTTCTGCCTTCTTGAAATAACCCCCGCAAAATTCTATCCCAAATGATAATCCGTAAAAAAGCCTCTTCCCCCCATCTATGGCATAAAAATTGCTCTGTATGGGGTGTAAGTGGTGTGAAATCTAAAAAGGCGGGTAATAAGAAAATATGAAAAAGAACAAAATCCTGATAGCGGTGTTCGCGCTTCTGGCGATGGCCTCCGCGGCAGGAGCCGAAGATATAAAAGTGGACTTTGACGGCAAAAAAGGTGCCATCGGTTTTATGGAGGCAGTAAAGGCTGCTGATTCTTGCCAAAATGATAAAATAGCTTGCGAGCAGCCTAAGCCTGTGGCGGTTTCCGTTGGCAATATAGGGATGCCTGTTAAGCTTGAAATTGAGGGTGTAGCAGCTAAGGCGGAGCCTGTTTTCAGCCCGCGCATGGTAACAGAGATGGATGAGTCCATTGGCTCCGCAATAGCTTATGTGAATTCACATAGGCTTGGGTCTCAGCTTCGCAACGGCTTCGAATGCTTGCGTGACCAAGGAACTCTGCAGCAAAAGTACGAATTTGTGTATGCTGTAAAGGGTTCTACGCATACGCTTCCTGAAAATTGCATGCAGCCTACAAAATCACCAGGAGTTTGCACATGTTTAGAATACAGTTATCGTGAGGTGTGTCATGATACAACTGTGTATAAAGATGTTTGCGAGCTAGTAGCAGGAGTTTGCGCAGCCGGGTACTGGGTTGGTGGAATCTGGACTATACCGGAATGCACGGCAGCTTATATGGTATGTAAGGCGGTAGCTACGATCGTGCCATCTTGTCTTCCTGAACGTTATTGCTCTAGCTGGCATTGTGAACCGCCCATAGGTGGTTAATCAAATTATACTCATGCCACTGACTATGGACTAACAGGGTAAAGGAGAGTAAAATGAAATTTAAATATGAGCATGGAGCAGCTATAGGCGCCCTTGCGGGAATAATTCTCCCAATTATTTTAGGTGCCCATAACTATGCGTGTCTTCCTAAAATATTCCAAATTGCTTTGCCTCCCATGACCTTTGCCGTCGGCGCCTATTTAGGGCACCAGGTGCATGTGTGGATATTAGAGAGACGAAATAAGAAAGGCAAATAATTTGTGGTTTCTGTGAGAATGAAAAATAAGCGGACAATCACGATGGGGTAAATGACAGCGCAGATCCTGTCGGTCCAAATACGGGCGCGTAAAAGGGCCAGGTCTTTACTTTTGACCTTCAGAACCGACGGGGAAGCCAGGCGGTTTTGTTCTCAGTGGGGCGGGGTTTGTCGGATATGGGTGCTGGGGACAAAGAATGCGCTAACTTTACTAAAGGGGATCAAATGAAACACTTGGAACGGATGTTTAAGAGCGAAGATATCGTGATGTACCATGCCAGGGACTTTTCGCTGGTAACGGACAAGCTGGTGGAGTCCGTGGAGTGGCCGAAGTCCGTGGCGATGCTCTCTTTCAATTTTAAGCCTTTCGCGCCGAGTGGAGGGGTGGTAAAGCATAAGGTTAAGGGTGATTATGTTGTGAGGTATATGTATGGCGGCAAAGCGAACTCCCTCAGGCCGGTCGGCAGGGAAATGAAGAATTCTCCTATAGTCATGAGGCCGCCCAGGAACGTAAAGGAGGCGGTTGCTGTAACCAAGGCCACTCTCGGCAAGAAGGCAACAACCGAGGCGCCGCTGCGTGGACCGGCCTTCCGGAAGGAGCTTCGGAGATACATGGCTTCTTTCAAAAAGGTGAGAACGATGCTGCTTCTGAAAAATGACAAATACGTAGGCATTGCCTCGCTTCTGGATCATGTCCGGATAGACGGGAAAAAGTGCAGCACTTTAACCTGGCTGTGGACGGACAATCGCCTGCCCCGAGCCGAGCGTAGCGACGCGCTGTACAAGGCCACAAAATAGGCGAAAGAGAACTGCTGGGAATACATGGCGTCGGCCAATTATGCGTACAATCATGAGTCTCAGAAGATAGATTCCGCTATGGGGCTTAAACCATACCGGATATTTTTCTCCCGCAAGGGGTAAGTGTGGTTAAAGAGTGTTTGGAAATATTAATTGCAGCAAAGGAAAATTATGAAAAAGCTGAAACCGTACAAGATAACATAAGAAAGCGATACTTTACAGAATTAAGACGGCGGCGGGGGTGGACCGGAGGGCGTTCGCGGCGGCGGAGTGGCCGGCGGATAAGCCGCTACTGTGTTTTGATTTTAAATCCTTTAAGCTGAACTCGGCTAAACCACCTAAGTTCGCGGTGCCGGGCAAGTATAGTCATCGCATAGCGTGCTATTCCCCAGACCGCAGGATAAAGAACCCGGGGCGGATCTGCCCCGCCGCAGGGATATCGGCTCGCGCGCCCAAAAGCTTGGCCGAACTCAGGCGGATCAGCCGCAAACATTTCTTCACCTACGTGCGGAGATTCGGCAACAGGCTGGGAACGGAGTTAGGTAAAAGCTATCCCGAATACGACAGGGTTTACCTCCCCAAGGTGAAGGCGCTGGTGTTGGAGAAGAACGGCAAGGATGTGGGGCTTTATACCCACACGCCCATAACCGGCGTGGCTGGCAAACGGCTGGATAATATGTGCTGGCATTCCCTGGTGCCTGGGCTTTCCATAGCAGAGCGCGCCAGTGCGCATTACCATGCCGCGCTCTGGTTGAAGAAGACGACCAAGCTTCGTGTGGCGGTGGTGTTCGACCTGGTGGATAAGGAGTCGTACGAGTTTTTCTCTAGCCTGGGTTTCACAAGCTGCCGCGCAATATTCCAACGCCGCAGGAAATAATGCGGTAAGGGGGTCAGGGCTTTACTTTTGACCTTTTATCCGCGAGCTAATGCTTAATTGGGGGGCGCTGAAAAAGTATTTTGTTCTTTGAAATCTCGTCGGTAAAATGGGAAAATATAGGCGATATACCGAGTGAAAACTGCACGGAATTTGTGAATGACCCCCGAAAAACCGTGCAG
>Ga0208953_1000833_pt1 | contig 22278 bp, 25 predicted proteins | sample RifOxyB2_FD_184033 | JGI IMG/M metagenome (GOLD analysis project Ga0208953, IMG submission 184033) | Groundwater microbial communities from Rifle, Colorado - Rifle Oxygen_injection B2 (SPAdes) | ecosystem: Environmental > Aquatic > Deep subsurface > Groundwater | place: USA: Rifle, Colorado... | reverse complement strand
GGATAAGATTAGTTCCTTTTTGCCCATTTTAGTCATATTATTTAACCCAAATTATTAATTAATTTGAGTTAGATTTTATATGACTCAACCGATAGTAGCAAAGTTAGAAAATAGATGGCTCAATTCGTTCGTTTTGACATAATAAATTAAATTATGTTATTATGTAATATTGGATTAGGTAAATTTTGATCGTTTTTTGATAACTATCTATATAACTAAGGAGGTAATCGAGAATGAGCCATAACAAGAACCTTGATGTATTGTTGGGAAATTTGCGCGGCTTAGCCGAATCTGCCGAGAAAGAGGATCATTTCAAACCCGTCTTTGATAAGCTTCGGGAATTTATCAGTAACTCGGGGCCGATCAAGTACAATCATGGCGGTAAATGGATGACCTCTGGTGTGTTCTTCGTCATCGGTGCGATCTATACTTGGTTATTTTTTACCAGCTATGAATTGCAGCGCCAACTTGATTGGATCGGCTTTGTTCTTTTGGCCGTCTTTTGGGTGGTAACATGTATTCCACTCTTTATGATTGCTGGCAAGAACGGCGAGATTAGCGGTATAAGTAATTTGATCTTTGAGAAGGATATCTTGTTTGATAACAAACTGGAGTTCGTTAATATTTCGGACAAAGAGAAATCCTTATATCAGCAATTCAAGCAGGCATTCGGAGAATTCCGAGGCCGCGGTGATGAGCAAAGAAAGATTACCAGGCTTGTGCGCGGACGTCATGTAGGCAAAGAGGTCCAGTTTGATTACGAGTATTATGTATTTCACTATGTGGAAGTATACTATGTTCCGGTAACAAGAAAAGTTGGAAATTCTACGATCACCACTATGGAGCGTCGCACTAGAACCTGCTACCGCTATGGTCTAAATACCGATTTTGACCACAAAAAAGGCGTGGCAGTGGTATCCGGCGGCGGGTCATACAAATACCCTCATGAGTGGACAACCGAATCGCAGAAGTTCAATAAAACTTTTTCGGTTTATACCCAGGACCAAATGGTAGCAGCCAAGTTCTTGCCCCCCACTGTCGTACTGGCTTTTGAAGAAATTGATTCGTATTTTTCAGGATTGAATCTTGAGGTCAACAAGGACGGAAGGATGAACATCGGCTTTTCCAATAGTGACGTATTGGAGCTTGAACGGCAGCATTCAATCGCCGATCCGGATGCTTTTAAAAAGGAAATCGAATCTTTTCTCGAGCTTCCGAAGCTGAACATGCTGCTTGAATTTATCGAAACTCTTCACAAATATAACGACAGCAATTTCTAGAAATAACCACCAACACAAAAGGAGAACCGAAATCATGACAGCATTAATCGTATTAGGAGTAATCCTGGGAACCACCTTGATCATTGTTCTATTAATCATCGCCATGCGCAACGGCATCGTGCGCGGAAAGAACGCCGTGGAACGGGCCTGGGCCAATGTCATTACCCAGGAACGTTACAAGGTTAAAGTGATTCCGAAACTGACGAAAGCTCTGAGTGAGTACAAAGAGTTCGAACAGGATCTACAGACGAAAATTACTGAACTGCGTACTGCTATGGGCAAGCTTTCCGATAAGGTCGTCGATGTTTCCGCCCTGAGAAAAACCGAGGGGTTGATCCAAGGGCTGATGAGCGGAGTCAATGTCGCCGTCGAGGCTTATCCCGATCTCAAAACATCCGATCTTTATCGGAGCTGGATGCGGGAATTGTCAGAAGCCGAAAGCAACGTCGCGGCCGCTATCCGCATTTTTAACCAAAACGTTGAAAGCTTCAACAACTCACTCGAAGTATTCCCCAGCAATATGGTGAACGAATGGTTCAACAAAGAAACAGCCGTTGATACCTTTACGGACACCGAAGCCGAAGCTGGCTTGGAATACAAACCGAATTTTGGTTAATCCTCAGTTTGCACATTAACGATAAAGGGCGTCAATCAACTTGGCGCCTTATTTTTTTACTCAAAACAGGTTCGCACATCTATCGTCCACCCGTGCAGAAATATAAAAACAGTTCAATTCATAGGAGTTGTTTTTATATTTCTGCACAGATGAAAGGGGAATTGAACTAGTTTCGAGAGAGCAACGACCGGAGCCGGAAGGCGTAGGGAGGAAGCGAACGACAAGTGACCCTTTGGGGAAAGGTCACTTAGAAACTCTGGACAAGAGAGCGAGGAGCATTGCGACGACGAGCGAACGCGATATTCCTACCACCCGTGCAAATAAAAATCAGCTTAGTTTTAGCCTGATTTTTTGGTGTTAAAGTGGTTCTAATATTTTTGATTTATTGACAATATAAAAAGTTCCTAGTACAATAGGAACTAGGAACTAAATAAGTTAAATATGAAAATATGAAAACATCAGAGAAAATAATTAAATATATCAAAGCAAAAGGACAGGCCACCGGTAGTGAGCTAGCTGATTATTTAGATATTAGCGACAGGGGAGTTAGAAAGCAGTTGGCTGTGTTACTTGAAAAGGGGATATTAAAAAAAATTGGTAAACCGCCAAAGGTTTTTTATTTGATAAAAAATAAACAAGAGAAAAGTATTGAGATCGAGATTGATGATAAATTAAAAGAAAAAATAGATGAAAATTATTTAGCAATAACTCCAGGGGGTGAAAAAAAAGAAGGGATCGAAGGCTTTAAATATTGGTGTAAAAAAAATAATTTACCGATAGAAAAAACAGCAAAAGAATATATTAAGACTATGGCTAAATATGAGATATATAAAAAAGACGGGATCGTTAACGGAATGGAAAAAATAAAAAATACTTTTAAAGAAGTTTTTTTAGATGAATTATTTTATTTAGATTTTTACAGTATCGAGAGATTTGGCAAAACTAAATTGGGGCAATTGTTGTTGTATGCTAAACAAAGTCAAAATAAAATGCTAATGAAAGAATTGATCAGGGAAATAAAACCAAAAGTTGATCAGCTTATAAAAAAATACAAAATAGACGGTATTGGATATATTCCTCCGACCGTAAAGAGAGAAACTCAACTTATGAAGGTTTTGGAAAGGGGTTTGCATGAAAATTTAAGAAGTATTGTAATTACGAAAGTTAAAACCGCAGTTGCAGTACCGCAAAAAACGCTTAATAAATTAAATGATAGAATAGAAAATGCCAGAATCACCATTATGGTTGAAGAAAGAAATAAATTTAAAAATATTCTTCTTGTTGATGATGCTGTCGGCTCAGGAGCTACTATGAATGAAGTTGCCCAAAAAATTAGAGAAAAGAATATTTGTAGAGGTAAAATTATAGGATTGGCAATAACGGGTAGTTTTAAAGGATTTGATATTATAAGTGAGGTTTAGTTTTCGGTATATAAATAGTATTTTTATTAATTCCAGTCTTTTAAAGTGATGCAAAAAACCGAGAAAATAATGCGATATTTAGTAGTCTCAGTCTTTATGGCGGGTATCCCAAAAATTAGACATCCACTGTAAGTTGTTGTAATATTGGGGTATGTGAAAAATTTTTAATTCAATATCATGGAGAAAAAATTAATACTAAAAAAAGATAAATATAAATCAGCCAGAGGTGGATATTCTCGTCTGTTAAATTTGCATTGTCGTAAATGTAAGCATGTATTCGTAGTTTATCAAAAAGACGGCCCTGGAAATTTAAGACGTTTGTATATGGATAGAATAATGGCACCCGAAAAATTAGTTGGACTACAAAGAAAAAACATAAAAGATGTTTTACCAATCAAGTGCGATAACTGTGGCTTTATTGTTGGTATGCCTTATATTTATCAAAAAGAAAAAAGAAAGGCTTTTAGGGTTTTTCAGGATGCTATCGTAAAAAGTATAAAAAAGTTGAAATAAAATATATGATTAAACCAATAACAACATTATTCATGCTCCAGTCAGTAGACGGAAAAATTTCTACTGGCGACATTGATAAACGTGATTTTGACAGGGATTTACCAAAAATAAAAGAAGTTAAGAATGGATTGCACCAGTATTATGACATTGAAAAAACAACAGATATGTTTTCTTTAAATACAGGTAGAGTTATGGCAAAAATCGGAGTTAACACCAAAAAGAGCGAACCCAATAAAATGCCCTGTAGTTTTATAATTATCGATAATAAACCACATCTAAATGCCAGGGGCATTAATTATTTAACCAAATGGACAAAGAAGTTATATTTAGTTACCAGCAACAAAAATCATCCAGCGTTTAAGTTGTCACATTTGAAAGATTTAGAAATAATACATTATCCTAAAAAGATAGATTTAAAAGATTTATTTGCCAAACTCAAAACAGATTATAAAGTAAAACGACTAACCATCCAGTCGGGCGGAACATTGAACGCCGAATTTGTAAGACTTGGATTGGTAGATTATTTATCTGTAGTTGTTGCCCCGTGCCTAGTTGGTGGAAAGGATACATCAACCTTGATAGACGGCAAATCATTAAGACGGAGCGAGGAATTGAAATACATAAAAGCAATGAATCTAAAAGAATGTAAGATTTTTAAAAATTCATATCTACATTTAACTTATAAATTAATCAACGATTAAATATGCAAAAAGATAATCACTTAGTAGGCTGTTGTGGAATTAGTTGTTTTGCCTGTGGCCTGTATGTAAAAAATAAATGTGAAGGATGTACCAAAACACAAGAAGCGGTCGATAGCTTAAACAAGGAAGGTATCGGGTGTTCCGTATTGGAATGTGCGGTTAAAAAAGAAGTGGATGTCTGTTCAAGAGATTGCCAGGATTTTCCTTGTGATAAATTCGAGGGGTGGCCATTATCACAGGAATGGCTTGATATGTATAAAAGTAGAAATAAATAATTATGTCGGTTATCGTAAACAATATAAAAAAGGAGCTAAGGGAATTTACTAACACAGATGTAAAAAAATCTGATAAGAGTTTTTTTAAAGAGAAAGTTAAAACTTACGGAGTTAGAACGCCTGTAGTTAGAAAGTTAGCAAACAGATATTTCAAGAAGATAAAACACCTTAGCAAGGAGGATATTTTTAAATTGAGTGAAAAATTGTTGCAGGGTGGATATAATCAGGAAGCAACTATCGCTATTCAATGGGTGGCAAAGCTAAAAGACAAATATTCTGTATATGATTTTGAGATTTTTGAAAAATGGTTGGATAAATATATTGATAACTGGGGAAAGGATGATGACTTTTGTTTGCATGTTATTCATCCCATGATTGAGTTATATCCGACTTGGATTGAAAATGTAAAGTCTTGGGCTTATTCTGATAATATGTGGCTTAGGAGAGCGTCAGCAGTTAGCTTTATTACTACCATCGGAGAGTTCTACGCTACTAAACATAGCTTTAAAGATATTTTTGAAGTAGCTGATAGACTGCTTTTAGATAAAGAAGACTTAGTACAAAAAGGATATGGCTGGATGTTGAAATCCGCGTCAGTTCATAATCAGAAGCAGGTTTTTGATTATGTTATGAGGCATAAGGAGAAAATGCCAAGAACGGCTTTGCGATATGCAATCGAGAAAATGCCACCTAAGTTAAAACAACAAGCAATGCAAAAGTAAATGAAAATAAAAGAAATACAAGCCAAGTCAATAATAACAAAATCAAATCTCCCAGCTAGCGACTTTGTTATTAATCCATATACAGGTTGTTCGCATGCTTGTATTTATTGTTATGCCAGATTCATGATGCGGTTTACGGGGCATGATGAAGAATGGGGAGAATTCGTTGATGTGAAGATTAATGCTCCAGAGCTGATTCCTAAATTGGGAGATAAGTATAAAAGTAAATCAATTACCATCGGTTCAGTCACTGACCCTTATCAGAAGTGCGAAGAAGAATATAAAATCACCAGAAATATTTTAGAAAAGTTATCCTTATTTGATTCAAGTTTTGATATTATTACAAAGTCAGATTTGGTTGCAAGAGATATTGATTTACTTAAAAAGTTCAGAGATTTAACTGTCGCTTTTTCAATAGGGCAAGCCGATGATAGAATAAGAGAGAGACTAGAGCCAGGAGCTCCCAGCATAGAAAACAGAATAAAAGTTTTAAAGATACTTTATGACAACAATATTCGAACAGCTGTTTTTATTTCTCCGATTTTTCCAATGCTTAGCGATTGGAAAAAAATAATTGAATTAACTAAACAATATGCAGACGAGTATTGGTTTGAAAATTTGAATATCTATCCGTCTGTCAGAGAGAATATTTATAAGTTTTTGAAAAATAATTATCCAGAGTTGATTGATAAATATCGGGAGATTTATAAGGATGAGAAGATCTATTGGGATGGAGTTGAAAATGAAATAAAAGATTTTTGTAAAAAGGGACAAGTTAATTACAAAATTTATTTTCATCATAAAGATATTAAGAAAAAATAATATGTTGCCAATCAATGATAAAATCAAAAAATTAATAGAGGGAAATGCAATAGCACTTTCAACTATCGGTGAGGATGGCAACCCTCATTGTATTGCTGTTGCCTTTGTTAAGGTTGTATCTGGTGACCAGTTACTAATTACTGATAATTATATGGTTACAACTCCAGAAAATTTAAAAAAGAATAAAAATGTTGCTATTGCTTTTTGGAATAAGGGCTGGGAAGATAATTGCATTGGTTATGAGTTAAAAGGAGAGGCTGATTATTTTACAGAAGGGAAATGGCATGAAAAAGCTAGACGGATTCCTGAAAACGATGGCGAACCTTGTAAGGGGGCAATCCTAGTTACTTTAAATAATATAAAAAGATTAGCTTAAACATATGAACAAAGCCTTAATATTAATTGATTTTCAAAATGAATGGATTGATAAAGATTCTGATTATTACGTTGGCAACATAGACGATGTTTTGGAAAGAAATAACAAATTGATTGAGTATTGTCGTGATAAGGGGTATAAAATTATTTTTACTCAGCATGTTGAGTCGGAATCAGAAGATGCTTTTGCTCCTGGTTCAGACAATATCAAGTTTATTCCGGAGATCAAAAAACAACCTCAGGATATTCTGATAACCAAAAATAAAATCAGTCCGTACTATAAAACAGCCATGGAAGATGAGTTAAGGGGTATTGAAGAAATTATCGTGACGGGAATTTTAACAAATCTTTGTGTCCGAAGCATGATCCAAGACGCTTATGATAGAGATTTGGATATTACTGTTATAAAAAATTGTTGTGTAGCCATGGATGACGAAATTCAAAATTTCACCTTTAAAGATTTGAAAGAAACTCGAGAGAAAATTAATTTTGTTAATTTAGATGAGTTTATAAGTAATTTATATGAACAAGCAATTACAAAAAATTGAAAATAAATTAAAACAAGGCGATTGGTATCGTATTGCATTTCTTGGTGATTCCATTACCTCAACTGAATGGGTTCATCCGAATTGGCGGGAAGTCATAGAGTATGTGCTTAAAATGGAGCTGGAGATCGCTATGGGTGAATGGGAACTCCCATGGTGGAAACTGAGATGCCTTAATGCGGGATATAATGGTGCCTCTACGAGTGAGTTAATGAAGTTTGTTGAGAAAGATGTTATTCCATGTAAACCGAACTTAGCTATATTTATGGATACCTATAACGATAAATATAAAAATATCAACCCAGATGAGCATGCAAAGAATCTTGATATTATACTCAGTAAACTTACAGTGGGGGTGGGGGATGTCGTATTCTCTAACTCTATTGCCAGATTTAATGAGAAGGCTAACATGGAAAATAAGAAATATATAGCAACTGCTGAAACTGTAGTTAAAAAATATAAGAACAAGATTCGGGTTGTCGATATGTATTCTGCCTTTTCCCAACTTGAGCTTGATAAGTTTTTTACCTTCAAATATACCAAAGACGATATTGATGCAATTGCCGGAATCAAGGTGGGGGATATTGATTTTGGCCATCCCAACTCCTTGGGTAATGCATATGTTGCCAAGATTATGCTGAAGGAAATCTTTGGTTTGGATTTTAATCCGGATCGATATATAGATGATTCATTAGCTGGGAAGAAATATCCAGGTTATTAAATATTATAAGGAGCTAATAATAGCTTTACTTAAATCGGGCGGTAAAACCGCGCCAGTATTCTCCTAAAACATAGAAAAAATTAATCAATCCAAGACCAGACCCCCTTGCTACCACCCGTGCTGAGTAAAAAATAATTTAATTTCGGCGTATTTTTTGTGTTTGGGGTAGGTGACAAAAGAACATTTTTGTAATAAAATAAAATTAATAAAATAATATTATTATAATATTTTACATATGAATAAACAGAATTGTTATGATAATTATCCTTTTTGGATTGTAGCTATTTCAAATGCTGTTTCATTGTTTATTTATCTATTGGAGTAATTTTTTTTGTGTTCTAGAAGCGTGAAGTTTTGTACAAGGAAATATTTTCTATTACTTTTTAATTTTAGATATAAACAAATAAAGAACCAAAAACGCTTGTTGAACTCAGAAATATTATATCATTATGTTTAATGGTGAGATTAGATTTTGAAGTATAAGATTTTTATTAAGAAACTTTAACTTTTTTCTTAAGATGGAATTAGACCCAGAATGATAGTTTTGGTATAATATTTTTATAAGTATTTAAATTTAAATATGATAAAAATTAGAATACATAAGAGAATTGATATTCCATTTCGTGTGAAATGGCTAAATAATCCCCTGGCAAATAAATTTACAGGTGAGAATATTGGCGAGACCACAACCCTTAAAAAACAGAAAGAGTGGTTTGATAACTATCAAAAAAATAAAAATAAGAAGTTTTTTATTATTGCAGACGACAGCAAGCCCATTGGTTTTATGGGATTATCAAATATTAATAAGGTAAATAAGAATTGTGATATATTTATTATGATTGGAGAAGATGATTATAGGGGGAGGGGTGTTGGTAAAATTGCTATGGACTGGTTACTTGATTATGGTTTTTATAAGTTAAAACTTCATAAAATAAATTTGGGGGTTATTGCTGATAATGTTCCAGCTGTTAAATTGTATAAAAAATTAGGCTTCAAGATTGAAGGGACAATGATTGATGAGGTTAGACATAAAAACAAGTATTATAATTTTTATTCAATGGCTTTGTTTGAAAAAAATTACAAAAAAAGAATTAAGGTTTAGAAATGCATTATATAACTATTAGTAAAATAGTTAAAAAAATAAAATCCTATAATCAAAGACCTAACAACCATAGATTAATATTTAGCCGGTTATTTTTTTATATATTTTTTTATTTTTTCGATTATTTCTTTGGGGGTAAAATTTGATTTAACAATAAAATCTTCTGCGCCCAGGTTTTTTGCTTGATTTATCCTTTCTTCATCGTTAAAATTTGAAAATATTAATATTGGTATATTTGCGATATTTTTATCATGATCGCTTTTTATTTGTTTTAAAACATCGAAACCGTTGATATCCGGCAGTAAAAGATCTAAAAGAGCCAGATCCGGCTTGATTGTTTTTATAGCATTGACAGCTTCTGTGCCGTCGATGATTTCAAATGTTGAAAATCCGGCCTTGTCCAATTCGCTTGCACAAAGTTCTCGTAGAAATTTTTCATCTTCGACGATTACGATTTTAGGTCCCTTAACATCGGAGTGGGGGATATATTTTTTTTTGTTTTTTCCTGATAGGCTATCAAAGTGTTTTTTTATGATAATCATAAGATCCTGCGGGCGGAATTCTGTTTTAATAAGATGATCGACCGCGCCCAATCTTTTAGTTTTTTCGATTTCAACCGGCTGGCCGGAATTTGATATAATGATTACCGGGGTTTTATTTTTTTCTTTGTACATTTTTTCCAAAACTTGATAGCCGTCCATTATCGGCATAACAATATCCAGAAGTATTAAATCTGGTTTTTCTTCCTTTATTTTTTTGTAGCCAATTTCTCCGTTTGCGGCAGCTACTGTCCTAAAGCCCTCCTTGGAAAGATGGTTGGTAATTAAATCTCTAAGAGAATCTTCATCCTCTATGATGAGTATTTTTTTTGTATTGTTAAGCATAGATATAGATATTGTGGTTATTTAATGGGAATAATTAAAATAAACTCCGTGCCCCTGCCTTCACGGCTGGTAAAATTTAGCTTGCCGCCATGTCCCCTGATGATATTTCTGGTTATAAACAGGCCCAATCCAGATCCGTCCGTTTGCATGCGCATTACATTGGCGCCTCGAAAAAACTTAGTGAAGATTTTTTTTTGGTCGTCTTTCGGGATGCCAACTCCATTATCAAGAATTTTTAATTTGATGAAATCTTTGGCAACCGAAAGGGTTATCTCAATTTTGCCATTGTATGGCGTATATTTAACCGCATTATCAAGCAGATTTTGCAAGGCAATTATCATTTTTTCTTTATCTATATTAAGAGCGGGTACTTTTTTCGGTTTTTTAAATACTATTTCCAGACTCTTTTCTTTTATTTGATTTTCTAAATTATTTAACACTACATCGATAACCTCGGAACAATGGCATTTGTTATATTTATAATTAAAGCGTCCTTCTTCAATGCGGGAGACATTTAGCATGTCGTTTATTAAGTTGATTACTCTTTCGTTGCTGAGATAGCCCTTTAAAAGTATTTCTTTTGTTTCCTGATTTGATTGCACTTCTTTGCTGTCCATGGCTATACTAATGGACCACTTGATTGCTGATAGGGGTGTGCGCAGTTGATGGGCGGCAATAGAAATAAATTCGGATTTTATACGGTCTATTTCTTTTTCGCGGGTTATATCGTGGATTGTTATGATTTTATTGACCTTTTCGTTTTTTATGATTGCATTGTTTGATATAATTTGGTAGTATCTGGTTTGCGGATATTGCGTAACAAATTCTTTGTTTTTATCATTTTTAAATTCTTTTAATTTTTTCAACAGGCGTTTTAATCGGGGACAGTTTTGTATTTGGTTAATATTTTTATTTAAAACGTCTTTTTCTTTGATTCTTAAAATAATTTCCGCGTTGGGATTTAAGAGCACCACCTGGTCATTTTTGTTCAATACGATTAAGCCGTCATTGAGACTAAGCAGGATAGTTCTTGTTTTTATTTCTTCGGCCTGGATTTTTTTTCGGTCTTTTTCTCCGTCTTCCAGCATGTTGGTTAATATTTCCTTGATATTTTTCATTTCCTCGGCTTTTTGGTCGCTGAGTTGGTAGTTAACCAGATCTTTGTTGGTGGGATTGATATATAGAAAAAAACCGATGGGTTGGCCGGCAAAGTTTTTTTCAGCAATAGCACAACAAACGGTCGAGATTGTTTTGCCATTTCTGTTTTTAAGCTTTAGTTTTTTTTGGGCATTTTGATTGTCGGTTAGGGCGGCGAGCAATAATTGATCGCATTTATTTTCTTCAACAAAGAGATAGTTTAGGTTTTTATTCAGCAATTCCGAAGAGTAATACCCGCTTAGCTGCTCAAATTTTTTATTCATTAAGACTATTTGGCCGCAATTATTCAATAAAAAAATAGGTATTGGTAAAAATTCCAGGAAAACTTCATGATATCTTCCCAGTATTTCAAAATCTTCTTTTGGGGACAATAATAGGGAATTTAATTTTTTCATTATTTTAAATTAATTTCGGGTAATTTAAATTAAATTTCATCTTGTATCATTTTTGATACCATATTGGCTGTAGCTATTGAGGTTTCAATAAGGGTGTAATAATAGAAATCGCCGCAAAGATAGGCTCCGGGTACATTGGTTTTTAATTCAGGAACCCTAGCTTTCGGCGGTCGGACCGGCCAAGCCCGGTCTATTATTTTTTCGCTGATGACTTCATATTCATTTTTTTTGTATAGGGTTTTGAATCGGATTTCTTTTTCTAAATCAAAAGCTACGATAATATGTTCATGGGACATGGTGGTTGCAAACATGCTGATATTGCTTATATCTTTTTCTCGGACGCTAACCATGATTTTGCGGTCATATTTTAATTTGCCCCTGGTAAATACGCAGCGGATGGGGTTATAATTTATGTCACTTTCTATTTTAAGGGATGGAAATATTTTTTGAGTAGCGTGTAGCGGCGTAGCAAAAACAATTTTATCAACTATTTCTGATTTTTCTTCGCCGTTAATTTTATAATTAACAATAAAATGGTTATTCTCGGTTTGTTCTACTTTCAATATTTCAGCAGAAGTATGAATTATATTGTTAGCCATTTTTATTTTTTCTTCCAAGATATTCGTCAATGGGAGCAGGTTTTCTTCAAAAACATAGTCTTGGCCTGATACGACCTGGACACCATGTTTTAAGAGGTGCAGGCCATAATCAGCGGCAATTTTTTCGTAATTCGGCTCAAAAGCAAAGTTTAGCTCCGGATCAACCACCAAAAGCTTTATCATTTTTGGAAAATCGGCTATATATTCAGCAAAAGAAATATTGCGCAATTCTTTTATTTCGGCGCTGGGGTTTTCCAGGTCAAAATCCATTTTTTCCAGTTTTTCCATTAAGTCAGCATAAAATTGTCTGATCTTTTTAGGCGCGAATCTCATTGTTGATTTTGTTTTTTCCGCTTTCAGCATAAACCGCCAGCATATCAGGCCGAAATTATTTGATGGCAGCGGGGTGTAAAGCGATTCCAACCCTAATTCCTCTATAAGTTTGTGGGAATTTTTATAAAGACGACCCTTGGAAACCGCGCCGATGTTATAGAGATTACGGCCGCCGACATAAGGTTCTTTTTCCCAGATAATGGTTTTGATATTGTTTTTTTGCAGTTGGTAGCCGCAAGTTAAGCCGGCAACACCGCCGCCTATGATTCCTACTTTCATATTTTTAGTTATTATTATTTAACCTTTTTTTTAATTCAATCAACTTTAATTCCCGGCCGATTGTCAGTTTATGAAATCTTTCCAGTTCTTTTATCTTTTCCTGTAATTCTTTGGTTTTGAGCTTGAAATTCAACTCCAAATTTTTATTAATATTTTCTAATTCTTGGATTCTGGTTGTAAACGGATTTTTTTCGGCCTTATTGTGGTGGGTATTATTCATAATGATTTTTATTATGTTGTCTATTTTATTTTTTTCTATTTTTTCTTGGTTCATTAAGTCGTGGGCGTACATGATTCTTTTTAATGTTTTATAATAGTATTTATAAAATACAAATATGATCAATATATTAAATACGGCGCATATCAAGAATATTAAGACAAATAATGGGTTTTTAACAGAAAATAAAAAATAGATAATAAAACCGAAAAAGGCGATAATTTCAAACAGTAAACTAAAAATAATTAAATAGTTGAGCATATTTTAATGATATTAATAATTATATTATAACATAATTTTTTTAATAATAAAATATTATTTTTATATAACAAAGGGTTTTGAGCTTGACTTTTTTATAATAATATGCTTTAATGTTATATTGTGTTATGTTTATAGAAAATATAATTACACGATCATTAAATTAAAATAAGGAGATTTGAAAAACTGATAGTTTTAAAGTTTGTTTAGACAACAATATTAACCGTTTTAACAAGAGGAGGTGGGTGTGTTTCTACTTATTTTCGCGACATTAACACTTTTAGGTGTTATACCGTTGGGATTAACCATTTGGAAGGCTTGTAAAAAAGAAAATGTTTCTAATGGGCGATGGTATCTTTCTGTGGGTATTTTTCTTGGCATAATTGCCGGTGAGATTCTATTGGTTGGGTTTTTGGGAATATATGGTGAGGTGCTATGGTTTGATAACCTGGGTCAAGTAGCCAGATACTGGAAAGTATTTTGGATTAAATTTGACTTGTGGGGTATAACGTTTATCGGAACAACTATTGCCGCATACTTAAATTTTAAGAGTAGCGGCAAAAAGATAGGCGGCATTCCATATCTATCCGGCGGATTAGCTGTTCTGGTTGGTATAATATTTTCCCTTTGGGCCAGTGAGCTTTGGCAGGGATGGTTATTGTACAAAAATCAGGTACCGGGAAACATTACGGATCCGATTTTTGGTCTTAACGAAAGTTTTTATTTGTTTACTTTGCCGTTTTATAATTCGGTTTATTCTTGGTTAGCTTGGCTGATTTTTATCATGATAGTAGGGTCTGGGATATATTTATATATCGGAACCAAGAAATTATCTAATTACGATAGAAGAAATCATTATCGTTATTATGATGATGAAAATGAACAAAAAAAAGAAAAAGTTGAATCTAAAGATATTTTGATAGCTGGTATAAATTCACTGATCAGGCAAATATTATTTTGGATAGCTATTCTTTGTTTTTTGTTTATCTGGGGGAAACATCTTGACAAGTTCGGTCTCATGTATTCAACCGAGGGCGTCGTAAAGGGTATAGGTTATACTGATTTTCATACCAGACTGCCGATATACACAATTATGATGTATATTTGGGGTTTTACTGGATTATTCATTTTAGCCATAACCTTTGTTAAATCTTTTTACACTTGGCTGATAACGAGCTGGAAGAAACCGATTATTATAGTTTTTAACTGGCTCTTTGTTGTTGCTATTTTACTTATAGGTATTCCGTCCTATGTTTACTATGCCAAGGTTAAACCCAGTGAGAAGACGATAGAAAGTGAATTTATAGTGCACACTCAGAGTATGACGCGCTATGCGTTTGGATTAGAAAAAGAAAATATTCGGGAAGTTGAATTTCCGGTATCCCCTGAATTAACCAGAGAAACAATAGCCAATAATAAGGCAACTCTGGATAATGTCCGCCTTTGGGATCCTCGAGCTCTTCACTCTATTCTTACTCAAACTCAGGAGATTCGTCTTTATTATGAGTTTGCCGGTGTTGATGTTGACAGATATTTAATTAATGGGACACCGCGCCAGGTAATGGTGTCAGCTCGCGAATTAGCGCTTGACCAGCTTCCGAAGCAGGCTAAAACCTGGATTAACCAGCATTTCAAATACACACACGGACACGGCATAACAGTTAATCCGGTAAATACTTTTCTCTATAATGGTAGTCCTGAGTTTTGGGTTAAAGATATCCCTGCTGTAAGTACAGTCTCTGAATTAGACATTACTCGACCGGAAATTTATTTCGGCGAGCTTACCAATCATCACATTTATGTTAATACTAAAGAAAAAGAATTTGATTATCCGATTGGTGATCAGAATGAATGGACAATATATGAAGGTGGGGGCGGTATTAAACTTTCTGGATTTTTACGGAAATTGGCTTTTGCTTGGGCTTTTGATGGACACAAAATATTCTTCTCTGATTACCTGACCCCAGAAAGCAAAATAATTTTTCGGCGTAACATCCAGGATAGAATGAAGGCTTTAGCTCCGTTTTTGTGTTATGATCCCGATCCATATCCCGTTATATATAATGGTGGGATTACATGGATTCAGGATACTTACACTGTTTCAGAAAAATATCCATATTCAGAAACATATGCAAATATAAAATATATCCGCAATGCTGTAAAGGCCACGGTTAATGCTTATGACGGTACAGTTATATTCTATATATTTGATGATACTGATCCGATTATCAAGGCATACCAAAAAGCTTTTCCAACATTATTTAAGCCGGCATCAGATATGCCGGCGGAATTACGCGAGCACATTCGCTATCCTGAAGCAATGTTTAAGATTCAGCACGAGGCGTTTAGGAAATATCATATTGACGGTATTGAAAATTTTTACAATCAGGAAGATATGTGGGATTTAGCTACTGAGCTTTATCGGGGCCAGCCTATTCCAGTAGAACCTTATTTCGTAACGGCTCAGCTTCTCGGTGCAAACACACCCGAGTTTATGTTAATGAACCCCTATACCGCCAAAGGAAAACCCAGAATGACCGGCTGGATGTCAGGACTTTGCGATGGAGATAGTTATGGCAAACTAGTGCTGTATAAATTCCCGAAAGGCGAATTTATTGCCGGACCGCAACAGATTGAGTCAAAGATAGATAGTAATGAAGATATTTCCAAAGAGCTGAGTCTTTGGGATCAAAGAGGTTCAGAAGTTATCAGGGGTAATCTGATTATACTGCCGCTCATTGGTAATGCGCTCATCGGTTTTGAGCCCGTGTATTTACAGTCAGAGTCAACTAAAATCCCAACACTTACCAGAGTTGTTGCCGCGCAAATTTTGCCTGGCGATCAGAAAGTAGTTTGGGATAAAACATATTCAGATGTATTAAATGTACTACTGCGCTTCAAGGGCAGTCTTATGGGTCCGGGAGCTAGAAATGAATTAAAAAAAGTGCTGACAAGCGATGAATTGGTTGATAGGGCACTGCAAAGCTTGGTGCAATATCAGGAATTAAGTGGAGCAGGAAAGTACAAAGAAGCTGGAGAGGTATTGGAAAATCTCCACGCGCTCCTTAAGAATAAACAATGAACAGAATAATCTGTTAAATTAAATTAAGTCGCCAAAACACAATGTGTAGAAGGCGACTTTTTATTTTTAGAAAAAAGATTCCCGATAAAGAGTTGGATTTTAAAAAATATATCAATAATTATTAATATATTTTTTATTTAGAAGAATTTATGTATTGACAGTAAAAAATTTTCTGATAAAATAGGAAGCATAAATATGTAAAACAATTTAATTATTTATAAAAAATTATAAACAAAATTATGAACAAAAAATTTTTAAAAATGAGTATTATTTTTGGATTAGCTGTTTTTTTGAGTGCTTGTCAATCTCCATCTGAAAAGGTAATTGAGAAAGTCAATGAGAATGTTATTGAGAAAGCAATTGAGGATTCCATGGGTGGAAACACAGAAGTTGATTTAAATGAAGGAAATATTAATATAGAAACTGAGAATGGAACAATGCAGGCAGGACAAGATGTTAGTTTGCCGGACAATTTTCCATCTGATGTTTATGTATATGAAGGCAAATTAGCCGCTGTAGTCTTTAATGAAGCAAATAATGGTTTTAATTTAACCATTGAGACGAAGGATGTATTGGATGATATTAAATCGGTTTATGAAAATAAACTAGAGGAGGATGGTTGGGTTGTAAATCAATCAATGAATTTGGGAGGGGTTTTATATTTGGGGGCCGAGAAGAATGGGCGAGTGATAAGTATTACCGCAAGCCAAACCGATGAGACCACCATGCTTGTTATAAATGTTGGTAATAAATAAAAAATATAGAAAACGATATTTAAAATAAAATAATAAAAAAGAGCCAAAAGGCTCTTTTTTTAATTTTAGTTTTGTTTGTGTTTTGGCATGAATAGAATTTAGTCATAATTTTTGATATAATAAAACTAAGATTAAAATATCGGTTTACCCATAAAAACAGAACAAGAACACACATATTGTTTTATTAATTGCGATTTTGATTCTAAACATTGGAGATTTGGTTGCTGGCAAGTGGTTTTGAAAAATAAGAAATTTTTTTAATACCTATCAAGGAAGTAATATTGGTTGCCATAAATAATATAAAAAGATTAGTTTAAAAAGGCAGTATGTTTAAGTTAAGAATTATATAATTAAATTATTATAAATAAGCATCTAAAATAAATGAAGAACGAAAAACAAAATAAAAATTTTAACCATGATTTAAACAATTTATTTGAAAGATTATTGGTTACTAAAAATAAGCGTTTGAAGAATGTTGAGGAGTTAAAAAGGAGAATAACAACCAAGTTAGACTTGGAAATAAAAAGACTTTATGCCAAAAAGAATTTTATTTCCGATTTGTGGGTAAAACGCGAGGAGCTTCGTTTGCAAAAAATATCAGTTTGGAAAAAATTTATCAAGAATAGTTTTGGAATGAACTGTCGTTATATACTATCCATGCCCTTTATTTACATGATGATTATTCCGGCGATAATACTGCATATTACCACGGAAATCTATCATCGGGTCTGTTTTCGCCTTTATGGCATTCCTATGGTAGAGATAAAAGAATATTTTATATTTGATAGGCATTTATTGCCCTATTTAAATTGGTTTGAAAAATTTAATTGTTTTTATTGTTCGTATTTCAATTGCTTGATTTCATATGTAAAAGAAATTTCAGCTCGCACCGAAAGATATTGGTGTCCCATTAAACATTCTAGACCGTTAAAAGATGAGCATAGCCAGTATGATAAATTTGTGGACTATTCAGATGGGGAAGTGCTAAGAAAGCAATGGAATAGAATTAGAAAATTTTAAATATCTATAAAAAACATCAAGATTATTATGATGTTTATATGTCAAAAGGTGTTATAAAATAAAAAAATCAATATTTAGTAAATAAGAAATTATGAATTTAGAAAAAACAAAACTAAATATACAAGAAAAAATTCAGCCAATAAAGACCTTGGAAGAATTTAAAAAAATAAAAAATCCAGAAGAATTATTGTCTTTTATGAAAGATAATATAAATTATGGTTTTGTGGGTAAAAACAGTAAAAAAATATTTACCAGCAACAAGGATATGGATGCTGGTTGGGATGAGTATTATTTGCAGTCACCCAGGGAGTTATTAGAAAGTAAGCATGGAGTGTGCTGGGATAGCACAGAACTTGAAAGGTGTTGGTTTTTAGAACACGGCTACAAACCCAGAGTATTCTTCATGATGTTTGAAAAAGAGGAGGGTTCTGATTTGCCAACCCACACCTTTTTGACTTTTAATCATAATAATAAATGGTATTGGTTTGAGCACTCATTTGGAAATTATAGAGGTATTCATGAATATGGGAGTTTTGAAGATTTAATTAACGATGTAAAGAAAAAGAAGTATGAAGAAGCAGTAAAAAAACACAAAGCAAAAGTTGAAGATTGGGAATGTCTTAAATATTATGAATATGAAAACCCTAGATACGGTTCTAATCCCAAAGAGTTTGTCTCAAATATTATTGATAACAAAATTTAATTGTGTATCTAATATTAGTCACTTTTATTTTTACAAATAGTAATAAATAGAAATTCCTATACGATAAAAAAACTAGTTCAGTGAACTAGTTTTTATTTCAAATTAAATTTTATCTGGTCGCGCCACTGTAGGCGATTGCCCTAACCAGATCCCAATCCAGAGCTTCAATCGGATCTTTTTCAAAAATTGATTGATATATTTTTATGGCATTTTTTTCACTTTTCATATTCCTATTCGCCGGTCTTAGTCCGTAGGCGATTACTGTTATCGCCGCATTATCCTTTGGGTCGTCCATATTCGGTTTTCTTTCATAGATAGTTTGAAAATAAAGATTTGATGCTTGGTATTCCGATTCCGTGCTTCTTTCTTCCGGCCAGCGTCCGTTTGCTATTTTGATAACATCTTGCCATTCTGTTAAGTTTCGGGGAAGCTTGTCAAAAGCCGATAAATAAGAGTTCAAGACTCCTGCGCGTTCCCCCGTACCAAGCAGGATTGTTGTTGGTGTACCCGCGTGAATAAAATATGAGATAGCCCTTTTTTCCTGTTCGTTCATATTGTGGGGACTTTTTATAATAATAAAAAGGGCTAATCGGTTAGATTCGTCTCCAGATTGCATATCTATAATTCCGTTATAATTATAAACCATTTCCGCCTCATTTAAGGATACTTGGTTTACGATGTTTGACGAAAGACCAACCAAGGTATTTGTTTTTTTTATCACATCATCCTGTTTGGCTGTTTCCGGCTCTTCTTTTGGTTCTAGTACACTGTCTTGTTTATTGGTTGAAGATTTTTCAATAACAACAGCATCGGAATTATTTCCCGACATATCGCGAGCAAAAAGAATGTAGTAATAAGGGAGATTAACTGCAAGTCCGGTGTCCGTGTATGTTTCATTCTGACCCTCATATATTTTGTCACATAATCCCTCAACTGCTCCAAGGGTAAAATAGTCAGCTATAGGGATAACCGATCTAAAAAGAATTGTTTCTGCAAATGAAGAGTCTTTAGGATTTTTCCATGACAAAACAGCTATTTCGCCGTTTCGCTCAACTGCGGCATCTATGGGTTGACCTACAAAAGTTTCCGCTATCGCACCCAATGGCAAAATTAAATATAGAATTAGTAATAAATAAAATTTTTTCATAACACAATATACCTCTTATATTATACAATAAATTTTTATTCAAGGAAACACACTATTTTTACACTATTTATAATTCTGTGTCAAACTTTTTTAACAAAAAAGGATTGCACTACCGTAGGGGTTCAGAGCCTTATCAAATTATTGATAATTAGTTTTTTTGGAAATAATAAAATATGGTATAATAATATTATTATTAATATTAAAAAAGAAATATGTCAAAAAACAAATTTTTTGTTATAAGTTTAATGGGAGTATTATTAATGATGATGGTGCTGTTTTATTATAATCACAAAATTGTTTCAGAATCACTTAATACTACGGATTTTACAGATTCTAATATAGATGAAGCAAAAACAGGTCAAATAAATAGGTTTACAGACAAGAAGTGGAAGTGGGTTAAAACCATAATGAGCAACAATGATGTAATTATTCCCAGGAAGAGCGAGGCTTTTACAATTTTATTTAAAGAAGACAATAGTTTTAGCGGCACCACTGATTGTAATAATTTTTTTGGAAAATATGAAAAGAGTGGGAATATTTTGTCTTTTGGATCAATTGGTTCAACCATGATGTCTTGTGAAGATTCACAAGAATTAGAATTCATAAAATTACTAGAAGATGTAAATAATTTCTTTTTTAATGAAGATGGAAATCTTGTTTTAACATCAAAACTTGATTTTGGATCTATAATTTTTGAGTAGATAGAAAAAAATATTTAATTCATTTAAAAAAATATATGAATGTCACAAAAGATAAAAAATTTTTTGAAAAAATCACTTCTGTTCTTTTAATTATTTTTATCTCCGTGTTGATAATGGCGGGGCTTGCATACGCCTTAAGGGGATATGTTGGTGTAAAAAAAGAAAAAAATGAAAACAAAGAAAAATCTATCAATGTAGATAAAGAAAACGAGAAGATGATTATTGGGGGAGACAAGGATGAGGGGGAATGTTTAATTGGAGCTGGATATTCCTGGTGTAAGATAAAAAATAAATGTTTGCGAATTTGGGAAGAGCCTTGTATTGCGGAAGATGTTCAGTCTTTGGTCGAGGCTTATTTAAAAAACAATATTTCCGAACTTTCCCCGGAAAAAGAGGTTTTAGGGGGAAAATTTTATATTACCAAATTTAGATTTATCGATGACGGTCGGGTGGTAATTGATTATGAAGACGGGCATATTGCCCTGGGAGCTAGTGTTTTATTTGCAATCAAAGATGGAAAAGTCGTTATTCTTGAGTTTTCACCAGTAAGTGTAAATGGTTTCAATCCTGAAAAAGTAGAAAATAATAATTCCGCTATAGCTGAATTAACCCTGCTTTTTAGTGAAAAATACAACAAAGAGGAAAATAATATCATTGTTCAAATAACCGATGATAGAGGAATGTATCTTCGAGGTTATGTTAAATTCAGCTTAGACGAAGATGCTCCCGGCGGATATTTTTTAGCAAAAATTGTAGATGGGAAATATAAAATTATTGCGGATGGTAACGGACAAATTGATTGTAATTTGGTAAGTGATTTTCCCGAAGACATGATTGACGATTGCGCTCAATTTTAATAGGTATTTTATCACAATGGAAATACACAACACTAATAAAAATTTTTATTTTATGTTTCGTATTTTATTTTTATTTATCATGCCTATATTTTTTCTTTCTGCCTGCACCCAGAATCAGCCGCGGCCCGATGGCGGGTCGCCCTTTATTAATACTTATAAGAAGGCTGAGCAAATAAAGAAAACAACCGAAGACCGCAAAGATGCAACTGAACAAGCTTTAAAAGAAGATGTTGTTGAAGAAGACGATAAAAAATAAAGTATTAAAAAAGATTTAAAATAACAAAATGCATTAATATGAAATTTTTATTTAAAATATGATAAAAATGAGATTGCACAATAAACCTTTTAAGTTAATTGAGAACGGTCAGAAAATCATTGAGATTAGGCTTAATGATAAAAAAAGACAATTATTACAGGTTGGAGATGTTATTGAATTTTTAAACAGAAAAACTTATAAAAAAATAAATGTTAAAGTAATTGATTTGTTGTGTTATAATACTTTTGATGAATTATTTAAAAACTATGATGCGCATGATTTTGGTTGTGCAAATAAAAATATATTGTTTAACAATAAGTATAAGTATTACACAAAAGAACAGGAAGCGAGATATGGTGTACTGGGCATAAAAATAGAAGTAATTTAGTTTTTTCGCGCACCCCCCCTTATCGTTGTATAAGTTCAGATACATATTGGACTGCGAAGCAGGACAATAAGTATGCAAATGGGGTTTAAATATAAATATTGCAATGGTTTTGGCAGAATGTATAATTATGGATTAAAACATTTTAATCCAAAT
>Ga0208953_1000832_pt1 | contig 22314 bp, 35 predicted proteins | sample RifOxyB2_FD_184033 | JGI IMG/M metagenome (GOLD analysis project Ga0208953, IMG submission 184033) | Groundwater microbial communities from Rifle, Colorado - Rifle Oxygen_injection B2 (SPAdes) | ecosystem: Environmental > Aquatic > Deep subsurface > Groundwater | place: USA: Rifle, Colorado... | reverse complement strand
GGCACATGATTGTTTATAATCTGACTAAAAAAATTGAAAGTCAAGAAAATAATTTAATGATTGAACAAAAAGTTTTGCAATATTTTTTTATTTCAATTTGGATTTACTAAGGACTCTGGACAGAGCCTAGAATTTAGAAAAATATTTAATCTTTAAACCTTTAATCTATTTATTGCAGAATTTTGTGATTTATGCGGAAAACTTATTGGATTAAGAGAGAAGTGTGTTTTAGAGGGAGAATTTGAAGGAATTTATCATCTTGAATGTTCTGATAAAATTTTAGAAATAAATAAGGAGGGATAAATATTCTAAAAGAATTTTTTTAGAAACATATTTAAATTCTGTTCTTAATATATTAACATGCTAGAGGGGATAATAACACTTGTTTCTTATGGGAATCTTGGAAATATTTTTTCACAATGGGAACAAATGGGTTTTTTTACTTATTTATTACCTTTCTTATTAATATTTGCTTTGGTTTTTGGTGTTTTAAGTCAGTTAAATTTATTTGGAACTAATAAAGGTATTCAAGGTATTATTGCACTTGTTGTAGGATTAATGGCTGTTCAATCAACAATTGTAGCAACATTTTTTTCAGAAATTTTCCCTCGAGCTGGAATGGGTATTGCAGTACTTTTAGTTGTTATCATTTTCTTAGGACTTTTTTTGCCTAAAGCAAATTGGTCAAATTATCTTCTTTTAGGTGCTGGTGGAATTATTTTAGTTTTAATTTTAATTAATTCAACTGAATCTGTTGGTTGGGTTTCAAGTTATGGTTTTAGTGAGTATGCTGACTGGTTAATTCCATTAATAATTCTTTTTGGTGCAATTGCACTAATTGTTTTCCCACAAAGAGGTCCGCATCCAACAAATGTTGGTCCTTTTTTAAATCAAGCACATACTTATGGGCATCAATAATTAATTTAAATTTTATTTTGAGAATTATATTTCTTTTTTATGTGAACCTTGCACTGCTTGGTTTACAACTTTTCCAAATGAATCTTGCATCATTGACATTTCTTTTTTAATTTGGTCTAAATTATTTGCATAAGAGCCTACTTTGTCTAAAATTGTTAATTGCAGTTTATCTATCATATTTTCAATTCTTGCTAATCTTTCCATTGTGGAAATAATCTGAGATTGTGCGATTGTCTGAAATTCTATAAATTTTTCTATCTGTTTAGTTATTTTTTTATTTTTTTCAAAAAAAACCTGTTCGGCAATTTCCATCATTGTATCTGTTGTGCCTCCTCCATAATTTTCATATCCTTGTTGCTGTTGACCATATTCTCCTTGTTCGGGATAATAATTTTGTTGATCAGGATAATATTCTTGTGTTGGTTGTGGGGGTTGGTATGCTTCCTGTGGTGCATAAGCTTGATTTTGAGGATAATAATTTTGTTGTTGTGGGTTTTCTTCTTGTTGCATTATTGATGGCTGCATATTTTCTTCAAATTCTTGTGAAGAGATTGCGTTTTTAATTTGTGATTGATTGAATGCATCAGAAATTTCTTTAGGTGTAACTCCTTGTTGTTGAAGTTGTGAGATTATATCTTGTTCCTGAAATCCTTGATTTTGCATTTGCATAACTTGTTCTAAAACACCCATAACTATAATGTAGAATAAGATTCTTTATAAAAATTATTGTTTGGTCGATTTTTCTAATTTTAGGGGTTGAAACATTTTTGCTTGTTTTGATAGTATTTCTAAGTCTTCTTTTTTTGCAAATTTTGAAAATTCGCTTGAGGCTGTTTCAATAAAATTCATTAATCTATTCATGTTTTGTTTCATTATTTGCAGGTCCTTTTTAATTCCCAGTATGTCTTGCATACTTTTTTCTTTTATTTCTAATAAATTTTGGCTGATTAATAGAAGTCTATCTTTGGTTAACCTTTGCTTTTCTTCAAGGTCTCTTAATTTAATTAAAATCTCTTCGAATTCTTGTCCTGTTTGGTTATATTCTGCTCCATCCATATGTTGTTTAAAGAAATTAAGTTTAAATTTGTTTCCGTAAAAATTGTGTTGTCTGAAATCATTTTTTTAACTCCATTAATTTAGGTGTTTTTTATTTTCTGGATTCCCACTAAATGCGACTTTTTGTCGCAAACTCGCCCTTAAGAATACTTGAACTTCCAATAAGTTAATCAAAAATAAAAATTATTTTAATCTCTAAATTATAGTTAAAATCAAAAATTTCGGGCAGAGCCTCAATAACATAAAAAATTAAAAACTTCTTTTCGCTTTTTAAGATTATTATGGGATTTAAAGTAAATCCAAAAGATTTCCTAAAAATTCCATTTAACCACTAATAAAAAACTAATAAAAAAACAACAAAAAATGGAATTTAAAGTAAATCCAAAAGATTTCCTAAAAATTCCATTTAACCACTAATAAAAAACTAATAAAAAAACAACAAAAAATGGAATTTAAAGAGGGATCAAAGCTGTATGCATATGAAGTTAAAAGGCAATCCGGGGAAGATGTTTTATATATTAATTATCTTGGAGCTCCTTATGTTCCAAGTTTTGCTGAATATCCTGAAGTCCTTGAAAGGACAATAGATGTTTTAATTGAAAATCCAAATGTTTCGAGAATTGTGCTTGTTCAACAAAAAAATTATAATTATGATTTTAATGAAACTTCTATTCTTTTAGAATTGGCAAATCTTTATATTTACTTAATTAAGCAAGAAAAGATTTTATCCCAAGAAAAATTAATTCTTAACGCCGAGCATCTTTTTTCAAAAAGGTATAATGAATTATTTTCTTTTCTTTTTTTGTTAAAATCTGATCCTGTTTCTTCTTATATTGAATTAAAAAAGATTATTCTTCAGGAAAGAATTTTTCTTGATAAAATTGAACCTGTTTATCGTTTTGATCAGGAAAGTTATATTTATTTTTTAGAAAAAATCTTTTCTTTATTTGGCAAATTAAAATTAATTGAAGTAGCTTTGCCTTATTTAGATGGTTATATTAAAGGAGACAGAGAAATTTATAATAAAATTTTTAAGCCAGATGTTATTCCGAATTTTACTTTTACAAGGTTAGTTACTGATTTACCCCCTGATGCTGAAATTATTGATCAATATAAAATCTCTCAGGAGGATTATGATGAATCTATTGTTACAATTTTAAAAGTAAAAGATGAGGCAAAATTAATTTATCATTTAAATCCCCCAGAACATTCATTAAGCGAGGATTTGAATAGATTATTAAATCTTGCAAGAGGAGTTTTGATTGAGCATCAGCCTCGGGCAGAAGAATTTACTGATCCTGAAAGAACCAGGCAGGTTTTTTTTAATATCTCTAAAGATTTATTGCGTGATTTAGCTCAAAGTCAGAATACAAATTTGAGTTATAAAGAATTAAACACTCTTGCGACAATTCTTGTGAGACATACTATTGGTTTTGGCTTAATTGAAATTTTATTGCAGGATGAAAAATTGCAGGATATTGCATTAAATGCACCAATTCCTATGACGAATATTTTTTTAAGACATCAGGAATATGATGAATGTTCAACAAATATTTTGCCTAGTTCTGAAGATGTTGATTCATGGGCTGCGAAGTTTAGAATGATTTCCGGAAGACCTTTAGATGAAGCCAATCCTGTTTTAGATACTCAATTAACTATCGGTAAAAATAGGGCAAGAATTGCGATTATTCAAAGACCATTATCTCCTGATGGTTTGGCATATTCGATAAGAAGGCATAGGGATTCTCCATGGACTTTGCCGTTATTTATTAAACATAAAATGCTGAATCCTTTTTCTGCAGGTCTTTTAAGTTTTTTAATTGATGGTTCGAGGACTTTACTTGTTGCTGGTACAAGGAGTTCCGGTAAAACTTCTTTACTTGGCAGTTTAATGCTTGAGATTATTCCCAGATATAGAATTATTGTTCTGGAAGATTCATTGGAATTGCCTATTGAGAGTTTAAGAAAATTAAAATATGATATTCTGAGTATGAAGGTTCGTTCTGCGTTGTTAAAATCAACGACTGAGGTTTCTGCTGATGATGGTATTAGGACTAGTTTAAGGTTGGGTGATAGTTGTTTAATTATCGGTGAAGTAAGAAGTTCTGAAGCAAAAGCGTTGTATGAGGCGATGAGGGTTGGTGCACTTGCAAATGTTGTTGCGGGTACAATTCATGGTGCATCTGCTTATGGTGTTTTTGATAGGGTTGTTAATGATTTAGAAGTTCCTGCAACTAGTTTTAAGGCTACTGATATTATTGCTATTGCAAATCCTGTTAAGACCCCTGACGGTTTACATTCGTGGAGAAGATTAAAGCAAATTACAGAAGTAAGAAAACACTGGAAAGAAGATCCTTTAAGAGAAAAAGGTTTTGTTGATTTAGTTAAATATAATGTTGAAAAAGATGAGCTTGAAGCAACTGATGATTTAATTAATGGTGATAGCGAGATTATAAAAGATATTGCGTCAAATGTTAAAGGCTGGGCTGGTAATTGGGATGCTGTTTATGATAATATTTTACTTCGTGCTAAAATTAAGAATGAAGTTGTAAGGATGTCTCAACTAACAGGAAATAATGAACTCTTAGAAGCAGAATTTAATACTTTGTCTAATCATGCATTTCATAAAATTTCTGACGAGGTTCATCAAGAAATTGGGTTGCCTGTAAGTGAAAGGGTTTTTCCGGAATGGCAAAAATGGTTGAATAATAAGATTAAGAAAAAGATGATTTAATTTTAATTTCATAAACATTTATTAATTATTTTTTCTTTGATTAATTATTATTTAGAGGTGAAAAATGACGTCAAAAGATGTTAAAGATATTTTAAAAAAGCATGGTGCAAGAATTGAGGAGCAGATTAAAGAAACTAATTTTGATAAGACAAATTATAGTCGTGAATATGTTCAATTTAAAGAGGAAATGTCTCCTGAGTTTTCAAGGTATGAAAAATTATGCAATAGTTTAGGTAATTTTATTCGTTTAAAGGTTGCAGATAAAGATAAAAAGAAAATTGAACGTGATTTAGAGATTGCTCATCTTGGGGTTGAAGCAGGGCAAGCTTTGACTTTAAGCATTATGGCTTTTCTTGGTGTTTTATTTTTTGGTTTGTTGCTTTCAATTTCATTTACATTACTTAGTGAAAAAGGCAATTTTCCCTATTTATTCTTTTTTTTAATTGTTATCCTCTCTGTTTTTTCTTTTTATTTTATTCAAGGTTATCCTTCGAGATTGGCTGCTAAATGGAGATTAAAAGCGTCAAGTCAGATGGTTCCTGCAATTTTATATGTTGTTATTTATATGAGGCATACTCCTAATTTAGAAAAAGCAATTTCTTTTGCTTCGCAACATTTGCAGTATCCGTTATCCCTTGATTTTAAAAAAATCTTTTATGATGTTTCCATCGGTAAATTTTCTACAATTAAAGAAAGTTTGGATAATTATTTGACTATTTGGGAAGATTATTCCACTGAATTTATTGAGGCATTTCATTTAATTGAAAGCAGTTTATATGAACCTGATAATAGTCGAAGGATTAGTACTCTTGAAAAAGCTTTGGAAGTAATTTTGGACGGGGTTTATGATAAGATGCTTAAATTTTCTCATAATGTTCGAAGCCCTTTAACAAATATTTATATGCTTGGTGTTGTGCTTCCTACTTTGGGTCTTGCACTGTTGCCGTTAGTTTCTGCGATGATTGGCGAATATATTAAATGGATTCATGTTTTTATTTTGTTTAATTTAATTATTCCTTTTTTAGTTTTTTATTTGACAGATAAAATTTTACTTTTAAGGCCTGGAGGATATGGGGAGGCAAGTTTACTTGAAAGAAATCGTTTATATCCACAATATAAAAGCAATAAGTATTATTTAACTGCATTCCTGTTGTGCTTGCCTTTTTTTATTTTTGGATCATTACCTTTAATTTTCCAGTATACTGCAATTCCAGAAATGCTTGATTTGCAAAGAGATTATACTTTTAGTGAAATCGGTCTGAGTTTTTTTGGTGATGAAAAAATATTTGATTTTAAACAATCTGATTCCGGGATTACCGGTCCTTTTGGTATTGGTGCATTATTTTTGAGTATGTTTTTCCCTTTGGGATTTGCTTTGTTTTTTTCATTAGTTTATAAAAGTAAAACTCATGACTTGATGATTGAAAGAGAAAAAACTCATCAGCTTGAAAGTGAATTTAATAATTCTTTATTTTTATTGGGTAATCGTATTGGGGATGGTCTTCCTCCGGAATTAGTTTTTGGTCGTGTTGCAAGTTCTTCCAAGGGTTTAATCACTGAAGATTTTTTTAGAAAAGTTAATTATAATATTCAGCAAATGGGTATGGGTGTCGAGAAAGCAATTTTTGATCCTCGTAATGGTGTTTTGGTGGATTATCCTTCTGATTTAATTGCAACGAGTATGAGGGTTTTAGTTGAGTCTGCAAAAAAAGGATTAAAAATAGCTGCTATTAGTTTAATGAGTATTTCGACATATGTAAAAAATATTCAAAAAATTAATTATAGACTTCGAGATTTATTGGCTGAAATTGTTTCAGATATGAAAAGTAATATGACTTTTTTAGCTCCATTACTTTCAGGTATTGTTGTTGGTTTAGCTGCGATGATTACAGGGATATTGAATAAATTAGATTTAAATGAATTATCTGCAGGATCCGGGGGGGTTATGAATTTTGCAACGATTTTGACAATTTTTGATTTAACGAATATGATTCCTCCTTATTATTTACAAATTTCTATTGGTATTTATTTAATTCAAATTATTTTTATTTTAACCGGTACTTTGGTTACAGTTGATTCCGGGGAAGATAAATTAGAAAAAACGAATAAAACCGGTATTAATCTTAAGAAAGGTGTATTCCTTTATTTGATTGCTGCATTTTTTTCAACATTGGCTTTATCTTTCCTGACAATTGTTGTTATGAATAATTTGGTTTAAAATGAAAGGAACCCCTTGGTTCCCTTCAACCCTCCTCGAATTTTGGAAGGGTGGCATCTCTATGAGCCTTTGTGGATGCCACATGGAATGACCCTCGTTGGTTTCTTTTGAGCTTCCTCAAATTGAGGAGCGGTGGAATCTTTATGAGTCTTTGTGGATGCCACATGGAATGTGAACCCTAATTTCTTTTCAACCCTCCTCGAAGTTTGGAAGAGTGGCATCTCTAAACTCAAGCCCACACTTGCAACTTTTAAAATTTGCTTTCAGAATATTATGCAAGTGTAAACTTTCGGAGCCTTCGTGGATGCCACATGGAATGTGAACCCTAATTTCTTTTCAACCCTCCTCGAAGTTTGGAAGAGTGGTATCTCTAAACTCAAGCCCACACTTGCAACATGGCTATTTCGTTTAAATTAATTCATTAATCAAAAGTGTTAAAAAGATTGTTTTCTATTAATCTATTAATTAAGCCTTTGAGTAAGCTAATATGAAAGAATTATTGGAAAATGCAGATGAATTTTTAATTGCAGGAGTTGAAAATTTGGCAAAGTCAAGGTATAATGTTGCTGCAAGTGATTTTTTTAAGTCAATTGTTATTTTTTGCGATTATTTAATTTATTATCAAATTAAAAGATTGCCTAAAAATCATAATGATCGGTTTAATTTGTTAAATATTTATTTTAAAGATATTTATGAAACTGTTAGTAACTTGTTTAAGGTTTATGTTGATTCTTATAATTTAAAGATGAAAAAGGGGGATGTTATTAAGTTACAGCATTATGCAAATGAACTCAAAAGAATTGTTAACAATCAAAAAAAAGTTTAAAGACATTTTAAAAGATAAGCAGGTTTATGATGTCGTTTTATTTGGTTCTTTTGTTAAAGGAAAAATCGTCCCAAGAGATATTGATGTTGTTATTCTTTCAGATAAAAATAACTTTAATGTTGACGGTTTTCATATAAGTGTTTTGAATGTTTATGATTTTTTTAGCGGGCATAGTTTAGTTAGGACTTTGTTACGTGAAGGTTATAGTTTAAAGAAGAATAAATTTTTTGCAGAAATTTATGGTTTTAATAATGTTTGTTTGTTTAAGTATGATTTATCCGGTTTAAGTGCTTCTCAAAAGGTTAGTTGTGTTAATTTTTTAAGAGGAAAAAAAGGTGAAAAAGGGTTGGTTTTTGATTCTGGAGGAGAATGGATTAGTAATCAGGTTTTTTTTTGTCCTGTTTTTGCAGAGAGTGTTTTTGAAAGATTTTTTATAAATAAAAAGATTAAATTCAAAAAATTCTTTTGTTTAATAGATTAAATAAAAATGATAAAAAATGATAAATATCCTAATGCATTAATCAAACGAAAAAGGTTGGTTAATTTGTTAAAAAGTTTTGGCATTAATCGTGTAGGTAGCGGGGTTGTGGATTTTTTAAATGAAAATTTTGAAAATCATTTTATCATTTTATGTCAGAGATTTAAGGAGGAAATGAATGTTAATGGCAAAAAAGTTTTGGATGTTTCGGATGTAAAGGAAGTTTTTGATAAAATGAATTATCCGGAAGAGAAAGATTATTAGATAACTTTATTAATTCTATTTGATATTTTAGCTTATGGAAAAGAGGTTTTGGAAAAGAGGAATTGTTACAGAATATTTGCCTTGGATTTTAATTGCTCTTGCTGTTTTAGCTATAGTTATGATTTCGATTTTTGTTTTGAAGGGGAAAGGTATAATTTTGATTGATAAAATTAAGGATTTATTTGGGGGTTTTTAATGTGGAGATTGCTATTAATCAATTAATTAAAATTATTCTTGGTGTTTTAGTTGTTGCTTCGGTTATTATCGGGCTTTATTTATTTTTTAGCGGATCAATTTTAGATTTTTTTAATAATCTTATTCCTGATGTTTCATCTGATAAAACAGAAAACCCTATTCAATTGGAAGATGAACAAGAAGTTGCAGAAGAAGTTTCTATTAAGTCTTGCAAAGATTGCGGGATTATTTGTTTTGAAAAAGAATGTTTAAATTTGGGAGATTGTAAATATGACCCTTGGTCTTTAAATAATCGGTGTATTTTGAAATAAAATGAATAATAGAGGTTTTTTGCTTGCTGAAGAAACATTAAAAATTCTTTTAGCTTTGATTAGTATTAGTTTTTTAATTTATTTTTTAACTGCATTATATTTTTCAGGTCAAGATTCAAAGAAGCTGGAGTTTGCAAAATCTTCTTTAGAATTTTTGGTGGATGAGATTAATCTAGGAAGTCAATCGGTTGAGATTTATAATCCTGAAGGATGGGTTATTGTTTCCTGGTCTAATGAAATGCCTTTGTCTTGTTCAAATCTGGGTTATAAAAGTTGTATTTGCATCTGCGACGATGTTGGTTTAATTAGCAAAGGATTATCAAATCTTCCATTTACAAAAAGTCAAAGAGAGAAATTAAAAGAAAATTGTGATGAAAAAGGAATTTGCATGAATAATGAAAATTCTTTTATTGTGAAAGGGGAATTTATTAAAATAGAGGAACCTCCAATAATAATTAAAGTTGAGGATAAAGTTTTAAAATGAATCTTGAAGATGTGATTAAATATTTACTTTGGATTGTTTTTTTTGGGATTGCTTTAGCAGGGATTTATAAAATATTAAGTTCTTTGGGGGTTATAGGATGATAAAAAATTTTAATAAAAGGGGTGAATTAACTACTCAACAGATTGTTGGTTTAATAATTTTAATCACTAGTTTTGCCGTTATTTTGTTTTTGTTATTTAGATTAAATTTAGGGGAAATTAGTGAAAAAGAAATTTGTCATAATTCTGTTGTGTTAAAAGGTCAATCTCCTTCTAATTTTGAAGTTGGTAATTTAGATTGCAAAACTAATTATATTTGTATCTCTGGTGGTGAAGATTGCAAAGATTTTAACCCCACAAATATTATTAATATAAATATTAACCAAAAACCTGAAAAAATTGAAAATGATACGATGAAAGTGATTGCACAGGAAATGAAAGATTGCTGGTGGATGTTTGGTGAGGGGAAAATAAATTATGCTAAGGGTTTTGATTTTACTAATCAAAAATTTTGTTCTGTTTGTTCAATTATTGCATTTGATGAGACTTTGTCAAAACAAGATATATCTTATTCAAAATTTTATAATTATTTAAAAGATTCAAAAATTGAGGGGTCAGATACATTGTTGCATTATTTATACAATACTTATAAAATTGAGGATTTAGATAAGAATTATTTGTCTTTAAAGTTTGATTTTAAGAAGCAATATTTTGTTTTAACAGCTTTAAGCAAGGAAGGATTTTTAATGAATATGTTTGATTACACCAAAATCGGTTTATTTTATCGTGGGGTGAAATATTTTGATAAAGAAGGAAATGTTATTGAATTAAAAAGTTTACCTGTTTTAATTTTAGAAAAAACAAAAGAGAATTATGATAATGTTGGTTGTACGGAATATTTGACGAAGGCATAAATGGTTTTTATGCGAATATTTATAAATTGTGATTCTTATTTTATTTTATGAGAGATGTTTTTTTGCAATCAGAAATGAGACAGCGAATGTTTTTTAAGGATTTTTCACCCAAAAGATCTGTAAGTCCTAATTTAATTAATTCTAAACTGTTAAATAATGTGGTTGCAGATTGCGGTTGTTATGTAAATACTAATGCGACTAAATTTTTTAGGATTGCTTTATCTAACTTTGAAAAAGTTCTTTTGAGAAATGGTTTAGATGTTGATGAATTTTCTGTTTATGATTTTGCTCAGACTAGTTATGGCAAGAATCTTGAGCATTATATTTCAAATTATTTTGGTTGTGATGTTAAAAAACGTTATGAATTTGTGCACCCTCTTTTGCCAAAAGATGGTTTTTTGTTTTTTGTAAATGATAAAAGAGATTTTGAAAATTTAGGCTGTCATTTGAGAATAAAATCTATAATGGAACATTCAAATTTGGTTTCTGTTATTTATGGCTTCGGGGCTGTTCTTCAAGTTGGTCATTATTAAATATTTTTAATTGAGTAGTTATATCCTGAATTGTTTATATTTTATTTTCTAAACATTTATTAATTATTTCTTATTTGATTCCTTATGAAAAGGGGAAATATTTTAATTGAAAATATTATTTTTATTGTTTTAAATTTAATATTTCTTTCAATCTTAATTGCATTTTTGGGGATTAAGTCTGCCGATGTTTCTCCTTTAGAAGAAAAATTGGCTAAAGAAATTGCATTAATTATTGATGGGGCTAAGCCTGGAATGGAGATAACATATAATCTTAAAGATGTTTTAGAGAATGTCGATGAAAATTATGGGGGAAAAATTATTAGTATTGATAAAAATATCGTGACAGTAAGGTTACATGAAAAGGGTGGTTATTCTTATTCTTTTTTTAGTGATGTTGATGTGAGTCCTTTATATTTTTATAATGATGGAAAAACTAATTTTTATGAAATAACTGTGAGGGAGAAAAAATGAAAAAACTTAACTGTCGTGGGGGGGATAGAATTATCTCTATTTATTGGTTTTTTATTTTATTTTTGGTTGCAGGAGCAATTGCTTATATGGCTGCATCATTTTATGGCAAGCCGTATGATGTGAGGGATGCTGAATTAAGAATTTTGTCAAATAAAATTGCAGATTGTGTTTCTTCAGGGGGTTATATTAATGAAAATATCTTAGAAGGTAATAATTTAAACGAAAATTTTGAAAAGGATTTTTTGAAAAGGTGTAAATTAAATTTTGATGTTGAGGATTATCAAAATTGGCAGGATGATCAATTTTTTGTGTTAGTTCAATTTTATGAGTTTGATGATACAAAAGGAGACTTACTTGGTGAATTTGTTAATGAAACTTCTGTTGGAAATATAAATTTACGGGGTCTTTGCAACATGGATGGAAAAAATTTTCCGATTTGTTTTAATCGGATGTTTTATACTTTAGATAAAGAGAATCATGAATATATTATTAAAATTTTATCCGTTGTGAGGAAGACAGAAAAAAATGAATAATTGCCGTGGACAAATGGGGGAAACTTTGACATGGGTTGTTGCTACAATTGTAATTGTAATTATTTTAAGCATTTCTATTTTTGTTGTTTCTTTTGGAGGTTTTTTAAGTGGTGAAAAGAAATTTAGTGAATATAATCATATAAATAGCGATTTAATTTTTACAAAATCTTTTTCAGGCTTTTTAATTAAAAATAAAGATTTTGTTTTTGATTCTGTTAATCAAAATAATTTTGAATCTTTTGAATCGAAATTCTCTCCCTTACTTGCGAAATCCTTAGTAAAAGGGGATTTTTTTGGATGGAACATGGATTTTATTGTTGATGATGTTGTTTTATCTCAGGTTATATCCAGAGCTATTATTGGTGCTGATCCTTCTCATCCGGTTTCCATGTCTATTTGTTATTATATGTCCAGATTTTATTTAAATCCTAAAATTAAATTTGATTTTTCCGGAGAATATTCATGTTAATGAAAAGTAAACGTGGAGAAGTTCCGATTGTAATTTTAGTTATTGGTGTTGTTGCTATTTGTATTTTTGCATTGTTGAGTTTTGCTTTTTCATTTAATATTTTAAATAAAGATTTTATTAGCATAAATTCTTTAGAAAATGTAAGTGCTATTGAAGAACAGGTTCAATTTTATAAAAATTTGGCGTTAAATCCTGAAAATTATTTAGATGTTAAATATGATGGAAAACTTTATTATGTTATTGACAAACAAATGTCTAACGGGGAAATTAAGTTTATGGTAGAATATGAATTTCCTTAATGTTTAAGAAATATTTATAAATCTATTTAGTATTAGTTTGTTATGTTAACTAAAAGAGGTCAGGGTTTAAGTGTTAATGCAATTATATTAATGATTCTTGGTGTAATTGTTTTAGCTGTTTTAGCTATCGGTTTTACTACCGGTTGGAAAACATTTACTCCTTGGATAAAGCAAAATAATGTAGATCAAATTGCTCAGGCTTGCCAAATTGCTTGTTCTACTGGTGCAAAGTATGAATTTTGTACTGCTTCAAGAGTATTGCAAATTGAAAAGACTATTGAAGGAACTACAGATGAGCAATTGAAAGATGAGAATGGTAATCTTTTATTTGAAAAAGATAAAGTCCCTCAAGTTCCAATTTATAAAAATATTTCTTTTGAAAGTGGAAAATCTTATACTTGTAAGGACTTATCCTTTGCTCCTGTTTTAGGTGTTGATAAATGTCCAGCGATTACTTGCGATATCTTGCCTGCAAAATAATTTTTTTTTGTATCTATTCTTATAAACTTTTATAAATTCTTTTGAATTATATTTTATCATGAAAAGAGAAAGAATTGACAGATTAAGGATACGGATTATTCTTTTTATTGTTGCTTTATTTATTTTGATTCTTGGTTCTTTTATTATTCCAAATTTAATGACTGGCTTTAATATTCTTTTAGAAGGAAATAATTTTGCCAGCATTTCAAAAGATTGCCAAAAAGCTTGTGAAAATAATGCAAAGTCTGAATATTGTATTTTGATGCATAAAGTTCAAATGAATGAGATTTCTTTAGATGTTAATGATGGTGAGAGTTATACTTGTGATTATTTATCAAAAATTCAACCTTTTGGTATTGAAACTTGCCCTAAAATACAACCGTGCTAGTATTTAGTAATTTATTTAAATTCTTTTTTATTGTATTATTTATGACTAATGATTCTGAAAGAAGAAATAAGGGGAAAGATAAATATAAAGATAAAAAGAAACATCCTTATAAAAAAGGTGGAAGATTAAGAACTTTGGGAATTGAAACAAAAAAGAATTCTTAAAAGATAAAAAATAGCTTTATAAATTATATTTACCTTTTTTATCTATGATTGAGGTGATTTTTTTAGGACTTTTGGCATTGATCTGGATGTGTTTTGCAAGTATCCAGGATATAAAAAGTACAATTATTTCTGATTGGATTAGTTTTTCATTAATTATTTTTGCTTTGTCTTTTAGATTTTTTTATGGTTTATTTATTGAAGAAAACTTTATGTTTTTTTATCAGGGATTAATTGGTCTATGCATTTTTGTTATTCTTGGGAATATATTTTATTTTAGCAAATTATTTGCAGGCGGAGATTTAAAGCTGATGATTGCTCTTGGAACAATTTTGCCGTTTTCAAATGATTTTTTGATTAATATAAAGATTTTTATTTTATTCTTTTTCTTATTCTTTTTAATTAGTGCATTTTATGGTTTTTTTTGGAGCTTTATTTTAGCTTTTAAAAATTTAAATTCTTTTAAAAAGGAGTTTAAATTTTTGTTCAATGATAATTTAAAGAAAATTTATTCTGTTATGATTTTAGGATTATTTATTATGGTAATTGGTTTTTTTCAAAAAATATTTTTCCTTGTTGGTTCTTTTATTATTTTTTTAGTTTATTTATATCTTTTTATCAAATCTGTTGATGAATCCTGTATGGTTAAAAAAATTTCTCCGAAAGAATTAATTGAAGGAGATTGGCTTTATGAAGATGTCAAAGTTGGAAAAAAAATGGTTAAATCCAGCTGGGAAGGATTAAGTAAATCTGATATTAAATTATTTTTGCATCAAAGTAAAAAAATAAAGGTTCGTTATGGTATTCCATTTGTTCCTGTCTTTTTTATAACATTACTTGTTTTGTTTTATTTATTATTTTTTTATGGGGGTATTTGGGTTCTTTTATATCCTTAATTTAAAATGAAAATTTCTGAAGAAAAAAAGAATAAAATTTCTGAACAAATTTTAATGGTTCTTTTTGAAAAAAGCCCGCAAGCTATTTTTACTTCTCATCTTGCAAAAGAGATTATTCGTGATGAGGAATTTATAAAAGATTTGTTATCAGATTTAAAAAAGAAAAAGTTAATTGTTGAAATCAAAAAAAATTCAAAAGGGATAGATTATCTTAGAAGATCTCGTTGGAAATTGAGTGATGTTGCTTATACTGCATACAAGAAACTGGAAGAAGGTAAAAGAAATTTTCAGAATGAAAATCTTTAAGGAATTCTTCTAGGGATATACATTTTTTCTTTAATTATTTTTGTTTTTGGCATTGATATCTTTTTTTGTTTTGTTTTTTTTTCTAATAATATTTGAATTTTTGCAATTTCTTCCGGATTTGCCTGTTTTCTTTGTGACTTAACTGTTTCGTTTTCATAAATTGGCAAAACATTAACAATTTCATGACCCATTATATTTGAAGAATAAATCTGAATATCTTTTGGTTTAAATTTTGTTTGTATTTTCTTTCCAATTTTTTTTGCTAAAGAAAATATTGTATTTGGGATTTTGTCTGAAGAGGATAAATGTTTCTTTGGGATAATTAATGAATGTCCTTTTGAAATGGGGTTTATTTCTAAGATTGCAACTGCATCTTTGTTTTCATCGATTTTGAAGCTTTGTGCATCTCCAAAAATTATTGAGCAAAAAATACATTTTTGGGAATTTTTTATTGTTTGTTCTGGAGTTTTTGGATTTTCTTCATCACTTATTAATTTATTCTGGATTGTGAATTGTTCAAATTGTTCTTCGTTCATCCCAATAATTTGGTCTATGGCTGTCTGTTTTTTCTCTTCAGGGAATGTTTGTTTAATATGCTCTATGAGCTGTTGTTTCATCTGTTCAGTTTGATCTTTTGATAACATAATATTTTTATATTTTTTTGATATAAAAATGTTTATAAAAAAGTAAGTTTATTATTTTTTATGTTAAGAAGGTGTTTATTATTTCTGTTTCTGTCAATTTTTTTGATCCATTTTATTAATGCAAGTTATAATACTTTTTCTTTAGAAAATTTTGCGGAAAATATCTTTGATTTTTTTGATGCTTCAACAATTATCCTGGGTTCTCTTTTGATTTTATTTTTTATCCCGGTTAATTTTGCTTTAAGAAGATATTTTAAAAATGATAGTTGGGCTGGTATTGGGGCTTTTTGTGTTTCTTTTTTAATAATTTATCTCTTAAATAAGTCTGGCTTTGATTTTAACGGTTTATTTTTTAGTTTTGGTTTTTCAGAAAATTTACTTTATAGTATTTTGCCAATTATTTTTTTAATAGGTTTTATTATTTTTATATGGTATTTTAGTTTTTCTGCTTTGTTTTTATCTTCAAGTTTGATATTATTTATTTTAACTATCTTTACAAATTTTATTTATGAAAAAGGTGCTGCATTAGTTTTTGGTGCGATTTTATTTTTAATTGGTGTTTGGTTATGGAATAAAGGGAATAAGGGAAATACTGTAAGAGTAAATAATTGGGTTAAACCTATGGATAAAGTAAAAAATGTTTCAGGTTCATCTAGTCCCTTTAAACCTTCTGGTTGGATTCATGGTGGTAAAGTTTTAAATTTAGATATGGTTGAAAGAAAAAAAGCATGGCAAAAAAAATTGAATGCTTTGTATGAAGATAATGCCAGGCTTGCTAAAAGAAATAATGGCAGGATTCCTGCAAGAGGCACTTCTGACGGAGAAAGAAGGGCTAAAAATATGAAGAGTATAAAGGTATTAGAAAATTTAATTAAATCTCAATAAGTTTTATAAAACAGAGTTTCTTAATTATTTGAAGGAAAGCTATCAATTCAAAACTAAACTGTGCCTTCGCACAGAAAAATATTAAAAGTTTTGAATACAAAGAAAATCTTTGCAAAGATTTTCTAGCATTTCCATTTCAGGAGAAATGAAAATATGTATAAACGAGAAGTATTGCTTGGGGGTATGTTTAGTTTATTTATGCTAAATTTTGTTAGTGCTTATAGTTACTATGGAAGATTTTCTTTAAGTGGTTTTTTGGATAGTTTAGATTCTTCTACTGTTATTTTAGGGGTATTTTTTATTTTATTTTTCTTGTTTACAAATTTTGCACTGATGAAATTTTTTAAAAATAATGCTTTAGCTGGTGTTGGTGCTTTTTGTGTGTCTTTTTTAATGGTTTATGGAATAAACAAAAATGGTTATGATTTTGAAGATTTATTTTATAGTTTGGGTTTTTCCAGTGATGCATTATTTACTTTGATGCTTACTGTTTTATTTGTGGGAACTATTTTTCTTGGATTTAAAATGGGTTTTGGCATTGCTTTAATGGTATTGGGATTATTATTCATTGTTGCAGCTATTTTAGGATTAGTTTATGAGCAGGGTGCATCAATATTTATGGGTATTATTTTTATTGCGATTGGTTATTTTGTATATGAAAAATTCTCAAAAAGACATCCACGAGAATTTGAACGTAGATATCGTTAATAAAAATTTATAAACTTTTTTTTATTGGATTATTAATGGGAGAAAAATATTATTCTTTTGATGAATTAATTAATATGATTGATGGGCAAAATCAAAAATTATGTCATAAACTTTATTTTGATAATAAACAAATTTTTGAATCTGCCAAGGGTTCAAAGGTTAAGCATCATTATTGGGAAGGATTAAAATTTTTTATTAATTTGTAATTTAAAAATTTATCCAAATGCTCGACGCATATCTACAACCTGCACAGAATTAACATTTTTTATCTTTTGAAATTTTTCTTCAATTGGGTCTAAAGGAAATTCTTCGTCTAACGAAAAACCTGCAATTACTGCTTTTAATCCAAAAGCAATTGGTTCCTCTGCGAAATTTATTTGCTTTCCTTTATTTTTTTCAAGAATTAATTTTGCCTTGGTTTTGATTTCTTCTAAATTAACATCCGGTGATGTTGGCATTATTTTGATTTTCACTAGTACTATTCCCATAATTATTCGTATAAAACAATGTTTATAAAGATTTTCTTTGAAATTTTTATTTTTAAGATTTAACAATTCCCAAATTATCTTGTATTCCCACATCCCCCTTGATATTTGCAAAGCAAATATCTGCACCTTTAAGCAGTTAAATCTTAATTGTTAAAAATAATTTCTTTTATTATTATGATTTTTTATTATCAAAATACTTATAAAGATATCAAATTATTTTAAATTATGAGGGATGATAATTATGAAAAAATCGTGAAGAAGGTGGCTATTTCTTCCGGATTAGATGTTAGTGAAATTGAGAAGAGAGTTGAAGCAAAACGTTCAAAACTTGCTGGTCTTATTAGTTTAGAAGGTGCCGCACAGGTTGTTGCTGCTGAATTAGGCATTTCTTTTGAAAATGAACGTTCAAAAATTAATGATCTTTTACCTGGAATGAGAAAAGTTAATGTTGTTGGTCAAATACTGAATTTATCTCCTGTGAGAACATTTACAACTAAAAAAGGTGATTCTGGTAAAGTTGCAAATATTGTTCTTGCTGATGATACTTCAAATATTAAAGTTGTTTTATGGGATACAAATCACATTTCTTTAATAGAAAATGGTGAAATGAATATTGGCAGTATTGTTGAAATTATGAATGGAACTATGAGGGATAATGAAATTCATTTAGGAAGTTTTTCGGAGATTAAATTAAGCAAAGAAATTTTGGAAAATGTTCAAACTGAAAAAATGGTTAAGGATAAATCAATTGTTGATTTTAGAGTTGGTGATAATACGAGTGTTAGGGCTTTTATTGTTCAAACTTTTGAGCCAAAATTTTTCCATGTTTGTTCAGAATGCAAAAAGAAGGTTGTTACCGAGGGCAATAATTTTAAATGCAATGAACATGGGCTTGTTTCTCCTGAAAAAAGAGCTTTAATTAATGTAGTTTTAGACGACGGTACTGAAACAATTAGGAGTGTTTTATTTCACGATAAATTAACAGATCTAGGTTTGACAGATTTAGAAAATTCTGAAATATTAATGAGCCAAAGGAGAGATTTAATCGGGAAGGAAATGATATTTAAAGGAAATGTTAGAAATAATAGTTTTTTTAATAATCCTGAATTTATTATTGATTCTGTAAGTGATGTTAATCTTGATGAATTAATTGCTCAATTAGAAAAATAAAATGCTTAGAAATATTTTTTATTTTTTTCGTTTACCTATCCTTCTTGTAATTTTTGATTTTATTATAAATTTTGCAGGGATTTATTCTATTTTTCCGTGGATAGATATTCCTATACATTTTTTAGGGGGATTCTTAGTAGCACATAGTTTTATTTTGATTTATGATTTTTTAGATAATAAAAAAATGATTAAGATTAATAATAAATTTATTTTTGTTTTTTTGATTGTTTCAATTGTTGGGTTTATTGCTATTTTATGGGAATTCTGGGAATTTTTAATGGTTTATTTTTTTAATCTGCCTTGGCAAGGAAATTTAGCGGATACGATGGGGGATTTTGTTCTTGGTTTAATCGGTGCTTTTTTTAGGGTTGTTTTAAGAAAAGTTTAAATTTCATTTTTCTTTAATTATTCTAATATGCTAATTCGTACTCATCTTGCGATATCCTTATTTTTTATTTTATTATTTTTATCTAATGTTGTTGATAAATTAATTTTTTTTATTGTTGTTTTAATCGCAACTTTTATTCCTGATATTGATTCAAGATTCTCAACTGTCGGAAGAAAAAAAATTGCGAGAATTTTGCAATTTTTTACTCAGCATCGTGGCGTTACGCATAGTTTTTTATTTTTATTTTCTGTAACTTTGTTATTGACTTTATTTTTTCCTACGATTGCTTTAGGATTTTTTTTGGGTTATAGCTTGCATTTGTTTGCCGATAGTTTTACTGTTGATGGTATTATCCCTTTTTATCCTTTTTATAAGAAAAAAATTAACGGTTATATTAGAACCGGTGGAAAATCAGAGATTATTGTTTTAGTTACTTTTATTATTCTCGATATTATTTTGGTTTTTGGTAAATTTGGCAAATTTATTTAGTTTTAATAATTATTTTTGAAATGAATACGTTTCACACTATAAAACCTTATAAAGAGGTCACATCTTTTTTGATTATGGCTACTAAAAAAATCAAGTCAGATTCTACTGAAACTAAAGAATCTCAATTAACTGATTTGCCAGGGATTGGTCCTGCTGTTGCTTCAAAGTTGGAATCTGCGGGTGTTTATGACTTAATGTCTTTGGCTGTTATGAGTCCTAATACTTTAAGTGATATTGCCGGTGTTGGTGCTGCTGTTGCAAGAAAAGCTATTCAGGCAGCAAGAGACCTTTTGGATTTAGGTTTTGTTGACGGTAATGAATTTGCTGAAAGAAGATCTAATGTTTCTTATATTACTACAGGAAGTAAATGTTTTAATGATCTTCTGGGTGGGAGAGGTATTGAGAGCAGGGCAATCACAGAAGGATTTGGTGCATTTGGTAGCGGGAAAACTCAACTTGCATTAAGTTTGGCTGTGAATGTTCAATTGCCTGAAGAAAAAGGCGGGGCAAGTGGCAAGGCTGTATTTATTGATACTGAAGGTACATTCAGACCTGCAAGAGTTAAACAAATTGCAGAAGGGTTAGGTGCTGATCCTGAAAAAGTTTTGAAAAATATTTTAGTGGCAAGGGCATTTAATTCTGATCATCAAATGCTCTTATTAGAAAAAGTTGGTGAATTGATAAAAAAAGGCGAGCCTATCAAAATTGTAATTGTTGATTCTTTGACTGCTCATTTCAGGGCTGAATTTGCCGGTCGTGGGCAATTAGCTGATAGGCAACAAAAATTGAATCGGTATTTACATGATTTAATGAAATTAGCTGAAACTTATAATTTGGCTGTTTATGTGACTAATCAAGTTATGGCGAATCCTGCTCAAATGTTTGGGGATCCCACAACTGCTATTGGGGGAAATATTGTCGGGCATGCTTCAACTTATAGAATTTATTTTCGACGTGGTAAACAAGGTTCAAGAGTTGCAAAACTTATTGATAGCCCGAATTTACCGGACAATGAAACAATCTTCTGGGTAAATGATGCAGGTGTAAATGATGGAGTTTAAAAAAAATGATTGAATTAATTGTTAGTGAAGTTGATAAAACTGAACCGAGATTTTTTGAAGGTCGTACTCTTGATGATTTATATTTTTATTATCCTGATTTAGAAGGTAGTTTAATTTTTGTTAAAAAAGAAGATAATGAAAATTATTCTTTAGTTTCTAAAGCTTATGAATTTTTAGATGGTGATAAAGTTAAGGCTTTTAAATATTAAGATAAATTTAAATAAAATTTAATTTTAAGGATTATTATGGATGATGATTTAAAACAATTATTGGAACATTGGAATGAAATGCGGAAATTAACTCTTGATTTATTAGACGAACTTCCTCCCGAGCATCTTTCTTATAGTGTGGGTAAAAATATGGGTATAATTGGAAAGCAATATCGTCATATTGGTGATGTGCAAATATGTTATGTTGATGCAATTAAGAAAAGTAAGATTGATTTTAGTAAATATAAAAGAGATTATTCTATTGAAAATTCTAAAGAGAAATTAAAAGAATTTTTGATTGAAATAAATAAGGAGATGTTAAATCTTATTGAAGAAAATTCAGAAGTTGAAATTGATTGGTTTGGTGATACGTTGAATTTAAAACAACATGTTCAAGCATTAATTGAGCATGAGATTCTTCATCAAGGAGAATTAATTGTGTATATAAGAATATTAGGTTTAAAATTTCCTAAAAGTTGGAGATTATGGGGTCTATAGATATTCTTAAAGAAATACGTTTTGATTTAAGTCATAATATTGATGAAAAATATAAAAAAAATAATCAAAGATATTTTAAGGAAAAGATAAATTGTTATGGTGTAAAGACTCCTTTAGTAAGGAAAATTGCTAAAAAATATTTTCCTAAAATAAAATTTTTAGAAAAAAAGGAAATTTTTAATTTTTGTGAAGAATTATTTAAAACAGATTATAATGAAGAAACCACTATTGCAATACAGTGGATTGCAGGAATTAAAAATCAGTGGGAAGAAAAGGATTTTATTGAATTAGAAAAATTATTTAATTATATTGATAATTGGGGAAAATGTGATGATTATTGTCTAAATGTATTAAGTCATTTTATTATTAAGTTTCCAAAATTTAAGTTGGAAGTAAAGGAATGGTCAAAATCAAAGAATCAATGGAGAAGAAGAGCTTCGGCAGTTGTATTTATTCAAGGGAAGAGCTGGAAGATACATAAAGATTATTTAGAAGATGTTTTTGATATAGCGAATGTTCTTTTACGTGATAAAGAAGATTTGGTGCAAAAAGGATACGGTTGGATGTTAAAGATTGCTTCAGAAAGTTATCAAAAAGAAGTATATGAATTTGTTATGAAAAATAAAAATGAAATGCCACGAACTGCATTAAGATATGCTATTGAAAAGATGCCTCAAGATATGAGAAAAGAAGCTATGAAGAGATAAAATCTAATTAGGCTCTGTCCAGAGTTTAACCGAAAAATAATTATTTGACAAAGTATTGATAGGAGTATGACACAAACCACACTCATTAATCAATACAATAATCCTTTAGAAAAAGAACTTCTTAACCTTTTTCA
>Ga0208953_1000825_pt1 | contig 22474 bp, 18 predicted proteins | sample RifOxyB2_FD_184033 | JGI IMG/M metagenome (GOLD analysis project Ga0208953, IMG submission 184033) | Groundwater microbial communities from Rifle, Colorado - Rifle Oxygen_injection B2 (SPAdes) | ecosystem: Environmental > Aquatic > Deep subsurface > Groundwater | place: USA: Rifle, Colorado... | reverse complement strand
TGGTTTTTGGAACCCGATCCCCGGCAGGTCCCGCGAACTTGCAGGCCTGCCGTTCCCTTTTGCAGAAAGGCAGACACGTATCAGAAAACTTTCTTGGGACAGCCGTGGGTTCCATACCGTAAGCGTATCCAGGCGATAGCGGTGGAATCGACATATAACTGGTACTGGCTGGTGGACGGGCTTATGGAAGCCGGCTATAAAGTAAAACTCGTGAATACTGCGGCGGTTAAGATTTACGAGGGCATGAAATATACCGGGGATGAACACGATGCCCGACATCTGGCACACCTGCTGCGGCTGGGGATACTGCCCTGCGGGCACATTTATCCCTAAAAGGATGTCTCATTAAAGTGAGTAATCGTGGAGGGCTATATAAACCCTCCCAGATTGCGGGTTATATGGATGGGTTGGTGATGAAATGATTGAAGTGAATTCAATCGGCGGACATCTCGGCCAGAGTTTTGTCCATTATCTTTACAAGCTTGGGTTCGGGCCAGGTTAGCATAACAGGAATATTGTAAGCGGGCACTAGCTTTTTAATTACTTGCAATCCCAGGCAATAAGCTTTTCTAGTGGGGTTTTGAAGAGTACTAACACCAGTACTACCAAACCATTCCTCATTTATTGCGGCGTTATCCGCTTCTCTGAAGGACTTATCCAATATAGATCGGTAGCGCCTAGCTAGGTCTTTTACAAAAGCGGCATCGGAGCAACGTTCGGATAGCACCGAATCTAAGAGGATGTCGGCTTGACTAGCTTCCGGATTGATTAAACCGCTCACATAATTAGCCGCGCCGTCACTCCAAAGCGCGGCGGCAAAAGTATTCATCTTTTTCCCCGACGATGCAAAGTATTCATAATTATGAAAAAGTTCATGGGCTGTCCCGATCGTGAAAGCCTTTTCGGTCAGGCCCATGGACACCATCGTATCTGGGCCAAAAAGGATAGCTTTCTCCGTCGGAGCAGCGCTGATGCCGCGCCGGAACATGGACGGAAATATATAAGCCGTGGCGCCTTCGGTAAAATCGGAGAATACTTTCCTGAAGCGGTAATAAGTGTTTTGTATGGCTGTAGGGCCGACATCGAACAGATACAGTGTTTCTTCCCTGATCTCAGGCATTTTTGACATATAGCCAGGTAAAGCTTCTTTAACGGCCGCCTCCAATCCTTGAGAATTCGTGTGGAAAATGGAATTCCCCAGCCCCGGCGGCAACTTGTTTGACAGTTCTATCCAAGCATTCACCTGTGTTTCCCGATCCGCATTTTCAGCTTTGGCTAAAAAAATCCTAAAGTCGTCACCATAGCTGATTATTTTTATAGAGCCGGAAGGTGCCGCACGCTCCGGACCAGGCTCCGGCAAACTGTAATTAAGCATGGCATTTTTTGAATCACGATAAAAATCTGCTGATATATGGGGAATAGAATCCTTGTCCAGATCCAGCGGGCCATCAGACATATCGTGTGCCGAAACGGTCAACAACTGGAAAATGATGACTAAAAAAGCTGATTCTATCAGAATATTAATTTTTTTCATAAGACCCTGCATATCATGTGTTATATTTTATGGGGCAAAATAAGAATCGTCAAGGGCCATGGGGCCTATACGCGGGTGATTGGGGACGGTCCTTAGTATCTTAATTGCCAACAGTCCACCCTGGTTTGAACCTTTTAGCGACGAATACCCGCCTCAACAGCACACTGTGAGGCGGGTATTTTGAAGGATATTTGTTTGCCACTGGGTGGGTCATTAAGCTGTACCATCAAAAGGGCGGGGGAAATATTATTAGTTTTAAAGAAGCGCCGGGATTATCGCTACAGGACCATAAAGTGCGTAAGTATTACGCGGGGTGCCGGGGCCAGTCTTTTTTGACCCCGCAGGTTGCCGAGGGAACGCAAAAAAGACTGGCCCCGGCAGGCCCCCGCTTTACTATCCTGCGGTGCCCCAACCTAAAACCAACCGGTAGGCGTTACCTATATCACGTTTGTTCTTTGGAATTTACGGGCGATCTCCGAAGGGGAGATGTAGAATAGCGTCGGGCGGCCGTGTGGGCAGTGGAAACTGTCTTTGGCGCCTTTCAGGTCCTCTATCAGGCGGAGGGCTTCCTGCGGCTTTATAAAATCGTGGGCTTTCACCGACTTCTTACAAGCCATCGTCGCCACCGTGTTCCGCTTCAGATCCTCCGAAGCCTTCTCCGGTTCGCCCAACACCTCCGTCAGATAACCCAGAAATTCATTCAGCGCTTCCGGCGTAAAATAGAACAAGGCCGGAGTCGAGTGCAGCCGCAGCGTGGTAGCCCCGAAACGCTCTATTTCAAAGCCCGCCTTATCCAGCCATTCCTTCCACTTTAAAACCGTTTCGATCTGCGTCCGGGAAAGTTCCGCAGACACCGGCAGCATCAGCGGCTGGACCTTGATGGCGCCTTTGGAAAATTCTTCCATGTATTTTTCGAATAAGATCCGCTCCTGCGCGGCATGCTGGTCCATTACCAGGAGACCGCCGCCGGATTCAAAAAGCAGGTAGCTTTTAGCTATCTGCCCAAGGTAAGAGATGGGGGGCAGATACCAGTTGGGGGTCCCGCCGTTTTCCCGCTCCACCGGCTCAAGCTGGAGAGTCTCGTTGCTGAAGAGATTTCCCTCTTGCGCGGGAATTTCGCCGTTTTGTCCCGCGCCCGGTTCCGCGGATCCCGAAGCCCCTCCATCCGCCGGCGCGCTCAAGGCCACGGAAGCCGTCTGTTTTTTGAGGATCTCGTTATAGACGGTGCTGGAGAGTTTCCTGAACACGTCGTTATCGGAGGCGAATTTAACGTCTTTTTTCTGCGGGTGGATATTTACGTCGAAATCCGCGGGGTTGAGATCCAGAAAAAGAACGCAGGCAGGATGTTTATCCCCGCGCATGGTATCGTAACCGCGGTACAGCGCCTGCTGGATCACGCGTGAAGACACGGGCCGTTTGTTAACGAAAAAATGCTGATTGATGCGCGTGGCCGAGAGGGAGTCCGGCTTCGAAATAAGGCCGTAAATGGAAATGGCGGGATTCCTGCCCTCTACTTTTATAAGCCCCTGGCGGATGTTTTTACCGAAAATTACTCCGGCGCGGTCGCCAAGGGCGGCCCAAAAATCTTCGCCGCCCGGAGGCATGGAAAATATTTCGGTATCATCTATGTTCAGCGTGAATCCGATCTTCAGGTCGGCCAGAGCCGCCTCTTCCACGGTTCGGATGATATGGGCGCGCTCGGAAGGCTCGCTTTTCATGAACTTGGCCCTGGCCGGAGTATTAAAAAAAAGATCCGTGACTTCCACCGTGGCGCCTTTAACCGGCGGCGTTTTTGTTTCGGAAAGTATCCGCCCTCCCTCTCCGGAAATGGAGTTCCCGGTATCCGCCGCGGCGCCGGGCTTGAAACTGGTTATGGCCAATTTTGAAACCGCAAAAATAGAATAAAGGGCTTCGCCGCGGAAACCGAAGGTTTTTATTTTATCCAGGTCTTCAAAAGTCCGGATCTTGCTGGTCGCGTGGCGGCTGACGGATAGCTTCAGGTCCTCAAGGTCCATGCCTCGCCCGTCGTCATTTACTCGGATAAGATGCTTTCCGGCTTTTCGTATATCCACGGTTATCCTGGAGGCGCCGGCGTCCACCGCATTCTCGATCAACTCTTTTAAAACGGAGGCGGGACGCTCTATAACCTCTCCGGCGGCGATCTTGGCTATCACTTCTTCGGGTAATAATTGTATTTCTGACATAACTAAATTTTACAATACTTGCGTAGGTGCCGTCACAAAGCACTATGTGCCTCAAACGTAGGGGGAACCGCTACAGCGGTGCCCTCCTGTGGCTTAATTCCCAGGAGGGGGTGCCGCCAATACCAGCCTATGGCTGTGCCGTATAAAGGCCTATGGCTATCAAACAGCCAAATACAGGCCTCCAGATTGGTCTGTTATTTTGTTGCGTGTCCCAGGCCTCGGGCGGAACTGCCCGGGACGGACTTGCGGCTTTCGAAAAATATCCGATAGACGCCGGCCACATGCCACAGACTGGAAATTACATAGGGCCGGCACAACACCGATTTATTTGCGGCCGTAGATCCAGTTGAGAAACCCGCCCCACCCACTCTCTTTCGCGAAAGGCAGATCCCAGTATCTAGTTTCAAGCACTTTTTCAAATTCGCTCAGCAAACCTAAGGGCATCTTTACCGGCGGAATATGTACGGACAGGCCATGTGCCCGGGCATAGTCAAAACCGGTGTTTGAAACCCCGGTATATGAATACTTGTAGATAAGATCGTTGGATATGAAATCCATGAGTTCGCGGCCTTTCTGCGCGGCGTTCACCCGCTCCGGAGTATCCTGCGGCAGACCGGCAGTCATAATGCTCACGAAATCGTACAGATCCCCGGATATTGAGAACGTGCGCGCCATCGCGGATGTGGTGGTGTCAATAGACAGCCCGAAAATGTCGAAGCGGGCCACTTCCTTCCTGGCCGCGGTCACGGCGGCTTTGTCCTTGAGGGCCAGTTCCGCATCCACCCAGGCGTTCAGCTTTTCAACAAAAGCGGGCAGCCTGGAGGTAAGGATAACGGAGGCGTGCCCTCCGGGGATCTCAAACGCCTTGATCCTGTCTATATAACCGTCGGCAAGTTGAGCGCCCAGCTGCCGGCTGGAAATGGCGGGGTTGGCGTTCAAAGTCGCCAGCATGCCGTTCAGATTGTAACCGACAGCCGACATCAGTTCGCTTGAGCCCACGATCACATCGGTATAATCCTTGATCTGCCAGGCTACCTCCGCCATCTGCATTATGCAGGAAGTCATCACAAAAATATCAACCTTGCCGGTTTGAGCCATCAGGAGGCGCATCTCCGGCAGAGTCACATAATTTTGCGTTTCCGTATCCATCAACGTGCCCTTGGTTTCTTTTTTGGGATCAAAAATACCGTTGCCGTGGCCGTAGATGACAAAAGCGTACCTATTGGCTGGATAATTAGACTTGGCCCATCTGGTGAAATCCGCGACATTTTTCCAATTCCCCGTGTCGGTATTGTTCGTCCTGCTTACGATGTCGGAGGCGAAAGAATTCAGGACGCTCTGGTCTATGGCTCCGCCGGCATTGAACATAGCCTCTATCGTCCGGTCCAGCTCTGCGGTGTCACCCGCTTTCCCAAGGGCCATCCTGATAGTGGGGGTTGAAATTATCCCATCCAGCCCCTTGACCGGTAAAGCCGCCTGCACAACCACGTTGACTTTAGCGGTGGAGCCGACCTTTTTCATCTCCAAAAGCTGCCAGGTGAGCGCGTAGCGGAGCTGGTCCTTGGTAGTGGAGTAAAACATTACGGTCCACTCTTTGGGGTTGGCGGCCGAAGGAGCCGCCGCTGGAGCGGGGGCGGCGTAGGAAGCGTCCGTTGGGAGAATTTCGGAGAGATCCGAGGCATTAACGGAATCCAGCCCGAAATCAGAAAGACCCGCGGCTTTAACCGGGACGGAGAACAAAAAAGCGACAACTAGCGTCGAAAGTATTTTTTTCATGGCGGGCTCCTTATACGGCTTAGTCATACCTATAGGATAGCTGCCAATTCTTATCAGTGACAGAGTCTTTGGGGCTTATTCTTTATAGGTCTTTAGGGCAGGATTGTTCGCAAGGCAAAAGCTGTAAGCGGTATCGGCGCGGAGAATAGTTTACTTTAGCCGCTTCTTCCACTCTATGAGGGTCTGGAGGGCCTGGAGGGGGCTCATTTTATCGGGTTCGCAAAGCTTTATCTCGTCCAGGACGGGGTGCTCGGAAAAAATGGGGAGCATCGGAGTCATATTCTCTTCTCCGCCTTCCACTTCTATATTGCCTTTGGTTTCAAGGACATGGAGGATCTCCTTGGCGCGCTTTATAGAGGCGTCCGGCAGACCGGCCAGCTGGGCCACATGAATACCGTAAGACTTATCGGCGGGCCCGGCGCAAATTTTGTGCAGAAAGACCACTTCGGTCCTGCCCAGCGAATTGGTCCATTCCTTGGCCGAAACGTTGAAGTTCTTAATGCCGGGGAATTTTTCAGCAAGCTCGGTCAGCTCGAAATAATGGGTGGCGAATAATACCTTTGGACCGCCTGCCGCCTTATAAAGATATTCCACAACCGCCCAGGCGATGGAAATGCCGTCAAAAGTGGACGTGCCGCGCCCCACCTCATCCAGAAGAATGAGGCTCTTCGGAGTGGCCAGGCTTAAAATAACGGCGGTCTCGCGCATCTCCACCATGAAAGTGGATTCACCGCGGGAGAGGCGGTCCTGCGCCCCTATACGGGTCATAATACGGTCCACTACGCCTATCACCGCGGACTTGGCCGGCACAAAACCGCCCATCTGGGCCATGATAACGATAAGGGCGCTTTGACGCAGATAGACGCTCTTGCCGCTCATATTAGGGCCGGTCAAAATTATGATCTGGGGATCCCTATCTCCTATATGCAGATCGTTGGGCACGAAAGAGCCGGCGGGCAGATAGCGCTCGGCCACCGGGTGGCGGCCTTCTTCTATAATAAGTTCCGCCCCCGTGGCCATGACGGGACGCGTGAAATCGTATTTAAGAGCGCTCTCGGCCAGGGCATAAAAAACATCCAGCTCCGCCGCCGCGAGAGCGAAAACGCGCAATTCCTTTAAATTCTTGAGCAGCAGGTCCCTGATCTCTCCGAAGAGATGGGTTTCAAGCTTAAGCATCCGCTCTTCCGCGCCCAGGATCCTGGACTCCATGACCTTAAGCTCTTCGGTAATGAACCGCTCGGCGTTGACCAGGGTCTGTTTGCGCGTATAATAATGCGGCACTTTAGGCAGATGCGTCCGCGTCACTTCCAGGTAATAACCGAAAACCGAATTATAGCCCACCTTGAGCGACGGTATCTGGGTCTTTTCCCTTTCCCGGGTTTCGATATCCGCAAGGACTGTCTGGCTGTTCTTGCGCAGGGAGCGCAATTCGTCCAGTTCAGGGCTGTAGTTCTCGCAGATAACTCCACCGTCGGAAAGTTTGGCGGGCGGAGCCTCAACCACGGCGCGGTCCAGGATCTCTCGCAGGCCGCCCAGGGCGCGCGAGACGGTCTCGACCCGGCCGGCGAGCTCGGGCACGCATTCAAAAAAGCGGGGGGAACTCAGAAGCGGCTTAAGACGCGCCATCTGCCCCAGCGCCTTGCGGACGGCCGCCGCGTCGCGCGGACTGGCGCTCATGTTCACCACCCGGCCCAGCACGCGTTCGATATCCGGTATCTTCGAGAGGATCTCGGCCAGGCTCTCGCGCGCTTCGCGGTTCTGGGAGAGAAAAGCGGTGAACTGCTGGCGGGCGTTAATCTCGTGCAGTTCGGTCAGCGGTTCAAGTATCCATTTCTTAAGCATCCTGGAACCCATGGAGGTTTTGGTGGCGTCCAGCACGCCCCAAAGGGTCTTAGCGTCTTCGCCATATTCGGAATTTACAAGCTCCAGCGTCTTGATGGCCGACTCGTCCAGCTGCATTTTGTTGGACGGCTCGAAAAAAACGGGGGAGAAGGTTTCCTTCAACCCAGGCTGGTTTTCCCTGATATACGCGGAGGCTTTAAGCGAAGTCTTGAGCGCGAGCTTATTATTCTGCCACACGGCGCCGCTCTGCCAGGGCGCGTCGATCTCCGAAAGCCTGGTATATTCGCCCAGCACGGCGCCGTTCACGTCCAGGGCCCGCTTCCTGATCTCGGCTATGGTCCGCGCCTCCGCGATTATCTCAGAGGGGGAAATCCTTGAAAGCAAAGCGGAAAGCTGGTATAAATTGGGATCGTTGAGATTCTGAGTCGAAAAAAACTCCCCGGTCGAAGCCTCTATGTAAGATAAGCCCCAGCCCACGATATCTATTTCAACGGCCGCGAGGTAGTTGGCGGTCTTGGTCTGGAGCAGCTCGTCCTCCACGATGGTGCCGGGAGTGATAAGCCGCACAACTTCGCGTTTGAATAGTTTGGATTTTTTAGCTTCCTCCGCCGTCGGAGCGGTCTGTTCGCAAATGGCCACTTTGCGGCCGACGGCCAGAAGTTTGGCTATATAGTTGGAAGAAGAATGGTAGGGAATGCCGCACATGGGTACGCCCTGCCGGGACGTCAGCACCACGCCCAGAATCCCGCTGGCGGTCCTGGCATCCTCGGCGAACATTTCATAAAAATCTCCCAGACGGAAGAACAATATGGCGTGCGGATAGGATTTTTTAAGCGCGGCATACTGCTGCATCAGCGGGGTTTCTGGTATATCAACGGATTGTGTCATAACGGTATTTAAACAAAAATCAGCATATCCGCCATAGGCCGTTCAGCGTAAAACCGGAAACGCAAACCATAAAAAGGCGGCGGCAACTCTTTACGCTTTACGTCCTACTGAGCTTTCCCTGTTAGGTTGAAACGTTTCAACCTAACAGGGAAAGCTCGGTAAGGCCTCCATATATTGTAGCAAAAGAGCCTTGGCCTCATTAAGGCCGGCGGTCTTCATAAAAGCGCCGCGCAGGGCGGAAGAATTGGGGAAGCCTTTAAGCCAGTAACCGACCAGTTTGCGGGCGCGCACCACTCCCTCATCACCGCCGTAAAGCACGGTGTTCAGCTCCAGAAAACGGATGAAGAGTTTTATGCGCAGGACGGGATCAAGCGCCGCTTCGTGGACCGGACCTGAAAGACCGGCGGCTATCTCTAGGAAAATAGAGGGGTTTTCCACGGCGGCCCGGCCTATGGCCACTCCGGCGCAGCCCGTTTCAAGTATTTTAGCCGCATCCCGGGCCGTACATACTCCGCCGTTGCCGAAGACCGGGATCTTGACGGCGGCGGCGGTGGCGGCCATGGCGTCGTAATCCACCGGCCCCGCGTGAAAATTGGAGGCGGCGCGTCCGTGCAAGGTGATAGCGGAAGCCCCGGCCCCTTCTATCACCCGGGCCAGGCGCGGACTGATCACCTCTCCCTCGGTAAGCCCGCACCGGATCTTGACCGTGACCGGTACCGTCACAGCTTTGACGGTCTTTTTCACTATGGCTTCAAGTATGGCCGGCTCTTTCATGAGAGCCGCGCCTGAACCGGAACGGAGTACTTTTTTAACCGGGCAGCCGGCGTTAATGTCCACGATATCAGCCCCCAGGTCCTGGGCGAGTTTAGCGGCCAGCGCCATGTTCTCAGGGTCGGCGCCGAAGATCTGCGCCGCGATGGGGTGTTCGGAAGGATATACCTCAAGCAGTTTGAGCGATTTTTTGTTTGCGTACCTGATGCTTTCGGCCGAAACCATCTCGCCCACCACCAGGCCGGCCCCGCCCTCGATGCAGAGAGCGCGGAACGCGGCGTTGGTGATACCCGCCATAGGCGCGAGGGCCAGATTGTTTTTGAGTTCCACACCGCCTATTTTAAGTTTTCTTATAAGTTGCATCCGGGTTAGGGGGAATATTCAGGGAAAATTATTTCAATCACGATACGCGCGTGGACGACGCTTCAAAGATTCCCCGTTTTCCAGGTTGGCGGTTTGCTAATGTTTGGCGGCGTAATTCCCGTCGTGGCCCATGGTGAAATCCCGCGGATCTCGTTTTTTCACGCTTAGGATTTCGGCGCGGGAGCCCCCGGCAACAGCCAGAACTTTAGCCTGAAATTCGGAAGCTTTCCGCTCCATATACAGAATGGAATCAAGACCGGTGAAGTCAAAAGCCACCGGGTTTGCCTCCACCCGCAGGTCTTTTTTGATTCCGGGCGGGGGCGGGATAAAACCTTTCTTCTTCATGGAACTTAACTTCGCGTAAGAATGGAAAGCCTGGTGGGCGATGATCCCGGCGCACCATGGGAGGGACCGGAAAACGTTTGCGTTGGAAATGGCTGCCACCGGCTGGCCGTTGTCCATGTAAAAATCCGTCTTATCCTCGCTGCGGATTATATAGATATACTTTTTGATAAAAAGAAAGGTCTCCCGGTCCGCCATCCAGATCAGCTTCAGCGCGCCCGTGACCCGGCCCTTGAACTCCGGCGAGCCCTGGATATCCAGCGAGGAAACGGCCTTTGCCTCTTCCCGCTCCGGGATACCGGCCGGCTGAACGGGACTGGAGGGTTCGGAGTACCTGGCATTCCGGGGTTCAACGGAGGAATACTCCACGGGGTTATATTTGGAGACATACCAGAATACCCCGGCCGCCAAAGCGGCAAGCGGCAGGAACGTGAGAACCTTATGGGTCCTGAAAAAGCTTTTGTGTTCCGTTTCTTCCATAAATAACCGAGGTCGGAAATCAGAAGTCCTACAGACTCTGGTCTCCGGCCTCAGATCTCCGGCTTCTCACCTCATTTAAAAGTTTTTACGTAAGACTTGTAAAAAGCCTGCAGCTCATTATCCGGGTTCTGGAATTCAAGGAGATGTTTTTTGCAGCCGTGCCGGGAACAGATCTGCACCTGGCCGCCTTCTTTAAGGTCAAAAGCCACCATCTGCGCGCCGCAGACGTCGCATTTCCTGGTGCTCTTAAGATCGGCCTTGCAATGGGGACAGCGGAAGCCCGCGATCTTGCCTATCGGCACGCCAAGGGTGGTTTCAAGCAGGTAGCTGCCGTACGCCGAACTCATGTAAAGGGGAGCGTTTTTACCGGCGTAGGTGAGGTGGATAAGGATGGAAGTCGAACTGTCCAGCTTCTTTTTGGGGTCCATCAGGGATTTGCCGCAATGCGGACATTTCACGGAAACGCTTATCATTGGAACCTCCGGAAAATTTAAGCTATACGGCTAGACGACCGGACGGACATAAGGTATGCGAACCTTTAAAAAGCCGCCTGGCTGGCTAGCTATCACGCTGCCCAGCGATTGTATATATTACCAAATTATTCGTAACGCAAAGCGTCGATAGGCGAAAGCAGGGAGGCTTTTTTCGCGGGCCAGAAGCCGAATACGACTCCCACTGTGGCCGAGAAGCCGAAAGCCAGGGCCACCGAAAAAGGCGAGATGTAAATCGCCCAACCGGAAAATTTGGACAGAATAAGGGAAGAGCCGGCGCCGATCACGATGCCCAACAGACCGCCGATTATCGAGATAATGACGGCCTCTATCAGGAACTGCAGAAGGACCGCGCGCCTGGTGGCGCCGATGGCTTTCCTGAGGCCGATCTCTTTCGTGCGTTCGCTGACACTAACCAGCATGATATTCATGATGCCTATGCCGCCGACTATCAGCGAGATGCCCGCGATTATGCCGAGCAGCGTGCTGAAAGTTTTTATGGTGCCGGTCAGCATGGACTGGAGATCCGCCATATTCATCAAAGACACATCGTCATCTTTGTAAGACGGCACATTATGCCTTTTGCGCATCAGCGCCTTTATGTTATCCTGCACGGCCGGCATCAGGGTGTAATCCGAAACCTCTACCCAGATGGAATCCACGTAGTCCTTACCCAGCAGAACCTTCATGGCGGTATGCAGCGGCACGATCACCGTATCGTCCTGGTCCTGGAAGCCGGCGGCGCCCTTCATGGGGAGCACGCCTATCACGGTGAAGTTCTTCCTGTTTATCTTTATAATCTTGCCCACCGGATCTTCATTGCCGAACAATTCGGTGACCACGGTCTGCCCCAGCACCGCGACTTTTTTCAGCTGCGTGCTTTCATCCTCCGAGAAAAAGCGGCCGTAATACGGGTCGGCGGCGCGCATGGACGGATAAATCGCGGTAACGCCCGTGACGCGGCTGCGGTAATTTTTAGCGCCGTAGACCAGCTGGGCCTGTCCCTGCACGTTGGAGTCCGTTTTTGTTATATCAGGCAGATTGGCCAGCGCTTTGGCGTCCTCGAGCGTCAGCCGGCTGACCGAGCCCCTGCCGAGCGACATGCCGCCCTGGCTGCGGCTGCCGGGCATCACCGCCAGGAGATTGGTGCCCAGCGAAGACATCTGTTTTTGTATGACCCTTTGCGCTCCCGTACCTACCGCCAGCATGGCGATAAGGGCGCCCACTCCGATGATTATCCCAAGCATGGTCAAAAGCGACCGGGTCTTATTGCTGATTATTGAATTTATTGAAGAAGCCATATTTTCCGAAACTTCGCGCCAGCTGAGGAACATGGATTTCGGGATGCGTATATGAGCGGCCGCTTCCTTTTTACCCCGCGCTTTTTTTGAGGTATCCTCAACGACAAGGCCGTCTTTCACTTTTATCACCCTGTCGGCCCAGGCGGCGATATCCGGCTCGTGGGTGACAATGATGACGGTGATCCCGCGCTCGTTGAGCTTGCGGAAGATACCCATGATCTCGTTGGACTGGTCTGAGGCGAGGTTGCCCGTGGGCTCGTCGGCGAAGATGATCTTGGGATTGTTGACCAACGAGCGGGCTATGGCCACGCGCTGCTGCTGGCCGCCGGAGAGCTGGTTGGGCTTATGCCCCATGCGGTCGCCCAGGCCCACCTGCGCCAGGTACTTCCCGGCTTCCTGGGGCCGGGCTTTCTCGCCCAGGTATATCTGCGGCAGGGCCACGTTGTCCGCCGCCGTAATTCTCGGCAAAAGGTTGAACTGCTGAAAAACGAAGCCGATGATGCGGGCCCTCAGGTAAGAAAGCTCCACGTCGTCCAGCTCAGAGATCTCGCGTCCGAAAAGTTTATAGGAACCCGCGCTGGGCCTGTCAAGAAGGCCCAGGATATGCATGAGCGTGGATTTGCCGGAACCGGAAGGCCCCATGATGGCCACAAACTCGCCCTCTTTGATAGAGAGGTCCACGCCCCGGAGGACCTTCAGCGGCTCATCGCCCATCTGGTATGTTTTTTGTATTCCCTTAAGCTCGATCATAGTTCGGTCCTCAGTGTGCCCGCGTGCCGGCTTGCCTGCGTACGGATGCGACCCCTTTTCCAGCCGTCAATGCAGCGCCCTGCCGGCGTTCCTGGGCATTTTCGGCCTGGAAGGCATCAGCGGGTTGGTGCCGCCGGTCGCCGTCTGGGCCCTGTAACCTTTGCTCTGGAACATTACGGTATCGCCTTCCTCAAGCCCTCTGGTGACCTCAACCATATTCCCCTCATCCAGGCCCGTTTCTATCTTTTTATAGACCGGCTTCTTATCATTTACTTCCGTTATCACCGCGGTTTTACCCGAAGGGTCTATGGTAACCGCGACCGTGGGGATCAGCAGGGTGTTGCGCCGCTTGGCCACTTCTATCTTGATATTGGCGGTCATCTGGGACTTGAAGAAAGATGGAACGTTGTCCGGCTTTATCTTGACGGTATAGGTTATCACATTGCTTTGATTTTTTCCCTCGTCAAGTATCTGAAAGACCTTACCGCTGACAGGCTCGTCCGGATAGGCATCCAGAACGATGGAGACCGCCTGGCCTTCCTTGACCTTACCCACGTCGGATTCGTCGACATTAGCGGAAAGGATGAGCTTGTCCGAAATGGCGAAAAGTATGGCGGACTGGCCGACGGTCTGGCCTTCCACGACATTTTTGAGGATGATCGTGCCGTCCAGCGGCGACATCACTTTTATGGGCTTATAGGCCTCCTGCCAGTATTTATACTGCTCGTCGCCCTGGGCGCGGGCCGCGTCGAGGATGGCCACGCGGTCGGCGGAGCTCATATAGGCCATGATCTGCCCCAGCTTTATCTTGTCGCCTTCCTCCACCAGGATCTGCTCTATCCTGCCCGACGCGGAGGGCTGTATCTCCACGCGGTTCAGCGGGAGCACGTCGCCCGTGGTATCCACGAATTCAGAGATGTCTTTTGAGACGACCGCCACGCTGGCATACCGGACCTCGGCCATCGCGGTCTTCTTTTTGTAAAAATACCAGCCTCCGCCTATCAGGGCCAGGGTTACGATCGCGATTAAAATTTTTTTCATATTTTCTCCATCCCAAAGTTGTTGACCGCTTTTATTTCTGTCCTTCCAGGCCTACTCCCAGGAGGTTTTCCAGGGCGAGTTTCTTATTGTTGGCGTTGCGCAGGTATTGCAGCTGGTTCTGCCTGGCGTCCACCATGCTCTGCTCCACGTTCGCCAAATCGATAAAGCTGATCTGGCCGGCCGTATATTTTATCTGTGATTCCTTATACCGCTCCTCGTTCGCCGCGAGCACGCTCACGTTGGAGAGCGCCGTATCGCGCGCGTTCAGGAAGTCCTCGTAGCCGTTCAGGATACCGCTTTCCAGGGAAAGTTTAAGGTCACGGAGCGACTCCTCGGCGCCTTTATAGGCGAGTTTGGCCGCCTTGGTGCTGTTGGGGTAATAGGTGAGGCCTCCGGATAAGAGCGGCAGGCTCATGCTCAGCCCCATGGACCAACTGCGATCCACTTCGTATTGCTGGGGCCCCGACCAGCTCATGCTCTGGCTGGCGCTGACCGTGGGGAACAGGTCGTACCTGGCGGAAAGCAGGCGCTCTTTCTGGGATTCCAGGCTTTTCTCCTGCGAAACGATCTGCGGGGTTTTTTCCAGGATCTCTTTGACCGATTCGACCTGGAGATCGTATTCGGGCGCCGTCAGTTCGCCCTTTACCGTCACCGGGCGGTAGGCGGAGGAACCCATATTCTTTAAAAGCTCGCGACGGGCCATATTGAGGGAACGCCCGGACTTGGCCGCGTTGGTCTTGGACAGTTCAAAAAGGGCGACGGCGTAAAGCATGTTGCCGCGGGACTCCATGCCGCTGTCGTATTTCAGTTTTATCAGTTTGGCGTTCTGTTCACGGATATCCAGTATCCTTTTGTCCACGACCACCTGGTCCTGGGCGGCCATCAGGCTCATAAAAGCCGAATAAAGCGCCTGCCTGGTGGCCGCGGATTCTACCCGGTAATCTGAGGCCGCCTTGTCATAGCTTATCCTGGCCGTCCTTATGGAGGACATCGCCCCGAGGTTGAATATCGGTTCGGAAGCCGAGACGGAGAGCCCCCACCTGTTGGAGGGACTGGTGTTCTGGCCCCCGCTGCGGCTCACGGAATGGGACAGGTTGATCTTGGGCAGGTAAGCATTGTAGCCGGCCAGATATAGGTATTTATATTGATCTATGGCCAGTTTTTTGGCTTTAAGACCGGGGTTGTTGGCCAGAGCCTCCCGGACACAGTCCGCCCACGAAAGTTCGATGGGGGCCCGCTGTGCGGCCAGAGGCGGGACCGAAGAAGCTATCAGCAGCAACGGCAGAAATATTTTTTTCATCATAGGGTTAACGCCAAAAGACCGTGTTTTATTGCATTCCCGGCCGTTTGAAGGCCATAATTTAGGCCGTAAAATCTACCTAACGGTAAATAAAGTGTACTTATTGACCACTTCCCATGTCAATGCGGCTAAAAAAATAAAAGGCCGGGGCCTTTAACCGGCCTCCCGTCCTTTTCACCGGCGATACGTTACTTCAGCTTTTCCTGAGCGGAGAAATTACGCTCCAGCTTAAAACCGGCGAGGATCTCCAGATCCTCCTTGTTCTTTTCGCCCGCGATAACGGACGCCAGGGCGGAACCCAGGCCCGGTCCAAGCATGAAACCCTGGCCGCACATGCCGACCGCAAGCGCGTAGCCGGGTACGGCCTTTGGGAAATCCACGATGGGGAATCCGTCCGGGGTCATGGGATACAGGCCGCGCCAGGTGCGGCGCACTTTGACGTTCGCAAGCGCCGGCATCAGGCTTATCATGCGTTTGGAAACTTCCGGAAGGAACTCCGAGGTGGACCGGCGATCCTCTCCCCAGATGGGGGGGTTGGGAGTCAGGCAAAATACTATCTGCTCTTCGGAATTCTGGTAAAAATAGTAGTTTTTAGACTTTTCTCCCGGGCGGATGTCCACGACCATGGGGGCAAAGAACCTCTTGACCGGCTCGGTTATGCCGGCTTCGTGGCAATCAGGCCTGACAGGCACCTCCACTCCGGCCAGATCTGAGAGTCCGGCCGCATGGGCGCCAGCCGCATTTACCGTGATCGGAGCGCGGTACTCCCCTTTTGAAGTCCTGACCCCTTTAACCGAGCCTCCCTCTTTTATAAAACCCGTGATCTCCTCGTTAAATCGGAATTCCGCTCCGAGTTTTACAGCGCGGCGGAAAAAAGCGTTTATGGAGAGCAGTGGGGAGGCGGAGCCGTCATCCGGAGCGAAAGTGCCGCCGCGCAGGTCTTTTTCGGCAGCTCCGGGTACGCGTTTGCCAAGTTCGTCCGCGCTTATCCAATCTATATTCAAGCCGAATTTCTGCTGGACTTTCAGCATCTCCCTGAGCATCGCCTCGTCATCTTCGGTGTAAACCGGAAAGAGATAGCCTCCCTTTATCCAGCCGATATCCTCGCCGTATTTTTCACGCCAGGTGGAAAAGATCTCAAGACTGCGCAGGCAGGCCTTGATCTTGGAACCATCGGAATGAGTGGCCCTGACGCCGCCTATAGCGCATTTATTCTGCCCCTGCCCCACCGACGGCAGCGTCTCCACTACCAGCGTTTTCAGCTTCTTTTCCGCCAGAAACATCGCCAGAGGCGTACCGATGCTGCCCGCTCCGGCTATAACGGCATCGTAATTTTCAACGGACATAATAACTCCCTGAATATCAGCCTGGCCGCGACCCTAAACGACATCACTGGAGGGTCAGGCATGGGACTGCTCTGGAGCCGCATAGCGGATGGGGGGCCCCAATCTTACAGATTGGGGGGAAACCACGGGAGGGTTTCCTACGCGGCGTAAGGGCAATCCCATGCCTGGCCCGAACCCCTTAGAATCCGCTCCACGAGGTCTTCTCTTCTTCCGCGGTCCGGCACTGCGCGCCTGCAAAAGCGCCCAGAGGGACTTCCACGAAAAGCGGACGTTTGGAAAATCCCGTAACTTCTTTAAGGTCCACGCCTTCGCTCCTGAAAACGGAAAGTATCAGGCTCTCACAGGTCTTAGCCCCGCAAGCGCCCATCCCTGCGCGGGTAACCGCTTTAAGCTGGTTCATGTCGCGTACGCCGCCCCGAATGGCGCGGCGTATCTCCCCAAGGCTCACGCGCTCGCAACGGCAGATGATAGTAGTATCATCCGTTTCCTTGCTTTCCACGGAAGAAGCAAGCGCCATAACCGGTTCAAAAAGCCGGACTGAAGCTATACGATCGGCCAGATCAGACTTTGTTTTAACTATGACTATCAGGGTATTTTCGGCTTTAAAATCCTTAACGTCCGTCACTTCCGCTTTGCCCAGATCGGCCCCCCCGCAGTCCGTCAGGCCGACGATGTCGCCTTTCTTCACAAGGCCGCGCTCTATTTCGAAAGGCACCGCCACCGTGGGATTGTTCTTGTCCTTGCGGTGATCCACAAGGGTGACGGCCAGGCCGGGACAGATGATCAGACATTTGAAACAGCCGATGCACTCGCCGGAGAACTTCGGGACGGTCATTATGGAATCGCCCGAAAGTTTTATAGATTTCTTGGGGCAGACGGTAACACAGGGATTGCAGGGGATTTCCTGGCGGCAGTGCAGCACGGGATAGACCGGATGCTCATGGTTCTTCAGAGCCGGCTCATATGTCTCACCGGGGCGGGACTTAAGAACCTCCAGCCGCTCGAACCAGAACTGCGGCACCTCCCCGGCCATAACGCCCAGGCTTTTCAGCACACGGTGCGCGGTGATCTTGCCGCTGAACATGGCGGCCGAAGCCTCGGCTATCTCTTCGGCGTCTCCACAGATAACCGCGTTCATGCCGAAATCAAGCGCCTGCTTATGAAACTCGTTCACTGAATTGAGTCCCACCGCAATGAGCAAAGTGTCCGTCTTAAACGTCTTTTCCGTTCCGGGAATCGATTTAAAGTTCCCATCCACTTCGGCTATAGTCACGGTCTCCAGTTCTTTCCGACCGTCGGCCCGGACGATGGTATGGCCAGTATAAACCGGCACGCCCAGGCGTTTTATCTTATCAGCGTGGACTTTATATCCGCCGCACCGGGGCATGGCTTCTATAAGGCCCGTCACCTTAATGCCGGCCTGGAGAGCGTGATAAGCCGCGATCAGCCCCACGTTGCCGCCCCCGACAACGAACAGCCGCTTGGCCGGGCGCACGAGGTCGCGGTTTACCAAAGTCTGGAAGGCTCCGGCGCCATAGACCCCCGGCAAAGTATTACCCGGAAAAGCCAGGCTCTTCTCCCTTGCGCCGGTGGCGCTGACCAGAACCTTGGGCCGGATCAGGAAATATTTGTCGCCGTACAACACGCCGACTTTTTTATCCGCGAAAACGGCGACACAAACGGCGTTGAGCCAGATCTTGACGGACGGATATTCTTTAAGCCGCTCCTCCAGTTTGTCGGCGATGTCGATTCCGCGGGTACCCGCGTAACAGTCCTCCACCGAGCCGAAAAATTTGTGGGTTTGCAGGACCAGCTTGCCGCCCAGTTTATGTTTATCGTCTATGATAAGGGTGCCCGCGTTGAGCTTGCCCAGTTCCGCGGCCGCGGCCAAGCCGGAAGGTCCGCCGCCGATTATCAGAACGTCCACATCCAGTTCTTCCGCGCGGCCGAACGCCTGTACGCAGGAGACTTTTGGCAATTTGGGCGCGCCCTTCAACGGAGCGAGCGCCATGCCTTCCCGGATCTTTGCGACGCAGGCTTTGACAGGCAGGCCGTCGGCGATCACGGTGCACTGGGCGCACTGGCCGTTGGCGCAGAATATGCCCTGGGGGCTTCCGTCTTTCCTATGTTCGCTGAAAACTTTTACGCCGTTGGCGAACAGCGCGCTTGAGATGACCTCATCCGCAAACGCCTCCAGCGGGCGCCCCTCAAAAGTGAATTTTATCTTCTTTCTTTCCTCCGCCGGCAGGATGATGTGCTTTGTTATTCTTTCCATAAATCTTCCTCAATTCCTTATAATAATACAATAAAAATCCATGACGACAAAACCCTCCCCTGCCGGCGGCCGCGCGATCTATTTCGTGGGACATTCAAGCAGGTGAGATGCCGATAACAACAGCGTTAAGCTGGGAACAAAGAGGGCCTAATCTATTTCCACCCTTATGGAATCGTCCTCAACTTTAACCGGATAAATCTTGAGGCGGCTGGTTCTCAGTTCGGGAGCCGCCGGGTCGGAATATTTGCTGAAAGGCGCCGCCGGCGCGGGACCGCTCAGGGCTTCGCCGGTGGTTATGTCGAATTGCGCAAAATGAAGGGGACAGGTGAGGATATAGCCGGTAAGCGTCCCCTGTTCGAGATAAGCGGAGGCATGGCCGCATTTCCGCGCCACCGCATAAAACCTTCCCCCATAATTGCAGATGGCCAGGTCCACGCCGTTCAATTTCACTCCCAGCATACCACCGGGCGCGATATCCGATATTTTGGCTGCTTCGGTGAACATATCAATCCTTCTTATAGAATCCGCCCGGGGGCAGCTGCTTCAGCTTGGAAGGGTCCACGACATCCTTATGGACGAAAAGCCCGCACCAGCAGCGCTTCATGGCGTCGAAGTGGGCCCGATGGAAAGGGATGCAGGGACAGACTATCTTCATATTCTCGGCCCGGTCCTTCGTGCGCGCCTGACAGGGACAGTAGGGGATGCCGCATTGCTGTTCAAGCCCGGCTTCCTGCTCAAGCAGAAAATCCACGTCTTCTTCTTCCGGGTTGAATTTATACCCCAGCTTGTCGACGATAGGCGCGAATAAGAACCGCAGGGCTTTTTTCCTGGCCTCTATATTCATTTCTTTTCACAGCCCAGCAGGCGTTCGAACGCATCCGGCTCATAACCCTGCACCACATCGGAGCCTATGCACACGTAAGGGAAAGACCCCCCGCCGCCTTTTTCGCGCATCTCGGCCATGATACGCTCCCGCTCCTGCTCCTCAACTTTGTCGTAATCCACGGCCTCAAAAGGGATCTTCCGGTCCTCGAAGAACTTCTTGGTCCGCTTGCACCACAGGCAGGTGCTTAAAGTGTACATTTTGACTTTTTTCATAATTACCTCTTATATTTTTACGAAGATATGCCCGCCGTCTATCTTCCATTCGTGGAGCCGCAGGGCGAGTTCCGGAGCGTCCAGAAAAACGCCGCTGCGAATATCGAAGCGCCAATCGTGGCAGGGGCACTGCAGGATATACCCGTCCAGCCGGCCGCGGGCCAGCGGGCAGCCCATGTGCGGGCATTTATTGGCCACGGCGTAGAGCTCGTCCGCGGTCTTCCTGATTAGGAGGACCGGCAAACCTTTGGGGGAAACGACGGCCATGCCCTGCGCGCGCAAAGCGTCCGCTTTCATGACCCGTATCCAGCCGTTATCAGACATATGTTACCCGGTGAGGTTATCCTACTTCAAATACCGCCGCCAAATCAACCGTGCAATATTGTAAAATGTTAACATCGGGTGGTTAGCTCAGCGGTAGAGCACTGTCCTCACACGACAGGGGTCACAGGTTCAAATCCTGTACCACCCACCAGTTTTTCAGCTCCCGTGACGCGTGTCACGGGAGTTTTTCTTTGAATAAGCGGATATTTACAGGACGTCTTCGTCTTCGATCGGGGGGAACCATCTCTGGGCTATAAAGGTGGGAATAACGGCGCTGGCTATGAGTACCCCGGTCAGCAGTGAATATTGCCCCTGATCCAGAAAACCCGCCTTCAAACCGAAAAGAACCGCCATCAGGCCGAAGGTCAGCCCGGTTGACATGAGCAGCGTTGAATATATCCCGCCCTCCGGAAAATATTTCTTCATCAGGAAATAAACCCCGGCGAATTTAGCCAGCTGTTTTACCGCAAAAATGGCCGCGAAAAGCCCGGCGGCCCCCCAGAGCGCATGCAGCGAGACCTTCATCCCCGCCACTATAAAAAAGAACGGCGTTATAAAGGCGTAGGAAACCGTGCGCAGACGGTTCTTTATGCCGGCGGTACTGCGCTGCGCCTTAAAATGCCTGCTCATTACAAGACCGAAGATAAAAGCCGGCAGTATCGCCTGGCTTGCGCCCAGTTCCGCCAGGTAAACGAAGGCAAGAAGCACGAAAAAAATATACTTTATTTCCGGCTCTATTACTTTCCCGGCCAGGGCCGGGTGACGGATTATCCCCATTGTAACGCGATTCGCTAAAAGGAGGAACAAGCCTGAGACCGCCAGGAAAAGAACCGTATAAAAATTCGGTTTTAGAAAAATAACGCTCAGGGCCAGTGCGGTAAGAGTATTGGTCAGGAAGGTGCAAACCATAAGTATCTTCCCGGTTTTTGTTCCAGCCCGCCCCGTCTCCACCAGGACCGAATAGACCATGGCCAGTGAGGTTTCCGACAGGGCGATGCCGGTTATGAGCGAGGCCGGCAAACTCCAGCCGGCCCAATAGCGGCAAAAAAGGAACCCGGCGGCAAAAGGCGCCAAAAAAGAGAACAGGCTCAGGACGGAGGCCGCCCTAAAATTTTCCTTAAGGAGCTTCGTATCGACTTCCGCTCCGGCAAGGAAAGTCAGCACTATGCCCCCGAAACCGGCAACATAAACCATCCACTCTCCCGCGCTGAGACCGAAATTGCCGGCGGCAAGGCCCAGCAGAACCTCGAATATCGCCACCGATATCCCGAACCTCAAGCTTAAAACACTGGCCGCGAATATTAAAAGCCCGGCCAAAAACGGCGCATAATCGGCACTCATGGCCCCTCCATAAAAAAACCCCTACCTTCACGGTAGAGGTCATCAGCCCTTCCGGGCGGTTTCAGAAATATCCCAAGCGAACCTCATCGCCTCCACAACACCCGAGCGGATGCAGCACAAAGGCCTGTGGCCCCCGGATGAGTAATATTATAGAATATCCCAAATAACGGCGGCAAATCATATGGAATTCATTCAAAGCATAATGCATCTTTTATTAAAGGGCGCCGACCTGTTCCTCCACTTGGACGTGTATCTGGGCTCCGTTATACAAAGCTACGGCAACTGGACCTACCTTATACTTTTCCTGATAATTTTCTGCGAAACGGGACTTGTCGTTACGCCCATACTGCCGGGAGATTCACTTCTGTTCGCCATAGGAACGTTCTGCGCTCTCGGCTACCTGGATACCTGGAAAACGCTGGCCTTGCTTTCGGCGGCCGCCATATTGGGCGACACCGTCAACTACTGGATAGGCGGCTATATCGGCCCGAAGGTCTTTCATTTTGAAAACTCGCGCATTTTCAAAAAAGAATATCTCCGGAAGACCCATCAGTTTTACGAAAAATACGGCGGCAAGACCATCATCATCGCCCGCTTTGTGCCCATAGTCCGCACCTTCGCGCCGTTCATCGCCGGCGTCGGAAATATGAATTATCCGAAGTTCCTGCTTTATAATGCGGCGGGGGGGCTTTTGTGGGTCTTCTCAATAACCCTGGCGGGCCATTATTTCGGCAATATCCCGGTGGTAAAGAACAATTTCACCCTGGTTATATTCGCCATAATCTTTATCTCAATGCTTCCGGGCCTCATAGGCTACCTCAACCACCGGAAAACCGGATCCGCCTGACATCCGCATCCTCCGCCGCTCTCCCCATCACTCCAGGAAAATCGAAAGTAGAATTTTAGCCATGTAAATTCAGGAATTCGGATCAGTTATGCCGGATTCCTGTTTTTTTGCTTGTATTATAACACTATATATTATATTATAGTGTTATATGACAAGAAAT
>Ga0208953_1000804_pt1 | contig 22927 bp, 19 predicted proteins | sample RifOxyB2_FD_184033 | JGI IMG/M metagenome (GOLD analysis project Ga0208953, IMG submission 184033) | Groundwater microbial communities from Rifle, Colorado - Rifle Oxygen_injection B2 (SPAdes) | ecosystem: Environmental > Aquatic > Deep subsurface > Groundwater | place: USA: Rifle, Colorado... | reverse complement strand
GGTTCAAAAGCGGAGGAGATACTCGGCCTCGGTTTTGAAGCGCCGATACTGCCGCTGGATTCCATGAAGCGAACCGGATATGAAGCATTAAACGCCTATATCACGGCCGGGCGGACCATCGTACTGGTGGGGTCTTCCGGCGCCGGCAAATCCACCATAATAAACAACCTGATGGGCTCGAACCTGCAGCGCATAGCTTCCGTCAGGGAAGATGATTCCAGAGGGCGCCACACCACCACAGGCAGAAGACTGTTCTTACTGCCGGCCAGCGGGGCGCTTTTGATAGACACCCCCGGCATGCGCGGCCTTGAACTCTGGGCCGAAACCGGGGCCGTGGACGAAACTTTTGAAGACATCCATACCCTGGCCGCGGAGTGCCGGTTCGGCAACTGTTCTCATTCCAACGAACCGGGCTGCGCCGTACGCGCCGCGCTGGAGGCGGGGACGCTGGATGGCGCCCACTACGACAATTACTTAAAGCTGCGCGCCGAAACCACTTTCCTGAAGTCCAAAACGGACATCGCCGAACGCCTCAAAAGAAAGGACCACGCAAAAAAGATCAGCAAAGCGATAAAGGATATCTTCCGCAAACACCCCGAAATTTGAACACTACCTCCGATTAATATAAAATTGAGTTACAGTCATGAACCACAAGGACCCCAGGAAAAAGTTCTTCCTCTGCTATTTCGAGAGCACGCGTAAGTGCAATCTCAAGTGCCGTTACTGCATGACCAAAGAGCCCCGCAGGGCGCCCGAGGGCCATACCACCGAACTTTCGACCGATGAGATAAAACACCTGGTCATAGACGAGGTAAAGAAATACTGCGATAACGGCGCCGTTGCCTATTCCGGCGGGGAACATCTCCTCAGGAAAGACGCTCTGGAAATACTGGAGTACACCGGAGCCGCCGGCCTGTGGTCCTTTATAAACACCAACGGTTCCATGCTGACCAGCCGCCTGCTGAGACAAATAAAGAAAGCCACCGGCGGCAAAGTGATCATCGTCTTCTCTCTGAACTCCATTTTTCCGAACACCCAGAAATGGAGCCGTGACGACAGCCTCTGGACCATCGTAAAGGCGGTTTCACGCTGTCTTAAGACGGGCGTGGACTTCTTCTTCATCACCACGGTCAGCAAGAGCAATATAAAAAGCCTCGGCGCCACCGTCAAATTCCTGAAACTGGCCGGCATCCCCATGCTACGTTCGCCTTTCGTGATGCGCGGCATGGGCAACTGCCATCAGGAACTGGCGTTGACCCCGGGAGATATGAAGAACACCATACACCCGATACTCAGGAGCCACTCTTTAAGCACCGTCAGCTATACTCCTTTTTTTGCCGGACCCGAATTTATGAAAACCACGTGGAAGGAAATGGGCATGGAGCTGGACCAGCTGGGCTGCCAGGCTTCACGGGGCTTCGTGGGTATCTCGGCCGAGGGCGCCGTGGCTCCGTGCGTACATCTGCTGGACAACGGCCTGGAATGCGGCAATGTCCGGGACACGCCACTGGCCACCCTCCTGCGCGATAATCCGGTCATTAAAGCCGTGCGCATGCGCGACGACCTGAAAGGCAAATGCGGGCGCTGCCGCTATAAACAGACCTGCGGCGGCTGCCGGGCGCTGGCCTATTACCGGACCGGCGATTATATGGCCGAAGATCCGACCTGTTTCTTTGAGCCAGTTGACGAAACCACCCGCTCCGAACACGAAGAGCTGCAGAACAGGAACGTGACCCGCTTCGTTAAGTTCATCAAGACCAAAGAACCCTGGAAATCGTTTTTTTAAACGCCTGACGCCCTCTCACACCGGCATCGCCCATGAAAATACTTTTGGTCAAGCCAAAATGGTTCGTTAAAGGCGGCCTATACCGCCCGCTTGAGAATATCAAATTCACGCCGCTGAACCTGGGCATCATCGCCGCGCTCAGCCCCGGCCATGAGATTACGGTCTCGGACGGCGACTGGGATAAAGTCCCGTACGAAAAAGATTTCGACCTCGTCGGCATAACCGTTTCGACTTTCACTTCGGAGCGGGCTTACGCCATCGCGGACAGGTTCAGGGCCAAGGGCGCCAAAGTGGTGATGGGGGGTCCGCATCCGAGCCTCCTGCCGGAAGAATGTCTGGCGCATGCCGACGCCGTGGTGGTGGGGGAAGCCGAATATATCTGGGGGGACATACTGGCGGACGCGCCTAACGGTAGTCTTAAAAAGATATACCACAGCGACCGTCCGACGGAAATGAAGGATGTCCCGGCGCCCAGGAGAGAACTGCTCAACGATAATTCGTGGATGGCCTGCGTGCAGGCGACCCGCGGCTGTCCCAACAAATGCCTCTACTGCTACCTGCCCGAAGTACCGTGGCACGCTTACCGTAAAAGGGAGATAGACAGCGTCTATGCCGAGATAAAGAATATAAAGCAGAAAGTCATCTTTTTCGTGGACGATAACCTTTTCGCGGATCCGGCTTACGCCATGGCTCTGTTCGACAGGCTGGCCCCGCTCAAAAAACTTTTCTCGCTCCAGACCCCCACTACCATAGCCAAAGACCCGGCGATGGTGGAAAAAATGGCCAAAGCGGGCTGCTTCCACGTACAGATGGGGTTCCAGACCTCCAATCCCGACTCGCTGAAATGGGCCGGCATAACCCATAACCATATCGAGGACTATAAGAAGACCGTCGCGCTCCTGCACCGCCACAAGATACTCGTGACCGGCTTCCTTATGCTCGGCTTCGACACCGACGGCAAGGACATTTTCGACAGGACGGTGCGAATGGCTAGGGAAATAGAGCTGGACGACGCCAACCTTTATATTCTCACTCCTTACCCCGGCACTAAGATCCATGAACAGTTCAAGAGAGAGGGCAGGCTGCTGGAAGACAAGCCCCGCCTTAATTTCGGCTGGGCCAACGCCGTCTTCAAACCGAAGAACATGACCCCCGAAGAACTCGAGGCAGGAGTCCAGGGCGCGATCCGGGAGCTCTCCGCCTATTTCCGCAACAAACTGCCCATGCGGGTCGCGGAGCGCTTTACCTGGATCTTCAAGCACCCGCGCATGATGCTGGCCATGGCCTCCGGCGGTTTCAAAAGGAACATCTCCGGCGCAGCGGATAACTTAAGTTGATCGCCCTGCAATTGCGGCCAAAAGCCGCGTTCGCAGACGCATAGAGGTTTTTGGATGGCTTCTAATACTCATCCTTCACGGATGGAAGACCCTGAGCGCCGCTTCGACCGCATGACGCGTCTGGTAGGCCCGAAGGCGATGGAAAAGCTGCGGAACTCCCACGTCATGGTAATAGGCTGCGGCGGAGTGGGTTCCTGGGCGGCGGAAACGGTCGCCCGCGCGGCGGTGGGCCATGTCACGGTGGTGGATTTCGACACGGTCTGCATCAGGAACTTTAACCGCCAGCTCCAGGCGCTGAGCGGAACTATCGGGCAACCCAAAGCCACGCTTCTCGCGGCGCGTCTGCGCCTGGTAAACCCTGAAGCGCGTATAGACGGCGTGGCGAATTATTTTAACCAGGACACCTGCGAGTCGCTCATGGCGGAGCGTCCGGATTTTGTAATAGACGCTATCGACCATATCACTTCCAAGTGTTTTCTTATAAATTACTGCCGCGAAAAAAATATTCCGCTGGTGGTTTCCACTGGCTCCGGCGGGAGGCTGGACCCGACGCAGGTGCGCCTGATGGACCTGGGGAAAACCGAGGGGGACCCGCTGGCGCGGGCGGTGCGCGGCATTCTGCGGGATAAATACGGTTTTCCTAAAAAAGGCGGCTTCGGGGTACAGGCCGTTTGCACCCTGGAACAGTTCAGAAAGCCGCATGAGTCAGTAGAATTGACCGACTGCAAAGCCGGCTGCCTTTGCCCGCAGGGCGAGAACGAATTCCAAAGCTGCACAAAGAAGAGCGTGGTGCTGGGAACCGCGGGCTTCGTCACCGGCGCCTTCGGGATGGCCTGCGCTTCGGCGGCCGTGCGTTTTTTGACAAAAGATGTCTCAGCGGGTTAACCCGCATATGCCGCGGCGTCACGGGCATACTGGAGCAGTATCGGATGCGGGAAGAGAAAGCCGACAACATCCCCGAGGATTTCGACCTGCTGAAGGAATTCAACTCCGGCAGCGAGGAGGCTTTTACCCGTATAGTTGAAAAGCATTCCGGGCCCCTGATAAACTTCCTCTACCGCTATACGCAAAACCAAAACGTCAGCGAGGATATTGCGCAGGAAGCTTTCCTGCGTCTTTACAAGGCAGCCCCCGACCTTAAGCCCGGCGCGAAACTTTCAACAATTCTCTATAAAATAGCCTATCACCTGGCGGTGGACCAGGCCAGGAAGAGTAAAAGCCGCTCCGTCATGGCTCCGACCCAAAGCCTCGATTCCACCGAGACCGAAATCCGCCGGGATCCAGCCGCCGGTCCGGAGACTACGCCGGAGGCCATATATGAGAAGTCCCTACGGGACGAAGAAATAGCGGCCAGGTTGGCGGAACTGCCCGCCACGCAGCAGCTCTCCATAATACTTAAAGTATACGAAAACCGCTCCTACATCGAAATAGCCGAAATCATGGGCCTTTCCGTCTCCTCGGTGGAATCCCTGTTGTTCCGCGCCCGCCAGAACCTCTCAAAAAGAATTAAAGGATAAATTGCGTTTTGGAACCGGCAAAACCGCTTTTAGTGTGGAAAAAAGTTAACAAAAAGCGGATTTACTCAGGTTCCGGAACCCGGAAACTTTGATAGACTATTGTTGAGGCCTGCGCAAGCAATAAATTCCACCGCAAGTTTTTTGCCGGTTTTACGTTAAACAGTATAAGAGGCCGAATTTATGCTATTTAACCCTTGCAGCAAAATAAACCGGAAACTATCCGCGTATCTGGACGGAGAACTTGGGCCCGGAGATCAAGCCGCCATAAAAGAGCATCTATCCTCCTGCCCGGCTTGCGCGGCGCAGGTGCGCTATATTTCTACCATAGACACGGAGATAAAAAGCCTGCCGGGCGTCATTCCCTCTCCTTTTTTCGCCGCCAAAGTTTCAGCCGCGGCCCTGGCGCTGAACGAATATCACGGCCCCCTCCGCCGTTTCCTGCGCGTACCTGTGCCGGCAACGGCTATAATGGTATCCTTTATTCTGATAAATCTTTTCACATTCGCCTTCAATATCAACGCGATGGAGAACGGCCTGCGCCGCGAACTCGCCCGTAAAGTGGTAGCGCAACTAGCCAAGCCGGCCAGCATGATAAACCCGGTGGCGCTTGCGCGCCTCTGCGGAGAGTGCTCCAAATATATGTGCTTATGCATGCACGAGGCCGGCAAAAAGAGCGTCTGCCCCTGCAAAGACTGCCGGATGGGGAAAATGCAAAAGCAGGATGAAGCCGGAAATATGGCCCGTCCAATGAGCATAGCTCTTGATACGGCGCCAGCGCAGGCATTGAAAAATATGGAGGAAAAAGATGTCCACTAAATTTGCCGCTGCGACCCTTGTCCTGGCCGCCCTTTCTTTTGTGCACCTGTTCGGGGTGGAGAAGGCCACCCTGGCCGTTGCTCTCGGCGTGATGCTTCTTAAAGACCCCGCACTTACTCTGCGCGGACGGAAGCTGGCTAAAGCCGCGGTAATAATCGGCCTTGCATATTTGCTGGTGGTAAGCGGGATTTTCCTCTACCACATGCCGGCGCTGAACAGCCTGGCGGGGAAGCTGGCGAAATAAGGTATAACAGTTATGAAGACAGCCATAACAGCGATAATGCTGATTTTAGGCATCTGTGCCGCCGCCGGCGCGCAGGTAGAGCCGCCTGCATCGGACATCACCGGACCGAAGGCGGAAGAGTCAACCGAGGCCGAGGTCGCGGCGGCCGCCCAGTTAACCCTGGCGGATGTTCTGGCCGAAGTCCGGACAAAGAACCCGGATCTCCAGGCGGCCAAAGCCGTTTCCCTGGCATACAAGAACCGCATAAAGCAGGCATACATACTTAAAGATCCGGTGATAGAGTTCGAACGGATGTACACGCCTTCAGGAAAGAGTTTTTTTAACGACGCCGGAGAAAGGAATATCTCCATCAGTCAGGAGATAGACAACCCCTATAAACTTCTGCTGCGCAGGGACCTCGCCAAAGACGAGCGCGCTTTTTACTCAACCCTTTACGAGGCTAAAGAGCGGGAGATTACCTCTAAGGTGAAATCGTTTTTTTACGAGTATTATATGGCTTCCAGGGCCGAACTCATCTACAATGAAACCGTAGATCTTTTGCGCGGGTTTTCAAAGATAGCCGAAACCAAATACTCGGTCGGAAACGCCTCGCAGAGCGACGCGATAAAAGCCCAGGTGGAGCTTTCCCGGACACTCAATATGCTGGTAACGGTCAGGCAGGAAAAGGAAACCGCTAAAGCCATGCTGAACGCGCTGATGGACCGGGACACGCTGTCTCCCTTGCCGGAGCCGCAGGAATTGGAGCCCTCGCAGCCGGGCGCAGATTATAAAAAACTGCGCGAGGTGGCCTTTCTATCCAATCCCGGGCTGAAAGCTTATTCCCTTAAAGTCAGCCAGGCCGGGCGCCGCCTCACGCTATCAAAAGCGGAGTATCTGCCGGACTTTATGCTGCTTTACCGGAAAAGAAAAGCCACCGGGCAGGACATGAACAACACTTACGACGTCTCACTGGGCCTGACCATACCGCTCTGGTTCTCAAAGCAGCGGGCAATGGTGAAAGAAGCCGACGCCGAGAAGGAAATGGCTGGGGCGGAATACAGGGCCGCGCGAAACGAGCTGGCTTCCGACCTGCGGGAAGCCGATATTAAAGCGCGAAGCAGCCTGCGGCTGGTGGAACTTTACAGGGGCAGCGTGATCCCGCAGGCGGAAGAAGCTCTGAAAATAGCCCAGAGCGGCTACCAGGCCGAGAAGGCCGATTTTATGGACCTGCTGGACGCGCAGCGCACGCTGTTGGATTTCAGGATGGACTATTACCGCTACGTAGTTGACTACCAGACCTGGCTCGCCCGGGTCGAGCAACTTACAGGGGAAATGAAATGAGCGCTAAAAAGATAACTCTAATAATACTGGGGTTTTTACTGCTGGCCGCCATTCCGCTGGGCATAAAACATTATCGCGCGCGCGGCGGGCATGACGCCGCGCGGCATAAGGGGACTTATTATTGCCCGATGCATCCCACCTATGTTTCCGACAAGCCGGACGGCGGCTGCCCGATCTGCGGCATGAACCTGGTCAAACGCGAAGCCGCCGCCCCGGCCGCGCAAACAGGGGAAGGTAAAATAAAGTTCTATCGCAACCCGATGAACCCGGAGATAACCTCAAAAACCCCTATAAAGGACGAAATGGGCATGGATTATGTCCCCGTATACGAAACCGGAGGGGCGGCCAAAGAAGTGGGCGGCAGGGCCCCCATAAATATGGACGACGCAAAAAGGCAGCTTATCGGAGTGAAAACCGCCAAAGCGGCCTACAGGACGCTGACCCATACCGTATTAAGTTCGGGCAAGGTCGCCTATGACCCGAACCTTTACCAGTCCATCTCGGAATACAGGGAAGCTATAGTAGCCAAAGAAAAAGTTAAGGACAGCGCCTGGCCTGAAGTCCACGAAAGAGCCGAAGCCCTGATCCGGGCCTCGGAACTGCGCCTCAGGCAGCTGGGCCTTTCCGACGAGCAGATAGGTGAACTTCGCCTGAACGGGGAAACCCACGCGAACCTCCTCCTGCCGGGAGCAAAAGCCTGGCTATACGCCCAGATCTACGAGTACGAGATAGGCCTGATAAAGCCGGGCCAGGATATAGAAGCCGCGACGCCGGCCTATCCCGGAAAAGTTTTCCGCGGGACTATCAAGGCCGTGGATTCCATCCTTTCCGCCGAAACGCGCACGCTGCGGGTCCGGGCCGAAGTGGAAAACCCGGGCAATATGCTGAAGCCCGAGATGTACGCCGAGATAAAGATAAAAGTTACCCTAAACTCCCGCCTGACGGTACCTCTCAGCGCCATCGTGAATACGGGCTCCCGTAAGCTGGTTTTTGTGGACAAAAAAGCGGGCGCCCTTGAGCCGAGGGAAGTCAGGACCGGGTTTGAGGGCGATGATTACGCCGAGATCCTGTCCGGCGTAAAGGCGGGGGAGACCGTGGTGACTTCCGCCAATTTCCTGGTAGATTCCGAATCCAGGCTCAAGTCTTCCGTAACGGAATGACCAAATGATAAAAAAGATCATCGCTTTTTCCGCCCACAATAAGGCCCTGGTAATTATTTTTACCGCGGTGGCCATGATAGGCGCTTACTATTGCGTAAAAAATATTTCGCTGGACGCCATCCCGGACCTTTCCGACACGCAGGTTATAATCTATTCGCGCTGGGACCGCTCCCCCGATATCATGGAGGACCAGGTCACCTATCCGATCATTACCTCGCTCCTGGGCGTGGCGAAAGTAAAGACCATAAGAGGATTTTCAGATTTCGGTTTCTCTTATGTTTATGTGATCTTTGAGGACGGCACCGATATTTACTGGGCCAGGGCCCGCGTGCTTGAATACCTGAACAAGATACAGGGCCGGCTGCCCGAGGGCGTGAAAACGGAAATAGGCCCCGACGCCAGCAGCGTAGGCTGGGTATACCAGTACGCCCTAGTGGATAAAAGCGGCAGGCACGACCTTTCAGAATTGCGCAGTTTTCAGGACTGGAACCTTAAATATCATCTGCAATCCGTGCCCGGTGTGGCCGAAGTGGCTTCCATAGGCGGCTTCCAGAAGCAGTACCAGGTTAACCTGAACCCCAACGCGATGGCGGCCTACAACATCCCGCTGGAGAAAGTGCTGAACGCCGTTAAGGACGGGAACAGCGACGTGGGTGGGCGGCTGATAGAATTTTCGGGCGCGGAATACATGATACGCGGCAAGGGCTACGCTCGGTCGGTGGAGGATATAGAGAACATAGTGGTGGCGCGCGACTCTAACGGTACGCCTGTGCTCATCAAGAGCATCGCCAGGGTGGAGACCGGGCCCGATATACGGCGCGGCATAGCCGATCTGGACGGCGAGGGCGACACCGTGGGCGGCATAGTGATAATCCGCCACAAGGAAAACGCGCTGAACGTGATCGAGAGGGTAAAAGATAAACTGGAACAGATAAAACCCTCTTTGCCGGAGGGCGTGGAGCTTGTCACCACCTATGACCGTTCCGACCTGATCTACAAGGCCATCGCCACACTCAAGCGCCAGCTGACCGAGGAAATACTCATAGTCAGCCTTGTCATACTCCTTTTCCTCTGGCATGTGCCCTCGGCGGTCATTCCCATAGTGACCATCCCGGTTTCGGTCTTCCTGGCTTTTATCCCAATGTATTTCATGGGCATCTCGTCCAATATCATGTCCTTGTCCGGCATCGCCATCTCCATAGGCGTACTGGTGGACGGCGCCATAGTCGAAGTCGAGAACGCATATAAAAAGCTTGAGCTATGGCAAAGCGGGGGGCGAAAAGGGGATTTTCACGCCGTGCGGCTGGAAGCGCTGCAGGAAGTCGGGCCGTCGGTGTTCTTCTCGCTGCTGGTCATAGCCGTGGCTTTCCTGCCCATCTTCACGCTGGTGGACCAGGAAGGCCGCCTGTTCAAGCCGCTGGCCTATACCAAGAACCTTTCCATGTTCATGGCGGCCATACTGGCCGTGACGCTGGACCCGGCCATGAGGATGATGTTCGCCCGGATGGACCCGTTCAACATCAAGCCGCGCTGGCTGGGGAAAGTGGTGAATACGGCCACCGTCGGCACCTACTATCCCGAGGAAAAACATCCGATAAGCAAGACACTGTTCGCGGTCTACGAACCGGTCTGCAAATTTGTGCTGGACCATCCGGGAAAGACCATAGCGTTCGCGGTCCTGCTCATCCTTTCCACCATCCCGGTCTACCTGAAGCTTGGCTCGGAATTCATGCCGCCCCTGAACGAAGGGACCATTCTCTACATGCCCACCACCCTGCCTGGGCTTTCGGTCACCGAAGCGCAAAAGCTCCTGCAGCTCCAGGACCGGATACTTAAGAGCATTCCCGAAGTGGAGCGGGTATTCGGCAAGGCCGGCCGCGCCGAGACCTCCACCGACCCGGCGCCTTTTTCCATGATGGAAACCACGGTGGTGCTGAAACCGCACGAAGAGTGGCGCTCCAAACCCCGGTGGTATTCTTCCTGGGCGCCGGAGTTCCTGCGCAAGATACTAAGCCATATCTGGTACGACAAGCTGACCTGGGACGACCTTATCACCGACATAGACTCAAAGATGCGGTTTCCCGGCGTCTCCAACGCCTGGACCATGCCGATAAAGGCCAGGATAGACATGCTTTCCACCGGCATACGCACGCCGATCGGGATAAAGATATACGGCGCCGACCTTACGAAGATCCAGAAGATCGGAGTGGAAGTGGAGCGGCTTATCACCCACGTCAAAGGCACCAGGAGCGCTTTCGCCGAACGCACCGCCGGCGGCTATTTCCTGGACTTCACACTTAAAAGGGAACAACTGGCCCGCTACGGCCTTTCGGTGAGGGAAGCGCAGATGGCAGTGATGTCCGCCATAGGCGGCGAGCCGGTCTCCACAACCGTGGAGGGCAGGGAAAGATATTCCATAAACGTGCGCTACGCGCGGGAGTTCCGCGACGACCTGAACAAGCTTGGCCGCGTGCTGGTCACCACCATGGGCGGAATAAACGTGCCGCTGGCGCAGATAGCCGATATTGAAATGAAGCAGGGCCCCGCCATGATACGCGACGAGAACGGCCTGCTGTCGGGCTACGTTTACGTGGATATCGAGGGGATAGACGTCGGAACCTACGTTAAGAACGCCAAGGAACACGTGCTGGCGAATCTCAAGCTGCCGGCCGGCTATTCGCTAGAGTGGAGCGGCCAGTACGAGAACATGCTCCGCGTCCGGGAACGGCTTAAGCTGGTTCTGCCGCTTACGCTGTTCATAATCTTCATACTTCTCTACATGAACACCAAGTCGGCGGTGAAGACCTTTATCGTGCTGATGGCGGTGCCCTTCTCGCTGATAGGAGCTGTCTGGTTTTTATACTTCCTCGGCTACAATGTTTCCATCGCGGTATGGGTGGGTATGATAGCGCTGATGGGCCTGGATGCCGAAACGGGCGTCTTCATGCTGCTGTTCCTGGATCTTTCTTATGACGACATGAAGGCCAGGGGGCGCATGAATAGTTCCGACGACCTAAAAGAAGCCATCATGCACGGCGCGGTTAAAAGGGTTCGCCCGAAGATGATGACGGTAGCAGCCGCCTTCATGGGCCTTATCCCCATAATGTGGGCGCTGGGCACGGGGTCGGACCTGATGAAGCGTATAGCCGCGCCGATGATAGGCGGCCTCGCCTCCAGCTTCGCGCTGGAGTTGCTGGTCTATCCGGCCGTATACTACCTGTGGAAAATGAAAAAGAACGGTTTTGATTAAAAACCGGAAACGGCAAGGATCCGGGCGCGGAAGAACATATGCAGAAAACCGATACGCTGCTTGACCTTATAGGCAACACGCCGCTGCTCAAGGTGCACAAGATGGACACCGGGCGCTGCGAGCTTTTCCTGAAGCTTGAGAGCCAGAACCCGGGCGGCTCCATAAAGGACCGCATCGGCCTCTCTATGATAGCCGCCGCCGAGCGGGAAGGCAGGATACGGAAGGGCTCTACGCTGGTAGAAGCTACGGCGGGCAATACCGGGCTGGGACTCGCGCTGGTCGCCTCCCAGAAGGGCTACAAACTTATACTGGTGATCCCGGATAAAATGAGCCAGGAGAAGATCTCGCACCTGAAAGCTCTGGGCGCGGAAGTTATCAACACCCGCTCGGACGTGGAAAAGGGCCACCCGGAATATTACCAGGACATGGCGGAGCGCATCGCGCGCGAGACGCCCGGCAGCTTTTACATAAACCAGTTCGGTAATCCAGCCAATCCCGCGGCCCACGAAACCGGCACGGGCCCGGAGATCTGGGAACAGCTAGAGCACCGCGTGGACGCGGTAGTGTGCGGCGTGGGCTCGGGCGGGACCATCACCGGCCTGTCCCGGTATTTCTCGCGCGTCTCGCCCAGGACCGAATTCGTGCTGGCGGACCCGGCCGGCTCCGTGCTGGCCGGCTATGTCCGCACCAAAAAACTGGGCAAGGCGGGGTCGTGGTTCGTGGAAGGGATCGGCGAGGATTTCATTCCGCCCATCGCCGACCTCTCGAGAGTCTCCAAAGCCTATACGATAAGCGACGCTGAAAGCTTCTCCACGGCCCGCGAGCTGCTGCGCTCGGAAGGGGTGCTGGCCGGGTCTTCCTCCGGCACACTGGCGGCCGCCGCTCTTCGTTATTGCCGGGAGAGCCTCACCCCAAAACGGGTCGTCACCATCGTGGCCGACAGCGGAAATAAATACCTTTCGAAGATGTTCAACGACTTCTGGATGGCGGACCAGGGCTTCCTGCGGAAAACCGCTTTCGGGGACCTTCGCGACCTCGTGGGCCGGCCGTTCCATGAAGGCTCGGTAGCCTCGGTCAAGCCCGGCGACGTTTTGATGACCGCCTTCATGCGGATGCGGCTGTATGAATACGCTCAGTTGCCGGTGATCGAAGACGGCCGCGTGGTCGGCATCCTCGACGAGTCGGATATCCTGCTGGCCGTCCATAAGGACATCTCTAATTATCACAAGCCGGTCCGAGAGTACATGACGGACAATCTGGTGACGGTGCAGGCTTCGACCGCGTTTGATGAAATGACCACTATCCTGGAAAAGGGGCTGGCCGGATTGCTGTATTGCGAAGGAAAGTTCTACGGTCTGATCACCCGCGTGGACCTGTTGAACCATCTCAGGCGGGAACTCCTTGAAAAGAAGGTGTAAAAAAATGAAATTTGAAACAGCCTTGATACACGCCGGGCAGGAAGCGGACGAACAGACGGGGTCCGTTAATATCCCCGTCTACCAGACCTCCACCTACAAGCAGGACGCCATAGGCAAAGACCGGGGCTGGGAATATTCCCGCAGCGGAAATCCCACGCGCAAGGCGCTGGAAGACTGCATAGCCGCGCTGGAGGTTGCCAAATACGGCCTCGCCTTCGCCTCCGGGCTGGCGGCCGAAACGGCGGTGCTCGGCGGCCTGCTGAAAAAGGGCGACCATGTGGTGGCCGGCGACGACCTTTACGGCGGGACCTACCGGCTGTTCGAAAAAGTTTTCCGTAAATGGGGCCTTGAAATCTCCTACGCGGACTCCAAAAACCCGGCCTCTTTCAAAAAGGCCATGCGCCGCAACACGCGGCTTATCTGGGCCGAAACGCCCACCAACCCGCTGCTGAACATAACCGATATAGCGGCGCTGGCGGAAATAGCCAAGCATGCGAAGGCCGCGCTCGCGGTGGACAATACTTTCGCCACGCCGTATTTCCAGAGGCCCATAGAGCTGGGCGCGGATATAGTGATCCACAGTTCCACCAAGTATCTGGGCGGGCACAGCGACGTGATAGGCGGCCTGCTGGCCGTTGCGGACAAAGAACTCTACGAGGGAATTAAATTCTACCAGAACGCCGCAGGCGCCGTGCCGGGGCCGTGGGACGCCTGGCTGACCCTGCGCGGCATAAAAACTCTGGCCGTGCGCATGATGGCCCACGAGGCGAACGCCTTCGAAATTGCGGGCGTTCTGTCCGCCCACCCGGCCGTCTCAAAGGTCTACTATCCGGGCTTGAAGACCCACCCCGGGCACAGTCTGGCGGATAAGCAGATGGACGGTTTCGGCGGCATGGTAAGCTTCGAGCTTAAGGGCGGCCGCGGCGCGGCTGAAGCGTTTTTTAAAAAGTTGAAGATCTTCACACTGGCTGAAAGCCTGGGCGGAGTCGAATCCCTGGGTTGTTATCCGGCGACGATGACCCACGCGGCCATACCGGAAAACGAACGCCTCAGGCGGGGTATAACAGCCGGGTTGGTGCGCCTCTCGGCCGGCATAGAGAACTCCGGCGACCTGATACACGACCTGGAGCGGGCGCTGAAATAACTATATGGCACTCTCTAAAGAAGAACTCATCCGGTATTCACGCCAGCTTGTCATACCCGGCGTCGGGCCTGAAGGCCAGGAGAAGATAAAAGCCGCCAAAGTCGCCGTTGTCGGCGCGGGAGGGCTTGGAACGCTGGTGCTTGGCTACCTTGCGGGGGCGGGCGTGGGGGAGATAGGTGTGTTCGACTTCGGCCCGGTGGAGCTTTCAAATCTCCACCGTCAGCTTATTTACGGAACAGGGGACATAGGCGGACTGAAAACGGATCTTGCGAAACAACGCCTTCTGGAGATAAACCCCGAAATAACTGTAACCGCGCATGAAGGGATGCTGACCGCCGCGAACATAGAGGAGGCACTTAAGCGCTACGACTATATCGCAGATTGTACCGATAATTTTATAACCCGCGCCGCCATAAACAAAGCCTGTCTGCAACTGAAAAAGACTTATGTGCACGGGGCTGTTTACCAGTTCGAGGGCCAGCTGGCGGTTTTTGAACCGCATAGCGGGCCCTGCCTCGGCTGCCTTTGCCCGGACGCGGAAATCCTTGAAAACCAGGCCTGCGCCGAGGCCGGGGTAATGGGCCCCGCCGCAGGCGCCGTGGCGGCCATGCAGGCGCTGGAAATCCTGAAACTGATACTGGGCCTTGAAACGCTGAAAGGTAAATTCGCGATGCTGGATTTCCGGCTGGCGGAGCTTAACGTTATAAAACTGAAAAAACGCGGGGATTGCCCCGCCTGCGGCGCCGGGGCGCGGCTGGACAAAAGATTCACGCACGCGCTCTCCGTAAATTTTATCACTCCGGAAGAGCTGAAGGCGCGACTGGACTGCGCGGGCCTGCCACGCGTGCTGGATCTTCGATATGCCTGGGAGCACGACCTCTGCCACATCAAGGGTGACACTTGGGTGGATTTTGATGAACTAGTAAAGAATGGCGCGGGATTACATAAGGATGAAGAACTGGTGCTCTATTGTAAAGGTCAAAGCAAATCCAAAGCGGCTTACCGCGCACTACGGGACAAAGGATTTACCAGTGTTTACGTGCTCGAGGGCGGTATAGATGCCTGGGCTGAAAAGATAGAAAAGGGAATGGTGAGGTATTAACTCGCTTCAGGTAAAATCAGCAAGGAGAAAACTATGAACAAGAAACTGATAATATTGTGTGCGGTCGCCATGATATTCGCATGCTCTCCGGCTTTTGCCGAAGATTGCAGCAAAAAAGGAAATGACAGCTGCAATCAGATGAAGATGGTGAAAATGGACAGTATCCACCCTATGCAGAAACAGGCAATTGAAACCGGCAGTAAAGCGAAAACCGATAAAGCGACCATGCGTAAGGTAACGAAAGAGGAAGTTGGAAAAGAGGCGGTTTGTCCTGTAATGGGAGACACATTTAAGGTAACCGCCAAGACCCTCTCGGCCTCCTATAAGGGCAAGGTTTATTATTTCTGCTGCCCCGGCTGCAAAAAGCCTTTCCTGGAAAATCCGGAAAAGTATATTCAAAAAAAACAGGAGGTCCAGGCTAAGATTTATGTCTGCCCGATGGAGGACTATCAAGGGGACGAGCCCGGCAAGTGCCCCAAGTGCGGCATGAATCTGGTGGAAAAGAAGTGAAGACAGGATTTCCGGGGCTAATGTACGCCTGGAATACGTAAAAGTGAACGGAGGTCATACATGCTGTTCGAAGAACACAATGAAGTTGCGGTTGCCGTAGTGAGCGTACAGCACTGCGTCGGCGACGGCGGGGACTGCACCCACGAGCCCGACTAAGTGAAGCGGAAGTAAAAAAGAGGAGCAGCCTCTGCATTTGTCGGCGCTAACACACAGACGTGCAGGGGCTGCCCTCCCTTATATTTAACTTTTATCTGCCATGTTAATCAAGAATTGCGTACTGAAACACTCTCAAAACGACATCTGGCTCCATCATACGGCCAGCGGCTACAAAGTGAAGATGAATCAGGAGGCGTTGGACGTCCTCAAAGCCATGGCCGCACGTAGCTCAGTCGCCGCGATGACGGAAAAAGAGAAATTCATCTACGACAAGCTGGAAGCCAAAGGCATAGCCGGCGAAGACACCGGCCGGGAAGAGGACCGCCGTCTCGTGATCAGGGGTAAGAGCAGACTCTCCTCGGTGGATCTGGAGTTCTCAGGCCGCTGCAACCTGCGCTGCGCCCACTGCTTCGCCGCGCTCTCCCAAAAGGACATGAGCCGGGAAATTCTCGAAAATGTATTCGCCGGGATTGACGCCCTGGAACCGACGACCCTGACGATCAACGGCGGGGAGCCGCTGCTGAATCCGTTGTTGCCCGAGGCGCTCAGCCAGGCGCGGGCGAGACAAATGCGCGTCAACCTGATGACCAACGCCACCCTTGTCACGGAAGATACCGCTGCCATGCTGAAAGAGTCCGGGGTGGCCCTTGTCGCGGTAAGTCTGGATTTCTTCGAGGAAATGCATGACGCTATCCGCGGGTGCGGAGCCTTCACGAGAGCGGTGAACGGCATAAAGCTCCTCGTCTCCCGCAAAGTCCCTGTCTCCATAACGGCCATGATCCAGGAAAGCACCGCTGGACGCGTCGAAGAATTCAAGGATTTCTGTCTCGTCGAACTCGGAGCCTCCGCCATGAGGTTCTCCTCCGTCTCCCCGATAGGCAAAGCCAAATATTCTACGGAACTGGCGCTGTCGCCGGCCAAGACCAAGGACCTTTTCAGCAGGGGCCTCATACCCGCCCCGGGCGAAAGCGCCGACGTTCTCTCCAAACTCGCCGGCATCAGCAATTTTAGCTGCAAGGCAGGCGTAGGGCAGTGCTTCATAGCGGCGGACGGCCAGGTCTACGCCTGCCATTATTTCCAGAACCTCGGAGAGAGCATGGGGAACCTTGCCGGCAAACCGCTGGAGACAATATACCGGGAATATCAGGAAGGCGTGGCAATGCCCGTCGCGCTTGATTGGAGCAAACTGGCGAAGTGCGCGGCCTGCGTCCACTTCAGCAAATGCCTGGGCGGCTGCCGGGCCAGGGCGAAAATACTGGCCGGCGGCTGGTACGCCCCGGACGCTTTTTCGTGCGGGATGTACTGAGTAGAGGCCGCGCCGGAATGAAGACAGCCGGCGCCGCTCTCCTGACGAGCGGCCCCTTACGCGACAAAAGAGGGGCCCGCAGAAACGGACCCCTCTTTTGCCTTTTTTCATTATTAGACGATAATCCTGAACTTCCGCAAAGCTCCTGAGAAGTGAATTATCCTCTACGAGAGGATATTAAAGTGTAATTTCGCTATTTCGTTACACTGTCTATCCAGGCCAGCACGGAAGCTACTTTTGAGTAAACGCCGTACTTCTTAGGCCGCGCGCAACCCTCGCCCCAGCTCACAACGCCCACAAGCGTCCTCGCAAAGCCGGACCGCATGAACAGCGGGCCGCCGCTGTCACCCTGGCAGGAATCCTTGCCTCCCGCATCAAAACCCCCGCAAAGCATCCGGTCCGTGATAGTGTCCGGGTAAGCCGCCCGGCAAGCCTCGGGGGCGACAAGCGGGATGGTGACTTTCCGCAGCAAGTTGGAAACACTCCCGTTCTCCGCGGTGTAACCCCAACCAGCGGTGGTTAAGTTAACCTTGCCGCTGATCTCTTTGCGGTTCAATACGATGGGGGGGAACTTGGAGTCGCTATCCAGCCGCACCAGGGCGAAATCATAATCCTGCGGCAGCTTGTTATAGTCGGGATGTTGTACAACCTGGGCAGGGACGAATTTTTCCACGCCCGCCACCTGGTTAAGTTCGTGCAAGCCGATAACAACATTCTTTATGCCGCCGGGAATACAATGCGCGGCGGTGAGCACCCAGTTCTTTTTTATCAGGGAGCCGCCGCAGAAATGCCCCCAAGAGTTTTGCAGCGAAACGATGAACAGAAATTCTCCTTTCACGGCCACTACGCCGCCGACAATTTTGCCGTCAGCAGAAAACCGCGGCATCTCCAGCGCGCCGATTTTTACGGCCTCCACGTCGCTTTTATTAAGTTTGTTCAGCTCAACATTATCCGTCGCCACAGCCATCGCGGGCGCTAAAGCCAACGCCACAGTCACAATTATTTTTATCATTTACTATTTCCTCCGTTCATTGCCGCAGGTTAAAACCCATTACATCATAAGTTGCTCCGCTAAAAAACCGCATAAGGTCGGCGCCAACAAGTAAAGTTTACAAACATCGTTGACTTTAGTCATGGGCCAAAAGCCCCATATCAAGCCTGGGCCTTTCAGCACAAGACAACCGCACAACCTGTCAAAAACAGGGCGGGGGATGTTATAATATTTCAAAGTCCTTCTCCGCGTTTCGTAAGTTATGGGTGGTGGCTGGGGTTTTGCCCGCTGCGCCCCAGTAGCGGAGAGGAGGCTCCAATCCGGCAGGCTTGGAGGAGGACCACGGGAAGGTCCTCCACGGGTCTGGGGCGGAGGGCAAACCCCAGCCGGACCCCGAACCCATAAAACATCCTTTTTACCACATGAATAAGAAGCTCCACATAATTACTTTCGGATGACCTTTTAGATCAATTAGATAGGACCCTCTTTCCGTTCCTTAAATCTCTCTATCCCCTACCCTGATCCTGGTCCCGTTCCCGCTCCCTGCCCTCTATTCGAAGGCCCAGAAAACCGTTGGTACCCTGCCGTGTCCGTAAATGGCGGTCTATGCCGCTCACACTTTCATGGCTTACGACTTACGTCGAGCCAGCCCGTACCTGGTTCACGGCCGAGGCGTATTCGCCTAAAACAGCGGGTGTAGGAAGCGGCTAATCACACCGATTGGTTGTTCCATGCCGACCACGAGCTCGCTTCCTACACTTAAATCCATTATGCAAAAGCCCTGGCCTCATCGAAAGGTGTATTCTCTTTAATTACGTGATAACAGGCGCGCGCCAGCTTATGCGCCACCGCCTTGGCAGCGACTATCTTATTCGTCTTCGCCTGCTTGCGCTGATAAAACCTCCGGATACGCTCGTTGTAGCGCACGGCGTAGTGGGCCGCCTCTATAAACGCCCAGCATAGATATTTGTTCCCGTTCCTGCGATTGCCCTCTCCCTTCTTCTTACCGTTGCTCCAGCGTGAACTCGAAACGCAGCGCGCATACGAAGCGAACTGTCCCACACCCGCAAAGCGCTCCATGCTGCCCGCCTCATACATAATGGTCATCCCGAGCATTTCCCCGATGCCATTAACCGTCAGCAGATTCTTGAACTCCGGCTTAAGCCTCGCCTGCTTCAGGATCACCCGTTCAAGTTCCGCGATCTGCTTGTTCAGGCAGCGCAGCACTACAAGACTGCTTTGAATCGCCATCGCCCGCGCGGCGTCCCCGCCGCAAATCCTACCGATCGCCTCATCATCAAGTTTTCTTATAGCGTCCGACGTTAGCCCTTTCCCGCTGTTACGGATAACCAGGTTTTTAATACTAAGGATGTGCATAGTGTGGGTGCGTACCAACTGGGCGCGCTTACGCAATAAGTCGCGTATAGCGCGTTCTTGCTTCGGGTAGATATAGCCGGTAGGTAGGATCCCAAGCCGCAGCAGGTGGGCCAGATGCCGGGCGTCATGCTCGTCCGAACTGTATTTAAGGCCATCATATGTTTTCACCGCCACCGTGTTCACCAGCTTCACCTCGTAGCCCGCGTCCATCAACCCGTCTACCAGCCAGTACCAGTTGTACGTCGATTCAACCGCTATGGCCTGGATGTTTTTCCTGTGCGGCGCCAACTGCGCCAGAATAACCTTTAAGTCATTCGGATGGCGGCGCTCATACACCACTTTATCCTTCTCATCCAGGATTACCAGTACGCTATTGTTGGAATGCAGGTCGATTCCTACGTATAATCTCATAAGTTCCCTCCTCAGGTTTGTAATATGCTTCAGCAAAGTAATATTACATAACCTGTGGGAGGGAACCTCTAGATGATTATCACGCCGCGCGGCCGCCCATGCTTGCCGCTAGGAAGGGGTTCGCAGGCTGCCGGCACGCAGCGCGCCGTCAGTTCTGCTCCGAAGGTAGGCGGCATCTTATAAACACCTCCTATGCGCGGCCAGCCGGCCCCCAACAGGGCCTTGGCAAGGCCGCTCCCGGCCTGCCAGAGGCAGGCCGTACGGCCCCGCATTTAATTTTTTTATTATTTTTTGTTTTATGGCCACCGGAACAGAAAGAATTTAAACCGGGGGCCACCGGCTGAATAAACCACCGCCCCCGGAAGAGGGGGAAAGAACCGGCAAAGCAGTAAGGCAAAGGCCGGGACAGCCCGGACAAGCCGGGCAGACCCGGCCTTAGCCCACCTAATTTTACCCCGCCCTTATCCATAGTACAACATGTAACCCACTCAGTTTTGGGTAAAAAAGCCAAACCCAGCCATTTCCAACGCGACACTACACTGTCGGGCTGGTCTGCTATACTATTTTAGACAGAAAAGTCATAATATATTTGAGGACCCGACAAGGAGCTGCTCCAAAAACCACGGAGGGAAACAATGGCAAACAATAGCGATACTCTTGAAGAGCGCATTGAGGAACTCAGTCTTCTGTTGATTTATTTAACACGCTGGTCCGACGGTAAAATAGCGCTCGAGCACTCCTGGAAAGGATACCCGTTTGAAACATTGAACGTCCTTGCCGCAAAAGGTCTGGTCTGGAGTTCAGGAAAGGCAAAATCGGTCTGCCTGTCCCCGGAAGGTATCGCCAGGGCGGCGGAATTGGAAAGAAAGTATTCTTCCCTTCCGCTGACGAAAAAAACCGCGCCCGCCGATGTTGAGATTAGTTTTACCATCCCGCTAAAAAGGAAATTCAATTCCGTTTATCAGCTCAGAATTGAGCTGGCGGGCACAAACCCGCCTGTCTGGCGCCGCATAGCGGTGCCGGAAACATATACCTTCTATGACCTGCATGTGGCGATACAAAACGCTATGGGCTGGGAAGACCGCCACCTACACGCCTTCGAGATACCTGGCAAAACCACCGCCAGGATAGAATGCCCCTTCGCCGAGCCGGAAACGGGCGAAAAGGATGAGTATTATACGACTGAAATCCCTCTTTCAAAGTTTCTCAACAAAGAAGGGCAGGCCTGCAAATACCAGTACGACTTCGGCGATGGCTGGCGGCACACGATCATGCTGGAAAAGATCCTACCCAAAGAACCCGCCATCAAGTATCCGCTGTGCCTGGACGGGGCGATGACCTGCCCGCCGGAGGACTGCGGCGGGATCGGCGGATATCAGCGCTGCATCGATCTTGCCGGTTCAAAAGAACGGGATCCGGATGATGAATTTTCAGCATGGCTGGGAAACTGGAAACCCGGCACGTTTGATATGATTCAAGTTAAATTTAAAGATCCGCGCAAGCGCTTTCTTGAATGTATGGAGGATTAGCGGGCCTGCCGCAAATTTCCCAGTATGCCGGAAATTCCGACATACTGAACGGACGGATAGACATAAAACCAGGAAATTAAACCACCATTTTGTTGAACTCAACAAAATGATCATCACTCGAGGTAATTATGACCAACGGCGACAAAGAACCGCGCAAACAAAACCCCATAGTTCTCTATACTGCGCCGGACGGCAAAGTTACGGTAGATGTTTATTTTGCAAAAGACAATTTCTGGCTTACCCAAAAAACCATAGCGGAATTATTCGCCGTCAAAATTCCGGCGATATCCAAACATCTCAAAAACATTTATGACAGCGGGGAATTGACACAAGGGGCAACTGTTTCCAAAATGGAAACAGTTCAAATAGAAGGCGGCCGCAAGATTTCGCGCGAGGTGGAATTTTACAATCTAGACGCTGTTATTGCTGTCGGTTATCGCGTAAATTCGGCAAAAGCCACCCATTTCCGTATTTGGGCCACAAACACGTTACGTGAATACATTGTTAAGGGTTTTGTCTTGAACGACCAGATGCTAAAAAACGGAAGACCGTTCGGCAAAGACTATTTTGACGAATTACTGGAGAAAATACGCGAGATTCGCGCCAGCGAGCGGCGCGCTTATCAGAAAATAGCTGATGTTTTTGAGCAGTGCAGCAGCGATTATCGCGGCGATAGCGAGGAAACTCATTCTTTTTACAGGATTGTCCAAAATAAGTTGCACTTTGCCGTTACAGGCCACACTGCCGCGGAAATTGTATATAATCGCGCGGACAGCAAAAAACCATTTATGGGTATGACAACCTGGAAGAACGCGCCAAAAGACAAAATTCTTAAAAGCGATGTAACCATAGCTAAAAACTACCTGAACAAAACTGAAATTTCCAAGCTGGACAGACTGGTAGGGATGTTTATTGATTTCGCTGAGTTGAGAGCGTTGAACCAGAAGGTTATGACAATGAAGGACTGGCTTGCGTATGTGGAAAAGTTTCTAAATTATACAGATCAGAAAAGTCTGCCGAACGCGGGCCAAATCTCCCACGATAAAGCAGAAGCAAAAGCCCATGCCGAATATGAAAAGTTCAGGGTTCAGCAGGACCGGGACTACATTTCAGATTTCGACAAAGCGTTTGCGAAATATTTAAAAGGCGGGGAAGAGAAATAAGGCGGCGCGAAAGAGGAGCTTGAGGAAAAAAATAAATGCAGAAATCGGAAAATTCAAAATCTGCCGCCTCTCCGCACGGGGGCAACCCCCGGGTCTGTATCATCACTTTCGGCTGAACTATGGAGCCGCTTCAATAGTACCGTCCACCGCCTCCTAAGAACTCTGTACTGCCTCTAAGACCGCGAGATGTTGTCGCGGGCGTGGCCACGATGCGCGGCCCCGCACCGCTCCTCTGCACCGCACGATAGCCGCACGGGCGGCCACGCGGCGCGGCCTCCCATGCTTGCCGCAGGAAAGAAGGTTCGCAGGCTTCGGCACGTTGCGCCTCACACTGCTCCAGCGGAAACGGCGTTTTTAATCATGCTCATCACCTCCTTGTGCGCGGCCGGG